>Ga0080064_1000383_pt1 | contig 121656 bp, 109 predicted proteins | sample Subgrocontami54m_FD_69260 | JGI IMG/M metagenome (GOLD analysis project Ga0080064, IMG submission 69260) | Subsurface groundwater microbial communities from S. Glens Falls, New York, USA - GMW46 contaminated, 5.4 m (SPADES assembly) (version 2) ...
TGGAACGCAAAGTCGGGCGCGCGCTCGCCCAGGCGCGCACGCCGTGGCTGAAAATCCAGGCCGAGCGCCACGCCGTCAAGGGACTGTCCGAGCCGGACGCGAAGCAGCTCTGGCTCTACTACACCAACGGCGGCAGGCGCAATTTCGGCAATTTCTTCCGCTATCTCGAGGCGCGGGTGTTCGCCGGAAGCGGGACGCAGGTTGCCGCGCCGATCGTGTTTCCCAAGGCCGGCATCTACCACCCGGATTACGAGGGCGTGGTGTTCGAGCGCGCGGCGGATTATTTCGCCTGGAAGAAAATGAATCGGGAGGCACGGCCTCCGGTCGTCGCGCTTGCGCTGCACCAGCTCTACATCTCTTCGGAGCTCACGTCTTTCATCGACCATACCATCCGTGCGATCGAGGCGAGGGGCGCGGTCGCGTTCGCCTTCTACACGCCCATGGAAGACGAACGCGGGTTCGAGAAGCTGCTGACCCTGGACGGCAAGCCGGTCGCGGACGTCCTCATCAGCAGCCAGATCATGCTGCGCTCGGACCTGCGGCGCGCCGAGTTCGACGCCGACGACCGCCAGCGCGGCCGGCGCGCCGCTGGCGTAGTCGGCCGCCACGAAGGCGGCCGTCGTCCCATCCGGCGACAGGGTCCCCAAGGCGCGCTGGCCGGTGGCGGTCGTGGCGGCTCCGCCGAGAGAGGTCCAGCCGGGGTCGCCAGCGGTCGTGACCGAACCGGCTCGAAACGCACGACCATCGGCCAGGGTGACGAGGACGTGGCCGTCGACATCTGTGGACACCCAGCTGGCATCGGGATCCGGCAGGTCGATTTCTCGGTGGGTCCCGTCCGAGGCCAGCCGTTGGAGCGACATCGAGCCCGGCCGACCGGCCAGCAGCAGGACCGCCCCGCCCCAGTCGGGCAGGGCCCGGCCGGCCGGCGACGTCGCGACCGACGGTGCGGCGGTTCCGATCGCCGGCTCGCCAGAAGGGTTGAGCAGAGGCGACTGGGCGGTCGTCGGCGGCGCCGGACCGTCGCAGGCGACCCCGAGGAGCAGCGCAGCGAGAACCGCGATGCCGCCAGGGATCGCCGGATCGAGCCGGCGCCGCCAGGACCTCCTCATCGGAGCACGTCACCTCCGAGCAGGCTTCCGTCACCGGCATCGATCGACACCTCGAGCCCGCGGAGCGATTCGGACAAACTGCCAGTCGATCGGACGGTCACGACCCAGGCCAGTCGCCGGATCTCGGCCGGCGCATCGGGCCGGGCCGATGCGAAGGTGTCGTTCGGCGCGACCCAGGCGAGTGCCGTTCCGACGATCCGCGCGTCGCGCCGCTCGGCCAAGGGGATCCATCGATCGAGCAGGGCAGTCACGATGGCGCCGGCCGAGGCGGCCGGAATGGTGAACGACGGATCGGCCGCGAGTGGATGTTCGGCCGCCGTCAGGGCATGAAACGAGCCATCTGGCCAGAGCTGGACGCGCAGCCCGTCGCCGGGGACGGGAACCCCATCGACGGTGCGTGGCCAGCGGACGGACCAGCCGTTGGCGCCGCTTCGGGCCGCGGTCGCGGTCCCGAACGGGCGGAGGCCGAGCGTACCGGCGAGGCGACCCGCCGCCCGGATGGCATCCGCGGCGGCGGCCAGCGCCGGGCCAGAACCAGGTCGCCAGCCGAGCCGGGTCGCGGCCTGGAGCTGGCCGTCCAGCCCAAAGCGGAGGACCGCGATCGGTCGGTCTTGCGCATCGAGGCCGGTCACCTCGTCATAGGTCCGCTGACCGCGCCGGTCGACGACCCGGTCCACGGTCCGGCGGGACAACCCGGTCAGCCCGAGCATCCGCTCGGTCCGGGCCGCCCGGTCGAGAGCGGTCGCCGCAAGTTCGCTGCTGATTCGGGTGACCCGGGTCAGATCGCTCCCGACGACGTATGGGTCGGTGGCATCGGTCGGCCGGGCCAGCCCGGTCATCAGGAGGCCGAGACCCGCCAGGAGGAGCAGGACCGCCGCCGATCGGCGGCCGATCCGAAGGAACGAAGGATGGAGGAGCTGTGGCATCGGGACACTCCTACGAACACCGAGGGCAGGTCGGGACGGGCCCGGCCCGGCCAGACCAGATGTAGGTGCCCCACCAGTCGGCGTCGAATGAGGCGTGGGTGAAGTCGCCGAGCATGGCCAGGTCGAACGCCGCCCCGACGCCTTTGCCCTTCTTGAGGGCATCCCAGAAGGTGACCTCGAAGGCCTCTTCGTCGTTGTCGAACGCCTCGCCGAGATAGCCGAGATAGAACCGTGGCCCGTTCCAGTCGAGCTGGCCGGCCTTGATCTTCGGGATGCCGAAGGCGGCCGGCAGGGTGGTGTTGGGATCGCCGTTGAAGCAGGTCGAGACGATGACGAGGTTGGTCGTCCGGCCGGCTCGGCGGTCCTTGATGTCCTTCGAGTAGACGATCCCCTGAACGCAGTCCCCGGAGTCCTCGCGGAACCCGGAGTACCGACGTTGGTCGCCCGGGTGCCAGTAGTAGTCGCCGTGCGAGTGGACGTAGTACGAGTAGTCGCCGACGGTCCGACTGAGGACATGGGCCCGGGTGAACAGGGCGCCCTTGTAGCCCTTGACGTCGTAGCCGAGGGCGGCCAACCCGCTGGTGGCCATGGCCAGCATCCGCTCCGGGTGCGGATCGTCGTAGCCGATGCAGGGTGGCTCGAAGGCCGTCTCGTTCGAGTCCGCCGTGGCCTGGTACGTCGTCGCGAGCGACGGTCCGACCGCTGGCCCGCCGGCGACCGCGAACAACCCGACGATGCCGATCAGGGGCGGGATCCATGACCTCCATCGTCTCCGTCTGGCGCGCGCGTCCGACACGTGGACCTCCTCCGGCGGGGTGTGGATTCGCGGCGGAGGAGGGCGAGGGCGGGAGTCTTGCAGGCGACCGTTAGCTGCGACTTACCGGTCGGTGCGAATCCGGGCTGACGCGGCCGCGGTCGAGGCCGATGATGCGGTCGGGGGCGGTCACCCGTGGTACAGTCGGCCGGTCAAATTCATACGCCAGACCGCTGGGTCGCGAAGCCGGTGAGATCCCGGCACAGTCCCGCTACGGTGGTCGCGGCGTCTCGGGCAATCCGCCCGATGACGACCGCGCGAGTCCGGTCGCCGGCCCTGAGGTCATGCTCGACCTTCGAGAGAAAGGGTAGGCATTCCGTGAGTCCGTTCCTCACCCCTCGGCCGATCGGCGAGGGGTTTCGTGTGCCCCGCACTGGCCACCCGGCACGCTCCCGGGCCGGCCGTCTGGTGATCCTCGGCGCCACGATCGCGCTGATCGCGGGCGCCTGCTCGGGCGCCGCGACCGCCACTCCGGTGGCCATTCCCTCGGACGCGACCGCATCGGTCGCCCCGCCCGCTTCGGCGACTCCGGCCCCGACCCCGACGCCCATCCCGGCCGCGACCTTCCCGCTGACCCTCACCGATGACGAAGGGACGGCGATCGACCTCAAGGCCATGCCCCACAAGATCGTCTCGCTGACCCCCGCCGCCACCGAGATCCTGTTCGCGATCGGCGCCGGCGACCGGACCGTCGGCAAGGTCGACGACCCCTCCAAGTACCCGCCGGCCGCCGACAGCGTGCCGGTCGTGGCCACCTACCTGGGGGTCGACGTCGAGAAGATCGTGGCCCTCGGCGCCGACCTCGTCGTCGCCGATCACGGGATCACCCCGCCGGACGCCATCGTCCAGCTTCGCCGGGCCAATGTCCCGGTCCTGGTCGTCGACGCCAAGAACGTCGCCGGCGTGCTCGACGACATCACCCTGGTCGGCGACGCCATCGGCGCCGGTCCGGCGGCGCGCGATCTGACCGCCTCGATGCAGGCCGGCTTCGACCAGGTCGCGGCGGCGACCCAGGGGCTGGCCAAACCGCGCACCTTCTATGAGATCGACGCGACGAAGGAGATCTACGGCCCGCGCAAGGACTCGTTCATCGAGGGCATGATCGCCCTCGCCGGGGGAACGCCGATCACCGCCGATCCCGGTGCCTCGAGCATCCCGCTCGAGAAGCTCGTCACGGCCGATCCGGAGGTGATCGTCCTGGGCGACGCGGCCTACGGCACCACCGTCGACGGCGTCAAGAAGCGACCCGGCTGGGGCGTCATGGCCGCCGTCAAGACCGGCGCGATCCGGCCGGCCGACGACGTCGTCATCACGCGCCCGGGTCCTCGCCTCGTCGAGGGCCTGATCGCCCTGGCGATCGCCATCCACCCGGAGCTGGCCGGGCAATTCCCGGCGGGCTCGCCGGTGCCGTCACCGACCCCGGTGGCCTCCTAGCGACGATGGCCACCCGGAGCGAGACCTTGGGCATGCCACGGGCCGGCACCGGCTGGCTCGAGGGTGCCCGGTCTCGGCCCGGCGCGCTCGTCGTCGGCGGTCTGGTGGCCCTGGTCGTCGTGCTGGTCCTTGGCGTCGGCCTGGGCTCGGTGACGATCGCTCCCGCCGACACCCTGGCGATCCTCGCCCACCGATTGCTCGGTCTGGAGGTCGGCGGGACCTGGACGCCGGCGGCCGAGACCATCGTCATGGAACTGCGACTTCCGCGGGTGCTGTCGGCGATGGCCGTCGGGCTGGGCCTCGCCGTTGCCGGCGCCACCTACCAGGGGTTGCTGCGCAATCCATTGGCCGACCCGTACGTGCTCGGGACCGCTTCGGGCGCCGCGCTCGGCGCCGCGATCGGGGTGATCCTGCCGATCCGGATCGTCCTGCTCGAGTTTGGGCTGGTCCAGATCCTGGCCTTTGTCGGGGCGCTCCTGGCGGTGACCGCGGTCTATCGGTTCAGCCGAACCGGGGCGCTCGCGCCGCTGACCAGCCTGCTCCTGACCGGGTATGCGGTCGGTTCGCTGCTGGCGGCCGGGCTGGCCATGACGATGTATCTGTCGGGGGCCAACCTGCGCCAGATCTTCTTCTACCTGCTCGGCGGTTTCGAGGGCTCGTCGTGGCTCCAGCTCGGTCTGACCACCCCGATCATCCTGATCGCGACCGCGGCGATCCTCGTCCGGGCGCGGACGCTCAACGGGTTCCTGCTTGGCGAGGAGGCCGCGGCGCACCTCGGCATCGATGTCCGCCGCGAGCGGGTGATCCTGCTCGGGCTGGCCAGCCTGATCACCGCCGCGGCCGTGTCGATCAGCGGTTTGATCGGGTTCGTCGGGTTGGTCGTTCCCCATGTCGTCCGGCTGGTCGTGGGGCCCAACGCTCGGCGCGTCCTGCCGCTGTCCGCGCTGATCGGGGCGAGCCTCCTGGCGGCGGCCGATCTCGTGGCTCGACTGGCCGGTGGGATCCCGGTCGGGGTCGTGACCGCGATCATCGGGGCCCCGTTCTTCCTGATCCTCCTTCGCCGGGCCCGCACGGGATACGAGCTGTGACTCCGCAGGCGATCGGACACGACGCCATCCCGGCCCCGATCCTCGAGCTGTCCGGTGTTGAGGCGGCCTATCGCGAGCGGGTCGTCCTGCGGGGGATCGACCTGGCCGTAGCGGCCGGCGAACGGGTCGCCGTCATCGGCCCCAATGGCGCCGGCAAGTCGAGCCTGCTCCGGGTCGTCGCGGGCACGCTCCGCCCGCGGGCGGGACGGGTCAGCCTGGCCGGCGAACCGGTCGAGCGGCTCGATCGGATGGCCATCGCCCGCCGCCTGGCGGTCGTCCCACAGGCCGTGGCGCTGCCCTTCGCGGCCCGGGTGGAGGAGGTCGTCGGGCTCGGCCGGCTGCCCCACGAGGATCCGTTCCGCGGGCAGCGGCCGTCCGATCGAGCAGCGGTTGCGGCCGCGATCGAGCGGGTCGGGATCGGCGGACTGCTTGGTCGGGATGCCCGTGAGCTGTCGCTCGGTGAGCGCCAACTGGTGCTCCTGGCGATGGCCGTGGCCCAGGCCGCGCCGGTCCTCGCCCTCGACGAGCCGACGGTCCACCTCGACCTGCGCCACCAGGTCGACACGATGGAGCTGCTGGGGGACCTCAACGAGCGCGATGGGACGACGATCCTGGCCGTCCTCCACGATCTGGGCCTGGCCGCGCACTTCTTCCCCCGCCTGGTCCTGATTGCCGACGGCCGGATCGTGGCCGACGGGTCGCCCGAGGACGTCCTCGCGGACGACCGGATCCGGGACGTGTTCGGGGTCGATCCGGGGTTCGTCCATCGGCCGGCCGGTCCCGGCCGTTCGATCGTCGGAGGCGGGGCCGCCCTGCTGCGTTGACCGGCTCCGGCCGGCGGGTCTAGGCTGCGGCCGTGATGCGAGCGCGCGGCGTGGGGCCCCGATCCGTCTCTGACCGCCAACGCTCGATCGTCGGGATCGCGCGGTTGGCGGCGGTTCTGGTCGTCGTCCTCGTCGTGACGTCCTGCGCCTCGGTCGAACAGAGCCCCAGCCCGAGCACGTCCGCCGTCGCGTCACCGTCCGCCACCGCTTCGTCGGGCGACACGAACGGGTCGCCGTCCGCATCTCCATCGACCGTGCCGACCGCCAGCCCGACCGACCTGCCAATCGCGTCGCCAACCGAGGCGCCGACGCCAAGCCCAACGGCCGGCGGCCCGTCCTCCAGCCCGGTCGGTGGGACCGCGATCTGCTTTGGATCCGATGACACCCGGAGCTTCTTCCGGGCCTTCGCCCAGGACGTCTCGTGGCCGGTCTATTGCGCGGTCCTGCCGACGGGCTGGTCGGTGGTCGACGGCACCTACCACCTGGCCAACGGCGGCCGTCTGACGATCATCTATCGGCGCCGCTCCGACGACGCCCGGATCACCCTCGACGAAGGCTCCGTCTGTGCGGTAACGGACCCGTGTGTCCCGGCTGGCGATGGGCTGGGATCGATCCCATTTGGCGACCGCCAGGGCGACTTCAGCGGGTCACCGGTCGGCGCTTCGGAACCCGCGGTCAACTATGCGGCGGTCGTCGACCAGACCGAGAACCCGGCCTGGGTCCTGACCGGGACGGGGATCTCGGCCAAGGACTTCAAGGTGATCGCGGCCAAGCTGGCCCTGCTCGACCTCTAGGCGGGATCGGCCAGGGCGGCCTCGGCGAGCATGGCCACGGCGTCGGCGGTTCGGTCCGGATCGCCGCCGCGGCCGAGGAGCACGGCGGTGGCTCCGAACCCGATCACCGGCCCACCCAGGCCGATCGCCCGGATCGCCTCGATCGCCGTGTCCAGCGACATCCCATCGGGCTCGGTCATCGCCAGCGCCCAGCCACCGGACGCGTCGAGCGCGTCGAGATCGAACGCGATGTAGAACCCGTCGACCCGTTCGCCGACGCTTCGGGCCCAGGCGGTCAGGGCCACCATCCCGGCGGTCGTGCCGAGCATCCCGGCGCCGAAATGGGCGACCCGTGAAGCGGCCAGCAACCGCGATTCGGTCTCGTCGAGGACCTGGCCACCGAGCAGTGCGGCGTCCTCCTCGAGCGCGGTCGGCGCGTCGCAGGCCGCCAGGAGATCGGCCTCGCCGCGGCCGAGGATCATGGCCAGGGGCATCCCCCAGACGTTGCCCGATGGGGTCGTGTCCGGGGTGTTGAAGTCGCCATGGGCGTCGAACCAGGCGATCCCCAGGCGGAGGCCCGGTCGCGCCCGGCGGATCCCGGCCATCGCTCCGGCATGGGTCGTGCAATCGCCGCCAAGGACGAGCAGTCGGGTCCCGCTCGGCGCGCTGGCCAGGGCAGCCTGGACGCTGTCTGCGAGGCGGGGCAGGTAGGCGCAGATCAGGGCCCGGTTCTTGGCCCGCGGGTCGTCGTCGGGGGCCCAGCCGGGCTCGTTGGCGGCGTTGCCGGCATCGTGAAACTCGACCGCTGCGAGCCCGGGTCGGGCGTTCAGGCGGCGGACCAGACCGAGGCGCCGGAGCTCGTCCGGGGTCCGCTCCATCCCGTCGAAATGCCCGCCAAGCGCCGTCGGCGAGCCGACGATCGCGATCCGTCCTGCCATCGTTCGAGGATAGGCGATGGTCCCTCTGGTATGTGGCCGCCGCGAGATCGGCCCTCTGGCGAACGGTTGGTCGGCGGGTCCGTCATCATCCAGCCATGCGGATCCCCGACTTCGAGCTGGAGCGCTACTTCGCCCGCTGGGAGTTCGCCGTCGAGCACCTGCTGTGCGCCTCGGACGTCGAGGGCTACCCGATGGCCGAGCTGCTCGCCCTGGCCGACGACGAGACCCGGGGGCTGTGGGACGGTCTTCGGCTGGGCTACACCGAATCGACCGGCCACCCGCTCCTGCGGGCCGAGATCGCGAGCCTGTACGACCGCCTGGAAGCGGACGACGTGCTCGTCTTCGCCGGGGCCGAGGAGGCGATCTTCTGCCTGCTCAACGTCATGCTCGGACCGGGCGACCATGCCGTGGTGACCTGGCCCGGCTACCAGAGCCTGTATGAGGTCGCCCGGGCGGCCGGGGCCGAGGTGACCCTCCACGAGCTGCGCGAGAGCGATGGCTGGGCCCTCGATCTGGATCGGCTGCGGGCCTCGATCCGGCCGACCACCCGCCTGGTGGTCGTCAACGCTCCGCACAACCCGACCGGGATGCTGCCTGGCCGGGACGAGTGGCGCGCCCTGACCGAGCTGTGCGCCGAGGCCGGCATCCACCTCCTGGCCGACGAGGTCTACCGCTATCTCGAGTTCGACCCAGCCGACCGCCTGGCCGCCGGCGCCGATGCGTTCGAGCGGGGCGTCTCGCTGGGCGTTCTCTCCAAGTCGTTCGCCCTGGCCGGTCTCCGGATCGGCTGGCTGGCGACCCGCGACCGGGACCTGCTGGCGCGGGCGGCCAGGTTCAAGGACTACACCACGATCTGCTCGTCCGCGCCGGCCGAGATCCTGGGGATCGTGGCCCTTCGTGCGCGCACTCCGGTCCTCGAACGAACGCACCGGATCGTGGGGGCCAACCTGCCGGTCCTCGACCGCTTCTTCGCGACCCACAGCGACTGGTTCTCGTGGGTCCGCCCGCGGGCCGGCTCGATCGGCTTCCCCCGGCTCAACGCGCCGGGCGTCACGATCGACGACTTCGCCGCCGAGCTCGTCGAGGCCGAGGGTGTGCTCCTGCTGCCCGGCTCGCGGTTCGACTATCCGGGCAACCACTTCCGGATCGGGTTCGGTCGGACGGACCTGCCGGTCGCCGTCGAGCGTCTCGGCGCGTTCGCCGAGCGGCGGCTGGGCTAGCCGTCTCGTTGAGCGTCGGACCCGCGGATCGAGTCAGCCGTCGAGCGCGGCGAACTCGTCGAGGAAGCGGGCGGTGACGCGCGCCGCGTCGGCCGCGTAGTCGAGCCGGACGTTCTCATCGGGAGCGTGGGCGTGGCAATCCCACGTTCCCCCACCGAGGCTGGTCATCGGGATCCGGTCGCGTCCACAGACCTGCCACATCGGGGCGACCCCGGGGGTGGACACGTAGCGCGTCGCGGGACCGCCGAAGATGGCCACCGAGGCCCGGGTCGCCGCATCGAGGATCGGGTCGTCGGCCTGCGTCCAGTAGGCCGACTCGCCCTCTTCGCTGATCAGCTCGATGTCGCTGAATCCGCGGCGCTCGAGATGGGATCGGACGGCCTCGACGATCGTGTCCGGGCGCTGGTCGGGGACGATCCGGATATCGAGCCGAGCGTGGGCCTCGGCCGGGGTGATCGTCTTGTCGCCGGGTCCGATGAAGCCGGACCAGAGGCCCTGGATGTTGAGGGTCGGGGCAAAGGTCATCGCCCGGATCGCGGCCGTCCCGTCGAGCCCGCCGATCAGGGTCGCGACCTTGAACTCGGCCCGGAACTCCTCGACGACCCGCACCGGGGCGGCACCGACGATCGCCAGCTGGGCCGCCGTCGGCGGCACGACCCCGGCATCCAGACCATCGACCGCGGGCGTCCCGTCGGGCGCGTACATGCTCGCCAGCGCCTGGGCCAGGCGGACCGGGGCGCTTGGCAGGATGGTGGCCAAGCTCGAGTGGGCGTCGTAGGCGATCGTTCGACAGACGAGCTCGATGACCACGATCCCGCGAACCCCGCCGGTGATCTCGGGCTTGCCGGTCATATCCACGCCGCCGCCCTCGATGAGGGCCCCGGCCACCTTGCGGATGCCCGGCCGCCGATCGAGCAAGGCGTCGAGATGCGCGCTGCCGTACTCCTCCTCGCCCTCGACCAGGAACCGGACTCGGCAGGGCAGCTGGCCGATCGTCGCCAGGTAGGCCTCGATCGCCCAGATCCGGGGCAGCAGCTCGCCCTTGTTGTCGGTCGCGCCGCGGGCGTACAGCCGGCCGTCGCGGAGCGCCGGCTCGTACGGTGGCGTCGTCCACAGCTCGAGCGGGACGGCAGGCTGGACGTCGTAGTGCTGGACGGCGTTGAGCGTCTTCGGCCCCGCGCCGATCTCGCCGACGATGAGCGGTGGCACCTCGGGCCGGCCGGGCAGGTCGACCACATCGACGGTCGCCCCGAGCCGGCCCAGGCGCTCGGCGATCCATTCGGCGGCGCCGCGCAGTCCCTCGACGTCGCCCTGCTCCGAGCGGAACCGGCAGAACGCGGCGAGTTCGTCCATCCAGCCCGCGATGTGCTGGTCGATGTAGCGGTCGAGTTCGCGGTAGTCGGACATCGGTCTAGGCTCGCTTTCGGGGCAGGTCGAGGAACGGCAGCTCGACGACCGTCGCCCGGACGCGGCCGCGCCTCGCCTCGACGGTCCACTCGACCGACACCTTCGAGCCTGGCCGTTCATGGCTGGCCGGGACGGAGGCCAGGGCGATCGGCTTCTTGAGGATCGGACTCCAGCCAAGGCTGGTGACCCGCCCGATCTGACGACCGCCGCCGACATCGAACAGCGGCGTGTGCGACCGGGAAACGACGGCCGGGGCGGCCGGCGGGAGGCCCCGAGCGTCATACAGCTCGACGATGTCGTCCCAGGTCAGCTCGATCCCGACCAGCCGCCGAGCCGGGCCGCCGGAGCGGACTTCCGCGGCCAGGGCACGCTTGCCGACGAACGCTCCCTTGGCCAGGTCGACCAACCGTCCGAGCCCGATCTCATATGGCGAGTAGGCCTGGTCCGAGTTCATCGCGTGACGGGCGCTGGTGTAGTCGACCTCGAGCAGGATCAGGCCCGCCTCGAGGCGGACGACGTCCAGGGCGATCATCCCGGCCGGCCGGATGCCGTACGGTTTGCCGGCGCTGACGAGGGCGTCCCACACCGCGACGGCGCGCCCGGCCGGGATCCACAGCTCATAGCCGAGGTCCCCGGTGTAGCCGGTCCGGCTGACATCGATGGCGGTGCCCGCGACGGTCGTTCCGCGGCGTCGGAAGTAGCGCAGATCGGCGAACGATTCGCCGGCCGCGGCCTCGAGGACCGCCCGGCTCCAGGGCCCCTGGAGGGCGACCGCGGCAAGCGACTCGCTGACGTCCTCGATCTCCACCTGGAGGCCGGTCGCGTTCATGGTCAACCAGCGGTACTGCGGGTCGGCGGCGGTCCAACGGAAGCGGTCGGCGGCCAGTCGATGGATCGTCCCGTCGTCCACGACCTTTCCGTCCTCGTCGCACCACGGCGCGTAGTAGACGGCGCCGTCCTTGAGCTTCGTCGCGTCGCGGGTGATGACCCGATCGACCAGGGCCAGGGCGTCACGGCCGCGGACCTCGTACTTGTAGAGCGGGCTGACGTCGATCAGGGCGGCCTGCTCCCGGATCGCGTTGTACTCGATGTCGTGGAAGTCGGCGTAGACGCTGGCCGCGAAATAGCCGGACCACTCGCGCCACTGCATCTTCCGGTTGTGCGCTTCGGTCCGGGGATGGAACGCGGTCCCGACGCTCAAGCTGCCTCCTCCGACGGCCGCACCCCTGGGGGCCGTCCCGTGCTCTCGGTTGCCGCCAAGTATGCAGGTTCGTATGCAGGCTGGATGCCGGGGCCGGTTGCCGGTACTGTTGGCGGGGTCGGATCAGGGGAACTCGCGGAGCCCAACGGGAGCCAGGACGGCATGCTGATCTTCTTCGGCTGGGTGCAGCCCGTGACCTGGCTCGGGGCCAAGCTCGATCAATGCACCTCGTGCGCCGTCGTCGGCCGACACCTGCTCGCTCGCCGAACCTGGTGGATCCACCTGTTCTACCTGCCGGTCGCGCCGGTGAGGTTCCAGCACGGGATGATCTGCGAGGCCTGTGGCGCCTGGACGGGCATCCCATTCCTGCGCATGCGGGCCGGGATGCAGCGTCGTCAGCTGCCCCTCGACCGACTGCGCCCGGCCACCCAGCAGCTCCGCGATCAGTGGCTGGCGGATACCGGTCGAATGCCCACCACGGCCGACCTGTTCGACCAGGTGGTGGTCTTCCCAAAGCGCGGCTTCTGGGACGCCTACCTCAAGGTCTGGCCGACGGTCGTGGTCCTGTTCATCGTCCTGGTCGCGCTCAACCCGCGCTGAGCCCGGGACCCGGCGACACGCGACGCGCCTCGTCAGCCGCTAGACTGCATAGGTCCCATGCAGGCTGCATATCGGGACTTCGCGCCCGATGGCGGCTCCGGATGGACCGATGGCGCGAGAGCCTCGACGGAGGATGGCGTTGGCCCAGACCTACGACGCGCTGATCATCGGCGGCGGCCACAATGGCCTGGTCAGCGCGGCCTACCTGGCGCGGGCCGGCCTCAAGACGCTCGTCCTGGAGAAGCGTCACCTGCTCGGCGGGGCTGCGGTCACCGAGGAGATCTTCCCCGGCTTCCGGTTCAGCGTCGCGAGCTACGTCGTCAGCCTCCTCCGACCCGAGATCATCCGCGAGCTCGACCTGCCCAAGTACGGGCTCGACATCCTGCCCCTCGACGGCACGTTCACGCCGCTCGAGAACGACTACCTGTGGCGGGTCAACGACCATGGCCGAACGATCCGTGAGCTCCGTCGCTGGAGCCTCCGCGATGCCGAGGCGTACGAGGAATACGGCCAGCTCATGGTCGAGATGGCCAAGTTCATCAAGCCGATCCTGGGGATCGTGCCGCCCGACCTGACCGGTCTCGACCCCCGCCACCTGACCCCGTTGACCGGTCTGCTGCGCGCGTTCCAGAAGCTGCCCGAGAAGCAGCAGGCGGTCTTCGTCCAGTTGATGACGATGAGCGCGACCGACTTCCTCCGGCAGTGGTTCGAGACGGACCCCCTGATTGCCACGATGTCCGCGTCGGGGATCATCGGCACCTACCAGGGCGTCCAGAGCCCGGGGACCGCGTATGTCCTGCTCCACCACTACATGGGTGAGATCGACGGGGCCTTTCGGGCCTGGGGGATCCCGCGTGGGGGCACCGGCGGCGTCTCGGAAGCCATCGGTGGGGCCGCCCGCGCGCTTGGCGCCGAGATCCGGCTCGAGGCACCGGTGGCCCGGATCGACGTCCAGGCGGGTCGGGCGATCGGGGTCACCCTCGAATCCGGCGAGGAGATCCGGGCGACCACCGTCCTCAGCTCGGTCGACGCGCGGCTGACCTACCTCGGTCTGCTCGAAGCCGGGACGCTCGAGCCGGAGTTCGAGGAGGAGGTCCGGCGGTTCAAGTTCCGCGGCTCGTCGGGCAAGGTCAACCTGGCCGTGGATCGGCTGCCCGACTTCACCTGTCTGCCTGGCGAGGGCGAGCACCTGCGTGGTGCGATCAGCTTCAGCGCCGGTGTCGATGACATGGAACGCGCCTACGACGACGCCAAGTACGGCCACTGGTCGCGCCGCCCGTACATCGACATGATCATCCCGACCCTGGTCGACCCGTCGATGGCCCCGCCGGGCAAGCACGTGATCAGCTGCTTCGTCCAGTACGCGCCGTACCAGCTCGACCCGAGCCTGGGCACCTGGGACGACAACCGCGAAGCATTTGGCGACGCCGTGATCGACCGGATCGCCGAGGCTGCCCCCAATATCCGGGACATCGTCCTGCACCGCCAGGTCCTCACCCCGCTCGACATCGAGCGCCGGTTCGGGCTGACCGAGGGCAACATCTTCCAGGGCGAGCTCAGTCTCGAGCAGCTGTTCTTCAATCGTCCGGTCCCCGGCCACGCCCGCTTCCGCGGGCCGATCCGGGATCTCTGGCTGGGCGGTTCGTCGACCCATCCGGGTGGCGGGATCATGGGCGCCAACGGGCGGATCGCCGCGCTCGAGATCCTCAAGGCCCGCCGGCGCAGGGCGGCCTGACGATGGCGACGAGCGCTCCGACCTATGACGCGCTGGTCATCGGCGCCGGGCACAACGGGCTGGTCGCCGCGGCCTACCTGGCCCGGGCCGGCGTCCGGGTCCTCGTCCTCGAACGGCGCGGGCGGGTCGGTGGGATCGCCGACACGATCGAGCTCGGGCCCGGTCTCCGGGCGCCGGCGTTGGCCCAGACCGTCGGCCGGCTGCGGCCGTCGATCGTCCGCGAGCTCGGCCTGCGGAGCCACGGGTTGTCGCTCGTGGCATCCGACATACGCGTCTTTGCCCCCCAGCCCGACGGTCGGTCGATCACCCTGTGGGCGGACCCCGGAACGACCGCCGACGGCCTGCGCGCGTGGTCCGACCACGATGCCGAACGCTATGTCGGGTTCGACCGGCTGGTCCGCTCGATCGGGCGCTTCCTCGCCGAGCTCAACGCGTCGACCCCTCCCGACATCAAGTCGCCGGGCGTCGGCGACGCCCTGTCGGGGCTTCGGCTCGGGCGGGCGTTCCGCGGGCTTGGCAAGGGCGACTCGCGCTCGGTCCTGCGCGTGCTGCCGATGGCGATCGCCGATTTCGTGGCCGAGGCCTTCGAGACCGATGCGCTCCGCGGCGTCCTGGCCGCCAGGGCGATCCATGGCACGGCGATGGGGCCGTGGTCGGCCGGAACGGCGGCGGTGCTCCTCAATGACAGTGCCGGCAACGACGGTGGAGCGGCCGGCCAGACGGTCTACGCGCGGGGCGGGCCCGGCGCCCTGTCCGAGGCGCTGGCCGCCGCGGTCCGGGCCGCCGGCGGCGAGATCCGGACCGACGCCGAGGTCAGCGCGATCGCCACCGATGACGGTCGGGCGACCGGCCTGCGACTCGCCTCGGGCGAGGAGATCGGGGCCCGGATCGTCGTCGCGGCGGCCGATCCGAAGCGTGTCCTCACGACCCTCGTCGATCCGGTCACCCTGGGGCCCGGGATGCGCTGGCGGGCCGCCAACATTCGGACCCCGGGCACGGTCGCCAGCATCGCCCTGGCGCTGTCGGGGACCCCACGCTTCAGGGCTGCCGGAACCGGCTCCGATGCCGAGGCCAGGCTGCGCGGCCGGATCGTGGTCGCGCCTGGGATCGACCATCTCGAACGGGCCTTCGATGCGGCCAAGTACGGCGAGCTCAGCGCCGCGCCCTATCTCGAAGCGACCATCCCGTCGTTGATCGATCCAAGCCTGGTCGCAGGGGCCCCGGCCGGCAGCCAGGTCATGTCGATCCACCTCCAGTACGCGCCGTACGCCCTGCGCGAAGGATCGTGGGACGAGCGCCGCGAGGAGCTCGGCGACCTGGCCATCCGGACCCTCGAGACCTACGCCCCGGGGATCGGTTCGCTGGTCACCGCGCGGCAGGTGCTCAGCCCGCTCGATCTCGAGCGCGACTATGGCCTGACCGGCGGTCATCCCTTCCACGCCGAGCCCGCGCTCGACAGCTTCTTCCTGTGGCGGCCGCTGTTCGGGCATGCCCGCTATCGGCTCCCGGTCGAACGGCTCTACCTGGCCGGGTCGGGCGCTCACCCGGGCGGCGGGATCACCGGTCAGCCGGGCCAGAACGCCGCCCGGGAGATCCTGGCCGACCGGAAACGCTGGGCGCGCTAGGCTTCACGCTCCGGGCGGCCGATCGGCGGCGTCCTCGCCCAGGGCGAGAACCCGCTCGATGCGCTCGGAGGGTTGCTCAAGGGCCTCGGCGGCTGACCGACCGGCGGGCTGCGGAGCTGGACCGCTGAGCTAGATCTCCACCCGGGCGCGGCCGGCGACCTCGCGAGCGGCTAGGCCCGGCCGCTGTCCTCCACATCGGCGTCGACCCCGGCCCGTGGCTCACGCGGGACGCGGATTCGTCGGCCCTCCCGGTGCTGGACGCGCCGGGCCGCCCGAGCGGCCACGGTCCGATCCTCGCCAAAGATCTCGAGGTAGTGGAAGAACAGCGACGCCAGGACAGCCGCGATCGGGATCCCGAAGATCGCGCCGGACACCCCGGCGATCTTTGAGCCGACGAGGACCGAACCAAGGACCACGACCGGGTGGAGCCCCACCGCGTCGGCCATCAGGCGCGGCTGGAGGATGTTCATCACGATGAACCAGCCGATCATCATGATCGCCAGGACCGGCACGATCAGCCCCGGGTCGGTGAATACGGCCACGATGACCGGCGGCGCCCAGGCCACGAACGGCCCGAAGAACGGGATCGCCATCAGGATCCCCGACACCGCGGCCGTCACGGCCACGAAGTCGAGGCCGAGCGCGGCGCTGGTGCCCAGGGCGACCGCCGCATAGGTGAACCCGATCACCGCCTGGCCGCGCAGGAACCCACCGAACGAGCGCGACACCGACTGCTCGAGATGGCGGACGTCGTCGCGCTGGCCGGGTGGTACGAGGCGATCCAGAAAGCCCTGGATCCGATCCTGGTCGATCACCAGGTAGACCGACAGGATGACCACGATGAGGGTCGTCCCGATCGCCCCGACGCTGGCCACCGCGATCGACTGGAGCGGCCCGACGAGGCCCGACGCGGACGAGCTGACCGACTGGAGGATCTGGCTCACCAGCGCCTGGAGATCCACCTGGCCGAACCCGAACTGGTTGAGCCAGGACTGGAGGGGAGCCACGATCCCGGGCAGGTTCGACTGGATCCGGGGCAGTTGGAGGAGCAGGTCCGAGATCCCGGTGGCCAGGGTCTGGGCAATGAACACGATGATCGCGACCAGGATCAGGATCAGGACCAGGTAGACCAGGACGACCGCGGCCACCCGGGGCAGGCCGGGGACGTGCTGGATGATCCAGCGGACCAGCGGGCTGAGGATGAACGCGATCAGCCAGGCCAGAAAGAAGGTCAGGATGATGTCGCCGAAGTCGAAGAAGATCTTGCCGGCCATCCCGATGACCACGATCCCCAGCCCGATCGTCCCGAGCAGGAGCAGGATGTCGAGCAGCCGGCTCTGGCGGCGCGACAGGGAGACGAAGGCCGTCTGAACCGGCCTCTCGTCCGATCGGCCCCGATCCTCGGGACCGGGCTCGGTCACCGCAGGCCCATTCGTTCGCGGACCTCGGCCATCGTGGCCTCCGCCATGGGCCGCAGACGCTCGGCGCCAGCGGCCAGGATTTCGTCGATCCGGTCCGGATCGGCGATCAGCTCGGCGTACCGTTCCCGCGGCTCGCGGTAGTGCTCGATGATCCGCTCGGCCAGCAGGTTCTTCGTGTCGACGCAGCCGGTCCGGGCCGTCCGCTCGCCATCCCAGATCGTCTCGTAGTCGTCGCCGAACGATCGATGGAGCTGGCAGACGTTGCAGACCTCCGGTCGGCCCGGGTCGGTCCGGAGGATCCGCCTGGTATCGGTCACCATCGACATGACCTGCTTCCGGACGACATCGGGTGGGGCGAAGATGTCGATCGTGTTGCCGACCGACTTGCTCATCTTCTTGACGCCGTCGGTGCCCAGGACGATCGGCGCATCGGTGAACACGGCTCGCGGCTCCGGAAACGTCTCGCCGTAGCGGGCGTTGAAGGCGCGCACGATCTCGCGCGACAGCTCGAGGTGGGCGGCCTGGTCCCGACCGACCGGAACCAGCGAGGCCTTGTAGATGACGATGTCGGCGGCCTGCAGGACGGGGTAGGTCAGCAGCCCGTGGTTGATGTCGTCGGGCTGGCTGGCCTTCTTCTCCTTGTAGGTCGGTGTCCGCTCCAGCCAGCTGACCGGGGTCACCGTGCACAGCAGCCAGGCGAGCTCGGTGTGCTCCGGCCGGTGGCTCTGGACGAACAGCGTGCAGCGCTCCGGGTCGAGGCCGAGGGCCAGCAATGACGCCGCCATCTCGCGAGTCCGCGATCGGAGCAGGTCCGGGTCGTGGCTGCTGGTGAGGGCGTGATAGTCGACGATGCAGTAGATCGCCTCGTACTCGAACTGGAGGCGGACGTAGTTGCGGATCGCGCCAAGGTCGTTGCCAAGATGGACGATCCCGGACGGCTGAATGCCGCTGAAGATGCGCGGTCGAGTCGATGCCACCGGGATCGGCGCGGGCAGGGGCGCGAGGTCGATCGTCATCGCCTCGCGAGTGTAGCGGACCAGTCGCGACGTTCGACCGGCCCGGGCCGGAGTCCGTCGGCTACCATTCGGCCGATGTCCAGCCTCGTCAAAGGTCCCCGATGAGCCGTGCGCCGCTGCGTGTGGCCGTGCTCGGCGCCGGGGCGGTCGGACTCGCCGTGATCCGCGCCTTTCAGGACGCCTCCGACCGTCTCGCCCCGGACGATGGCGCTCCGTTGAGCCTCGTCGGCGTCGCGGTCCGAGACCTCGAGCGGGCCCGGGGACGCGGCGTCCCATCCGAGCTGCTGACCGACGCCCCGGCCCACCTGGTCGCCTCGCCGGGGGTCGATGCGATCGCCGAGCTGATGGGTGGCGACGAGCCGGCCCGGACGCTCATTGCGGCCGCCCTCGCCGCGAGCAAGCCGGTGGTCACCGCCAACAAGCACGTGGTCGCCCATCACGGGCCCGAGCTCGAGGCGATCTCCCGGCGGACGGGCGCCCCGTTCCGGTTCGAGTCCGCGGTTGGGGCCGGGATCCCGGTCCTCGGCCCGCTGGCCTCGGAGCTGGCGGCCAGCCGGGTCGCGGCCGTCCGCGGCATCGTCAACGGGACCACCAACCACATCCTGACCGCGATGGCCAGTGCCGGCCGCCCGTACGCAGCCGCCCTGGCCGAAGCCCAGACCGCCGGCTACGCCGAGGCCGACCCGAGCGGCGACGTCGATGGCGACGATGCGGTCAACAAGCTGGTCATCCTGGTCCGGCTGGCGTTTGGCGTGTGGCTCGTCCCGAGCTCGGTGGAACGCCGGCCCCCGACGGTCGCCGGGACCGGGCGGCCGGGCATCGGCGGGGTCACCGTTGATGAGCTCAAGGCGGCCGCCGCGGTCGGGCTGACGGTCAAGCTCCTGGCCAGCTCTCGCCGCCTTGACGATGGCGCGGTGGCGGCGACGGTCCTCCCGACCGCCCTCCCGTCCGACAGCCCGCTCGGCCGGACCGGCGGCGTCGACAACCGGGTCGAGATCGACGCGGATCCGGTTGGCCGGGTGGCCTTCATGGGCCCGGGCGCCGGGGGACCCGCGACGGCCAGCGCCGTCCTCGGCGACCTGCTGGCGGTCGCCCGGGGTGCGGCCGGCACCTGGGCGGGTCTCCCGCCGGCGATCGGTCCGGCGATCGACGCCGCTCCGGACCCGGTCGATCCGCGGCGGTTCTTCGCCTCAACCCTGCCCGAGCAGCTGGTCCGCGATCAGGTCGAGATCGAGACCGCGCGCGGTGGCGGGTTCATCGCCGCCGCCCAGCCGCTCGACGAGCTCCGGGCCGGTCTCGCCGCGGCGGGCATCGATGCGACCCTGTATCCGATCGCCGAGTGAGCCGATGACCAGCCGCCCGAGCCTGGTCGAGCGCTACCGGCGGTTCCTGCCGGTCAGCGACGCCACGCCGGCCCTGACCCTGGGCGAGGGCTTCACCCCACTCGTCCACGCCCGGACGCTGGGACGGTCGCTCGGCCTGCCGAACCTGTATCTCAAGGTCGAGGGCGCCAACCCGACCGGCAGCTTCAAGGACCGCGGGATGGTCGTGGCCGTCGCCCGAGCGCTTGAGGTGGGTGCGCGGTCGGTCGCCTGCGCGTCGACGGGCAACACCTCGGCCTCGGCCGCGGCCTACGGTGCGGCCGCGGGGCTCGAGGTCGTGGTCGTCCTGCCAAAGGGCCAGATCGCGATGGGCAAGCTTCTCCAGGCGCTCATCGCCGGGGCCCGGGTCGTGGCGGTCGACGGCAACTTCGATGCCGCGCTGCGGATCGTCCGTGAGCTGGCGGCCCGCAGGGACCACCCGATCACCCTGGTCAACTCGGTCAATCCGGATCGGCTGGCCGGCCAGAAGACCGCGGCGTTCGAGGTCTGCGACGATCTTGGGCGGGCCCCGGACGTGCTCGCCATCCCGGTCGGCAACGCCGGCAACATCAGCGCCTACTGGGCCGGCTTCGAGGACTATCGCCGCGCCGGGATCAGCGCCGGATCGCCCCGGATGTACGGTTTCCAGGCCGCCGGGGCCGCCCCGATCGTGCTCGGCCATCCGGTGGCCGAGCCGGAAACGATCGCCACCGCGATCCGGATCGGCGACCCGGCCAGCTGGACCAAGGCCACCGACGCCCGCGACGCCTCGGGCGGGCTGATCGAAGCGGTCACCGACGACGAGATCCTGGCCGCCTACCGCGACCTGGCCAGACTCGAGGGCGTGTTCTGCGAGCCGTCGTCGGCGGCCGGCCTGGCCGGGATCCGGCGGCTCGTCGGCGACGGCCGATTGGGCGTCGCGTCCGAGGCCACGATCGTGTGCGTCCTGACCGGGAATGGGCTCAAGGACCCGCATACCGCCGAGTCCCAGGTGGGCGCGGTGCTCGAGTCCGCTCCGACGACCGACGCGGTGATCGCCGCGCTCGGCTGGTAATTGACAGGAGGGTTGCGTGGTCTCGAACTGGCTGGCTGAGCTCGACGGGCGGCGGATCGGCGTCGAGGTCCCGGCCACGAGTGCGAACCTCGGGGCGGGCTACGACTGCCTTGGCCTGGCGCTCGACCTGACCGACCGAATCGAGGTCGAGGTCCGCAGCTGGAGTCGCGGCCAGATCGAGCTGGAGATCGATGGCGAGGGCGTCAACGAACTGACCGAGGATCGCCAGAACCGGTTCATCCAGAGTCTCGAGTCGGCCCTGGTCACGCTGCGCGGCGAGATCCCCGAGGGGGTCGGCTGGCGGGTCTCGATGCACAACCGGATCCCGCTGATGCGCGGCCTCGGATCGTCGGCCGCCGCCACCGTCGCCGGGATCGTGGCCGCCGATGCGCTGGCGGAGACCAACCTGACGTCGACCCAGATGCTCCGGATGGCCAGCGCCATCGAAGGCCATCCGGACAACGTCGGGGCCGCCCTGCTCGGCGGGTTCGTGGTCAGTGCGGTGATCGACGGCGGGGTCGAGGCGCTGCGGTTCGACATCCCGCGCGACCTGCGCTGCGTCCTGTATGTGCCCGACCTGCGGCTGGAGACCGAGGCGATGCGCCAGGCCCTGCCCGACGTGGTGCCCTTCGCCGACGCGATCACCAACCTCGGGCGGGTCGCGCTCGGGGTCGCGGGCATGGCCGGCCGGCGAACCGACCTGCTCCGATTCCTGACCATCGACCGCCTCCATGAGCCTTACCGGGCGGAGGTCTACCCGCAGCTCCCGAGACTGGTCGAGGCCGCTCGCGAGGCCGGCGCCCTGGGGGCCTGCCTGTCCGGCTCGGGCTCGACCATCATCGCCTTCACCGACTCGGTGGCGACGGTCGCCCGGATCGAGGCGGCGCTGTCGGCCGTGGCGGCGGACACGGACCTGCCCGGCCGGGCCACGGTCGTGGCGCCGCGCAACGCCGGGGCCAAGGTGGTCCACCGCTCCTGACCGCGGCCAAATGTTCCGGTGCAACGCCGCACCGACGATCGACGGTCGACGGTCGGGCCAAGCGCGGGGCGCAGCGGGGTCCCTTGACGGGCGGCCGACACTGCGGCCATGACGGACTTCTTCAACGGGATCGGGCGGTCGATCGGGGGGCTGTTCGACAATGCGACCGGTGCGGTCGCCGGCGCCTTCAGCGGGCTCGTCCACACCGTCAACGGGATCGTCCCTGGTGGGTTCCCGATCTTCGTCGTCCTGTGCGCGATCGGCGTGCTCGTCGGGCTGGCCACCTTCCGCCGCTGACGCAGGTCTCAGGCTGCTTCGGCCGCCCGCGAGAACGCGACGAGGCGTGCGGTCACCTTCAGGCCGAGCGAGGCGTACAGAGCGTTGGCCGCAGGGTTGTCGGCCTCGGCCGCGATCAGGATCTGTTGAGCGCCCAGGCCCGCCGCGGCGCGCAGGGTGGCTCGACAGACCGCTCGTCCGAGACCGCGCCGCTGATGGTCGGGATGGACGCCGACCGGCTCGAGCTCGACGGCGACCGTGAGCGGGTCGAGCCAGCCCAGCGCGAACGCCGCCACGGATCCATCGGGCCCGACGACGATCGTGTCGAGCGCCGGGCGGTAGAGCGGCCTGGTCTGGCAGAAGCGGTACTTCTCCTCGGTCATCGTCGATCCGGGGAATGCCGCATGGCCAGCGATGACGCGCCCGGCCAGATCGGCGGCCGACCCGATCGTGCGGATCGAGTAACCAGCCGGAAGATCGGCCGCGGTCCCCAGGTCGAGCTCCGACGCCGTCCCACAGTAGTGGACGAGCCCGGTCCTCGGCCCAACGGCATACCCCAGCTCAGCGAGGGCTGAGACGCTGGCCTGCTCGGAGGCGACCATCCAGACCCGTGCGCCAGCCCGATCGATGGAGGCGTCCGGCACGGCGCCCACAAACCCGTCCGCATCGAGCCCACCAAGACGACTCTCGGGTGTCGCGACGAAGGTGGCGGCCCGGTCCTCGACCCAGTCGGTCATCGGCCCGAGCAGGGCCGTCCCGCGGTGACCGGGCAAGACCAGGAGGTCCGCCTCGCTCGGTGGCCCGAACCAGGCGAACCCGACCAGCTCGGTCGCATCCGGCTCGCCAGCGAACCACAACCGGATCCGGCCCTCGAGGCCGGGCGTGCGACCATGGGCGTGGACGGTCCACCAATCGAGATCGCCGGCATGGAAATGCTGCTCGGGCCAGTCCGCACGCCAGCATCGCGACGCGAGGGCCTGCATGGTTCGCGTGTCGGCCGAGGTCTGCCAGGCGCGGCTGCCGTAGACCGGGGATGCCTCGGTCCGGCCCGCGGGACGCAATCCGGTCACCCGGTTGGGGTATAGGTCCGGATGAATTTCAGGGTCCGCCGCCAGGCGTTGGTCGACGCCTCGGCGTAGTCGACGGCCTTGCGGTCAAAAAACCCATGCGGGGCGCCGCCGTAGGTGACCAGCTCGTGGGCGACTCCGGCCGCCACCAGGGCATGCTCGAACTCGGCCACGACATCGGGCGTGATGCCTTCGTCGGCCCCGCCGAAGATCCCCAGGATCGGCGCCCGCATCTCCGCCGCCACGTCGGCCGGGGCGGGTGAGTTCGGACCCGACCCCACCGGCCAGCCGTAGAAGCCGATCGCCCCGGACATCCCGAGATCGAAGGTCGGGGTCAGGAAGGACAGCCGGCCACCCATGCAGAACCCGATCGCGAACAGTGAAACGACCCGCCCGCCCTCACGGACCGCGGAGGCGCCGGCCTGGACGTCCGCCAGGAGCCCCTCGTAGGTGGTCTGCCCGACGTGCGCTGGATACTCGAAGTGCGCGTCCCGCTTCGAAGCCCCGGCCGACCGCCCGAAGTAGTCGATCGCGACGGCGTCCACCCCCGCTTCGGCGAAGCGCAGGGTCAACTCCTCGTAATAGGGGTGCAGACCGCGGACGTCGGGCAGGACGACGATGCCGGCCCCGGTGGGCGCCTGGGCTCGGGCCCGGAAGGCCGCCAGCTGGTTGCCGTCCGACGCCGTGAGGATGAGGTCCTCGTGCTCGATCGCGCCACCGGCGATCGGGGCGATCGGTGGCCGGCTGTCGTGGTCGAAGCACATCCGCGGGAACCTCCGTGTCGTTCAGGATACGTCGCAAACGGCGGCCCGAGGCGGTCTCGCTTCGGGGGCTCCAGGACCTCGCTGCTACAATCCCGCCGATGCAGGCCCCCCTCGTGGTCCAGAAGTTCGGTGGCTCATCGGTCGCCGGGGCGGACCGGATCAAGCGCGTCGCCCGGCGGATCGCGCGTGAGCGTGCCGCCGGCGCCGATCTCGTCGTGGTCGTCAGCGCCATGGGCGACACGACCGACGAGTTGCTCGGCCTGGCCGCGGCGATCACCGACGAGCCCGATTCGCGCGAGCTCGACATGCTCCTGGCGACCGGCGAGCACCAGAGCGCGACGCTCGTGTCGATGGCCCTCCACGCGCTCGGTGTCCCCGCGATCAGCCTGACCGGAGCCCAGGCCGGGATCCAGACGGATGGGCGGTACGGCAAGGCCCGGATCGCCAACGTCGACCCGGCCCGCGTCCGGGCCGAGCTCGGTGCCGGCAAGGTCGTGATCGTTGCCGGTTTCCAGGGCCAGAGTGGCCCGGACGCCGAGCGGGCCGAGACGACCACCCTCGGTCGAGGCGGCTCGGATACGACCGCGGTCGCCCTGGCCGCTCGCCTGGGCGCCGACCGCTGCCAGATCTTCACCGACGTGCGCGGGATCTATACCGCCGATCCGCGCCTGGTCAAGGACGCCCGCCAGCTGCCGGTGATCGGCTACGAGGAAATGCTCGAACTCGCTCACCAGGGGGCCCAGGTGATGCAGGTCCGGGCGGTCGAGCTCGGCTGGGTCAACGGCGTGGTCATCGAGGTCCTGAGCTCGTTCGAGGACGCAGCCGGGACACGCATCGAGGAGGATCCGCTCGTGGAACAGCGCAACAAGGTCCGGGGCCTGGCCCACGATCGGAATGTGGCCAAGATCACCCTGGTCGCCGTGCCCGACCGACCCGGCGTGGCCCATTCGATCTTCGCCCCACTGGCGGACGCCGGGATCAACGTCGACATGATCGTCCAGAACGTCGGGCACGGTGCGACGACCGACATGAGCTTCACCGTGGCTCGCTCCGAGCTGGCCCGGGCCAAGCGGATCCTCGAGCCGATCGTGCGCGAGCTCGGGTCCCGCGAGATGACCACCGATTCGGCGGTGGCCAAGGTGTCGATCGTCGGGGCCGGGATCCACAACGCGCCGGGCTACGCGGCCCGGATGTTCGGGACGCTGGCCGACGCGAAGGTCAACATCGAGATGATCTCGACCTCCGAGGTCCGGATCACCTGCATCATCGCCGAGGACGATGTCGAGACGGCGGTGCGGGCCCTCCACGCTGCGTTCGAGCTCGAGAAGCCGGATGCCATCGAGACCATGGCGCCGAACTCGACCCCAGCCGCCCGGGCCGGCTGACCGGCGTCGTGAGGGCCGCCGGGTTCGTTTCCCGCTCCGAGCGATTCGCGAGTGTCGGCTCGACCAACGACATCGTCCGCGCCTGGCTCGATGAGGGGACACCCGAGGTCTGCCTGGCCGTGGCCGACCGGCAAACCGCCGGACGGGGGCGCGATGGCCGGACCTGGCAGGCGCCAGCGGGTGCCGGGCTGCTCCTGTCGCTCGGCTTCCGGCCGACCTGGCTCGGGCCCGATCGGACCTGGCGGCTGGCCGCGATCGTCGCCCTGGCGATGGCCGAGGCGGCCGAGGCCGTGGCCGAGCTGCCCGAGCGTCGGATCCGGCTCAAGTGGCCAAACGATCTGGTGATCGAGACCGCCGACGGTCGGGTTCTGAAGCTGGCCGGGCTGCTCGGCGAAACGATCGGACTGGGCACCCACGATCCACGGGCAATCGTGGGGATCGGGGTCAATGCCGACTGGCGGCCGGGCGACTTCCCGGCCGGAATTGCCGACGCGATGCCCAGCCTGCGCGAGGCGGCCGGCGGCCGGCCGGTCGACCGCGAGGCGCTGCTCGAGTCGTTCCGGAGCCGGCTGGCCGACCGGACCGAGGCGCTCCGCGCCGGCCGCTTCGAGGTCGCCGCCTGGGTCGCCCGCCAGCTCACCAACGGTCGCCCGGTCCGACTCGACGGGTCCAATGGCGGCTCGCAGGTCGTCCGGGCCCTCGGCGTCGACGTGGATAGCGGGGGGCTGGTGATCGAGGACACCCGGGCGCCCAACGCCCAGCGGACGGTCCTGACCGGCGAGATCGTCCACCTCCGCCTGGCCGATGGGCCGATCGAGCCGGATGGGTCGGGCGAGCGCGAGCCGGTCGGGGTGTAACGGGATGGCCCGAGCGGTGTTCAGGAAGGTGTCGGCGGGGGAGGAGCGTCGGCTCGTCCATCTCGATCGCGATCGACCCCTGGTCGAAGCCGCCCTGCGCGACCCGGCCCGGTTCGACGCCCTGTATCGGAAGTACCTCGCCCAGGTGTACAGCTACGCCTATTACGAACTCGGCGACCACCACGACGCCGAGGACGCCACCGAGCGAACGTTCCTGCTCGCCCTCGGGGCGCTGCCACGGTTCGAAGAGCGCGCCCGCCCGGCCGACGGAGCCGGAGCGTCGACGTTCCGGGTCTGGTTGTTCCAGATCGCCCGGAACGTGGTCGCCAACGTTCGGCGCGCCCGGCGCCGCCGACCCGAGACCCCTCTCGAGAGCGCCATGGGCCTGGTCGGGGCTTCGGATGTCGAGTCCGGCGCGGCCCGCCGGCTCGAGGCGGCCGAAGCCTGGGACGCCGTCCGCCGGCTGCCCGACGATCGCCGACGGGCGCTCGTCCTGCGTTTCGTCGAGGAGATGTCGACCGCCGAGATCGCCGGGGTCCTTGGCCGTTCCGAGGGTGCCGTGCGGGTCCTGATCCATCGCGGCCTGCGGGCGGTCGCGCGCGACCTGGGACGGCATTCGTGACCCTCCAGCCGCGCGAGACCGGCCAGATCGAGGCCCTGATCACCGACGGCTATCTCGAATCGCTCCTGGCCGCCCGCGAACGGCGCGCGGTCGATGCGCCCAGCGTGGCCGAGCTCGACCCCGGGGTTCGGCTGGCCGCGGCCCGGCTTGCGGCCACGGTCGCCCGGGTCCATCCATCGTTCCGGTTCGAGGAGCGCCTGGCGGCCCGGTTGACCGAGATGGCCGGCCGGATGACCGTCGCCCGGGCCGCCGGGGCGGAGGACGCGGCGCTCGGGTCGATCTCACCCGAGCCGACCCAGCTCGCCGTCGGCCTTCTCGACCCGCTCGATCCGCTTGACCTGCTCGACCCGGCCCGTCCGGAGGAGGTCGCCCCGATCTCGCGGCGCCCGCTGCTGATCGGCGGGACGCTGGCCTCCGCCGCCCTGTCGATCGCCGGCGCTGCGATCGTCGCCTGGCGGCTCAACCGGGCGGCCCACGCCGGGTCGGAACGGGTGAGGCTGGCCTGATGCCGATCAAGCTGCCCTCGTTCCGCCCTCGCCGCGACGTCTATCCGACCGACCTGTGGACGAAGTGCCCGTCGTGCGAGGAACAGCTGTTCAACAAGCAGCTCGACAAGTCGCTCCGGGTTTGCCCCAACTGCGGCCACCATTTCCGGTTGTCGGCGGCCGCCCGGATCGAGCACCTCCTCGACGAGAACTCGTTCGAGGAGCGCGATGCCGGGTTGCAGTCGGTCGATCCGCTCGGCTTCGTCGACCAGAAGAGCTATCCCGATCGGGTGGCGGCCGCCCAGCTGGCCACCGGGATGCGCGACGCGGCGGTCTGGGGCACCGGCACGGTGGCCGGCTACCCGGTGGTCGTGTGCGTGATGGACTTCGGGTTCATGGGCGGCTCGATGGGCGCGGTCGTCGGCGAGAAAGTGACCCGGGCGGCCGAGACGGCGCTCGAGACCCGGACCCCGCTGGTCGTCGTCGCCGCCAGCGGTGGCGCCCGGATGCAGGAGGGCACGCTGGCCCTGATGCAGCTGGCCAAGACGGTCGCCGCTACCGAGCGCCTGCGGATGGCCGGCGTCCCGTTCGTGTCGATCATGAGCGACCCGACGACCGGTGGCGTGTTCGCCTCATTCGCGGCCCTCGGCGACGTGAACCTGGCCGAGCCGAACGCGCTGATCGGGTTCGCCGGGGCCCGGGTCAACGCGGGGACGATCGGGGGCGAACTGCCCGACGGCTTCCAGCGGGCAGAGTTCCTGTTCCGCCACGGCTTCGTCGATCGGGTCGTTCATCGGAGCGAGCTTCGGGGCGAGCTGGCCGCGCTCCTCGCGTTCCTCGAGCCGGCGGCCGTCGAGGCGATCGCCGAACCATCCGGCAACGGGACCCTGCCGGCGTTCCGCCCACTCTCATTTCTGACCGCGCTCGCGGACAAGGTCATCCCCGAAGGCGACGTCGCCGCCCCGGGCGCCGGCGGCAGCCCGGTCAGTCCGACCGCAGGCGAGGAGCGCGGCCGTGGTTGACCGCATTCTCGGCCGGACCGGACGCGACCCGGCCGAGCCCGGGTCGCCGGTGGCGCCCGCCTCGAGCCGGACGGCCAGGCCAACCCCCGAGGCGCGCGATGTCGACCCAACCGCGGCCGTGTGGGCCACCGTCCAGCTGGCCCGCAACCTGCGTCGGCCACGGACGCTCGAGCTGGTCGGCGCGATCTCCGACGAGTTCATCGAGCTTCACGGTGACCGTCTCTTCGGCGACGACCCGGCGATGGTCTCCGGCCTGGCCCGGATCGATGGCCGCCGGGTGGTCGTCATCGGCCAGCAGAAGGGTGCCGAGACCGAGGAGAACATCCGGCGCAACTTCGGGATGCCCCATCCCGAGGGGTACCGCAAGGCGATGCGCCTGATGGAGCTGGCCGAGCGCCTCCAGATCCCGGTCGTCACCTTCATCGACGTGCCCGGCGCCCATCCCGGCCCGGAGTCGGAGGAGCGTGGGATCGCCGAGGCGATCGCCCGATCGATCGCCCTGATGAGCCGCCTGCGGACCCCGATCGTGGCGGTGATCACCGGCGAAGGTGGCTCCGGCGGGGCCCTGGCGATCGCGGTCGGCGACGTCGTGATTGCGCTCGAGAACGCGGTCTACTCGGTGATCTCGCCGGAAGGTTGCGCCTCGATCCTGTGGCGGACCCCGGACCAGGCGGCGGTGGCGGCGGTGGCGATGCGGATGACGGCCGCCGACCAGGCCGCGCTTGGGGTGATCGACCTGATCGTGCGCGAGCCCGAGGGTGGCGCCCAGACCGATCCCCAGGCGACCGCGGCCCGGCTCAAGACGGCGATTCTCGAGCAGCTCGACCTGCTCACCGCCCGCCCGATCGACGAGCTCGTCGAGGCGCGCTATCAGCGCTATCGTTCGATCGGGCCGTACGCCACGATCACGACCGCCGAAGTTCCCCCACCCGAGCGGCCCGGGCTGGCCGATCGGCTACGCAACCTGATCGCCGGGCCTCGCGCCGCGATCGGGACGCCGGCTCCCGGTCGCCCCCACGACGAGCCGCCCGTTCGCGAGGAGGACTGACCGTTGGGCTCCGACGCACGCGACGCCGCCGAGCGGCTCGCCGACCATGCGGCGATCGACGCCCTGGCCGATGAGCTGATCCCGGCCCTGATCGCCAAGCTCGGGGCCACCGGTCTGGGCGAGATCGAGGTTCGCGAGGGCGAATGGAAGGTCCGGCTCCGGCGGCCGGCCGACGGCTCGGGCGGCGCAGGGTCACGACGGTCGGGCGAGCGTTCCGGTCGATCTGCCGGCGGGACCGCATCCCCGAGCGTGCGCCCATCGCTGATGCCGGTCGGACCCGGCAGATCGGGCGGCGCGCCGGGCGCGGACGATGGCGACGGCCGGGCGAGCCTGCCGGGCGGACCATCCGATCTCGAACCGGCCGCCAACGACGGTTCGGGCGGTCGCGTCCACGACCCGTTCCGGGCGATGGCCACCTCGCCCGCGGTCGGCTTCTACCAGCCGCGCACCGGGATCGTGCCCGGGTCGCGCGTCCGGGCCGGCGATCCGATCGGCGCGGTCGACGTGCTGGGGATCCCGACCGAGGTCGTCGCCCCAGCCGACGGGATCGTCGGAGCCAGCCTGGTCGAGCCCGGTGAGGCGGTCGAATACGGCCAGGAGTTGGTCTGGATCGAGCTTTTGTCGAACGCTCCGTCGGGTGACGCCGTCGCGACCCCGAGCGAACCCTGAGCGATGAGGCAGACCTGATGTTCCAGAAGATCCTCATCGCCAACCGGGGCGAGATCGCGGTCCGGGTCCTCCGGGCCTGCCGCTCGCTGGGCGTCGAGGCGGTCGTCGTCTACAGCGAGGCGGACCGCGACTCGCTGGCCGTCCGGCTGGCCGATGAGGCGATCTGCATCGGACCGCCCGACGCGAAGCGGAGCTATCTGTCGGTCCCGTCGGTGATCAGTGCCGCGATCGTCACCGGTTGCGACGCGATCCACCCGGGCTATGGGTTCCTGTCCGAGGACGAGACGTTCGCCGAGGTCGTTCGGGCCCACGACCTGACCTTCATCGGGCCGCCGCCGGATGTCCTCGACCGGTTCGCCAGCAAGGAGGCCACCCGGCGCCTGCTCGGTGGGTTTGGCCTGCCGACGATCCCCGGTTCGGAGGGGATGCTCCGCGACGAGGCGCACGCGCTCGAGGAAGCCGAGGGGATCGGCTACCCGGTCCTGATCAAGCCGAGCGCCGGCGGCGGCGGCAAGGGCATGCGGATGGTCCGCTCCGGGCGCGAGCTCGAGGCGGCGGTCAAGATCTGCCGTTCGGAAGCCAAGGCGGCCTTTGGAGACGATTCCCTGTACCTGGAGAAATGGCTCGAGGACACCCGCCACGTCGAGATCCAGGTCGCGGTCGACCGCTTTGGCAGCGGCGTCCATCTTGGCGAGCGGGACTGCTCGGTCCAGCGTCGTCACCAGAAGATCCTCGAGGAGGCACCAACCCCGGCCCTCGATGCGGCCGCCCGGACGGACCTCGCCGAGCGGGCGATCCGAGCGGTCGTGGCGGCCGGTTACGAGAACGTCGGGACGCTCGAGTTCCTGGTCGATCGCAATGGCGATTGCTACTTCATCGAGATCAACTGCCGGATCCAGGTCGAGCACCCGGTGACCGAGATGCTGACCGGGATCGATCTCGTCGCGACCCAGATCCGGATCGCCGCCGGCGAGCCGCTTGGGTTCAGCCAGGCCGACGTCGAGATCCGGGGCCACGCGATCGAACTGCGGATCAACGCCGAGGACGTGGATCACGATTTTCGCCCCAGCGCCGGCGTCGTCGAGCGCTACCTGGCTCCGGGTGGACCCGGCGTCCGGATGGACTCCCACCTGTTTGCCGGCTACGAGGTTCCGCCCTACTACGACTCGCTGCTGGGCAAGCTCATCGTCTGGGGTCGCGACCGCCCATCGGCGATCGAACGGGCCAAGGCCGCCCTCGATGAGCTCGTCGTCGATGGCCTGGTGACCAACATGCCGATCCACCGCGCCCTGCTGCGCAACGAGGTCTTCCTCGACGGGCGGATGACGACCAACCTGCTCGACCGGGTCGGATCGGCCGCGTTCGTGGCCGCCGCCGAGCGGCGCTGAGATCGGGCGACGCTCGCCGTCCGGTGGTCGTTTGATGCAGACCTGCACCGAGCGCCCGCATCCCACCCGCTCGACCCGTCAGACTTGGTCAGACCCCAATCAGCCCAGCTGGAGCCGCCCGTGACCGACCAGGACGCCCCCGCCAGCCCGTCATCGACGACGGTCCACACGACCCGCGAGATCGAGGCGCTCATCCCGCATCGCTGGCCGTTCCTGCTGGTGGACCGGATCGTCGAATACGAGCCAGAGGCGTCGCGGATCGTGGGCATCAAGGCGGTCTCCGCGACCGAATGGTTCTTCCAGGGTCATTTCCCCGGTCTGCCGATCATGCCCGGGGTCCTCCAGGTCGAGGCGCTGGCCCAGACGATGGCGGTCTACGTGGCCAAGCAGCCAGGTTTCGGCGATCGGATCGGGTTGTTCGGGGGGATCGATGACTGCCGGTTCAAGCGGATGGTGGTCCCCGGTGACACGCTCCGGCTCGAAGTGACGATGGACAAGCTCGGCCGGCGTTTTGGGCGCGGGCGCGGGATCGCCTCGGTCGACGGCGAGGTCGCCTGCGAAGCGACCCTCAGCTTCATCATTCCGGATGCCTCGGTGCTCCGCTGATGGCGCGAATCGCCCTGTTCGGCGACGTTCACGGCAACGCTCCGGCGCTCGAGGCGGTCCGCAAGGCCGTCCGGGCCGCCAAGCCGGATGCCGTCCTGATCGCCGGGGATCTGGTCCTCAACGGGCCGGACCCGGCGGCCGCGGTCGACGGGATCCGCGAGCTCGAGGCGGACGGCGCCCTGGTCGTCCAGGGCAATACCGATGTCGCGGTGGCCGATTTCGACTACGCGGCCGCCTTTCCCTGGCTGACCGACGGCGTGCCCGAGTCGTTCCGCTCGGCTGCCGAGTGGGCCCACGACGCGCTCGGCGAGGACCGGCTCGATTGGCTGCGTCGTCTCCCTTCCGAGCGGCGGATCCGCCTGGAGGACACCCTGGTCCTCGTCTGCCACGCCTCGCCCGGATCGCAGACGGCCGGCTTCGACCAGATCCTCGAACCGAACGTGACCCTCGAGCGCGTGTCGCGGACCGACGCCCGGGTCGTCGCCTGTGGCCATACCCACCTGCCCGAGGTCCGCGACCTCGGCTGGAAGATGATCGTCAACTCGGGCAGCGCCGGCTACGTCTTCGACGGCGACCCGACGGCGTCGTGGGCGTTGATCGAGCTCATCGACGGTGAGGTCCGGGCCGAGATCCGGCGGGTCGAGTTCGACGCGATGGCCGTGTCCAACGCCATCTCCGCCCGCGGCCTGCCCGGCGACGTCTACCGGGCGGCCACGGTCAGGACGGGGAAGCTCGTCCGGTGACCGCCGTCGAGCGGGCCTGGCCCGCGCCGCGCCGGGTTGTGGTGACCGGGATGGGGATGATCTCGGCCCTCGGCCAGGACGTCGCTTCGACCTGGGACGGACTGCTCGCCGGACGGTCCGGGATCCGCCGGATCGAAGCGTTCGACCCCAGCCGGCTGACCTCGCAAATCGCCGGCGAGGTCCAGGACTTCGATCCGAGCGCGGTCATCGATCGCAAAGAGATGCGTCGGATGGATCGCTACATCCAGTTCGGGCTGGTGGTCGCCCGGCAGGCGCTCGACCAGGCTGGGCTGCCCGATCGGCTGGAGGGCTCGCTGGCCGAGCGGACGGGGGTCATCCTCGGCTCCGGGCTGGGCGGGGTGAACACCCTGTTCGACAACGCGAAGGTGATGTACGACCGGGGCCCGGACCGGATCAGCCCGTTCCTGATCCCGATGGGAATCGCCAATGTTGGGGCCGGCCAGGTGGCCATTGCATTCGGGCCGCTGGGGCCGAATTTCGCGATCGTGTCGGCCTGCGCGACGGGCGGCCATGCGATCGGCGAGGCGTGGGAGACGATCCGCCGCAATGACGCCGATGTGATGATCGCCGGCGGGGTCGAGGCCGCCGTCCACGAGGTGTCGATGGGCGGGTTCTGCTCGATGAAGGCCCTATCGACACGGAACGACGACCCGCCGGCGGCGTCGCGACCGTTCGACCAGGGTCGTGATGGGTTCGTGATCGGAGAGGGCGGCGGTGCGCTCATCCTCGAGGCGCTGGAGCACGCCGAGGCGCGCGGCGCGACGCCGCTGGCCGAGCTGATCGGCTACGGCGCCACGGCCGATGCCTCGCACATCACCCTGCCCGCACCCGGTGGGATCGGGGCCGTCCGGGCGGCCCGACGCGCGCTCGAGAAGGCTGGCATCGGGCCCGATGCGATCGACCACGTCAACGCCCACGCCACATCGACCCCGGAAGGCGACAAGGCCGAGCTCCAGGCGATCCGGACCATCCTCGGCGACCGAGCCCCGGAGGTCCCGGTGACCGCCAACAAATCGATGCTCGGGCACACCCTCGGGGCGGCCGGGGCGATCGAGGCGATCACCACGATCCTGGCCATCCGGACCGGCGACATTCCCCCGACGATCAATCTCGTCGACCCCGATCCGATCGGCGTCGGTCTCGATCTCACCGCGCTCACGGCGAGCCATCACCTGATCACGACGGCGCTTTCGAACTCCTTCGGGTTTGGTGGCCAGAACTCGGCCCTGATCTTCACGAGGTTTGCGGGATGACCGACGACCGACAGCCGACGACCGACCCAGGGCAACCGGCCAAGGCCGCTCCGGCGGGCGCCGCGCCTCCGACCCCGCCGGCCTCGAGCGCCGCAAAGCGCCCCGCTCGGGCCTCTCGCCCGACCGACGGCGACGAGTCCCTCCTGGCGATCCTCGATCGACTGACCGGGTTGCTCGAACGGAGCGACCTGACCGAGCTCGAGGTCGGCGCCGGTGAGACCGGGCTGATCCTGCGCAAGGCAACGGCGCTGCCAGCGGTGCTCGTCGCCGGGTCAGCCGGCGCGGCCTCCGGGGCGCCGGGCGCTGGCGTCGCAGCCGGCGATCCGACGTCGGCCGGGTCAGCCGCCGCGGCCCGTCCGTCGGTCAAGGCGCCCCTGACCGGGATCTTCTACAACGCACCGGGTCCGGGCTCGGCGCCCTACGTCCTGGTCGGCGGCGAGATTGCCGTCGGGCAGGTCATCGGTCTGATCGAGGCGATGAAGCTGTTCAACGAGATCAAGAGCGACCTGGCCGGCCGCGTCGTCCGGGTCGTGGCAGAGACCGGCGCGCTGGTCAAGGCCAGGCAGCCGCTGATCGAGGTGGAGCCGCTGTGAGCACCGACCGATCGCCCTACGCACACATCACGGGCTGGGGGCGCTACGCTCCGGCCGGGATCCTGACCAACGCCGACCTCGAGAAGATGGTCGACACGAGCGACGAGTGGATCCGGTCCCGGACGGGGATCCGCGAACGACGGGTCGCCGCGGCCCACGAGACCACCGCCTCGATGGCCGCCGTGGCTGCCCTCCGGGCGATCGCGGTGGCCGGGCTCGAGCCGGACGACATCGACGTGATCCTGCTGGCCACCCTGACCCCCGACTACTGGATGCCGTCGACGGCCGCGCTGGTCAAGGAGGCGATTGGCAACAACCGGGCGTTCGCGATGGACGTCTCGGCGGCCTGCTCCGGGTTCGTCTACGCCTACTCGGCCGGCCAGGCCTACATCACCAGCGGGATGGCCCGTAACGTGCTGGTCATCGGGGCCGAGCTGCTCACCCGATTCCTCGACTACACCGACCGCAACACCTGCATCCTGTTCGGGGACGGCGCCGGGGCGGTCGTTCTGTCGGCGGCCGACAGCCGGGGCGGCGGTCTCGGGATCGAGCTCACCACGGAGCCCCAGGGCGCCTACATGATCTGGCTGCCCGCCGGCGGCGCCAAGAGCCCGCCGTCGCAGGCCACCGTCGAGCGCGGCGAGCACTACATCCGGATGGAGGGCCGCGAGACCTACCGGTTCGCGACCCGGACCCTGGCCTCGACCGCGCTGGCCGCGGTGGCCAAGGCCGGGCTCAAGCCATCCGACATCGACCTGTTCATCCCGCACCAGGCCAATTTCCGGATCATCCAGGCCGTCGCCGACGGGCTCGGGTTGCCGATGGACCGGATGTTCGTCAACCTCGACAAGTACGGCAACACCTCGGCGGCGTCGATCCCGATCGCCCTCGCGGAGGCGGTCGATTCGGGTCGGGTCGCGATCGGCGATCACCTGGTGATCGTGGCCTTCGGGGCCGGCTTCACGTCGGGTGCCGTGGCCATCGAATGGACCGCCGATCCAGCCCGCGGCGCCCTGGCCGAGACGATCCGCCCGGAGGACGTGACCGTCCGCGCCCCGGTCGACTGGGACTCGGTCGACCCGATCCCGGCGGCCCTGGCCGAGATCCTGGCCCGGCCCATCGTGCCCGGGGTCGTGCTCGACCTCGAGGACGTGGTCCCCGGGGAGCCCGAGCACGCTCGAACCCCGGCCTGATGCCGGAGCGATTCCCGACCGCCGCCGCAGGAGGACCGCCGCGATGATCGACCTGACCGGGAAGAGCGCCCTGGTGACCGGCGGGGCGCGCGGGATCGGCCGGGCGATCGTGATCCGGCTGGCCAACCAGGGCGCCGACGTCGCCTTCAGCTACCGGGGCAATGCCGAGGCGGCTGCCGGGACCGCGTCGGCCGTTGAAGCGCTGGGACGACGGGCGCTGGCGATCCAGGCCGATGTCAAGGACCCCGACGCGGCCGAGGGCGTCGTCAAGCAGACCCTGGAGGCCTTTGGCAAGGTCGACATCCTGGTCAACAACGCCGGGATCACCCGCGACGACCTGATCATGCGGATGAGCCTCGATGCCTGGCGTGAGGTCCTCGAGACGAACCTGTTCGGGGCGTTCTACATGACCAAGGCGGTCACCCGGCCGATGCTCCGGGCGAAGGCCGGCCGGATCGTCAACATCACCAGCGTGTCCGGCCAGGCCGGCCAGACCGGGCAGGCCAACTATTCATCGGCCAAGGCCGGCCTGATCGGCCTGACCAAGGCGACCGCCCGCGAACTCGCGTCGCGCGGGATCACCGCCAACGCCGTGGCACCGGGTTTCGTGCTGACCGAGCTGACCCAGGACCTGCACGAGGCGCTCCAGGCGGAGATCGTCGCCCGGACGCCGCTGTCCCGGTTCGGGACCACCGACGAGATCGCCTCTGCCGTGGCCTTCCTGGCCTCAGACGAGGCGGCCTTCATCACCGGCCAGGTTCTCGCCGTCGACGGCGGCCTGGTGATGATGTAGGTCCGTCCTAGGCGGTCTTGACGAGGCCCAGGGCACCCAGGAGGGTGGCGCCGAGGAGAACCGCGTCGAGGACGACGACCAGGCCGACGGCGACCCAGGCGAGGACGTTCGCCTTGCGGCCATTGGCATGGCGACCCATCAGCCCACGGTCGTTGACCAGCAGGACCATGAAGATCAGGACGACCGGCAGGAGCAGGCCCTGGAGGTTCTGCGAGGCCAGGATCACGGGCAGCAGGTCGATCCCCGGGACGAGCACGATCGAGGCGCCGATCACGAGGACCAGGCTGTAGATCCCGAAGAACGCCCGGGCGTCGCCGAACCGCTTGCCGACCCCCGATTCCCAGCCGAATGCCTCGCAGATCACGTAGGCGGTCGAGAGCGGCATGATCGTGGCGGCCAGGACGCTCGCCCCGAACAGGCCGACCGCGAACAGCAATTCGGCCAGCCGACCGGCCACCGGGACGAGGCCCTGGGCCGCGTCGCTGGCCGTGTTGATCGTGCCGCCGACGGCGAAGATCGTCGACGCCGTGGCGACCACGATGAAGATCGCGATCACGTTGGTCCAGACCGCGCCCCCGACCGCGTCGGCCTGCTCCAGGCGGAGCTCCTCCTCGTCGATGCCCTTCTCGGCGACCGCGCTCTGGAGATAGAACTGCATATACGGCGTGATCGTGGTTCCGACCACCGCGACCATCAACAGCAGGATCCCGGGGCTCGAATCGAAATGGGGGGCGACCAACGCCCGTCCGACCTCACCCCAGTTCGGGTGGGCCAGGATCGCCGAGGCGATGTAGGTCACGAAGACGAGCGCCACGCCAAGGAAGATCCGCTCGACCGTTCGGTAGCTGGCGAACAGGACGAGTGCCCAGATCAGGAAGCCCACCAGCGGCACGACGAGGTAGCGCGAGATCCCGAAGATCTCCAGCGAAGCCGCCGCCCCCGAGAATTCGGCGACCGTGTTGGCGAGGTTGGCGACCAGCAGGATGGCCATCGCGAAGACCGTCCAGCGCACCCCGAATCGATCGCGGATCAGGTCGCTCAGACCCTGGCCGGTGACCACCCCGAGGCGAGCCGCCATCTCCTGGACGATGGCCAGGATCGCGATCGTGATCGGAAACAGCCAGAGCAGGCCGAACCCGGTCCGGGCGCCCAGCACGCTGTAGGTCGTGATCCCGCCGGCGTCGTTGCCGGCGATCCCGGCAATCAGCCCCGGACCCATGACCGCCAGGAAGGCCAGCAGACCGCGTCGACCGCGGAACCGCCCGCGCAGCCGGAGCCCGCCGCCGCCGATCAGCCGATCCCACAACCGGGCCGTCCAGCGCGGTGGCCGTGGGGGAGCGATCCGGCCACGCAGGCGGATGGTCGGCCGGGGACCCGGGAGGGCACTGCCGACGGCGCTCGGGACCCGCTCGACGGCGTGCTCGACCGCCGCCACGGCGTGCTTGGCACCACTGCCAGCCTGGCGGGCTACCCGCCGAACGGGCGGCAGCTTGGGCATCCCGGCGTCCTGGGTCAGGACCGCGCGAAGAGGCGCGGCAGGCGCTTCTTCCAGGCAGTCGGCAGGACCGTATCGATCGCGTCGTCGACGGTCACGATGCCCGCCAGCCGGCCTTCGTCGTCGACGACCGGGACGGCCAGCAGGTTGTAGTGGGCGACCACCTCGGCCACCTCGTCCTCGTCGGCCAGGACGCCGACCGCGACCGGCTCGGCGATCATCACCTCGGCGATCGGGGCGTCCGGGCGGGCCACGATGAGGTCGCGCAGGGACAGGACGCCGACCAGCCGATCCTCATCGTCGACGACGTAGACGTAGTAGATCGTCTCGGCATCGGGCTCCAGCTCGCGCAGGGTGTCGATCGTCTGGGCCGCGGTCAGGGTCGCCGGGACGGCCACGAACTCGGTCGTCATGATCCCGCCGGCGGTGTCCTCGGGGTAGGCCAGGAGCTCCTGGACCTCCGCCTTCTCGTCCGATTCCATGAGCGCCAGGATCTCGTCGCGAGTCTCGTCGGACAGGTCGGCCACGAGGTCGGCGGCGTCGTCCGGGCTCATCTCCTCGAGGATGTCCGCCGCGCGCTCGGGAGCCAGGTCCTCGAGGATCTCGACCTGCGTGTCGGGCTCCATCTCCTCGAGCGCGTCGGCGACCGCCTCGTCGTCGAGCGAGGCCAGGACACCGGCCCGGTCGCGCGGCGCGAGCTGATCGATGATCGTGGCCAGGTCGGCCGGGTGGAGCTCGGCCAGCCCCTGGTGCGGGACGCGCAGCTTGATCGAGGCGATCGAGGTCTCGACCGGATCGACGTCCTCCCAATCGATGTAGCGCTCGGGGACCGGTCGTCGGAGCCCGCGGGCGAGGGTCCGGAAGCCGCCCTCGACGCCCAGCCGGCGAAGGAGCCCGGCCGTGCCGACATCGACCGCCACCAGGTGGGGCAGGCCTTCGACCTCGTCAAGCCGCAGATCGTTGACCCGGACGACCTTCCGCCCGTCGATGTCGACGATCTGCTTGTCCATCAGGTCGGCCCGCAGGAGGATCTCGTCGGGCCGCTGGCGGAACTTGTCGATGTCGATCGTCGCGGTCCGCAGCCGGGCACCGCTCGCATCGAGCGATTCGACCGACGACCAGGGCAGGAAGATCCGCCGCCGGTCCGTTTCCACGACCAGTCCGGTCACCGGTGGGTAGCGTTCTCCCACGGCAACGATCAAGTCGGCGACCTTGCCGATCGGCTCGCCGTTCCGGTCGCGGACCGGGCGGCCGATCGCCTGGCTCAGGTAGAGCATCTGCCACCTCGCGGCGGGGGCCGTCCCGCTCGCCGGTGGGCGCACCCGGAGGCGCGGACCTTCAGACGGCGGTGCGGACCGTGATCAACGCCCCGAACGAGCGGGGACTGGGTCCTGGCTCCACGAGTGGAGTCGTCCTCCGGTGCTGATTGGGCGGTCGACGGGGGCGCGGGGTTGGGCCGAGCTGCCTCCGGGGCCGCTCCGAGTGTAGTCGGCGCCAGATCGGCCGGTCAACCGGAGGAAACCGATCCCCGGCGCCGCGGGGACCGTCCGCGACCACGAAATGACTCGGCCCGAGGAACGAATGCCGGATGCGCTGGTACGACGGTCAACGCAGCCGTGGTACCAAGGATGAGGCGCCGGCCGGGCCGTCGCGATGCGACGATGCGGCGGCGATGCGGGTTCAGTCCGACGGCCAGATCCTGGCGCCGGGCTCGCCGGCCTCGAGCGCGCGACCCGGCGATCAGGTTCCTCCGGGGGGAAGCCTGCTCTCGGATGCTCTCGAGGCCGACGTGCCCGTGTCTCCGGACGTCCCCGCTGGCACGACCGCCCGGCGGACGAGCGGTCCGACGGCGCCGGACGCACAGGCGGTCCGCCGGGGCGCCGACGGGGCGCCGCTGGCCAGCTCGCTGCCCACGACCCTGTTGGCGATCTTCGCCCTGATCGGCTACGCGTCGATCCGGTTCGGGGTCGGTGTCCACGATCCGCTCGGCGTCGGGCTGGCCTCCGTCCCGCTCTTCTTCGCCGCCGCCTTCCTGTCCCGTCGGCGGGCAATCGTGACCGGTATCGGGACCGTCCTGGCGACCCTCGTCCCGACCGCCCTCGACCGGGTCGTGTGGACCCTCGACGATGCCGGCATCGTGGCCGAGCTGGCCGTTCTCCTCGTGGCCGCCCTGACCCTCCGGGCGGCGATGGTTCGGGCAGCGGCTTCCGCGGACGGCCAGGCAGCCCAGGAAGCGTTGCTCAGCGATCGGCTCGAGGCGGTTCTCGGGATCGCCGAGCGGCTGACCACGACTCTCGATCGCGATGCGATCCTGCGGACGATCGTGACCGAGGTCAACCGCGCGCTCGATGCCGACGGCACGACGATCAGAATCCTCGACGGCGATCGGGCGATCGTGGTGGCCACCGCGGGGCTGCCGCCGGATGTCGTCAGTCGGCTGCCGGCGCTGGGGCGCGAAGAGGGCTGGTTCGGCCAGCTCGTCCGCGATCGCCGGCCGATCGTCGATGACGGCAGCCTGACCACCGAGGGCGATCGGGCCCTGTACGGGGGCGTGATCGAGGTCGCCTCGTCGATCTCCGTCCCGCTGATGGTCGACGAGCGGGTGATCGGGGCCCTGGCGGCGTTCACCGACCGACCCCGAAACTGGTCCCCGGCCGATGTCGAGTTCGTGGTCGCGGTGGCCACCCACGCGGCGATGGCGATTCACAACGCCGACCTGTTCGCCCGAACCGAGGGCTGGGCGGCCCAGCTGGCCGTCCTCCAGGCGGCCTCGGCCCGGATGAGCCGCCAGAACACGATCGAATCGGTCGGTCGGGCGATCGTCGAGGAGGTCGCCCAGATCATCGACTACCACAACTGCCGGGTGTACACGCTGGAGCCCCCGGACGATGTGGTCCCGATCGCCTTCGAGGGTCGGGTTGGCGCCTACGAGGACGTCGACCTCGACCTGCTCCGGACGAAGCTCGGCGAAGGGTTCACCGGATGGGTGGCGGCCCACGGCCAGCCCCTCCTGATCGACGAGGCCAACGCCGACCCGCGCGGAGCGACGATCGCGGGAACCGACGACGTCGACGAATCGATGCTGTGCGTCCCGATGCGCTACGACGAGCGGGTCATCGGGGTCATCACCCTGTCCAAGCTCGGCCTCCGCCAGTTCGACCAGGACGACCTGCGGTTGCTGACGATCCTGTCCGACCAGGCCGCGACCGCGGTCGAATCGGCCCGCCTGCTGACCCGCAGCGAGCGGTTGAGCACCGAGCTCCGGCGCCTGCTCGACATGAGCAGCGCCCTTGCCCAGAGCCTCGATCCACGAGAGGTCGCCGAGCTCATCGCTCGGCACATGGTCGACGCGCTGGGCCTCGACGTGTGCGCGATCAGCTGGTGGGACGAGCCGGGGGCACGGATCCTGACCCTGGGCTACTGGCCACCGATCCCCGAGGCTGAGCTCCAGCAGGAATTCGACCTGACCGGGTTCCCCGAGACGATCCGGGTCCTCGAGCAGCAGGTGATGACGGTGATCCGGGTCGACGACCCGGCCGCCGATGCCGGAGAGGTGGCCTATCTGCGCTCGGAATCGTTCGAGGTGTCGGTCCTCCTGCCGCTCGTCGGCAAGGGTCGTTCGATCGGGCTGGTCGAGCTGATGAGTCGCTCGCCGGTGACCCTCGACCAGGCCACCCTCGACCTGGCCCGGGCGATGGCCAACGAGGCGGCCATGGCCCTCGAGAATGCGCGCCACTACCAGGACGCGCGCCAGCTGGCCGACCGCGACCAGCTGTCCGGCTACTTCAACCACCGCTATCTCCACGAGCGGCTGGGGGAGGAGATCGTGCGGGCCCATCGCTCCAAGCTGCCGCTGGCCCTGCTGATGATCGACCTCGACGACTTCAAGCTCGTGAACGACACGTTCGGCCACCTGTTCGGCGATCGGGTCCTGGTCTGGACCGCCGAGCAGATCCGATCGACCCTGCGGGCCAGCGACGTGGCCGCGCGCTACGGCGGTGATGAGTTCGCGATCATCCTGCCAGACACGGATCGAGCCGCCGCCCAGCGCACGGCCGACCGGATCGTGGCCGAGCTCCGCGAGCGGGCCTTCGAGAGCGAGGAGCACGGTCCGGTACCGGTCGGGGCGTCGATCGGCGTTGCCGCCTTCCCGGACGACGGCCGGACCGCCCGCGAGCTGATCGCGACCGCAGATGTCGCGATGTACCGGGTCAAGCTGGCGATGGAAGGACCGGGTCACGTCGGTACTCCGCAGCGGGTCGGGCGGACCGAGCCCGCCCGGCGGGTTCCGAGCGCGAGCCATCGGCGGGTGCCACGGCGGGTTGCTGAGGCGGACCCGATCGGCGACTGACGGCCGACGAAGGACCTTCGTACCGGGTCCCGGCGCCGAAGGTACCCCCTCCGCGGTCTGGACGAACGGACGTTCGGAAGCGCATCCTCCGAGGAACGTGGCCGGCACCATTCGCTCGTCCCTCGCCACCAGCGCTGCCGGCCCCACCAACCCCCGTCTCCACTCCACGGGACGCCTCCTTGGCGGCCTCGTCGGCCTGCTTGGATTGCTCGGGATCGTTGCCCTGACGACTGGCTCCGCTCGCCCGCTGGGCTGGCTCGTCCTGGCCCTGGCGGCCCTGACCGGTGTAGCTGCGACGCTCCACCAGCGCTCGGTCACCGCGCTCGAGGCCGAGCGCCGGGCGGAGGCGGAGCGGCTCGCCCGGATCCTCCAGGGTCTGTCGCGGGCGGCGACCGGCGACGCCATCGTGGCCGCCCTGATCGCCGACCTCGGGCTCGCGACCGGTGCCGACCACACCGTGATCGTCCGCCACCGACCCGAGACCGATGAGCTCGATGCCACGCTTGGCGGCGCCCGCCCCGGCGATCCGAGCACCACGATCCGGCTGGCCGCGGCGGGCCTTGGCCTGGCTTTCGGAGGTCATTCAGACGGGGTCCCAGGCTCGGACGCCGACGCCCTGGCCGCAGACCCGGACGGAGCCGCCAGGGCCGCCACGGCCGTTGAGCATCTCGAGCGCCGGATCGCCACGGACCTCGCCCTGATGAACCCGCTGAGTGCGGGCCTCCGTTCCGAACATGGGCTGATCGGGGCGATCGTTCTCGCCCGTCGGACGGCCAGCCCATGGCCGGCGCCCGCGCGGCGGATCCTCCAGGTCACGGCGGTCGAGGCCGGCGCGGCGTTCGAGCGGGTCGCTTCGCATCGGCGGGCGGAGGTGCGCGCCTCGACCGACGCCCTGACCGGCCTGCCAAACCGGCGCTATTTCGACGAGTTCTGCGGTCTGCTCGGTGGTCGTCGCCGGGCCGACGATCGGGTCGGGATCCTGATGGTCGACATCGACCACTTCAAGCGGATCAACGATCGTCATGGGCACGATGCCGGCGACGATGTCCTGCGCCAGGTCGCCGCCGCGATCGCCTCGGCCGTCCGCGAAGGCGACGTCCCGGCCCGGTTCGGTGGCGAGGAGTTCGCGATCCTCCTGCGCAACCCGTCGGTCCGGGTCGCGATCGACGTGGCCGAACGGATCCGGACATCGGTCGGCGCCCTCGATTTGCGCGCCATCGGCCCGGCCTCGGTCAGTGTCTCGGTCGGGGTTGCCGTCCAGGCCGAGCCAGATGAATCGCTGGCCGAGCTGCTCGGCGCGGCGGACCGCGCGCTGTACCGGGCCAAGCGGGCCGGACGCGATCGGGTGGCCAGCGCCTAGGCCTCGCCGGCTCGACCGCCCGGGTCGGGTACCCTGCCTCGATGGCCAGCCCACCCGAGTCCGCCACTGCCCGACCGTACAGGCTGCTCATCGCGCTGTTCGTGGTCACCCTCGCCCTCCGTCCCCAGCTGGTCGGGATCGGGCCGCTCCTGCCCAGGATCCAGGCCGACCTCGGTGTTGCGCACGCCGTCGGCGGTCTGCTGACGGCGATCCCGGTCCTGTGCATGGGGCTGTTCGCGCCGCTCGGGCCATTGGTGGCCGCCCGGTTCGGGCCACGCCGCGCGCTGGCCTCCTGCCTGGTCGGGATCGTCGGTTTCGGGCTGCTCCGCACGCTCGTGCCCGGTCTGCCAGCGGTCATCGGCGCGACGATCGGGCTGGGTCTGGCGATGGGTACCGCCGGAGCCTTGATGTCGATCGTGGTCAAGGAACGCGCCCCGCAGCTGCCCGCCCTGGCGACCGGCGCCTACGCGGCCGGGATCGTCGCCGGTTCGTTCGTGGCGGCGGCGATCGCGGTGCCGTTGGCCGATGCCCTCGGCGGGTGGCGAGCCGCCCTGGCGGCGCTCGCGATCGGCGCGATCGGGTCGCTGATCGGTTGGCTGCTGCTTCTGCCAGCCGATCGGCGAACGTCCGATACGGAGCGGGTGAGCGCCACGCGGTTGCCCTGGCGGAGCGGTCTCGCCTGGGGGCTGGCGGCCGTCTTCGGCCTCCAGTCGACCCTCTACTACGGGGCGGTCGCGTGGCTGCCCGACGTGTACGTCGAACATGGCTGGACCGAGACGTCGGCCGGCTCATTGGTCGCCGTGCTCCACCTGGTCGGGCTGGTGACCGGGTTCGTGGTGCCCTTCCTGGCCGACCGGGCCGGGTCGCGGCGGACCCAGATGGCTCTCTTCTCGGTGGCCACCCTGGCCGGGTTCGTGGGCATCTCGATCGCTCCCGACGGCGCCGTCCTGTGGGCCGTGGCACTCGGAGTGGGACTCGGCGCAATCTTCCCGCTGTGCCTGACCCTGCCGGTCGATGTCGCCCATCGGCCGGCCGAGGTCGGGGCGGTGGCCGCCTTGATGCTCCTCGGTGGCTATGTGATCTCGAGCCTCGGTCCGGTCGTGCTGGGGCTCATCCGCGACGCCACCGGCGACTTCGCGACGAGCATCCTCCTGCTCGTCGCCCTGGCCGCGATCCTGGTCGGCTCATGCCTCACCCTCACCCCGGGACGACTCCGGCGCGGCGTTGGCGTGAGCTGAGGCCCCAGCCGATACCATCGCCGACATGGTCCCCGAAGAACCCATCCCGCTCCTGACCAACGGCGAGCTGGCCCGGATCTTCCACGACATCGGCGACATGCTCGAGGTCAAGGGCGAACTGGTCTTCAAGACCGTGGCCTATCACCGGGCCGCGGACGCGATTGCCCACAGCCCGATCGAGCTTGCCCAGGCCTATCGCGCCGGCCAGCCACCCAAGATCGCCGGGGTCGGCCAGGCGATCAGCGACAAGATCGCCGAGCTGGCGCGGACGGGCCGGCTGGCCTTCTACGACCGGCTGGTGGCGGAGGTCCCCCCCAGCCTGGTCGAGCTCCTGCGGGTCCCCGGCGTCGGGCCGCGGACGGTCAAGATCCTGCACGAGGAACTCGCGATCGAGAGCCTCGACGATCTCCGACAGGCCGCCGAGGCGGGTCGGTTGCGGTCGGTCAAGGGCCTCTCGGAGAAGACCGAGCAGTCGATCCTCGACGGAATCGCGGCGCTCGAGACGCGCGAGACGCGAATGCTCCTCGAGGCGGCCGAGACGCTGGTCGAAACGCTCATCGCTGAGCTTCGCGACACCCCCGGGCTCGGGTCGATCGAACCGGCCGGTTCCTTCCGTCGCCGGCGCGAGACGATCGGCGACCTCGATCTGCTGGCCGAGACGACCGACCCGGTCGGGCTCATCGACCGGTTCACCGCTCTGGGCTCGGTCGAGCGGGTCCTGATGTCCGGGCCACACAAGGCGGCCGTGCGGCTGCTGCGCGGGCCGCAGGTCGACCTGATGGTCATGCCGCCCGGGACGGCCGGTACGTACCGGATCCATTTCACGGGGTCCAAGGACCACAACGTCAAGCTCCGCGGGCGCGCCCGAGATCGGGGCTGGAGCCTGTCTGAGAAGGGCTTCCTACGGATCGGTCCCGATGGCGAGCCCCTGACCGGCGACGACGCGGAGCTGCGGACGTTCCCGACCGAGACCGAGGCCTACCGCTTCCTCGATCTCGACTTCGTCGAACCCGAGCTCCGCGAGGACCGCGGCGAGATCGAGGCCGCCGCCGCGGGGACGCTTCCGGGCCTGATCGCGATCTCGGACCTCCGCGGCGACCTCCACTCGCACTCGGACTGGTCGGATGGCGTCCATCCGATCGAGCGGATGGCCGACACCGCTCGGCTGCGCGGCCACGCCTACCAGGTCCTGACCGACCACAGCCAGTCGCTGGCCATCGCCCGCGGGCTGACCCCCGATCGGGTCGAGCTCCAACGGGCGATCATCGCGGGACTCAACGCGCGCTACGCGTCCGAGGAAGCGGCGGGCACGGCGCCGACCGCCACCCCGGGTGAGGGATTCCGTCTCCTGCACGGCTGCGAGCTCGAGATCCGGGCCGACGGGCGGCTCGACTACGAGGACGATCTGCTGGCCCGCTTCGACCTGGTGGTCGCCTCGCTCCACGTCGGTCGGCGCCAACCGCGGGCCCAGCTAACCGAGCGGGTCCTGACCGCGATCCGCAGCCCGCACGTCGATGTGATCGCCCACCCGGCCGGTCGGATGATCCAGAGTCGAGACGACCTCGACCTGGATTGGGAGACGATCTACGCCGAATCCGCTCGGACCGGCACCGTCCTGGAGATGAATGGCTCGGACCACCGACTCGACCTGTCCGACGAACGTGCCCGCCGGGCGTTGGCGACCGGCTGCCTGCTGGCGCTCGATTCCGATGCCCACCGGGTCGAAGAGTTCCACGACCTCGATTGGGCGGTCTCGCAGGCCCGTCGCGCCTGGGTCACCCCGGACCGGGTGATCAACACCCGGTCGCGGGCCGAGCTCCTGGCCTGGGTCGCCGCCAAGGGTAGCCGGCTCTAGAGACGTCGCTCACTGGCCGCGACGGCGCGCGCGGACCACCAGCCCAGGTCGTCGACGGCGGTCGCCCCGGTCGGCAGGATGCCTCCCGCCTCGGCATCGAGCCCCTTCCGCCAGCCGCGCAGGAGCAGCCCCACGATCATGGCCAGGTCGACCTGGGCGTCCCAGTCGCCGAGGTCGGGATCGGTGACGGTATCGGCTGCCACGGTCGCGACCGCCCCGCGGTAGCGGGCCAGGATCGCCTCGGGCGGTTCGGGCAGCAGCGCGACGTTGGCGACGAGAAACCAGCCGAGCTCCACCGCGACCGGCCCGAGGGTCGCCATCTGCCAGTCGATGAACGCGATCCCGTCGACCATCGAGGCGACGTTCGAGAGCTTGAGGTCGCCGTGGAGGATCGTGTTCGGCAGCCGTTCCAGCGCGGTCACCAGCGGGGTGGGGTCGTCGGTCAGACCTCCGATGAGCTGCCGCGCGGCAAGCGTCGCCTGGCGATCGAAGGCATCCCAGCCGGCCAGGAACCGCTCGCCGACCGGGTTCGCCTCGGCCCGATAGCCGTCGGCGGCCCGCCGGCTCAGCAGCCCCAGCCGCTCCGGGAGCGGGCACCACGGGACGCTCCCTTCGGCGGGCAGATGGCGCCCCAGGACGTGGAGCCGGGCGGTCGCCGCGAGCACGCTGTCGAGCAGGCTCGTCCTGATCGCCGGGTTGCCGTCGGGGCGCTCCCAGGCGATCAGCTCGTCGGACAGGTCGGGCATCAGGATCGCCGCGCCGTCTCCGTCCGCGGCGGCCCCGAAATACGGGCTGGCCAACCGGATCCAGGCACCGTCGAAGCCGGTCGCCCCGAGCGCGGTCGCGAACCAGGCCTCGCGCAGGTCGTCGTCGCGGGTGAACCGGACGATCCAGTCGCGGGCCGCCGACGTCCGCTTGAGGATGAACCGTCGGTCGCCCCGATCGATCAGGGTCAGCTCGGAACCGGACCAGCCGTCATTGGCGAAGGGCACCTCGGCCAGGCCGTCCAGCTCGCTGGCATCGAGCAGGGCCGCGAGGGGCACGTTCGCCCACGGCCGGCGCAGGTCGACCGCGATCGGCTCGCTCATTTGCTCGCAGTCGTCTCCGCGTCGACGTCGTCGAGGTAGACCACCTGCGAGTCGGGACAATTCCGGGTCAGGACGACCACCAGCGGCTGGTCGGCCGACGCGTTCTCCTCGACGTGGATCTCGCCGGCCGGGATATACACGAAGTCGCCGGCGTCGGCGTCCATCGACCGCTCGACACCGCCCGGGCCCCAGGTGTAGCGGGCCCGACCGGCCAGGATGTAGATCGACGTCTCGCAGGGGCCGTGATGATGGATCCGGGTCCTCGCCCCGGGCGCCGTGGTGACCACCGATGCATACAGCCCGACCGAACCGACCAGGGGGGCCGAGATCGCGATCGAGCGTTCCATGTCGGCGTTCTGGCCGACACTCGTTCGGCGCTGGGCGGGTGTCACGCGGATGGCCATCCGATCCTCCTGCGGTAGGCCGCGATGATACGGGCGCCCGCCGCCCGCTACCCTGCGGTCATGTCGCCGACCCTGGCCGACCTGCCCCGCTTCGCGCTGTTCTCGGAGCCGTCGCCGCTGGCGCCGCTGGCCCGATTGTCGGCGGCGCTCGGCGACCGGGCCGAGGTGTGGATCAAGCGCGAGGACCTCCTCCCGCTGGCGTTTGGTGGCAACAAGCTGCGCAATCTCGAATACCTGGTCGGGGCGGCCCTGGCCGAGGGCGCCGACAGCCTGGTCACGGCCGGCCGTCGCTGGTCCAACCACGGCCGGCTGACGGCTGCGGCAGGCGCGGTTGCCGGGCTCGAGGTCCACCTCGTGCTGTCCGGCCCACCGACCGATCCGCCAAACCCCGGCCGACGCCTCGATGAGCTGTTGGGGGCCCAGGTCCACCAGGCGTCGACCGACGATCGCGCCGAACGCGAGGCGCTGGTGGCCACGGTCCTGGCCGATCTTCGTGCGTCAGGTCGCCACCCCTACTCGATCGGCGTCGGCGGTGGCGGAGCGATCGGCGCGGCCGGCCAGGTGCGGGCCGCCGACGAGCTCCTCGACCAGGCCCGCGCTCGCAAGCTCGCGATCGACACGATCGTCCTGCCGTCGGCGACCGGCGGTACCCAGGCGGGGCTGATCGCCGGTCTGGCTGCGGCCGGTGGCCCACCGATCGAGGTGGTCGGCTTCGCCGTGGCCCACCCGGTCGAGGCGCTCCAGCCCGCGATCGCCGGTATCCTGGCCGCCCTCGGGGACCGCATGGGCCGCGCCTTCGACCCCCGGGCGATCGTCCTCGACGGCAGCCAGCGCGGTTCGGGTTACGGCCGACCGACCGACGAGGCGCTGGCCGCGACCCGTCTCCTGGCCACGACCGAAGGCCTCCTGGTCGACCCGATCTACACGGCCAAGGCGCTGGCTGGCCTGGTTGCCGGCGTGCGGGCCGGCCGGTTCGACGATCAGCGCGTCGTGTTCTGGCATGCCGGTGGACTGCCCGGGTTGTTCGAGCCGCTCGAGGATCTGCCGATTGAGCGCTGAGACGGTCGCGTACCATTCGGCGGCGATGGATCATCGACGCGCCCAGCGGCGCGAGCTCGTCATCCTGGCGATCGCGGTCATCGGGCCGTCGCGACTCCTCGACGGCCCGCTCGTCTGGTTGGCCGCGGTTCTGCTGGCCGGAGCGGTCGCCGTGGGGGCGGCGGCGTTCGTTGCCGACGGCCGGGCGCTCGACGCACCGATCGAGAGCGTGATCGTGCCGGCGCTGGCGGCCACGGCGGTGCTTGGCGCGATCCGGGTCGTGCCCCTCGGCGTGCTCCTGCTGCCGGCATTGGCCGCCGCCTGGCTGCTGATCGACCGCGCCCTGGCGTTCGAGGGCCGGGTCGTCGGCATGGATGTCGAGCCAAGCCAGGACGACCGGACGACCGCCCTGGGCTTTGCCATCGTGATCGCCTTCCTCGCCTTCGTGGGCGTGGCGTCGTTCATCCAGGGCGGGCTGGTCGAACCCCCGCCGACCGCGGATTCCCCCGCCGCGGCGCCCCTCGACGAGCAGGCGCTGCTGCTGCTCGCCCTGGCCGATGCCCTGGTGGCTGGGTTGCTCGGCTTCCGGGTGTCCGTGCTGCGCGAACGCTCGCCGCGCGACGCCCTGTGGTCCGCGGCGACCTACGCCGCCGTCGTGGCGATCGCCGCCGCCGCCGTCCGGGCCGTGGCCATGCCCCGGCTGCTGGCCCCCGCCCTCCTGGCCCTCGTCTTCTTCGTTTGGGACGGTGTCCACGGCGCCCCACCGACGCAACGGCGCGACCCGCGCTGGATCTGGCAGATCGCCCTGCTCGTCGTCCTGGGAGCCGCCGTGATCGCCTGGAATCTGGCCCTCCGCGGATAGGCCTCGGCCTTCGGCGTCGGCCCCTGGCGCCCCCCGCGTCCCGTCCGGCACCGGGCTTCCCCGAATATCGCCCGGGCCGATACTGATCGCGTTTCCACGGGCACGAACAGGGTCCGGCCCTTCACCCGAGCGTGGGTCGGGCCAGGCGAGCGCCATCACCGGCCGATCGTCCTCACTACCATCGCCGCGGGCGATATCCAGCCCGAACTTGGGCCATCCCGACCGATGGCATCAGCCGGGGCGATATGACGGGGAACTGGGCCCCACCACGACCGGGACCGGCCCAGGGCATCACCCGCAACCGGCCCACGTCCACCCTCCCCAACTCGCCTCGCGTTGACGGGTTGGCCCCGTTGGTGCTACAACCAATCGCCCCAGAAGTGGCGCCGGGTCCCCGTGTGGACGCCGCCCGCTGCCGCCGGCCGACACCGACCGCGCCCGCCCTACGGCGCTGTGAAAGGACGAACCCGCCCGTGACCTTCCAGGATCTCGAGAACCCGGCGATCAGCGCCGCCAGCACCGTCCGGCTCAAGCGTGGTCTGGTCGACCAGGCGATCGCCCAGGCGTCCGCCGCCGAGTGGTCCGAGGCGGCCGAGACGAACCGCAAGATCATCGAGATGGGTGCCGACGCGGAGGCGGAGAACCGCCTGGCCAAGGCGCACTGGGAGCTCGGCGAGCTGGCCAAGGCGCGCGAGCACTACCAGACCGCCCTGGCCCTCGACCCGACCAATCGGATCGCCGAGCGGAACATCGACCGGCTGCGGGTGCTCCTCGTCGACGCCGGCGAGAAGACCGTGCCAGCCCAGGAAGGCAGCAAGGCCCCGGTCTCGATCTTCGTCGAGGAGACCGGCAAGACCGGCTTTGCGTTCCTGACCGACCTGCCCGACCCGCGCAAGCTGGCCCAGGTCAACCCGGGTGACGCGGTCGAGCTGACCCCGGAGGGCAATCGCCTGATCGCGATCAGCAACGGGATGCGGATCGGGGTCGTCGAGCCGCGGGTCGCGGCCCGCCTGCTCAAGCTCATCGCCGACGGCAACAAGTACTTTGCCGGGGTCACCTCGCTGGGCGACAAGGATGTCCGGATCATCATCCGCGAGGTTTACCAGGACCCCCGCAACTACGGCAAGGTGAGCTTCCCGACCGCGGCCAAGTCGACCGATCTTCGCCCATACACCAAGGGCACCCTGGTCCGTGAAGAGATGGACCTCGAGGATGACCTCGAGGACGACGAGGAGGACGAGGAGATCGAGGACCTCGATCGCGTCCTGCCGGTCGACGTCACCACCGACGAGGCGTTCGTCGAGGAGCCCGACGAGCTCGACGAGCCGTAGTTCATGGTCGACAGGGCTAGCGCTCGAGCGAGCCTTCGGCGAGGCGCGCCCGCAGCCGCTCCCAGCGGCCGATCGCGCGGCGGTCCTCAGCCCGGCTGATCGCCCGCCCACCCCACCGAGCGAGCTCGAAGTCGGCCGCCAGCAGGTCAAGCTCGAGCGTGCCGGCCCCGGCCTCGTGCAACCGGCGCGCGTGCGCGGCCGGCGTCTCGCCGGCTCCCCGCTTCAGCCCTTCGTGAGCCTCCAGCGAACGCAGCGCCGCGAGATAGGCCGCGACGGCATCGGTCGGTCGGCCCCGCCGGGCGAGGGCGCGCAGCCGCCGGCCGAGGCCCCAGCGGCCTTCGTCGTCCGTGTCGCGCGCGTCGCGGGCCCGGCTCCGAAGGTCACTGCCCTGAAGTCGGTCGGTCGCCTCGGATTTCGTCCGCCAGGTGCGGGCCAGGTAGAGCAGAACGCCGGCCACGACCGAGATCGCGAGGACGGCCAGTGCGATCTCGAAGACCGGCGTCGTCGGCGCCGCCGAGTCCGCGCCCGAGACGGATGCCCCGGTTGCGCCGGGGTTCGGCTTCGCGGGCGGCAGGAGGACCGCCCACAGGCCCAGGACGCCGAAGGCGATGAGCATTCCGAGGGCGAAGGTGCCGGCCCGCCGGAGCGTCCGACCGCGCGACCGGACGACCAGGCGGACCACGAACGCAGCGACGATCAGCAGGGGTAGGGACAGTGGCCAGGCGATGATCTCCGCCATGATCCGCTCGGCCGCACTGCCGAGCGGCAGGGCGACGATCCCAAGAGCGAAGGCGAGGCCGACAAGGGCGATCATCCAGGACCGGTTCGAGCGCGGGTCAAAACCGGCCCCGGCCGCCGCCAGCTCCGATCGCCCGAGCCCGATCGCCGCGATCCCGCCGACGACAAAGGCCACGGTCGGCACGACCGCCGACTCGCGGAAGGTCGTCCGCATCGGTTCGGCCAGGATGCCCCCGACAATCCACATCACCGACAAGCCGAGCAGGCCAAGGAAGAACGGTCGAGACGCCTGGACCGAGTCGTGCAACGCTCCGGCCCGGATGAACCCACGCAGGGCGGCCAGCCCGAGCAGGACCGCGGCCGAGTCGGCGGTCAGCGCGATCGCGGCCCCTACACCCGACACCATCCCGAGCAGGGTCGCCAGGACGATGCCGAGCAACCCGCCGCCGACCAGCAGCGCCACGATGACGACCAGCCGCCTCCGGGCCAGGCGGTCGGTCCGATCGGCGAACAGGCAGGTCGCCCCGGCGGCCAGGGCAAAGACCGCCAGCCCGAGCGGCGTCCGGACGCGAGCCGGGGCGTCCGCCAGGAGATACAGGACGGTGATCCAGCCCCCTTCGGCCAGGCCGATGGCGATCGGATAGGCCAGGCTAGCTCGCGACATCGACCGTCCTGGCGGTCCGCCAGTCGCCGTCGAGCCGGACCGAACGCGCGGTCACCCCGGTTGCCCGCGATCGTCGCGCGTGGGCGGGCCCGTCGGGACCTGCGGCGAGGTGGACGACCCCGAACCCGCCGCGGACGAGCCGTCGGGCGAGTGGCAGGAACGTCCCCGGATCCCGGCTGGACACGATCACCACGAGCGTGCCCGGGCGGATCATCCGGACCAGGCGTCCCAGGAGGTGCTCATACGGCGCGGACGGATACGGGCTGACCCGGGCGAGCAGGTCGCCGACCCGGCCCGACTGATGCTCGGACGCGCTCGGGGCCAGGAACGCCAGCCGCCGGGTCGAACCGGTGTGGGCCGCGACCGCCAGGCCGCAGGCGGCACCCTCCGCCTCAAACGTCCGGGCGAGCGAGGCGGCGACGACGCACAGAGCTTCGACCAGGTCCTCGTCGTGTCCTTCCGTCCAGGCATCTTCAGTGGTCCGGATGTCGAGGGCGATGACCACGTCCCGATCGCGCGACGGGTCGAAACGCTTGACGACCGGGACGCCCAGCCTGGCGGTGGCTCGCCAATGAACATGGCGAACCGGATCGCCCGGCGTGTATGGACGGACACCGGCGAACCGGCTGACATCCTCGACCAAGCTGCGTCTGGCCCGCAGGTCGCCGGATCGATCGCGCGCCGCCTCGGGGCGCCGGACTGGAAGCGTCCGGGGCCGGACGATCAGCGTGGCCGGCAGCGACCGGTCCTCTTTGGCGACCGCTTCACCGAGCAGGTCGCCGACGGTCAACGCCAACGTTTCGAACCGGTACACCCCGCGCCGTCCTGCGCCGAGATCGATCCGACGGCTGATCCGCTCGTGTGGTCCAAGCGTCCAGCCGTTGACCAGATTCCCATTGGCGACCCGCCAGCCCCCTCCGGCCGGATCGCCCTGTGCCTTGAGCTCGGTCGGCAGGTGCTCTGCGGCCCGCAGCCAGGGGAGCGGCATGAGCTTCCGGTTCCAGACGGTCAGGATCAGGTGGGCCGGGTCGCCGCACAGGATCCGGTCGGGCTCGAACCGTCGCTCGATGCGGACGAAACGCAGGGCGCGTCGGGCCCAGATCGCGCGAATCCCGGCCATGACCAGGACGACGATCCCGAACACGACCACGATCGACAGGCCGAGCAGACCGCCGAGCAGCACCAGGAGCACGCCAACGGTCGGGCGGAGGTCGAGCTCCGATCCGCTCACGATCGTCCTCAGGCTCGGATCGTCGTCGGGTTCGAGCGACTCCTGGCCGCCGCCGGTGGTCTCGTCGCCGGCCAGCGAGCGGCCGGTCCGGGAGCTCATCCCGCCCGGTCGCGCGGATCGTCGACCGGCACGGGGACCGCCGCGATGACGTCGGCCAGAACGCGTTCGGCGGTCGCGCCATGCAGGGAGCTGTCGAGGTCGACCCGAAGCCGGTGCCCGAGCACTGCCCGGGCGATCCCACGGATGTCGTCGGGCAGGACGAAGTCGCGTCCGGCGAGGAACGCCGAGGCCTGGGCGGCCCGGAACAGGGCAACGCTCGCCCGAGGGCTGCCACCCAGCTCGACCTCCGGTCGTTCGCGAGTCCCGGCCACGATCGCCACGAGGTAGTCGGTCAGCTCGTCGGCGACCCGGACGAGGCGGGCGCCCTCCCGGAGGCCGGCGATCCGGTCCCGGGCCAGGACGCTGCTCACCGCGGCGAGCGGTTCGATCGCGGTCGTGTAGCGACGGGCGATCCGCCGCTCGGCGGCGGCGTCCGGGTAGCCCAGCCGGACCCGGAGCATGAACCGGTCGAGCTGGGCCTCGGGCAGGGCGAACGTGCCTTCGTATTCGATCGGGTTCTGGGTCGCCAGGACGAGGAACGGATCGGGCAGCGGGCGGGTCACACCTTCGACCGACACCTGGCGCTCCTGCATCGCCTCGAGCAGGGCCGACTGGGTCCGTGGCGTGGCCCGGTTGATCTCGTCGACGAGGAGCACGTTGGTGAAGACCGGTCCCGCGACGAACCGCAGGCTCATCCCGGTCGTCGGGGTCCCATCGAGGATGCTCGCCCCGGTGACATCGCTGGGGAGCAGGTCAGGCGTCCCCTGGATCCGGCCGAAGTCGAGCCCAAGGGCGCGCGCGAACGCTCGCGCGAGGAGCGTCTTGCCAACCCCGGGGACGTCCTCGATGAGCGCGTGACCGTCGGCCAAGAGGGCGATCGCAAGCAGGCGGAGGGGTTCTTCGGCCCCGACCACCGCGTGGGCGACCGATTCGCGCACGGCGCGGAAGGCGCGATCAGCATCGGCCGCCGTGGCTGGCGCGAGTGGCGCGGCGGTCGCGCTGGTGGCGGTGCTCAGAGCCCTGGAGAGTTCGGCGTCGGTCACCTGGAGCTCCCGTCCGGGTCGATCGGGTCGCCCAAGGGTACGTCCCGACGCTTCGTCTCGTTCGCTCGCCGGAACCGCCGGTCTGTGGCAGGATGCGGCCCATGGTGGGTCGCGAGATACCGATGCGCAGCGAGCCGGGCTACTCGCTGCCGGCGTTCACTCGCCTTGCGCCGCCCCCACCCCCGGAGCTCGTCGCGTCGCGGATCGAGGCCCATTCGAGCCTCGGCGACGTCGTGATCGACCTCCATGGCCGCGGTGGCTGGATCGCTCGGGCGGCCGTGGATCGCCAGCGTCGGGCCGCGTCGCTCGAGACGAGCCCGTTGACCCGTCTGCTGGCCGAGGTCGTCCTCCGACCGCCGGACGTCCGCCATCTCGACGCGGCGTTCCAGGCGATTGCGGCGGCTCCCCGCGAACAGTCGGCGCTCAAGGTCTGGCTCGGCGAGAAGTACGCCAGCCGCTGCGCGACCTGCGGCCGCAGCGTCGTCCTCGACGAGATCGTGTGGGAAACGGTCCCCGATGCCGGTCCGCGCCCGGTTCACAAGCACTACCGCTGCACGTCCTGCCGGGACCAGGTCGGCGGAGGGGACCAGCGCCACGGATCGATCGAGGATGGCGACCTGGATCGGATCGCCCAGACGGACCCGCGCGGCTCGGCCTGGCGGGCCGTCCGCGATCGATTCCCCACGGTCGACGGCGATGACGCCCTGGTCGAGCAGCTGCTCGATCTTCACACGCCGCGGCAGCTCCTCGGCCTCCACGCGATCCTCGAGCGAATCGAAGGCGACCTGCGATCTGCCCCGGTCGAGGCGGCCATGCGCCTGGCCCTCCTCCACGCGCTCCTGCCGGCATCTCGGCTGAACGGCTACCCGGGCCGCATCTCGAACCTCCGGATCAGCGGTGGACGGATCCGCCTGCCGGCTGGCGGCCAATGGCGAGAGCGCAACCCGTGGCTCGCCTTCGAGGATGGGTTTCGGCTCGTCCGCGGATTCGTCCAGCGACTCGAGGGCGCGCCGCTTGGGTTGATGACCGCCCGCTTTGGCGAGGACCTCCAGAGCCTGACCGAGGGGATGGCCAACGTGGTCGTCCGGCTGGGAACCCCTTCGTCGTACCGGTCACTCGAGGCCGAAGCGGACGCCCTGGCCAGGTTGCCAAACCGGCCACGCGTCCGACTCGTGCTTGGTCAGCCGCCCCAGCGACCGAATGTCGAGCGGCTGTCGTACGCCTACTTCGCGACGGGCTGGATCCTCGGCCGGGAGGCGGCCTCGCTGCTGCCCCTCGAAGCGGTCTTCGGTGGCGCCGGGCGGGCCCCCTGGGGCTGGCAGTCGGCGGCCATTCGACGTGCCTTCGATGCCGCCGCGCCGCTTCTCGCTCGTGACGGCCGGGCCGTCCTGATCCTCGAGCCGGGCGGCCCCGAGGGTCTCCTGGCGGCCGCGCTCGGCGGGGTGGCCGCCGGCTACCGCCTGGTCGCGGCCCGGTTGGCGGAGCCCGGCGAGGAGATCGGCGGAACGGTCGAGTTCGTACCGCCCGGGTCCACCGTGCCGGTCGGGCCGCGGACCCGGGCCAACGTCAACCTGCCCCACCTGACCGGTGGCGCGGGCGATCCGGAGACGATCCCTGGGCGCGGTCTGTTCGCCCCGCCGGAGCGGTTCGACCGGGTCCGGTCCTCCGAGGCCGACGTGGCCCGGACCGTGACCGACACCACGGTCGAGATCCTGCAGGCGCGCGGCGAGCCCGCCCGCTACGAACGGCTCCTCGGGGAGATCCTGGTCGGGTTGGACCGGGCTGGTCAGCTACGCCGGCTGGTGGCGACCCCGGACCCGGCCGCGGACCGCGCCGATGACGCCGCTGACGCGCTCGCCGACGACATCGGGTCCGACGACAACGACGACCCCGAGGCCGAAACCGATCGAGCGGGTCGAACCGTGCCCGCCGACCCAGCCGACGCGTCTCGTTCCACCGGACGTGGGTCCGATGACCGGCCTGCCGACGACGACCGCGGCGCCCCCGAGGCTCGTCCGGCAGGGATCCAGCCGAGGACCGAATCCGGTCGGCGGACGCTCCGCGAACCCTCGGTCACGGCCGCCGGCGACCAGGTCGACCGGCTGCTGGCGATCATCCGCGAGGAGCTCGGCCGCTCGGGTCATCGTCGCCTGACCGAGATGGAACCGGGGCGCTGGTGGCTGACCGATCCAGCCGACATCGCCGCTGCCGCGTTGCCCCTGGCCGACCGGGTCGAATGGTCCGTCTACAGCCTGCTGTCGACCGGCGGCCGGCTGTCCGAGAGCGCCTTCAACGAGCGGATCGCCGCCCTGTTCACCGGCCACGACCTGCCCGACGAAGCGCTCGTGGCGGCCTGTCTGGACAGCTATCGGAGCCTTGCCAGCACACCCGAGCGGTTGGTCACCTCGGACGACCTGCTCCGCCGCTCGCACGAGCACAGCGAGATCGTGGCCGACCTCGTCGACACCGGCCATCGCCTGGGGATGCGGGCCTGGATCGCCAGCCGCGAGCAGGTCCGACGGATCCGCGGGCGCCATCTCGGCGACTGGCTCGACGAAACGGAGAAGCGCCAGGGTCCGCCCCGGGTCGGACGGGCGCGACCGGACGCCGTCGACCAGGTGGACGTGGTCTGGCAGGTCCGCGGGCGGGCCAGCTTCCTGTTCGAGGTCGAATGGACCGCCATGCTCGGTGACCCGCTCCTCCGCCGCGGCCCGCTGATCCCGCCGGCAGACGACATCGTCCGGTTCCTGGTCGTGGTGCCCGAACGGACCGAGCTCCTCCGCTACAAGCTCGAGCGGTCGCCGCTCCTGCGGGCGGCGCTCGAGGCCGGCAACTGGCACATCCTCAAAGCGAACCACCTGCGGGCATACGCGCTGCGCGACGCGCCGACCCTGGCCGATCTGGAGCCCTATGTCGGGATCGATCCTCCAATCGAGCACCGCGGCGGGGAACAGATGCCCCTCTTCGCCGGCTGACGACAGCGGCCATGTACCCTGACGGCGCTCGGCGGCGCCAGCCCGATCCCGCCACCGCGCTCACGCCACAGGAGGCACCCCGGTGACCAAGCTCGACCCCGCCTCGTCGGTCAACGTCCTGGCTGACCGATTCTGGGAGGCGATCCTGGCCGAGAACCCGGTCACGGCCACGATGTACGGCGACGAGCGCTACGACCACCTGCTCGAGGATCCGGGCCCCGAGGGTCGCGCCCGCCGCCGGGCGCTGATGGAGCGAACGCTCGCCGACGCGTCGGCGATCGATCCGGACGGTCATTCCCTCGAGGATCGGATCACCCTGGACATGGTCAAGGTCGTGTGCCGGCTGGCGATCGTCCAGGACGACCAGCGGACCGATCTGCTCGCGGTCGTCGACCAGATGGCCGGTCCCCAGACCCTGCTGCCCCAGGTCGTGACCTTCCAGCCGGCGGACACGCCAGAGAAGCTCGAGCGGCTCGAAGCGCGCCTGGCGGCGTATGGACCGTACATGGCGGCGAATCGGGCCCTCCTGCGCGAGGGCGTGGCCTCGGGCCTGACCGCCCCCCGGATCGTGACCGAACGGACGATCGCCCAGCTCGAACGGTTGCTCGCGGTGCCCGTCGAAGAGACGGTCGTGGCGACCGCCGCCAAGATTGGGTCGGATGCGGACCGGGGTCGGATCCAGCGGCTGGTCCGCGACGTCGTGATCCCGGCCGACCGGGCCTTCCTCGACGATCTCAGCGGGGCGTACCTGGCGGCCAGCCGAGAGGATCCCGGGCTGTGGTCCGCGCCCGACGGCGACGCGCTGTACCGGACCCAGATCCTGGCCTGGACCACCCTCGACATCGATCCCGAAGAGGTCCATCGGATCGGACTCGAGGAGCTCGAGGCGATCGAGGCCGAGCGGCGGGGGATCTCACGGGCGGAGGGCTACGGCGACGACACCGCCGCCTATCGGGCCGCCCTGACGGCCGACCGAACCAACATCCCGGCCACCGCCGAGGAGCTCCTCGCCCGCGCCCGCGAGGATATCGACCGGGCGCTGGCCCTCGCCCCGCGCTACTTCGGCCGGCTGCCCCGTGCCGGCTGCGACGTCCGCGCCGTGGAGGCGTTCAAGGAGCGCGACACGCCGTTTGCCTACTACTTCCCGCCAACGACCGACGGGTCGCGGGCCGGGATCTACTACGCGAATACCTACGACCTGCCGTCGCGGACCTACACCAGGCTGGCCTCGACGACCTATCACGAAGCCGTCCCCGGCCACCATTTCCAGATCGCGCTCGAAATGGAGAACGAGAACCTGACGGTCTTCCGCCGGCTTGGCTCGCGGATGGTCGGTGGCGCGTACGTCGAAGGGTGGGGTCTGTACTCCGAGCGCCTGGCCGACGAGATGGGACTCTATCGGAGCGAGGCGGAGCGATTCGGGATGCTCGACGGCCAGGCCTGGCGGGCGGCCCGGCTGGTCGTCGACAGCGGCCTCCACGCGCTCCGCTGGCCACGCCAACGCTCGATCGACACGCTCCTTTTGGCCGGACTGTCCCCGACCGACGCGGTGATCGAGACGGATCGCTACATCTGCTGGCCGGGCCAGGCGCTGACCTACAAGCTCGGTCAGCGCGAGATCGAGCGTCTCCGCCACCAGATCGCGGCGCGGGACGGGGCGAGCTTCGACCTGCGGGCGTTCCACGACGCGGTCCTCGGACATGGCTCACTGCCCCTGGCGACGCTCACCCGCGAGCTGCCCAACTGGGTCGCCACCCCAGCCTGACCCGGGGGCGGCGGGGGCCGCCGTCGAAGCGACGCGTGGACGCGCGTCGGGCCACCCGTCGCCTAGCCGCCGGCAGCCCGGATCCTCGCGGCGATCGTTGGGTGGCCGGCGCGTTGGGCGATCTCCGCGGCAGTCAGGATGTCGTCGTTGTGGGCCTTCGGGTCAGCGCCCTTGGCCAGCAGCAGGTCGACGCTCGCGGCCAGACCGTTCTGGGCCGCGCCCATCAGGGGCGTGTAGTCGCGATCCTGTCGGGCGTTGACGTCCGCCCCGGCCGCAACGAGCATCGCCGCGATCTCCTCGTGACTCCCGGCCACGGCACTGTGCAGCGGCTCGACGTGCTGCTTGCCGCTCGCCCGGGCATTGGGGTCGGCGCCGTGGGCGAGGAGGAGCCGGGCGACTTCGGGCCGCCCGAAGAAGGCCGCGTAGTGGAGGGCGGTGAACCCGTCCGGAGAGCGCTCATCGACCGGCTCCTGATCGGCCGACGACGGCCCGTCGGCGAGCGCCCGGTCCGACCGATCGCGCCGGCGGACGGTCTCGCGGGCGACCTCGCGGTCGCGGTTGGCTTCGTCGAGCCGGATGCCGACCTGGGTCCCGTCGCCAACGATCGCGGCCTCGAACAGGTCGAGGTCCGGGTCGGTCGCCAGGAGGCGGTCCACGATCGGCCACTGCCCGTAGTACGCGGCCACGGTCAGGGCCGACAGGCCGGAGGCGTTGCTTGCCTGGGCCAGCGCCGGGGAGCCGCTGACGATCCGGTCGACGGTTTCGAGGTCGCCGGCCCGGATCGCGTCGAACAGTGGTTCGCTGGCCATCGGCTCCCTCCTGCGTCGTGCGTGGCCTCGGACGATAGCCGGGCCGCGGTCAGCTGTCGAAGCCGATCCCGACGGCGTCGAGCGCCCGGAGGAGCAGGCTCCGCCGCCCCTCGTTGCGGTCCGCCCGGTCGAGCTCCCGGCGAACGAGATCGACCGCCACGGATCGGATCGGTTCGGGCGGAATGGGGAACGGACCGCGCTGGACGATCCCCAACCGGAGCTGGTCGGATCCCGGATCGAGGATGAAATCGCGGACAACCCCACCGGCCCAACGGGCGGCACCGACCCCCAGCCCGGTGTAGCCAAGGGCGTGGATGACCCGTCCGCCCATCGTTCGTCCAAACGTCACCGTGAACCAGCTCGTGGTGTCGATGGCCCCGCCCCAGCGATACGGGAAGGTCAGTCCGGCCAGTTGCGGAAACGCCCGGAAGAACTGCTCCTCGAGCCGGGCGAAGGTCAATGGCCGATCGTCGTAGGCGGGTCCGACGCCATTGCCGCGGTGATAGATCGCGTCGTAGCCGCCCCACAGGATCCGGTCGTCGGCGGTCAGCCGGAAGTAGTGGAACTGGTTGTTGGCGTCGCTCATCCCCTGGCGGCCCGCCCAGCCGATCGCCGCCCGACGGGCCGGGTCGAGCGGTTCGGACACCAGGACGTAGTCGTAGACCGGCACGAACAGCGAGTTGAGACGGGGATACCAGCCCGAGTAGGCTGAGGTCGCCACCACGACATGGCCAGCCACGATCTCGCTCGCGTCGTGGTCCCCGGCAGTCCCATCGGCAGGCGATCGCCCGATGAGCTCGTCCGGTGCAAACGGCAACCCGAGACGGCGGGCCAGCCCAAACGGTTCGTCGCGGTCGGGGCCCCAGGGGACCGTCCGGACCCGGACGCCGCGCGGGATCCGGGCCAACCCGGTCACCCGGGTGCGTTCATGGATGACGACCCCGAGCTCGCCGGCGACCCGGGCCAGACCGCGGCACAGCTTGGCCGGGTCGAGGATCACGGTCTGCTCCGGACCGGCCAGGACCCCCGCCTGCCAGAGCGGCGAATGGACCTCAGCCTGGACCGCCGCGCGGTCGAGGAAGCGGAGCGGCTCAGCGCGCCCGTTGGCCTCATCGACCCAGGCTCGCAATCCGTCAACCTGGTAGGCCTGGTCGGCGACGGTCAGGACCCCGGTCTCCTCGAGGTCGCAGTCGATCCCGTGGTCGCGGACGAAGGTCACCAGTTCGGCCAGGTTCTCCCGACCGAGTCGTTCGAGGCGGTCGATCTCGGCGGGGAAGTGGCGCGCTCCGTTGGCCCGGCCGTGGACCAGGCTGGCGTCGCAGAAGCCGCCGTTGCGACCGCTCGCGCCAAAGGCCACGAAGGCCTGCTCGAGGATCACGATCCCCAGGCCCGGCTCGGCCTCGGCCAGCCGGATCGCCGTCCACAGACCGGTGAAGCCAGCTCCGATGATGACCACATCGGTCGAGTCATGGCCGCGGAATGGTGGGCCGGGATCCGGCTGCTGGCCGTCCAGCCAGTAGTTGCGTGTCATCCGTCCGATCCTGACACAGACCGGATCGAGCCATCACCCGGATCGGCGGTTCGCTGGCCAGGCATGTCAATCAACCGCGGATATCGCACCTACCAAGCCGTTGAAGCGCGGAAATCGAATTGACGGGGCGCAATTGCGTGTGCCAAGATGGCCGCCGTTGCGTCCCGCATCGCGCAACCGTTGCGCCTGGCGTCCCGAGGACCCGGCCGACGTATCACCCACCGGACCAGCCTGCCAGACACCGGCAGGGGTCCGGCCAGCGGAGTCGATCATGACGACGGAACCGGCCGCCAAGCCCGTCCAGGCCCTCAACCGAACCCGCCAGCTGGCCATGTACCGGCGCGCGCTGGAGCACCTGCCAGGCGGCACCGATTCCAACTTCCGGGCATGGGGCGAGGACACGATCTACGTCGATCGAGGCAAGGGCGGCACGGTCTGGGACCTCGATGGCAACGAGTTCATCGATCTGCGGATGGGCTACGGACCGGTGATCCTGGGTCACGGCGACGACCGGGTCGACGACTACGTCAATGAGCGGATGCGTCGCGGGGTCAGCTTCTCGCTGACCAGCGAGGACGAAGTCAAGGCCATGGAGCTCGTGTGCGAGCTGACCGGCTGGGTGGACAAGGCCCGGATGACGGTCTCGGGCACCGAGGCCACCATGCACGCGATGCGGGTGGCCCGGGCCTACACCGGGCGCGAGAAGATCGTGAAGTTCGAGGGTCAGTATCACGGCGTCCACGACTACGCCCTGATCAGCGTCGGCCCCGACGACATGTCCGAGCTGGGCGACCCGGACGCGCCGGTCGCGCTGGCCTGGGGTCGCGGGATCCCGGGCGCGGTCGCGGACACGATCATTCCGGCCCGCTACAACCGGATCGACAGCCTGCGCACGATCTTCGAACGGCAGGGCCAGGAGATCGCAGCGATCATCGTCGAGCCAGTCCTCGGCAACGCCCAGGGGATCATGCCCCGGCCCGGGTTCCACCAGGAGATGCGGGCGCTGACCGAGGAGTTCGGGATCCTGCTGATCTTCGATGAGGTCAAGACCGGCTTCCGCTTCGCCCGAGGTGGCGCGGCCGAGTTCTTCGGGATCAAGCCGGACCTGGCCACCTATGCCAAGGCCATGGGCAACGGCTACCCGGCCGCCGCGTTCGGTGGTCGAGCCGAGGTCATGAACATGCTCCCCGACAAGGTCAGCCACGGTGGCACCTACGCCGGCAACCGGGTCGCCGCCGCCGCAGCGGTCAAGACCCTGACCATCCTCAAGGAGACCAACGCGCTCGAGACGGTCCATGCGACCGGCCGCCGCGTCCAGGAAGGTCTTCGCCAGGTCCTCGATCCGACCGGGCTGGCCTACCACTTCACCGGCCACCCGTCGATGTTCGGGATCATGTTCCGCGAGGAAGAGGCGACCGAGTATCGCGACTGGGCGAGCACCGATCACGAGCTCTACGACGCGGTCGCGGTCGGGATGCAGGCTCGCGGCGCGATGCCCGAGCCGGATTCCCGCGAGCCCTGGTTCTTGTGCGAGTCCCACGCGGCCGGTGACACGGTCGACCGGGTGGTATCGATCTTCGCCGACTCCCTCCATGCCGTGCTCGAGGCCCGCGCCAACGGTGGGTCGGAGCAGCGCGCCAACAAGCTGTCCCACGGATGACGGAGACCCAACCATGACGATCGCTCTTGACGGCAACGCCGTCCGCTCGGTCGATCGGGCGGCTGCGCTCCTGCTCGCCCTTGGCGAGAGCCAGGGTGAGGCCGGGGTGACCGAGCTGGCTCGCCGACTCGGGCTGCACAAGTCGACCGCCTCGCGGCTGCTGGCGACCCTCCAGCGGCGCGGTCTGGTCGAGCAGGACGACGAGACCGGCAAGTACCGGCTCGGCCTCGTCGTGATCCGGCTGGCCGAGCGGGCCGAGCGGACCCTCGACCTGCGCGGGATCGCCATGCCAGAGCTCGAGCGGCTGGCCCGGCTGACCCGCGAGACGACCGGGCTGGGCGTGCTGGACGAGGATCAGCTGATGACCGTCGCCCAGGCCGACGGCCCGAACCTGATCGCGGTCGGCGACTGGACCGGGCGTTCGTCGCCCCTCCACTGCGTGGCGTCGGGCAAGGTCCTGATGGCCGCCCTCGCCGAGCGCGAGGTCCTCCGGATCGCCCGCCGTGGGCTGGTCGCCCACACGGAGCGGACGCTGATCGAGCTCGAGCCCCTCCTCGAGGAGTTGGCCCGGATCCGGCGGCGTGGCTACGCGACCGCGATCGGCGAGTACGAACCCGGCCTCAACGCCGTGGCCGCTCCGGTCCACGACGCCCGCGGGTCGGTCATCGCCGCGGTCGACATCTGGGGGCCGGCGTTCCGCCTGACCCCGCGTCGGATCCCGGAGCTTGCGGTCCAGGTCCGCGAGGCCGCTGCCGCGATCTCCGTCCGACTCGGTGGTGCCGCCGCCTGAGGTCCGCGGAGATCGCAACCCGCTAGGCTAGGCGGGCGATGATCACCTTCCAGACCGACCAGATCGGCAACTTCCTGCAGCGCCACGGGCTGGCAACGCTGGTCCTGGTGCTCGTGGCCCTGATCGTGTTCGGGGCCATCCGGCCGTTGGTCCACCGGGGAATCGTTCGTGTCCTCCATCATCGCTCGGCGAAGTCCGACGCCTCCGATCTGGCGGCCGACGAGATTGCCAAGCGGGCGGCCACCCTCGAGGACCTGACCGCGACGACGCTCCGGATTGCGGTCGTCCTGGTCACCCTCCTCGTCCTCCTGACCTGGTTCGAGCTGCTGCCGGTCATCGCCGGGCTGGGGGTCCTCCTGGCGGCACTCACCCTGGCCGGCCAGAGCATCGTCCTGGACTACCTGATGGGCGTCCTGATCGTCCTCGAGGGCCCGTACTACAAGGGCGACTGGGTCCAGATCGCCGGCGTCGAGGGCGAGGTCGAGGAGATCGGCCTGCGTCGGACGATCCTGCGCGACGCCAGCGGGACGGTCCACAGCGTCTCGAACGGCCAGGTCCGGGTTGCCTCCAACCTGACCCGGGTGTTCGCCCGGATGCAGGTCGACGTCACGGTGGCCTTTGGAACGGATCTCGATGTGGCGACCCGGGTGGTCAACGAGGTCGGGACGGCGATGGCCGCGGAACCGGACTGGCGAGACCGACTCCTCGAGGCCCCGAGCCTGACCCGGGTGACCGGGCTGGGCGATCTCGGCGCCACCCTCCGGGTATCCGGCAAGGTCCGGGCGGCCGACCGATGGGCTGCGCCGAGCGATCTGCGCAAACGGCTTCTGGCCGCGTTCCAGGCGAACGCGATCGAGCTCCCCGTGCGTGGCCGGGTGGTCGAGGATCGGGGACCGGGCGCTTCGGGTCCGCCGACCGCGGGCGGGGATCTGAGCGCGGGCCCGGCCACCGATTCGCCCCCCGGTTCGTGACCGCCCGGCCGCGTAGAATGGCCTCCCGTCGGTCAGGTCCTGGAGGTGGCACGTGAGCGTGGAGCCGTCGCAGCCGGAGATCGAGAACCTGCTGGCCGAGGCCCGGACCTTTCCGCCCTCGGCCGAGTTCTCGGCCAAGGCCAACGCGACGGCGGCCCTGTACCCCGAGGGCGAGGCGGACTTCGAGGCGTTCTGGGCCAGGATCGCGCGTGAACGGATCGACTGGTTCGAGCCGTTCCAGGCGACCCTCGAGTGGGATCTTCCGTTCGCCAAGTGGTTCGTCGGCGGCAAGCTCAACATCAGTTACAACTGTCTCGACCGGCATGTCCTCAACGGGCTCGGCGACAAGGTCGCCTATCACTGGATTGGCGAGCCCGGCGACTCCCGGACGCTGACCTACGCCGACCTCCTGCGCGAGGTCAGCAAGACCGCCAACGCCCTCAAGGCGCTCGGGGTGGGGACCGGTGACAAGGTCGCCATCTACATGCCGATGATCCCGGAGCTGCCGATCGCGATGCTCGCCTGCGCCCGGATCGGGGCGCCCCACACGGTGGTCTTTGGCGGGTTCAGCGCCGAGGCCCTGTCGGATCGGATCAACGACGCCCAGGCCAAGCTGGTCATCACCGCCGACGGAGGCTGGCGGCGGGGCAAGGCAGCGGCTCTCAAGCCAGCCGTCGACGAGGCGCTCGCCCTGACCCCGACGATCGAGCACACCCTGGTCGTCCGCCGGGTGGGCGACGCGCTCGATGGCGGCACGGCGATGCAGGACGGCCGCGATGTGTGGTGGCACGACCTGGTCGACGCCCAGTCCGCGGACTGCCCGGCGGTCCCGCTCGACTCGGAGCACATGCTCTACCTGCTGTACACGTCGGGGACGACGGCCAAACCCAAGGGCATCATCCATACCACCGCGGGCTACCTCGTCGGGACCAGCTTCACCCACGAGATGATCTTCGACGTCAAACCGGACGACGTGTACTGGTGCGCGGCGGATGTCGGCTGGGTCACCGGCCACAGCTACATCGTGTACGGGCCGCTGGCGAACGCCAGCACCGGCATCCTGTACGAAGGAACGCCAGACAGCCCGAGCTGGGAACGCTGGTGGCAGATCATCGAGGACTACCGGGTCACGATCCTGTACTGCGCCCCGACGGCCATCCGGGCCCACATGAAGCAGGGCCCGCAGTACGCTCAGAAGCACGACCTGAGCTCACTCCGGGTGCTCGGCTCGGTCGGCGAGCCGATCAATCCCGAAGCGTGGCTGTGGTACCACGAGCACATCGGCGGTGGCCGGGCCCCGATCGTCGACACCTGGTGGCAGACCGAGACCGGCCAGATCATGATCACCCCGCTGCCCGGGGTCACGGTCACCAAGCCGGGTAGTGCGACCTTCCCGTTTCCAAGCATCGGGGTCGATGTCGTCGACGCGGCCGGCAACAGCGTTCCGCGGGGCGGTGGCGGCTATCTCGTCCTGACCCGCCCCTGGCCAGCCATGCTGCGCGGGATCTACGGCGATCCAGAGCGTTACCGGCAGACCTACTGGACCCGGTTCCCCGGCAAGTATTTCGCCGGCGACGGCGCCAAGCGCGATGCCGACGGCTACCTGTGGCTGCTCGGACGGGTCGACGACGTGATGAACGTGTCCGGTCACCGGATCAGCACGATCGAGGTCGAGTCGGCCCTGGTCGACCATCGCTCGGTGGCCGAAGCGGCGGTCGTCGGCAAGAACGATCCGATCACCGGTCAGGCGATCTTCGCCTTCGTCATTCCCAAGGTCGGGATCGATGCCAACGATGCCCTGGCGAGGGAGCTCCGCGAGCACGTCACCAAGGTCATCGGGGCGATCGCCAAGCCCAAGTTCCTGATGTTCACCCCGGACCTGCCAAAGACCCGCTCGGGCAAGATCATGCGTCGGCTGCTGCGCGACATCGCCGAGGGACGTACCCTCGGCGACACGACCACGCTGGCCGATACGAACGTCGTTGAAGCGATCCGCGAGCGATCCGGTTCGGGCGAAGAGGACTGACGTGCCGTTTGATTTCCTCAAGAAGAGCAAGGGGCCGTCCCCGGACGAGCCCACCCCGGCGGCGGCCAGTTCGAACGTCCCGAAGGTCACCGCCAAGGGGATCGCCTTCGATGGCCTGACCGAGGAGTGGCGGCTGGTCGGCGCGATGCAGCTCGAAGGCCGACTGTCCGATGTCCTCAACCGGCGCGAGTCGATCCCGATCAAGGACGTCTTCTGGGCGCCGATCGATGGCAGCGAGCCATTCACGCCAGCTCCGGGGCTCAAGGCGATCGACCCCTACGACCTGATCGTGGTCCTGGCCGGCGGGTCGACCCTGCCGACGATGAGCGAGGAAGAAAAGGCCGCCCACCGGATCCACAAGATCAGCTACGACCTGTCGCTCGAGGTGCCGCCCTTCCGGGTGGTCGGGACGGTCTTCCTGTTCCCGGGCTCGGAGCCGGAACGGCTGCTCGATCGGGCGACCGAGATGTTCGTCCCGGTGGTCGACGCGATGGCCTATTTCGGCGATGAGCGGATCGGCGGGACGGAGGTCGACACGTTCCTGGTCAACCGGCGCTATCTCCGCGGCGTCGAGCAGGTCGACCGGCGGAACCGGGACTCGGGCCTGCGCTAGTCCGCCACGGCCCCGGGATCGTCAGGCCCGGGCGGCTTCCTTGGATCGGTTGAAGAAGCGCTGGATCGGCGTCCGATTGGTGCCCACCGCAACGGTCGCATCGGCCGCCTGGGCCTCGATCCCGAGCAGGCGGTCGGCCAGGGCATCGAAGTCCTCGGTCACCTTCTCGCGCGGGAACTGCTCCACAACCGCGATGCCCTCGTTGGCGGCCCGGACGAACAGCAGGCCGCCGGATCGGATGAGGGCCATCGCCGGCATCCCGACGGTTCGCTCCATGTCGGCCACCGAGACGCCGCTGTTGGCCCGGTTCACGACCATGGCCAGCTTGTCGCGGATTCCCAGCTCGGTCGCCACGCCGCTCAGCTGGACGCCGGCACGGAGGGCGGGGACGTCAGGTGTGATCGGGACCAGGATCCGGTCGGCGCGCTCGAAGATCGCCCGGTTGACCGGCCCGTAGGACGGGTGCATGTCGACGATGATGTAGTCGTAGCCCTTGCGCGAGTAGGACAGCGCCTCGGCCACGCGCTCCGGGTCGAGGTTCCCGCTGTCGAGCGGCTGGGTCGTCAGGACGGCGACTTCGAGCCCGTTGGGATGGTGGACAGCCAGCTGGGCAAAGGTGCGCAGGGTGCTGCCCTCGGCCAGATCGTCCTCCCAGGCGTCGTCGACGGTCTGGACCTGCTCGAGACCGAGCGAGTTCGCGATATGTCCGGTGACCGTGTCCGCGTCGACCAGGAGAACCTTCTGGCCACGCCGGATCTGGAGGGTCGTGGCCAGGTTCATCGCCACGGTCGTCTTGCCGACCCCGCCCTTCGGGTTGAAGATCGCGACGATCGTGGCGCGCTTGTTCCAGGAGCTCTCGATCCCCGCCGAACTCTCGATGATCGGGCCCTTGCCGTCGTCGACGGTGTGGGACCGGATCAGCATCGCCTCGACCCGCCAGCGGAGCGAGTCGGCGGAGTACGGCCGGGTGAAGTACTCGTCGTTGATCGTCGCCTTGGTGCTCACCCCGGACAGCTGCTCGAGCGCCCGCGGCGCAACCACCATCAAGGCCGGGATCGCCCGGCCGTTGTCATGGAGCAGCGAGTAGTACTCGATCGACTGGTCGAAGTCGCGCTCGCCGTCGAGAACGGCCAACGCGACATCGCGCCGCGAGTCGAGCAGCGCCCCGAACTCCTCGGGCGTCGCGACGCCAACGACGTCGTAGCCGGCCGACGCGAGCTCACGCGCGACCGGGCCGAGTTCGTCTGGCGGCAGGGCGACGGCGACGGTCAGTCGAGCCATCGGCAGTCCATCCGATCGGGCACTAGCGGGCCTAGCCCTCGGACTCGGGGTCGCGGGCGCTGACGTTCACGACGCCGTCGCCGGTCCCGGTGACCCGAGCCTCGAAGCCCGGCAGGGTCGGGATTGCGTCGGCGAGGTTGACCTCGGCGCCGTGGGCAACCTTGAACACGAACTCCCCGTCCGGGCCGGACGACACGCCGACCGACTGGACTCCGGAAACGCGACCAAGGTGGCGCTTGAAGCTGGCGATGCTGGCCACGCTGATCAGACCGGTCACCACGACCTGGCTGCTCGCGGCGGCCTTCGGAGCGGCAGCTCTGGGCGTCGGAGCCTGGCTGCCCTGCTCGGGAACGAGACCGTCCAGTCGAGCGGCGAGCGCGTCGTCGCCAATCGTCGGGATCTCATCGTCGGACGTGGCGGCGGCGTCGGCTGCGGCCTCGGCCTCGGCAGCGCCCAGGTCGGGGGTCAGCCCGAGGGCGGCCAGGCGGGGGTCCTCGGCATCGGCCGGGGCCGACTCTGTGGCTGCGTCGCCATCCGACGCGCTGTTGGATTCGGTCGCTCCGTCGGGTGCGCTCTCAGCGGCCTTGTAGGCTGCCTCGATCGCCCGCATCGCGGCCTCGACCGCCGCGGGATCGTCCTGGACCGCGTAGGTCTCGCCGTCGGCTTCGCCGATCGTCTCGTTCGCGAGATCGGCCTCGGCCGTGCCCGCCTCGGCGGTGGCGGCCGTGTCGGCCGTGGCCTCGGTCTCGACCGGCGTCTCATCGGCGACCGACTCGGCGACGGCCTCGGCCGGGGCGGCGTTCGCTACGTCGGCTCGGGCGATCGGCTCGTCAGTGTCGTCGTCGAGGTCGAACGGCGGCGGCTCGGGCAGGTTCTCGGCCAGCGAGGCGAACTCGGCCGGATCGTCCTCGGTCAGGAGGCGCTCGAAGAAGCGGTCCATCTCGGTCTCGAAGGTCGCGACGCGCGACTGGACCCGCTCGATCTTCGACTCGATCTGGGCGGCGTGTTCCTCGAGCTCGATGTCGAGGTCGGCCTTGCGCTTGGTGATCTTGCGGTCGGTCTCTTCGCGGATCCGGGCCAGCTCGGCCTTCGACCACTCACGGATCGTGACGATGTCGTCATCGGTCTGCTTGCGCAGCTCGGTGGCGTCGTCGGCGGAACGGGCGTGGACCGCTTCGATGTGGGTCTTGGCTTCGGCCTGGAACTGCTCCAGGGTCGCGGCGCGGGACGCCTCGGCCGCGGCCTGCATGGCCCGGGTCAGATCGGCCAGGAATTTGGTCTGCTTCTTCGGCGCCTGGTCCGTCGCCCGAGGCACGGACGCGGAGGTCACGTTGGGCTGCACGGAGGCTCCCTCGTTGGTTCCGGCTTCGGTGGACGATTCAGGGGCGGACGGTTCGAGAGCGGCGGACGCGTTGGCTGACGTCGAGTCCGCCGCTGCGGCGTCGGCCACCGGGGTCTCGGTGGTCGATTCAGCGTTGGCGGCGGGCGATCCATCGGCGGCGGGGCTCACGGAGGCGTCGGCGTCGTCCGGGCGATCCGCATCCTGCGGCTCGTCCGAGCGCTGGCCATTGGCCTTGTCTTCCGAGCTCCACGGGAGCCGGAAGCCGGTCCGTGATTCGGTCGCTGCCATATCGTTCGGTCCCCTCCGGGTGAAGTCCCTGGACCCGATCTCCGGGCGTGTTCGCATCGTATGGGGGGGAGGCGGTGCGGTGGAGTGCGCTAGTGGTACCAGCGGCAGGACCCGGTGGTACCGGCGTGCCGTTCGTTGCCGGGCGTCACCGGAGCTTCGTTGCCAGCGGTCACCGGTCGATGGTGTCGCCCGTCAACGGCCGTCGATCCGGCGCACCGGGCAGTCCCTGGTCCAGAGGCCGTCGATCGGGCGGTCCGGGATTGACCTGTACCATGCGAGCTATGGAGTCCGTCGTCGTGGGGCCCCGCTCCGAGCCGGTCACCGATCGGCTGGGTCGGCGCGTTCGCGACCTGCGGATCTCGGTCACCGACCGGTGCAACTTCCGGTGCACCTACTGCATGCCAAAGGAAGTCTACGGTCGGGACTTCGCGTTCCTCCCGCGCGACCAGGTCCTGAGCTTCGAGGAGATCGTCCGACTGGCCGGCCTGTTCGTGGCCGAGGGCGTCGAGAAGCTCCGGATCACCGGCGGCGAACCGCTCGTCCGACGCGATCTTCCCGATCTCCTGGCGATGCTCGCCCAGCTTCGCAGCCCGGACGGTCGGAGGGTCGATCTGACCCTGACCACGAACGGCTCGGCCTTGCGCGCCCTGGCGCCCGCGCTGCGGGCAGCCGGGCTCGGTCGGATCACGGTCAGCCTCGACTCGCTCGACGAGGCGACGTTCCGGGCGATGAACGGGGTCGACTACCCGGTCGCCAGCGTGCTTGACGGGATCGCGGCGGCTCGAGCGGTCGGGTTTGGCCCGCTCAAGATCAACATGGTCGTCCGGCGCGGGATCAACGAGGACTCGGTCCCGGCGATGGCTCGCTGGGCGCGCGATGAGGGGCACATCCTGCGCTTCATCGAGTACATGGACGTCGGTCACTCGAACGGCTGGCGGCTCGACGAAGTCGTCCCGGCCGCGGAGCTGGTGGCGGCGATCTCAGCCGAGATGCCCCTCGAGCCGCTCCCACCGAACTACCCGGGCGAGGTGGCCGACCGCTGGCGGTATGTCGACGAGGTCGGCGAGGTCGGCGTGATCGCCTCGGTGACGGCGCCCTTCTGCGGTGCCTGCACCCGGGCCCGGATCTCGGCGGATGGCCAGCTCTACACCTGCCTGTTCGCGGTCAAGGGCACGGATCTTCGGGCGCCGCTGCGGGGCGGCGCTTCGGACGCCGACCTGAGCGATCTCATTGGCACCGTGTGGTCGACCCGGGCGGATCGCTACTCGGAACTGCGCTCGCAGGCGACGACCGACCTGCCCAAGGTCGAGATGTTCGCGATGGGCGGCTGACGCCCGCCGACAAGCTCGCGGGGGCCAGGGGTTGGATGCGCCGCCGGCGCTTTTCCACCGGTCGTCCACAGCCGATCGAAAGTGGTGGACACGGGTCTCGCCGTTCGGGCTGAGTTCGTGGACAAGCGCGTTGACCCGTCTCCGGGGCGACCCTAACGTTACTCTTGTCCGAAGGGGCCGTCGGGGACCCGGGCACTGGCGATCACATCAACGGTGTCCAGCCTCCACCGGTCGCTTCGGGCGCTTCGCGCTCAGAGCCGGCGGTCTCACCATCGCCGACCCTGGACGTCCGGGGGAAGTGATCGGCATCCCGGTGTCGGTACTCCCCCGGGCGAGCGAAGACGAGAGCCGCGGTCGTTCGTGCCGCGGCTTTTTCGTGCCCGGGCGAGCGGTTGCCCGGCGTCCCGCCGTGACGCCCGACGGCCGGCGCCAGACGACCCCGGACCGTAGACTCAGGCAGTGACCGAGTTCGATCCGTCCCGCCCGATCCCGCCGTCCGAGCAGCCGGCCCGGCTGGCGGCGCTCGAGGCGGCCGTCCGAGCTCGAACCGACCTCGTCCCGGAGGTCGGGATCGTTCTGGGCTCCGGGCTTGGCGGCCTGGCCGACGAGCTCGTCGACCCGATCGCGATCCCGTTCTCGGACCTGCCCGGCTGGCCGGCCGCCACCGCGCCGGGTCACCTCGGACGACTCCTGCTCGGCCGGCTCGACGGTGTCCCGGTTGCGATGCTCCAGGGTCGGCTGCACATGTACGAGGGCTGCGATCCGGGGCTGGTCGTCCAACCCGTCCTCCTGATGGGTCGCCTGGGAGCGAAGGTCATCGTCCTGACCAATGCCGCCGGCGGGGTCGATCCGGCATATGGCCCGGGCACCCTGATGATCATCGCGGACCACATCAACCTGACCGGCCGGACCCCCCTTCTCGGGCCAAACGCCGACGAGATCGGTCCGCGCTTCACCGACCTGACCGACGTCTGGAGTCCCCGCCTCCGCGCGCGCCTGCGCGAGGCCTTCGCGCTGGAGCACCTGGCCCACGAGGAAGGCATCTACATCGGTCTGCTCGGGCCGTCGTACGAGACCCCGGCCGAGGTCCGGATGCTCCGCGGCCTCGGTGCCGATGCCGTGGGGATGTCGACCGTGCTCGAGGCGATCGCCGCGCGCTGGGCGGGAATCGAGGTCTGTGGCGTGTCGCTGGTGACCAACGCCGGCGCCGGCTACACCGGCCAGCCGCTGACCCACGAAGAGGTCCTGGCGTCGGGCGCCGAGGCCGGCCCGCGGCTCGCCCGGGTGATCCGCCGGTTCGTCGGCGGCCTCGGGTCGCCAGGCTGAGCGTCCGGATCGCCGTGTCCCGCGGGAGTGCTCCGCCCGAACCAGGCCGGCCAGGGTCGTGCCTGGCCGATCAGCGGACCGACAGCTCCCGACCGGCCGCCTTGGCCGCTTTGGCCTTGTCCGCCCAGGCGCCAAGGACGTTGTCCTTGTGCGGCCGGATCGGGCAGTGCTCGTCCCGGTTGCCCATCTCGTCGCAGTAGCCGAGGGCGACGCACTTCGGGGCGAGGAACGAGCCGAGGAAGGGCGAGACGCCAAAGATCTCGTGGCGGATCAGCTGGAACAGCCGCCGGATCTCCCACTGGGCCATCGTGCATAGCCGCAGGCCGCTCATGTGGATCAGGGCGCGCAGGTTGGTGGTCATGACCAGGTTGGTTCGGGTCGCGTTGGGAAAGACGAACCGGGCGTCCTCGCCAGGGACACCGGCCGCCACGAGATCCCCGTACAAGGCCAGCGAACCGTCGATCTGGTCCTCGTAGCGCTGGCGCAGGTCGGGGTCTCCTTCGGCCAGGGTGGCCGGGAGCATGGTCGAGGCGCCCTTGTAGGTGACGTAGCGCTGGCTCTGCTGGTCGAAGGCCACCCCGGCCCGGTGCCGGACGAGCTGGTGGGACAGGGTTCGCGAGACGCCGCTGATCCCGAAGGTGAACACGATGTGCTCGATCGTCGAGCCGTGCCCCGACTCGATCACGTTCTGGATGAGCTTCTGCTGCTTCGCCGGATCGACCTCGCCGGCCACGGCCCGCCGGAAGATCTCGTCCGGCTCGAGCTCCGAGTAGCAAGTCCGGCAGGCGGTGTAGATCAGGGGCACGTAGAACTTGTCGACGATCTCCCGGTCCGGGAACAGGAGGGTCGCCTTCATGCCGAGATCGCGGCGGCCCGGATTCTTCGGGATCGCGGTCTTCGGGCGGGCTGGCGTCGCCTCGGTCGTCATTGGACGCCCAGTCTACGGCTCGACGCCCCGACGCGCCCGCCGCTCAGAAGTAGTCCGAGCAGCTCAGGAAGTAACCGCAGCGGCAGATCAGTTTGCACTTGCGCTGGTCCATCGGGGCGCCGCAGTTGGCGCAGGTGAGGACGACTTCCGCCGGGTCGACCTCGGTTGGATGGCGGGCGAGGATGGTCAGCCCCGGACCGAAGGCCGCCGGGGAGCGATCGGTCGGCGAGGTCGCCGGGAGATCCATCGGTCAGCCGGCGCCGGGCAGGGTCCCATCGGTCGCGTAGGCCAGGGCCTCCTCGAGGGTCAGCGCGCGGCCCTCGGCCTCGAGCTCGGCTCGACGCTCGGGCGTGGCGTCGTCCGGCCCGGGCTCGGACCAGGCTCGAGCCGCCGAGCTGATCTGGGCCTGAACGAGTCCGGTCCCGAGGGTCTGCTGGATGCGCCGAGCCGCGCCCCACAATCGGATCCCTCGCTCCTTGTCGCCCGAGGACAGGGCAAGGGTCGCGAAGTCATCGACGATCAGCGACTGGCCGGTGATGTCGCCCGCGGCCACGAAGTGGCGCAGGGCGTGACGGAATGCCTCGTCGGCCGCCGGAAAGTCCCCGATGAGGACATTTGAGACGCCCATCATGTGGAGCGCCCAGGCCTCCATGGTCTGGTCGCCGACCGCCTTGAACGCGGCTCGCGCCTCAAGGAAGATCGGCAGGGCGACCTCGGCTCGATCGGCGAACATCTCCGTGCCACCCAAAGCCCACAGGACGTTGCCAATCCCGCGTTGATCGTCGAGTTCGCGGTAGATCGCCAGGGCCTCCTCGAGGAGCGGTCGGCCGTAGCGCATGTCGAACGTGGGTTCGTGCGTCTTCGCGTTCGAATCGAAGTTGTAGGTGAAGGCCAGGTTGTAGAGGGCATTGGCGATCTCCGGGCGGTCGCCCAGCTCCCTCCAGATGTCGGCCGCACCCTGGTAGGCAGGGATCGCCGCCGGGAAGTCACCCTGCCAGTAGGCGATCCCGCCGAGCGCCTCGAGCAGCCGAGCGTACGCCGCCGGATCGTCCTTCGCCCAGCTCTTCTTGACCAGGTCGTCGATCCGGCGCCGCGCCTCCTGGAAGTGGCCGCGCTTCTGCCAGAACCGCCAGAGCAGGAAGGTCAGGCCGAGAGCGGTCGACGGATCGGGCGTATCGACGGCCCAGGCCAGCGCGGACCGGAAGTTGTCGTGCTCCCGCTCCAGACGCTCGACCCAGCGTTTCTGGTCGGCGCCTGAGAGTTCCGGAGCCGCCGTCCGGGCGAGGTCGAAGTAGGCTTTGGCATGGCGACGACGGATCTCGTCGACCTCGCCGCGTTCGACCAGTCGCTCGAGGGCGAACGCGCGGATCGTGTCCGGCATCGAGAACCGGATCTCGCCGTCCGCCTCGGATCGTCGGATCAGACTCTGGTCGGCCAGATCGGCGATCCCGTCGAAGATGTCGCGCCCGAGCTCGGCGGCCGGTCCGCAGACGAGCTCGGCCGTCTCCAGGTCGCAGCCACCGCTGAAGCAGGCCAGGCGCTCCAGCAGGTGCCGGCTCGGCTCGTCGAGCAGGTCGTAGCTCCAGGCGATCGCGCCGCGCAGCGTGCGCTGGCGCTCGGGGACATCGCGCGCTCCAGAGGCGAGCAACTCGAGCTGGCGCTCCAACCGAACGAGGATCGCGTCGGGCGGCAGGAGGCGAACCCGCGCCGCGGCGAGCTCGATCGGAAGCGGCATGCCGTCCAGCCGGGCGCAGATCCTGGCCACGGCCGGGCTGTTGGTGCGATCGAGGCTGAAGCTCGGGCGAGCCGCGATCGCCCGCTCGACAAACAGCCGAACGGCATCGTAGCCAAGAAGTCGCTCCGGCTCGATCTCGCGGGCCGTCGCTCCGGCCCGCCCGATCCGGCCTTCCGGGGTGAGCCGATCGAGGTCGGGTGGGACGGCCAACCCGTCGAGCGGGAACTCGTGCTCGCCGGACAGGTGCAGGATCGCCCGGCTGGTGACCACGAAGCGGAGGCCCGGACCCGCCCGGAGGAGGTCGCTCACGATCGGCGCCGCCGCGGTCAGCCGCTCGAAGTTGTCGAGCACGAGCAGGACCCGCTGGCCGGCAAGGAGCTCGATCAGGAGCTCGAGCGGTGGCCGGATGCCGCTCTCGACGATCCCGACGGCTCGAGCGATCGCGCCCGGGACGAGCATCGGGTCCTCGACCGGCTCGAACGGGACGAAGAACGTCCCGTCCGGGAAGTCGGCGGCGGCCGCGTGGGCGAGCTCGATGGCGAAGCGCGTCTTGCCCATCCCGCCCGGTCCGGTGATCGTCAGCAGGCGAGCCGTCCCCAGGAGGCGTCGGGCCTCTCCCAGGTCGCGTTCGCGGCCGACGAACGTCGTCAGCGACATCGGCAGGTTGTTTGGTCGCGCATCGATCGTCCGGAGGGCAGGGAACTCGGCCGGCAACCCCTTGATCGAGAGCTGGCTGAGTCGCTCGGGTTCAGGGAAATCGCGCAATCGGTAGGCGCCCAGGTCGCGCCAGGTCACTCCGCCGGGGAGCCCCTCCCCGACGAGGCCGCGGGTGGCCGTCGAGACAAGCACCTGACCGCCATGGCCTGCCGCTGCGATCCGGGCGGTCCGGTTGATGTCGATCCCGACGTAGCCGCCGCCGCTGGCGGTCGCCTCACCGGTATGGACGCCCATCCGGACCCGGATCGCCGGCCCCTCCACCCAGTCGGCCTCGGCCAGACCGCGCTGGGCGTCGACCGCGGCCCGGATCGCCGCCGCGGCGCCGGAGAAGATGACGAAGAACGAGTCGCCCTCGGTGCCCTGCTCGGCGCCACCGTGGGCCTCGAACGCGGCCCGCAGGATCTCGCGGTGTCGATCGAGGAGCGCCGCGTAGGTCGCGGTCCCGACCTCGCGCTCGAGCCGGCTCGAGCCCTCGATGTCGCTGAACAGGAAGGTGACCGTCGCGCTGGAGACGGGTCGTTCGGTGGTCATCTGCCCCTTGGCCGTCGTCGGCCGTTCAGTGGTCATCGGCGCCTCGGTCTCCGATCCGGGTCAGTGGCGGTGTTCCGTGCTCACCGCGCGGAGCCGGCGGGCGACGCCGCGCAGGATCGCGATGGCCAGCCGTGGCTGCGACTCGAGGAGCGCCTCGAACTCCCAGCGGGCGAGGGCCAGGCAGCGCGTCGGGGCGTCGGCGATGACGGCCGCCATCCGGGGCTCCCCGTCGAGCAGCGACAGCTCGCCAAAGAAGTCGCCCGGGCCCAGCTCGGCGATGGCCGCCCCGTCCTGGACGACTCGGGCCCGACCGTCGACGATCAGGAAGAACCCGGTCCCGTCCTCGCCTTGGCGGACGATCGACCGGCCGGCGGCGAAGTCCACCTCGACCGCCCGTGCGGCGATCATGGCCAGCCCTTCGGGGTCGATCCCGTCGAACAGGGCGACCCCGCCAAGGAGCCTGGTCCGGTGGTCCGTGGTGAGGTCCATCGTCGTATACGATGGCAGAACGCGGCCGGCAGCGGGGAAGCCTCTTCCCGGGAGCGCCGCAGCCACCCGCGAGGACGCCTGACGAATGGCCGGACCGGATGAAATCGTCGATACGATCGCCGGGTTCTCCCTGTTCGCGGACCTGACCACACCCCAGCTCGAAGCCGTCGCCCACACCTTCGAGGAGCGCTGGTTCCCGGAGGGTGAACGGGTCCTCCGCCAGGGCCTGACCGGCTCGGGGTTCTACGTCATCCTCGACGGTGGCTGCTCGATCCAGGTCGACGGTCAGGAGCGGGCGACGCTCAGCCGGGGCGAGTTCTTCGGCGAGGTCTCGATCCTCCTCGGCGAGCCCCCGGTGGCCGACGTCGTGGCCCTTGGTCCGCTCCGCTGTCTCGTCCTCGCCGGACCGGCCGTCGAGGGGTTCCTGGTCGGCCATCCGCGGGTCATGTACCGGATGCTCCAGGCGTCCGCCCGGCGCCTGCGCAACGCGAATCGATGGCGGAGCTGACGGACCGGCCGTTCCCGCCCGACGACTACCCGGTCGTCGTCGTCGGTAGCGGCCCGGGTGGCCTGCAGGTCTCGTACGCGCTGCGCCGCCTCGGTGTCCGCCACGCGCTGATCTCGGCCGACGCCTCGCCCGGCGGGATGTTCCGACGCTGGCCGTTCTTCCAGCGGCTGCTGTCGTGGACCAAGCCGTACGCCCCGGCCGAACACCGTGCCCGCGCCTACGAGCGCTACGACTGGAACAGCCTGATCCCGGACGACGATGCCGATCGGGGGATCCAGGCCGAACTGATGGATGGCACGTCGTACTTCCCGGCCCGGTCCGAGATGGAGGCGTCGCTGGCGACGTTCGTCGCGCGGACCGGGCTGGCCATCCGCCAGGGTTGCCGCTGGGAGTCGACCCGCCAGCTCGACGACGGTCGGTTCGAGCTCACCACCAGCGATGGTCGCTACACCGCCGGGACGGTGATCCTGGCCGTCGGGGTCGCCGAGCCGTACAGCCCCCCGACGCCCGGGATCGAGCTGGCCGCCCATTACGCCGAGACTCGCCCGGCCGAGACCTACGCCGACCAGCGGGTCTTCATCATCGGCAAGCAGAACTCCGGGTTCGAGCTGGCCTCCGGACTGCTGCCCTGGGCGCGCCAGATCGTGCTCGCCTCGCCCAGTCCGGCCAAACTGTCGGTGACCACCCATTCGCTGGTCGGGATCCGGGCCCGTTATCTCCAGCCCTACGAGGACCACGCCCTGGGTGGCGGGGTGGGCGTCCTCGACGCATCGATCGAGGCCATCGAGCGGAGGCCCGGCGGGGCGGGTCTGATCGTCCGGACGAGACCATCGGACGGCGGCCCGGCGATGAACTTCGAGGTCGACGTGGCGATCTCGGCGACCGGGTTCGTGGCCCCGCTGCTCGACCTGCCGGCGCTCGGGGTGGCGACCTTCGGTCAGAGCAGGCTGCCGGCCCAGACACCGTACTGGGAGAGCGCCACGGTGCCCGGGATCTTCTTCGCCGGCACGATCGGCCAGGGTGCCAAGGGACTCCAGAAGCATGGCATTCCGGCGAATTCGGGCGCGGTCCATGGAGCCCGCTACAACGCTCGCTGCCTGGCCGCACACGTCGCCCGGACCCGGTTCATGGTCGAGCCCGAGCGACCGCCGATCGCCCCCGGCGGCCTGGCCGACTTCGTGGCGACCGAATTGACCCGCGGCCCGGAAGTCTGGAACCAGCGCGCCTACCTGGCCCGGATCGTCGGGCTGGACCCGGCAGTCGGCATCCGCGATGAGGGAATGATGCCGTTGTCGGTATTCGTGGACGCGATCGGGTCGGACGCCCTGGCGATCACCCTCGAGGCCGACGGAACCGGCGACGTGTACCCGGTTCTCTACCGGCGGGTCGAGGGGCGTCTGACCGAGCATCGGCTCGACCCGCACCCGCTCCTCGACTACGAGACGCCGGCGACCCGCCGGGCAATCGACGACGTGCTGGCCGGCTTCGGCGCGGCCGTCCGCTAGCGCGGGACCGAGCCCTGGAGGCGGCGTTCCTCGCCGGCGTCGCGGCCGGTCTCGGGGTCGCCGTCCCGTTTGGCGCGATCGCGATCCTGATCGTCGAGACCGCAATCCGGCGCGGCCGTCTCCACGGCTGGGCGGCCGGCGCGGGCGCGGCCACGGCCGACTTGACCTACGCCAGCCTGGCGGCGCTGTTCGGGGCGGCCCTGGCCGGCCTCATCGCGCCGATCCAGGTTCCGTTGCGCTGGCTGTCGGTGGCGATCCTGGTGGCGATCGCTGCGCGGGGAATGGGCGGCGCAATCGCCCGCTCGCGCACGACACCCGGCGATCCGCACCTCGAGCGTCTCGACGAGACCAGCCCGCGCCGAACCTATCTCCAGTTCGTGGCCCTGACGATCGTCAACCCGGCCACGGTCATCTACTTCGCGGCCTTGATCCTGGGGCTGCCGACGGTCGGCTCGGGGGCCGCCGACAAGGTCCTGTTCGTGGTCGGGGCCGCGGGCGCCTCGTTCGCCTGGCAGCTCCTGATCTCGACAATCGGTTCATTGCTCCACCAGCGCGTCTCGGATCGGGTGATGAGCGTGCTGAGCCTGGCCGGCTACGGGATCGTCGCGCTCATCGCGGCGAACATCGCCCGGGGCCTGTTGGACGGCTAGCGGACGCGGATCTGGGCCAGGCGCTCGGCGGCCGCGTCGAGCGTCTCGAACCGCTTCGGGAAGGCGAACCGGAGCTTGGTCCGGCCAAGCGCCGGATCGGAGAAGAACGACGAACCGGGCACCCCGGCGATCCCCGGCCGATGGATCAGCCGGCGGGCAAAGGTCACGTCGTCCTCGTCGGTCAGGTCGCGGATATCGGTCATCGCGTAGTAGGCGCCGGCCGGGTGGTGGACCCGGAAACCAGCCGCCTCGAGGGCCGGCACGATCCGGTCGCGGCGGGCGCGGTAGTCGGCGGCCAGCTGGCGGGAGTACGCCTCGGGGAAGCCGAGGGCCACGACCGCCGCCGCCTGGAGCGGTGCCGCCGCCCCGACCGTAAGGAAGTCGTGGACGCGCCGGATCCCGACCGAAAGCTCCGGGCTCGCGATGGTCCAGCCAATCCGCCAGCCGGTGACCGAGTAGGCCTTCGACATCGAGTCGATCGCGATCGTCCGGTCGGCCATCCCGGGCAGGGTGGCCAGCGGAATGTGCTCGCCTTCGTACACGATGTGCTGGTAGATGTCGTCGGTCAGGGCGACCACGTCGTGATCGATGCACAGCCCGGCGATCAGCTCGAGCTCGGCGCGACTGAACACCTTGCCGGTCGGGTTATGGGGCGAGTTGACCACGATCGCCCGGGTCCGCGCGGTGAACGCCGCCCGAAGCTCGTCCGGGTCGATCGACCAGTCCGGCTCGTGGAGCGTCACGTAGCGGGTCGTGGCCCCCGACAGGATCGCGTCCGGGCCGTAGTTCTCGTAGTACGGCTCGAACACGATGACTTCGTCGCCCGGGTCGATGACCCCGAGCATCGCTGCGATCATCGCCTCGGTCGCGCCGCAGGTGACCGTGATCTGGGTCTCCGGGTCGACCACCCAGTCGGGATGGAACCGCTGGGTCTTGGCGGCGATCGCGTTCCTCAGCGCTTTCGCGCCCCAGGTGATGGCGTACTGGCTGATGTCCGCACGGAGCGCCTCGACGGCCGCCTCGCGCAGCTCGCGCGGGCTCTCGAAGTCCGGGAATCCCTGGGCCAGGCTGACCGCGCCGGCCTCGACGGCCAGCCGGTTCATCTCGCGGATGACCGATTCCGTGAAGCTCGCGGCGCGGACGGAAATCGCGGGCATCGACGGAGTCTAGCCGGCCGGCGCCACGGGCTCCGTCAGGCGGGTCAGCTCACACCAGCCGTCGCGGGATGGTCTCGTCCCAATCCCGGCGGAAGAACGGTTCAGCGTCGAGGTCGACCTCGAGCTGGACGGTCATCCGGAAGTCCGATTCGGTCGAGGTGGTCTCGCCCGAGGCGCGGACGTCCATTCGGTGGCCGTCCTGGTCGAGCCAGTAGTGGACGGTGTTGGCCAGTCGGGCGCGCGCCGGGTCGGCGTCCGAGGCGGTCATCTCGAGCTGTTCGCCGGCGAAGACCCGGGTCCCGTCCGGCAGGCTCGTCTCGCCGGCGTCGTTGGTGGCAACCGTGATCGTCCCGGCGATGACGTCTTCGACGATCCGCCAGACCGGCGGCTCTCCGGTGCCGCCGCCATCGGACTCGACCCCGGACGGAGTCGTCTTGAAGACCGGGCTGGCAAGCGAACCGGCACCCCCCGGGATGGTCGGCAGGACCAGCCGCGACCCCTCGTGGTGGACCGTCAGCTCGCCCGGGAACGGCGACGGCCAGAGGACCGGCCAGTAGTTGCTGGCGACCGACAGCCGGATCCGATGACCGGGCGCGAACCGGTAGCCTGCGGCCCGCAGGGGAACCCGGACCCGGTAGGTGCGACCGGGCTCGAGCGGGGCGGGGGAGACGCGAGAGTCGCGCTGGGTCAAGTTCAGCACGCCGGCGGCAACCTGGGCGGCCGTCCCGTCGGGAGCGACATCGGCCAGCCGGACGACGAGCGTGGCGACCGGCATCGAGGCTTCGATGGCCAGTTCGGCGGCCGCGAAACCGAGGATCTCGACCGGCTCGACGAGGGCGTCGCTGGTGTAGGTCGGGACCAGCGCATCGTCGAGGCGGAGATCCCGGGCCAGTCCGTTTGGTGGGCTGCCGGCGCCCCAGGACAGTGCGGTTCGAGTGCCCGTCGTGGCCCGATGGGGGAACCGGTCGGTGGTCCCACCGCTCGTCGGCGCGGCCGCCAGACGGCCGCCAAGCGGCAACGCCCCGGGTCCGAGCCACAGGCTCGTCTCGATCGTGCCAGGCGCCGGGAAGGACGGCTCGCTCCGCCAGGCGCCGGGCCACGCCATGGGGAACGGCTCCGGCGGGGCGTAGTCGCGTCGAAAGAACGTCAGCGCCGGTTCGTCCATCACCCCGTTGTCGATGCCCTTGAGCCAGTGATCGAAGAACCGGACGAACTCGTGGAGCCAGTCGAGGTTGGGTCCGGGGTAGGCGTCGTCGGGGAAGTCGTGGACCCAGTTGCCGATCAGCGCCTTGCGCGGGGCGTTGGTGCAGCGCTCGAGCATCCGCAGTGCCGGGTCCACGTAGCCGTCCATCCAGCCCGCGATCAGGAACATCGCGGCGTCGATGGCCTCGTACTCGGGGGCCAGTGAGCCTTGTCGCCAATACGGCCCGTCGTGCTGCTGGCGGAGCCACTCGAACAGCCAGACCGGGGTTCGTTCGAGCCGATCCTGCCACTCATCGCGCCACGCCTCGCCCCGATAGGACGGTCGGGCGGGTAGGGCATTCATGGCGACCATGGCGACCGCGTACTGGCTCAGCTCGCTGACGGTCACGCAGCCGCCGACGTAGTGGACGTCGTCGGTGTAGCGATCGTCGGTGGCGTACATCGGGACGATCGCCCGAAGATGGGGCGGTCTGAGCTTGGCGACCTGGATCGCCGTGAACCCGCCGTAGGAGATGCCCCACATCCCGATCTGGCCAGAGCACCACGGCTGGCCGGCCAGCCATTCGACGGTCTCGTAGCCGTCCTGGGTTTCGCGCGCCGGGTACTCGTCGAGGGCGATCCCCGGACTGCTCCCGGTACCCCGGACATCGAGCCGGCACAGGGCGAACCCGCGCGCCGCGAGCCAACGTCCGCGGCTCTCGTCGCCGGGGCGGTGCCAGTCGTCCTTGCGATAGGGCAGGATCTCGAGGATCGCCGGGAACCGTTGGTCCGGGGCATCCGCCGTGGGGACCGGAAGCCACACGTTGGCGCTCAGCTCGAGCCCGTCGCTCATCGGGACCCGGACGTCCAGGCGGACCTCGACCTGGTGACGTGGCTGGGACGCGGGGCGGGCGTCATCGGGCATGGGTCCGAGTCTACCGGCGGTCGCCGGACCGGCCGCGCCCCGTCCCGAGGCGCGCCGCCGGCCGGCTACCATTCGCGCATGCCCGACCGCTCCGATCCACCGGCCGTGACCGATGTCGCCCTGAACGTCAATCCCTGGCGCCGTCAGCGCCGAACGCTGGCCTACGAGAACGCCTGGATCCAGGTCCACCACGACGAGGTGATCCGACCCGATGGCCAACCGGGGATCTACGGGGTGGTCCATTTCCGCAACCGCGCGGTGGGCGTGGTGGCCATCGACGGTGACGATCGGGTGGCCCTCGTCGGCCAGTTTCGCTACACCATCGAGCGCTACTCGTGGGAGATCCCGGAAGGCGGCGTCGCGTCCGGCGAGGACCCACTCGATGGCGCTCGGCGCGAGTTGCGCGAGGAGACCGGCATCGAGGCGGCCACCTGGCGCGAGATCGGTGGCTTCGACCTGTCGAACTCGATCACCGACGAGACGGGGATGCTCTACCTGGCGACCGGGCTGACCGACGGGCCGACGGCCCCGGAGGCGACCGAGGACCTCCGTCTCCGGCGGGTGCCGTTCGCCGAGGCCTTGGCGATGGTCGACCGCGCTGAGATCCTCGATGCCCTCAGCCAGCTGGCCCTCGAGCGAGTCGCCCGCCTGCGTGCACGTGAGGGATCACGATGACGACCGAGCTCCACGTGCTCCGGGTGTTCGTCGGACCCGATGGGGCCTACGGCAACCCGCTTGGCGTCTTCCTCGACGGCAGCGCGATTGCGCCAGACCGCCGCCAGGCGGTCGCCACCGAGCTTGGCTTCAGCGAGACGGTCTTCGTCGACGACCGGGCAACCGGTCGGATCCAGATCCTCACGCCCGACGGCGAGATGGCCTTCGCCGGCCATCCGACGGTCGGCACGGCGTGGCTGCTGGCGGAGACCGGATCGCCGGTGCCCGCGCTCCAGATCCCGGCCGGCGAGGTTCCTACCTGGGTCGAGGACGGCCGGCGCTGGGTCCGCGCCCGGCCGGGCTGGATCCACCGGATCACCGTCGCCGAGCTGGCAACCCCGGCCGACGTCGACGCGCTGACCGGTCCGCCTTCGGGCGACGACTCGTATTACCCGTGGGCCTGGCAGGACCGCTCCGCCGGGGCCATCCGGAGCCGCTACTTCGCCAGCGGTTTTGGCATCACGGAGGACGAGGCGACGGGTGCGGCCGCCGTGCTCATCACCGGCCAGCTGGGCGTGCCACTCGAGATCCACCAGGGTCGTGGATCCCGGCTGACGACCCGGCTCGGGCCGGACGGGACCGTGGATCTGGGCGGCCGGGTCGTCCTCGACGGGGTTCGTTCGTTCGGCTGATCGACGCCCGCCGCTAGTAGGTCTCGAGGCGGACCGGGGTCAGGGCAAAGTCGCGGGTGTTCCGGGTCAGAACGACGGCGTCCAGCGAGTCGGCGCAGGCCGCGATCAGAGCATCTCCGAGTCCGAGCGTCCAACCTCGGGCTCGAGCCTCCGCTCGCCAGCGACCGGCTGCCCGAGCATGGACCGGCGCCGGCTGGACGAATTCGACGACCTGGAGGAGTGCCTCCAGGTCTTGGTCGTCACCGGTTCGAGCCCCGGTCCACGCCTCGCACACGACGATCTCATTGACGAAGACCTGGTCTCCTTCCTCGAAGATCGACGCGAACTTCTGCACGGCCGCAAGGTCGTCGCGCAGGTGGTCGATGACGAACGTCGTGTCCAGGACGTAGCGCACGACTCAGGTCTCATCCACGGGACCGGTGGTCTCGACGCGGCGAGCCCGAACCCAGGCTACGACCAACTCGGGGGTTGCGAACTCGGGGTAGTCCTCAGCCTTCCAGGCCCCCGCCGTGCGCTCGACGACCTCGCGTAGCCGGTCGCGTCGGAGACGCGCCTCGACCGCCTCGGCGATGTACGCGCTGCGCATCCGCGGCCCGGCGATCCGATCGACCTCCTCGACCAGCGCGTCGGGCAGGACCAGGTTGGTGCGTCGATTCATGCGCACACGATGGCGCACACGCGTGCGCACGTCAAGCGATCCGGGTGTCCCATGCCTCGCGCTCCACAAACGGACGAGTCGTCCGGCCTCGATACTGGCGACGAACCCCAGGGAGGACCTCCGATCGACCGCCAGAGTGCCACCCCGCGACGTGACTGGGATGCGATCGTGGTCGGGCTTGGCGGGATCGGCAGTGGGGCGGCCTACTGGCTGAGCCGCCGACTCGGTGCCGGGGTGCTCGGCCTCGAGCAGTTCGAGCTCGGTCACGTCAACGGGGCCAGCCAGGACCACAGTCGGATCATCCGCCTGTCCTACCACCGGCGCGAGTACGTCCGGCTGGCCCGCCGCGCCTACGCAACCTGGGCCGAGCTCGAGGCCGAGGCCGGGGTCCAGGTCGTCACCCGGACCGGTGGCCTCGACGTGGCACCCCGGGATGCCGCGATCCCGCTGTCCGACTACATCGAGAGCATGACCGCGGAAGGCGTCGCGTTCGAACAGCTCGACGGGCCCGAGATCATGCGTCGCTGGCCCCAGTGGCGGCTGTCCGACGAGCATCACGGCCTGTTCCAGGCGGACGGCGGGCTGGCCGATCCGAACCGGGCCAACGAAGCTCACCAACGCCTGGCCCGCGCCCGCGGGGCAACCCTTCTCGATCGGACGCCGGTCAGCGGGCTGCGCGAGGTCGGCGGCGAGGTCGAGGTCGTGACGGCCGATGGGACGGTCCACCGCGCCGGCCATGTCGTGGTGGCGGCGGACGCCTGGACGAACCGGCTCCTGGCCTCGTTCGGGCGGCGGCTGCCGCTGACGATCACCAGGGAACAGGTGACGTACTACGCCAGCCCGCACCCCGAAGACTTCGCGCCGGATCGGTTCCCGGTCTGGATCTGGATGGACGAGCCGTGCTTCTACGGCTTCCCGACCTACGGCGAGCCCGGGCCAAAGGCCGCCCAGGACGTCGGGGGCTTCGACACCACGCCCGAGGCCCGGACCTTCGAGACCGACCCGCCCGCCCACGCCCGGGTCGACGCATTCCTGCGCGCCCACCTGCCCGGCGCGTATGGGCCCGACCTGTACACGAAGACCTGCCTGTATACCCTGACCCCGGACCGCGACTTCGTCCTCGACCGGATCCCTGAGGCGCCCAACGTGCTCGTTGCGCTGGGGGCTGCCCACGCCTTCAAGTACGCCTCGCTGTTTGGCCGGATCATGGCCGAGCTGATCGTCGACACGACCACGCCGTCGGCCGCCGACATCGCCGGTTTCCGGATCGACCGGCCGATCCTGCTGATGGACGATCCGCCGACGAACTTCATGGTCTGACCGCCCTGGGAGATGACGATGATCAAGCCCGCCAGACTGCGACCCGGCGACACGGTCGGTATCGCCGCGCCGGCCAGCCCGTGGGAGAACCGGAGCGAGCTGCTCCGGGCGGTGGCCGCCCTCGAGGGATGGGGTCTCAACGTCCGCCTGGGCGACCACGTCGGCGATCGCCACGGCTACTTGGCCGGCCGCGACGCCGATCGCGCGGCCGATCTTCATGCCTTCTTCGCCGATCCCGAGATCCGTGGGATCGTGTGCCTCCAGGGCGGCTACGGCAGCCACCGCCTGGTCCGCCTGCTCGATCGGGAGTTGATCGCCGCCCACCCCAAGGCGGTGTGCGGCTTCTCCGATATCACCATCCTGCACGCGGCGATCGCGGCCTGGTCCGACACGATCAGCTTCTACTCGATCGGGGCAGTGGGCCTGGGCGACCGGGAGACGTCCGAGTTCTCGCGAGCGAGTCTCAAGCGCGCCCTGTTCAGTGCCGAGCCATTCGGCGAGGTCCCCCACGATCCCGACGCCGGGTACGTCCGGGCGATCGCCGGCGGGCGGGCCACCGGACGACTGACCGGGGGCTGCGCCGGCCTGCTGTCGGCAAGCCTCGGGACGCCGATCGAGATCGACACCCGCGACCGGATCGTGGTCCTCGAGGAGATCGAGCTCGATGTCGAGGATTGGGACGCGATCCTCACCCACCTGCTCAACGCCGGCAAGCTGGCCGACGCGGCCGGGATCGTCGTCGGCGACGTCAAGATGAAGAAGTCCGGGTACCTGACGGAGCTTTCCCAGGAGGACGTCCTCGAGGAGCTCCTCGGCGGACTCGGGATCCCGGTCCTGATGGGTCTGCCGATCGGCCACGGCAAGCATCACGCGACGGTTCCGCTCGGGGCGATGGCGACCCTCGACGCCGACGCCGGGACGCTCATCGTGAACGAGGTCGTGACCGCCTGAGCCGTCTGGTCCGCCATTCGGTGCGTGGGGCGCGACGGTCCGTCCGAACGTTGACCCCGTCCGCCGGCCTGTGCCACAGTGCGGAACATTCCCGGGAACCGTGGGCGTGCGTGGGACGGTCAGTTCGGCGCAGCGTCCGGAGGAGGAGTGACGATGGGCCTGTCCCTGCCCGTGAAGCTGGCACGTATCGCGCTGTCCGCGGGGCTCGCGTTCGGCGCCGCGCTGCCGGCCGGCGCCCATGTCGCCGCCGCCGACAAGCTGATCTTCCGGATCGGGACGACCCAGGAGATCGACTCGCTCAACCCGTTCCAGGCGTACCTCTATTCGTCGTACGAGGCGTTCATCCTCAATTACGACATCCTCGTCGGTTTCGGGCCGGATCTCGAGTACGCTCCGACCGGTTTCGCCGAGTCGTGGACCGTCTCCCCGGACGGCAAGCTCTACACGTTCAAGATCCGCTCGGGGATCAAGTGGTCGGACGGCCAGCCGGCGAACGCCAAAGATGTCGCGTTCACCTACAACTACATCCTCGACTCGCTCAAGACCGACAACCCGCTCACCCTGTTCACCCTGACCAAGGTGACCAAGGTCGTGGCGCCCGACGACTCGACCGTCGTGATCACCCTGAGCGACCCGAGCTCGCTCATCCTCGGGGCGTACATCCCGATCCTGCCAGAGCACGTCTGGAAGACGATCACCCCGGAGCAGGCCAACAACGAGTTCGCCGACGACCCACCGGTCGTGGGGACGGGCCCGTTCCAGGCCGCGGAATGGCAGAAGGGCCAGTTCACCCGGTTCGTCCGCAACCCGAACTACTGGGGCCCCAAGCCGGTCATGGACGAGGTCCAGTTCATCTACTTCTCCAACCAGGACGCGATGGATCAGGCTCTCAAGAAGGGCGACATCGACGCCGCTCGATCGATCCTGCCCAGCCAGTTCAAGCAGCTCGATGACGATCCCAACATCGTCGGCGTCAACGGATCCACCAACGGCTTCGATCAGCTCTCGTTCAATGGCTACGACGCCAAGGGCAAGAAGGGCGTTGGCGGGTCGACGAAGGCGCTCCTCGACCCCAAGTTCCGCGATGCGCTCGGGTACGCGATCGACAAGGATCTTCTCGTCAAGCAGGCCCTCCAGGGTTACGGCGAAGTCGGAACGACCCCGGTTCCGCCCGTCCTCAAGACCTGGCATTACCAGCCGGGGCCCGGCGAGCTCCGGACGTTCAATCTCGACGAGGCCAGGAAGCGTCTCGATGCCGCCGGCTACCTGGATTCGAACGGCAACGGGACCCGGGAGGACAAGGAAGGCAAGGAGATCAGCCTCAACCTGGTCACCCCGAATACCAACGCCTACTACGCCCAGTCGGCCAGCCTGATCGCCGACTGGTACAAGCAGGTCGGGATCAAGCTCAACATCCAGGTCCTCGACAAGGACACGGTGACCACCTACGTCACCCCCCCGGAGGCCGGCAAGAAGGCGAACTTCGACATCGAGCTGTGGGGTTGGGGCGGCAGCCCGGACCCGGACTTCCTGTTGTCGATCTTCCCCACCAGCCAGATCGGCGGTTGGAGCGACTCGTTCTACTCGAACCCCGAGTACGACAAGCTGTACGACGAGCAGCAGATCGCCCCGACCCAGGCCGAGCGCAAGGTCATCACCGACAAGATGCAGCAGATCGTCTACCGCGACGCTCCCTACGACATCCTGTACTACAGCTCCGAGCTGCAGGCCTATCGGATCGACAAGTGGCATGGCTACAAGCTCCAGCCGCGGGATGGCGGGACGCCGTTCTTCTCGTTCGGCGTGGAGAGCTATCTCAGTCTTCAAACCGGGCCGGAACCGACGCCGACACCAGTTCCAGTTGCCTCCGGTGCGCCGTCGGTCGGTCCGGTACCACCTCCGGCAAGCGTCGCGAGCTCGAACAGCGTCCCGCTGGTGATCGGGATCGTCGGTCTCATCGCGGTCATCGCGATCGGGATGGTCCTGATGCGCGGCCGGCGGACGAAGACCGAGGACGAGGAGGAGTGACGCGTCGGGGGTCCGATGGGTGCCCGGGCTGGAGGGTCCCGGGCAGGCGGTCCCGGGCGGTCGTGGTCGACTGATCGGCCGACGAGGACAGATCGGTGGGCGCTCGCTACTTCGGCCGTAAGGTCTTCCAGGCGTTCCTGACGATCCTGTTCGTCCTGGTCGTCAACTTCCTGCTCTTCCGGGCGATGCCCGGGTCGGCCGAGCGGATCCTCCTGCGCAACCCCCACATCAGCCAGGCCCAACTCGAGGCGCAGCGCGAGCGCTGGGGCCTCAACAAGCCGATCATCCCCGACCAGCTCGTCGACTACGTCATTGCGACCGCCCAGGGCGACCTTGGCTACAGCTTCCAGTTCCGCGGCCAACCGGTTACCGAGGTCATTGGCGGGAAGATCGGGCCAACGGTCCTGCTGATCGGGACCGGCGAGATCATCGCCCTCATCGTCGGTCTCATCCTGGGCGCCTATGCCGGCTGGCGGCGTGGCGGACCCGTCGACTACGGCGGGACGGCGGTCGCCCTCGTGCTCTACGCGATGCCGTCGTTCTGGCTGGGGATGATCCTGCTGATCATCTTCTCGACCACGCTCGGGCTGTACCCCGGCCATGGGATGGTGACCCCGGGGCTCGGGACCGACGACCCGGTCGCCCGGATCACCGACCTGCTCGGACACCTGGTCCTGCCAGCGGCCACCTACGCCCTCGGCTACATCGGCCAGTACTCGTTGCTGATGCGCTCGTCGATCATCGAGGTCCTGGCCGAGGACTACATCCAGACGGCCCGGGCGAAGGGCCTCGACGAGACCCGGATCCTGCGCTCGCACGCGCTGCCCAACGCGATGCTCCCGACGGTGACCCTGGTCGCGATCAACTTCGGCTACCTGTGGGCCGGGGCGATCACGGTCGAGGAGGTGTTTTCCTGGCCGGGCCTCGGGACGCTCACGGTCGACGCGCTTTCATCGCGTGACTATCCCGTCCTGCAGGGGATCTTCCTGCTCCTGTCGGTGAGCGTGATCCTGGCCAACCTCGTTGCCGACGTGGTCTACAGCCGCCTCGATCCGCGGGTCCGGACATGAGTGGCACGACGACGCTGACGGCGTCCCAGCTCCGGGCGGAGCGTTGGCGTCTGCGCGTCCGCGGCTATCGCCAGTTCGCCCGCCGCTTCGGGAAGCAGCGGGCCGGGCTGATCGGCGTGCTGATCGTCGTCGTGTTCGCCCTGATGGCCATCGTCCCTGAGCTGCTCGTCGGACCCCTCGAGCCGGCGACCCATCCGACCGGCATCCCCTTCGATCCACCGTCGGCCGCCCACGTCCTTGGCACCGATGAGATCGGCCGGGACATCCTCAACCTCGTCGTCCACGGAGCCCGGATCAGCCTCCTGATCGGCTTCCTGGCGACCGTCATCACGGTCGGTCTGGGGGCCGTGATCGGGATCGTGTCGGGTTACCTTGGTGGCTCGGTCGACACGTTCCTGATGCGGATCACCGACTTCTTCCTGATCCTGCCGACGTTCGTGCTGGCCCTCGTCCTGGCCCCGATCATCCTCGACACCTTCGGGGCGGGCGCCGAGATCTTTGGGATTCGGATGACCCTCATCGCGATCATCGTCGTGATCGGGTTGACCAGCTGGGCGTCGACGGCCCGGATCATCCGGAGCCAGGCGTTGTCGGTCCGCGAACGCGCGTTCGTCGACCGGGCCCGGGTGATCGGCTCAGGTTCGGGTCGGATCATGATCAAGCACATCCTGCCCAATGTGATGTCCCTGATCGTGGCCAACACCGTCCTGGTCATCGCCGGGTCGATCCTGACCGAGACCACGCTGTCGTTCATCGGTCTCGGCGATCCGCTCGCCCCATCGTGGGGAACCCTGCTCTACTTCGCCCAGGCGTCGGGCGCCCCGGGCTCGGGGGCATGGTGGTACACGGCCGCTCCGGGCGTCTCGATCGTCCTCGTCGTCCTCTCGTTCACGCTCATCGGCAACGCCCTCGACGACACGCTCAACCCCAAGCTGCAGGTTCGCAAATGACCGCCGTCGTGACATCCCGGCGCAAGAGTGCGCTGCCCAAGGGGGCCGATCCGAACGCCCCGCTGCTCGTCGTCGAGGACCTCAAGACGTACTTCAAGCTCGACGGCAAGACGGTCCGGGCAGTCGACGGGATCAGCTTCACCCTGCGCGATGGCGAGGCACTCGGCCTGGCCGGCGAATCCGGCTGCGGCAAGACCACCACCGCCCTGTCGTTGGTGCGGCTCCTGCCGTCCAATGCCCGGATCGTCAGTGGCAGCGTCAAGCTGTTCGGGGTGGACCTGATCAAGAAAGGAGACAAGGGTCTTCGGCGCTATCGCTGGCGCGAGATCTCGATCGTCTTCCAGGGCGCGATGAACGCCCTCAACCCGGTCCGCCGGATCGAGGAACAGATCGCCGAACCGATCGAGGTCCGTCTCGGCGCGACGCCGGCCGCCGCGCTGGCGCGCGCGAGCGAGCTGCTCGAGCTGGTGGGCATCCCCAGGAAGCGCGGACGGGCCTATCCCCACGAGCTTTCGGGCGGGATGCGCCAACGGGCGATGATCGCGATGGCGCTCGCCTGCGACCCTGCCGTGGTGATCGGCGACGAGCCGACGACGGCCCTCGACGTGATGGTCCAGGCCCAGATCCTCGAGCTCCTCGAACGGCTCCGACGCGAGCTCGGCCTCAGCCTGATCCTGATCACCCACGACCTGTCGGTCATCGCCGAGACCTGCGACCGGGTCCTGATCATGTACGCCGGGCGGGTCGCCGAGGAAGGCAGCGTCGAGCGGGTCTTCCGTCAGCCACGCCACCCGTACACCCAGAAGCTGCTCGGTGCGTTCCCCAACATTCGCTCCGATCGTCGCAGCCTGGAGGTGATCCCGGGTACTCCGCCCGACCTCAGCGACCCACCGGCCGGCTGTCGATTCAATCCGCGCTGTGCCTTTGCGATGGACGTCTGTCGGGTCGAGGTGCCACCCGAGGTGACCTTTGCCGATGGCGTCCGGGTCGCCTGCCACCTCTATCCGCCAGGCAGCGACGGGATCCCGATCACCCGACCGGCGACTGACGGGGTCGTCGCACTCGCCGCCACGGCCGAGCTGCCCGCGATCTCCGGAGATCCGTCGTGACCGCCGAGCGCGCTACGGTTCGTACCGGCGACGAGCTCATCCGGGTCGCCGGGCTCGAGGTCCATTTCCCGATTCGTCGCGGGCTGCTCGATGGCGTCCGCGGCCGACCGCCGCGATTCGTCCGGGCCGTCGACGGGATCGACCTGGCGATCCGCAAAGGCGAGGTCCTGGCGCTCGTCGGGGAGTCCGGTTCGGGCAAGACGACTACCGGCCGGGTGATCGTCAAGCTGACCCGTCAGACCGGCGGCTCGATCACCTTCGAAGGCGCCGACGTGACGAAGCTGTGGGGCGTCGGCGCGCTGCACGACTATCGCCGCCGGGTCCAGCTCATCTTCCAGGACCCGTACGAGACGCTCGACCCCAAGCAGACCATCCATGACTTCGTGGCCGAACCGCTTGAGGTCAACGGCGAGGGGATGTCGGCGGCCGAGCGCGAGGAGCGGGTGATGGGCGCGCTCGAGGCCGCCGGCCTGCGCCCGGCCCGGGCATTCGCCTTCCGTTTCCCCCACGAGCTGTCGGGTGGCCAGCGCCAGCGCGTCGTCATCGCCGGGGCGCTGGTCATGGGCCCCGAGCTGATCGTGGCCGATGAGCCAGTCTCGATGCTCGACGTGTCGATCCGCACCGAGCTGCTCCGGCTGATGCTCGACCTTCGAGAGGAACGCGGGCTGACCTACCTGTTCATCACCCACGACCTGTCGCTGGCCTGGATCTTGGCCGACCGGATCGCGGTGATGTACCTCGGCAAGATCATGGAGATCGGACCGGCCGAGGCGGTCATCAAGCGGCCCCACCATCCGTACAGCCGGGCGCTGGTGAGCGTCTCGCCAAGCCCCGAGCCCGCGTCGGCCCAGGCCCGGGCCGACCGCTACATCCTCACTGGCGAAACTCCGGATGCGGCCGCCATTCCGACCGGCTGCCGGTTCCACCCGCGCTGCCCGCTGGCGTTCGATCGGTGCCAGGTCGAGGAGCCGCCGCTGTTCGATGTCGGAGACGGTCAACAGGCCGCCTGCTGGCTGGCCGAAGGCGGTCGTGAGCTGCCGATGTTCCCGGCCCGGCCGGCGGCGTCGCTCAGCCTGCCAGCCGACGCGATCGACGACCCGATGCCGGCCAGCCCGGCGTGAGTACCCCGGGCTCCATGACCGAAGACCCGGCCATCGACCCGGCTCGGATCGCCGATCTGATCGAGGCGTCCGCGGCCACCATCCTGGCCGAGCTCGAAGCGCTCGGGCCCGAGGCGCGCTGGCGACCCGCCCCCGGAGAGTGGTCGGCCAACGAGTGCCTCGGCCACGTCCTGGAAGCCGAGCGGCGGGGCTTCAACGGACGGATCCGGACCATCCTGGCCGAGGACCGGCCGGCCCTCGAGGGCTGGGATCAGGTCGGCGTGGCCATCGCCCGCCGGGATCACGAGCGGGCCCCGGCCGAGCTGCTGGCCGAGTTCCTGCCCCTCCGCGCGGACAGCATCGACCTGGTCCGTTCGCTGCGAACCGAGGACCTGGCCCGGACGGGTGTGCACGACCGCGTGGGCGAGCTGACGATCGGCGCCCTGCTTGGCGAATGGGTCCACCACGACCGCAACCACGTCAAGCAGATGCTTTCGGTGACCCAGGCTCGGGTCTGGCCGCAGATGGGCAACGCCCGCCGTTTCAGCCAACCGACCGAGTAGCATCGGACCGTGGATGGTCCGACGATCCTGACCGCGATCTCCGTCTTCGTGGCCCTGCTGGGGGTCGCGGCGCTGGTGGCCATCGTGGTCCGGCCGCTCCGGTTGCCGTACTCGGTGGCCCTGGTCCTGGTCGGGTTGGCGGCCGGGGTGTTCGTCGCGGTCGTTCGCCCCGGCGCGGTTCCCGTCGTAGCCCCGGAGATCGTCCTGGTCGTCCTGCTCCCCGGGCTCGTCTTCGAAGCCGCCTATCGGCTCGACCTTGGCCAGCTGCGTCGGTCCTTCGCTCCGCTCGTCTTCCTGGCCATGCCCGGCGTCCTCATCTCGGCCTCGGTCGTGGCGGTGATCCTGCACGTCGCCACCGGTCTGCGTCTCGACCTGGCGTTCATCGTCGGGGCCATGGTCTCGGCGACCGATCCCGCCGCGGTCGTATCGACCTTCCGAGGGCTGCCCGTCCCGCGGCCGCTGGCAACCATCGTGGAGGGTGAGAGCCTGCTCAACGATGGGACTGGCCTGGTCGTGTTCGGGATCGCCGTCGCGGCACTGAGCGCTCCGGCCGCACCCGCGAGCGCGCTGATGACGTTCGTGGCGACCGTTGCGCTGAGCGGCGGGGTCGGTCTGCTGGCCGGATTCCTGGCGGCCAGGCTGATGGCCCTGGTGGACGATCACCTGATCGAGCTCACGATCTCGGTCGTCCTCGCCTACGGGACCTACCTCCTGGCCGACCAGCTCCACCAGTCGGGGATCATCGCCACCGTGGTGGCCGGGATCGTGCTTGGCAACTACGGTCGCGCCCGGTCGATGAGTCCGGCCGCGATCGAGGCCATCGACACGGTCTGGGAGTTCCTGGCCTACCTGCTGACCGCGCTGGTCTTCCTGCTGGTCGGGTTCGCCTTCCCGCTCGCCCAGCTTGGCGGCTCTTTGGGTTGGATCGTGTGGGGGGTCGTGGGCATCCTGGTCGGCCGGGCGTTCGTGGTGTACGTCGTGCTCGGGGTCGCGGCCAGGCTGGTCCGGAGCACCGTCGACGGTCGGCCGGTCCCGCTCGGCTGGTTCCATGTCCTGTTCTGGGCCGGTCTGCGCGGAGCGGTGGCGGTGGCCATGGCGCTCGCCCTGCCGATCGGGGTGCCCGAGCGCGAGCGCCTTCAGGAGATCACCTTTGGGATCGTCCTGTTCACGGTGATCGTGCAGGGCTCGACGGCCGCCACGGTCGTCCGCCGAGCGGTCGGGGGCACGGCCGACGCCGTCGAGCGCGAGGCCGGTCGACCCGGGCCGGAAGCGGAACCGCGCGCCTAGTCGGTCGCCCGGAGCGCGGAGCCCTCAGCCCGTCGGGAGGCCGCGGAACCCGATGCCCGCCGCATCGCGCCAGACCCGACACAGGAGGTCGACGAGCTCGAGCCGGTCGACCGCCGCGTCGACGCTCGATCCGATGGCCACCGCGCCGTGGCGCTCGAGCAGGACGGCCACGGCCGACGGCTCGAGCCCATCCGCGAAGACGGCGGCGATGGCGGCCGCGAGCTCGGGGCTGCCCATCGCCATCAGCGGCAGGTAGGGCAGGCGCGGGATGAACAGGGCCGTCTCGGGCAACGCCGCGGGATCCGGGACGAGCCCGGCCAGGGTCAGCGCCAGCGAGCTCGGAAGGTGGGCGTGGGCGACCGCGCAGATGTCCGGTCGCGCGGCGTAGATGGCCCGATGGATCCGGATGTCGGATGACGGCTGGAGGTCGGGTCGGTCGGCATCGACGGCCCGTACGGCGGGATCCGCCGGGACCAGGACCAGGTCGTCCGCCGTGAGCTCGTCCTTGCGTCGCCCCGATGAGGTGACCAGGATCCGGTCACCGAGACGAACCGACAGATTGCCCTCGGCGGCCACGATCAGGCCGCGCGAACCGAGCCGCCGGCCGCCATCGACAATCGCCGCCGCGGCCGCTGCGAGACGGGTTGGATCCATCGTCGCATCATCGGTCATCGCGCTACTCTTGGTTCGGGCGTCCACCACGGAGGGAACGAGATGTCCGACCACGGTCGCCGGTCAGCACGAGGTCGCGACTGGCGCGGCGCCGAGCTCCTCGGCGTGATCCTCATCGGTATTGGGGTCGTCTACCTGCTGGGCAACCTGCACATCGTCCGGATCGCCTGGAGCGCGATGTGGCCGGTCGCGATCATCGCGGTCGGAGCGTTCGTCCTCGTCGGAGCGTTGCGACCGTCCTCGAATGCGGCTTCGAGCGCCCGCGTGGCCCGTGAGACGGCCGCTCGTCTCGAGCTGGACCTGAGTGCCGGCGCCGGGCGGTTCGAGTTGACCGGCGGAGCGAGCCCCGATGCCCTGGTGGAGGTCGCTTCCTCGAACGACGACATCGCGACCCGGACCGACCGCTCCGGTGACCTGGCCAGGGTCCGGCTCCGCCAGGACGTCGCCTGGTGGCCGAACCTGTGGCGGGCCGTGGCGGGCTGGTCGGTCAAGGTCGCCAGTGACGTCCCGACGGTGTTCACGATGAACGCCGGTGCCGGCGACTTCTCGGTCGACCTGTCGACGATCGTGGTGGCCGGCGCCCGGATGCAGATCGGGGCGGCCCAGGCGCGGATCGTCCTGCCGCGACCGCGCGGCACGGTCGAGATGCGAGTCACCGGTGGCGCGAGTCAGCTCACCTTCGTTGCGCCGCCCGGGGTCGAGTACCGGCTCGAGATGAGCGGCGGATTGACCTCGGTCGATGGGCGGACGGAGTCGCCCGGCTATGCCACCGCGACCGACCGGGTGGTCATCCGGTTCAGCGGAGGCGCCGCGTCGGTCCGGATCGGCTGATCCGGGAGGTCGCCGTCAGGTGGTCGGGGCGTCGAGGACGGGCGCGGTCTCGGCCGCCGGGAGTCGCTCGGCCGGGCCCTTCGCCACCGAGCGCCTCTCGCGCCAGGGCATAGGCTTCGGCATGGCGGCCGGCGGCCGCCAGGGCATCCGCCCAGACCTTGAGCACCTCGCGCAGGCGGGGGACCGGAGCGTCGGCACGGGCCAGCTCGGCCGCTCGGGCGAACGCGTCGAGGGCCGGATCGACCTGGCCGGAAGCCGATCGAGCTCGCGCCAGGGTGGTCCAGCCATCGATCGCGGCCTTGGTCGCGCCGGCGCGACCAGCCCGCTCGATCGCACCGACGGCGAGGTCGATGGCCCGCTCGGGCTGCCCGGCGGCCAGGGCCACCTGGGCCTCGGTGTCGGCGAGGTGCGCGAGGAGCCGATCGTCGCGATGGCGAAGGCCGATCGCCTGCGCCTCGGCCACCAGCTCGGCCGCCCGATCGGTGCTGCCGATCGACAGGTAGGCGAGGGCCAGGTTGTTCTCGAGCATCGCAGCCTCGAGGTCAGCCTCGGCCGCGCGGAGCAGGGTCAGGGCCTGTCCGCCATACCGGATCGCGGCCTCGTTGTCCCCGGCACCGCGATAGCTGTTGGCGAGCGACTGGAGGACGATGCCCCGTCGCCGATCGTCCATGTCGACGCCCAGCGCGCGCGCCTCCTCGAGGTAGCCGACGGCCGCCATCGGCGATCCGCGGTACGACTCACTGGTGGCCAGGGCCACGAGCACTCGCAGCTCGAAGTCGGGCGCCACGATCAGGCCCGATCGGACTTCCGTCAGCAGCTCGCCGAACAGACGCCCGGCGTCGTCCGGGTTGTCCTGGAGGTTCTGGGCGGAGGCCAACCAGTACACGGCGACCGCCCGGTCACTTCGAGAACCGAGGCTGTCATACATCTCGACGGCCTCCGACGCAGCGCGGATGGCCTCCACGGGTCGATCGATCCGACACAACGCTTCAGCCAGCGATCGGAGCAGGTCAGCCCGGGATCCCGCGGCCGTCTCGCGTTCGATCAACTCACGATAGGCGTCCGCCGCGGCTCGGGCATCACCCGACGCGAGGAGCAGGTCAGCTTCAAGCCGTGTCCAGGCCGTGTCAGGATTCGCCAGGATCTCGGCCGCGGTCGTACCGAGCCGGCCGGCGATGAAGTTCAGGGCGGCCATCGATGGCTTGGCGGCGCCGGTCTCGAGGGCGCTGATGTAGGCCTTCGTGTAGCGCCCCTCCGCCAACCGCTGCTGGCTGAGCGCGGCTCGCCTCCGACGCTCCCGGATCCGACTTCCGATCGACTGGGCGAGGGCCGAATCGTCGACCACGATCCGGCGCCGTTTGGTGGTGTTCATGGGGCGGAGTGTACACCCCCGTCAAGGCCGGATTGACGGCCGAAAAGAACGTCTCGAGGGACACTCCCAGGCGCTCGGTCAGAACGACCAGGGCCCCCAGGGAGGGGACCGTTCGACCGCTCTCGACCGCGGAGACGAACGATCGCGTGAGTGACTCGCCGGTCGCGGTCTGGCTGAGCCCCCGAATGATCCGTAGCCGACGAACCTCCGCTCCGACGGCTCGAGCCAGGGGAGATCCTGGACCCGCGGCGCCATGTTGAGAAATAGTTGACTTCCGCATGCGAAGAGCCTAGCATCGCGGCCTGCGTCGCGCCACCCCAGAGCGGATGAGGCCTTCTCATCCCTGGCGAGACGCCGGGAGGGTCTCGTATGAGCACGCGTCGTCGACTGTTCTTCTCGTCCCTGTTCGCCACCCTGATGTCGCTTGCCTACGCAGCGATCGCCCTGGCTGGGGATGGCCCCGGCCCAACCCTGCGCTAGGGTTCGTCCCAGAGGTCGTAAAATACTGGGCGACCATGTAAGATCGGCCGCATAAACCTACGACTGGGGCCTCTTCCCGGATCGAACCAGGGAGCGCGGTTGGTCAGCCCTCGAGCGACAAAGCCACCAGGGGGTCGGCCGCATTCGGCGGTCGGCCCTCGTGGGCTGCCCGTCGACGCGACGGAGGCGCAGGCCAGCGCGATCACCCACGACGTCAACAACCTGCTCACCGCGATCCTCGGTCACGCCGAGCTCGCCCTGTCCGACGATGGACTCTCGACGGCGGCGAGCGCGGATGTCGTCGAGATCGTCCACGCGGCACGGCGGGCGGCGTTGCTGACCCGTCAGCTCGTGGCCTACCGCCGCCCCGACCTGCCCGAGCGGTCCGAGATCGACCTGCGGACGATCGTCGGGGGGACCGCCCGGATGCTCCAACCCCTGCTCGGCGATGACATCGAGCTGCGGACCGTCTCACGATCGCATCCGATCCTCGTGGAAGCGAGCCCGGCGGATCTCGAGGGGATCATCCTCAACCTTGCGATCAACGCTCGGGACGCGATGCCATCGGGCGGGATCCTGACCCTGTCGACGGCCGTCCGGACCGTTGTCGGCGGTCGGCGGGCGGTGCTGGCGGTATCCGACACGGGGATCGGAATGGACGCCGCCACGCGTTCACACGCGTTCGAGCCGTACTTCACGACGAAGGGCCCCGGACGTGGGAGCGGCCTCGGGCTGGCTTCGGTCGCCGCGACGGTCGAGCGCTGCGGGTGGGCGCTCCGAGTCGAATCGGCGCCAGGTGTCGGGAGCCGGTTCAGCGTGATCCTCCCGCTCGCCACGAGGACGGCCATCGAACCGCTGTCCGCCCGGGTCGAGACGACCGCCTGACGATCTCCAGGTCGGCCCCGCGGCTCGAGGCGGTCGCAGCGGCGCGTGACGTCACTGGAGCCCGACGTACCATCTCCGGGTGACCCAGGCTCCCGTTCCCGGTTTCGACGCGTCCAGCATCCCGTCTCCGACCGAGCGACCCGAGTCGCTGGGTCAGAACCGCGATTTCCGGACCCTCCTGGTGGGCCAGGGGATCTCGGCGGTTGGCGACGCGGTGAGCTTCACGGCGTTGCCGTTGCTCGTCCTCGCCCTGACCGGCTCGGGTCTGGCGATGGGGATCGTTGGTGTGCTCCAATCGATCCCGGATCTCGTCTTCGGCATGGTCGCCGGGGTCCTTGCGGACCGGATGGATCGACGTCGGATGATGCTCCTGGCCGACCTGGGCCGGGCAGCGTTGACCGCGCTCATCCCGCTGTCCTACATCGTCGGCGTCCCAACGATGGCGGTCGTGTTCCTCGTCGCCCCGCCGATGAGCGTCCTGCGGTCCCTGTTCCTGGCCGCCTTCACGTCCTCGCTGCCGAACCTCGTCGGTCGTTCCCAGCTCGGACGGGCCAACTCGATCTTCGAGGCGATCTACAGCTTTGGCTACATCATCGGACCGGGGATCGCCGGCCTCCTCGTCGCGACCATCGGGGCCGGTCAGACGATCGCGATCGACGCCGCGTCGTACGCCGTCTCGGCCGCCGCCCTGTTCCTGGTTCGCCGGCCGCTGACCGTGCTGCGCGATCGCCCGCCGCTCGACCTGGTGGCCGAGATCCGCGAGGGCGTCGGCTACGTGGTGGCCCACCGGACCCTGCGCGACGCGATCGCCTTCTGGGGCACGATCAGCGTGGTCAGCGCGGCATTGGTGCCAGCCTTGGCGTTCCTCGTGGTCAAGGAACGTGGGCTCGATCCGTCGGCCCTCGGCCTGGTCCTGTCGGGCTACGGCCTGGGCACCTTCCTCGGCGCGATCGCCACGTCGCGACTCCGGCTTCGGCGGGCTGGCCTCTTGCTGCTGGGTGGCAATCTGGGCCGCGGTGTCGCCCTCCTCGCGGTCGTCGCCATCGGATCACTGATCTCGATGGTGGTCACGGCAGCGATCGCCGGGTTCATCGATTCGGTGGTCCTGATCACCTACATCACGCTCCGGGCCGCGCTCTCGCCGGATGAGCTGCTCGGTCGGATCGGGAGCGCCTCCCGGACGCTCTCGCTTGGACTGCAGCCGGTTGGCTTCATCGTGACTGGCCTGCTCATCGATGCCATCGGGGGCGGGCTGACGCTGGCCACAATCGCGATCGCGTTGATCGTGGCCAGCGTCCTGTTCGCGGTTTCGGCGCCGCTGCGTCGCGCCGACGCCCGGACCCGTTGACCTCAGGCGGCCAGGGGCACCCTGGGAAGTCGCTCGACCTGCGCTGGGGCATCCGCCCAGGGCGTCTCGATCCCGCAGGCGTCGCAGGCGAGGCCGGCGTCCAGCTCGGCAGCGGAGCGCCGAAGTGGCTCGGCACACCATGGGCAGTCGAGGGCGAGGATGGCGTTGGCGGCGTTGGACTGGGTGCGTTGCGATCGGTTCATGGCCCGAGTGTCCGAGGGGCCCGTGCCAGCTAGCGTGTCACGCCTCGCTCGAGGATCGTCTCTGGCACGATGATGACGATGGAAGCGGCGATCGAAACACGGGACCTGGTCAAGCGTTATGGCCGGACCACGGCCCTGGCCGGTCTGACGATGCGAGTCGACCGCGGCGAGGTGTTTGGCTTTCTCGGTCCCAACGGTGCGGGCAAGACCACCTCGGTCAAGCTCCTGCTCGGGCTGGCCCAGCCGACCTCCGGCGGCGGCACCGTCCTCGGGGCACCGCTCGGCGATCGCGAGGCCCGCCGGCGAGTCGGGTACCTGCCCGAGTTGTTCCGCTACCAGCCGTGGCTCCGGGCACGCGAGGTCCTCGCCCTGCACTGCGCCCTGGCCGCCATCCCTCCGCCCCAACGGTTCGGCGAGATCTCGAGCGCCCTCGATCTGGTCGGGCTGACCGACCGGGCGGACGACCTGGTCGGGACCTTCTCCAAGGGCATGCAGCAGCGGCTCGGTCTGGGCACCGCCCTGCTCGGGCGACCCGAGCTGGTCCTGCTCGACGAACCGACTTCGGCCCTCGACCCGGTCGGTCGGGCCGACGTTCGGCGGATCATCCGGACGGCCCGCGACCGGGGCACCACCGTCTTTCTCAACTCTCACCTGCTGTCGGAGGTCGAGCTGGTCTGCGACCGGGTGGCGGTCGTCGACGCCGGGCGGGTCATCGCGGCCGGAACGCTCGATGAGCTGCTCGGCGATGGCTCGGTCCGGATCCGCGTCGACGGGCTCGCCCCGGACGACCGACAGAGACTGGCCCGGTTCGGACCGCTGACCGACGACGGGGATTGGCTGTCGATCCGAACGATCGGCACCGCCCAGATCCCGGAGCTCGTGGCGGCGATCGTCGGCGCCGGCGGTCGAGTCCACGCCGTCGAGCCGGGCCGGGCCTCGCTCGAGGAACGGTTCCTGGGCCTGGTCGGCGCCGATCCGGGCGCGTCCGACCCCGAGGCTCGCTCCACGTGACGAGCCTCCGGCTGGTTCCGACGATCGTCCGACTGACCCTCTTCGAGGCGCTCCGGCGCCGCACGCTGTGGGCGTTGATCGCGCTGACCGGGGTCGTGGTGATCCTGACCGGGCTCGGTTTCGAGTACCTCGTCTCACAGGCCCGCGACCGCGGCACCAGCGAGCTCCAGCTCCAGCTCGGCGTGAGCCAGGTCCTCATCCTGTGCGCGTTCATGTTCGGGTTCATCCTGGCGACCACGGCCGCGTTCCTGGCCGCCCCGGCGATCGCCGGCGACGTTGAGTCGGGAGTCCTCCAGGCGATGCTCGCCCGTCCATTGGGCCGGGGCACCTTCGTCCTCGGGCGCTGGTTGGGCCTCTCGATCGTGGTCGTTGGCTACGGGCTGGGGGCCGGCCTGCTCGAGATCGGGGCCATGAAACTGACCTCGGGCTACGGGCCGCCCGACCCCCTGGGGGCCGCTGGGGCGCTGGCCGGGCAGGGCGTGATCGTCCTGACCCTGACGCTGTTCCTGAGCAGTCGCCTGCCGTCGATCGCCAGCGGCGCGGTCGCGGTCGTGGCGTTCGGCCTCGGTTGGGGCGTCGGGGTCCTCGGTGGAGTTGGCGCGGCGCTGGGGGTCGATTCGCTCGAGACGGTCTCCTCGATCGTCCGGGTCGCCTTCCCGTCCGACGGTCTGTGGCGCTCGGCGATCTTCGCCCTCGAGCCGCCGGCCGTGATCGCCGTCCTCAGTGCCAACCGTTCGACGGCGGTGTTGCAGGCGAACCCGTTCTTCGCCGGGAAGGGCCCCGACCCGCTCTACCTGGCCTGGTGCGCCGCCTGGGTCGCCGGCGTCGTCGGGTTGACCATTGTCTCGTTCCGCCGCCGGGAGCTCTAGCCGGCCGACCGATCGACGGCGGAAGTCCTCGACCCCGCCTTCGTCCGGGGTCAGGCTGGTCCGTCTGCCCCATGTTCGCCGCGACGGGGGTGTGAGAAGGTCGCGGACGACGTGTACGACCCGACCGCGCGGCCGAGGGTCGCGGCCGCGCTCCCCCGCACCCTTGGCGCCCTGCTGCTCGCGTTGGCCGGACTGCTTCCGGCCGGCATCCTCGCTCCGGCCCTGGCCACGGCCGCGGCCCCTGCCACCGCAACGACCGCGAGCCCGATCAACCCCAAGGTGGTCATCGTGGCCGGGCCGGTCGGCGCGTTCAACCGTCTCTACAAGTCGGATGCCGACGCTCTGGCCAAGGCCGCTCGGAAGTACACCACCAACGTCGTCCTGATCAAGACGCCAAACGCGACCTGGCCGGCGGTCAAGGCCGCCGCGCAGGGGGCGTCGATCCTGGTCTATCTCGGCCACGGCAACGGCTGGCCGTCACGCTACCGCGACGCGCTGTGGCCGTTCAGCCAGGACGGGTTTGGGCTCGATCCGGTCAGCGGCGCCGATGGCTCGGCCCATGTCTACTACGGCGAGGCCCAGGTTGGCTCGGAGATCCGGCTGGCACCGAACGCGGTCGTCCTTCTGTTCCACCTGTGCTACGCCTCGGGCAATACCGAGCCGGGTCTGTCGACCGGGACGCTGGCCGAGAAGAAGCAGCGGGTCGACAACTACGGCGCCGGGTTCTTTGCCGCCGGGGCGCGGGCGGTCATCGCGGACGCCTACCACCCCAACGTGACGTACATCGACCGCCTGTTCCGAACCACCGCCTCGATGAACACGCTCTTCCACGGCGTCCCGAGCTATCACGGCCATGACATCGCCTGGGACTCGTTCCGGACCGCCGGCGCCAAGATCGTGATGGACCCGACCAGCGTGGCCAAGGGCCCGTATTACCACTCCATCGTGTACGACCCCGGGCTGACCACGACGATGGTGACCCGGACGGCCTACCCGCCGACCGACGGCGTGCCCGGATCGCTGGTGGTCCCCGGCGCCGCGACGACCCTTGGTGCCACCGATGTCTTCAGCGACCCAACCCTGGCGAGTCCGGCAGGAACGATCGCATCGGGCACCCACCTGCGTCTCCTGGCCGAGGCACCGGCTCTGCCCGATGGTTCCCGGGTGATCCAGGTCCAGGCCAGCGATGGCGGGCTGGCTGGGTACGTCCGCGGCGACGCCCTGGCCCCGGCCGACAGCACCCCGGCCAGGCTGTACGACTACGACCTGCCGGGGAGCCTGATCGGACCAAACGGGGACTACGTCTTCGACACGTTCCGGGTGATCGTTCGGGCGTCCGAGCCGCTCGATGGGACGGTCGAGATCCGCGCTGGATCGGGCGCTCTGGTCAAGACGATCGGCGCCTCGGACGCCTGGTCGGTGTTCGACTGGGATCTCCGTGATGGCGCGGGCAACCTCATCCCCGATGGGCAGTACATCTGGTCGTACCAGGGCAGCGAGCCGTGGGGCAACAACCCGGCCCCGTTCGCCAAGAGCGGAACGTTCGATCTTGACTCGAGCGTGCCCTCGACGACCGCCGCGGCCAGCGGCACCCTCCACCCGACCGGCTGGTTCACGACCGCCGCAACGGTGCGCCTGACCGGCAGGGACGCCTTCAGCGGGCTGCGCGGCACGTGGTACCAGCTCGATGGCGGCAAGAAGCAGCGCTACAGCCATCCGTTCGCGATCGCGGCCTCGGGGGACCACCAGGTCGACTACTGGTCGGTCGACCGGGCGGGCAACGTCGAACCGACCCGCAGCCTCGAGGTCAAGGTCGATGTCTCGCCGCCGATCACGACCGCGGTCCTGACCGGGCCGGTCGGCGAGCCCGGGTTCTACCGTGGCGACGTGACGGTCGGGCTCAACGCGACGGACGCCCAGAGTGGGGTCGCGGGCAGCGAGATCGGGGTCGACGGGGCGGCCCTTGGCGCCTACGTCGGCCCGTCGGCGCTGACTGGCGACGGCGTTCATACGGTTGCGTTCCGATCGACCGACCGGACCGGCCGCCACGAAGCGACGAAGACCGTCACGTTCACGATCGATCGGACCGCGCCGACCCTGGGCTCGCCGGGTGTCGTCGTCCCTTCGACGGCCCAGTTCTCGCCGAATGGCGACGGCCTGGCCGACACGATCACGATCTCCCATGGACTGACCGAGCCGGGCGCGATCCGGCTCGTCGTGACGCCGGCTGCTGGCGGCACGGCGGTGCGGACGACCACGATCCGGGTGCCTCGCGCCGGGTCGGGAACGATCCCATGGGACGGTCGTGACGATCACGCGGCGTACGTTCCCGACGGTGACTACACGCTGTCCCTGACCCCGCTCGATCGGGCGCGGAACGCCGGACCGAGCCAGAGCGTCGCCGTGTCGGTCTTCGGGTCGTTCGTCGGGCTGGCCTCGGCGCCCTATCGGTTCTTCCCGCAGGACAGCGACAGCCTGGCGCCGCGGACGGTGGCCGCCTTCAGCCTCAAGAGCCCGGCGGTGGTCACCGTGCGCATCGTGGCGTCGTCGGGTGCCATCGTCCGGACCATTGCCGGCACGTATCCCGCCGGGCCTGTCACGATCGCCTGGAACGGGCGCACGGACAGCGGCGCCTACGCCCCGCAGAGTGGCTATCGGGTCGTGGTCGTGGCATCAGCGGGCGGCAAGAGCGAGACCCACACGACGTCGGTTCGAGCCGGCGCCTTCGAGCTCCGCCCCTCGGTGACGAGCGGGCGCCGCGGCCAACGGCTGACCGTCACGGTCATCACCAGCGAGCCGCTCAAGGTGACCCCGCGGATGTCCGTCCACCAGCCGGGCCTGACCGCCTACAGCGTCAAGCTGATCCGGATCGGCCCGTCGACCTGGCGCGCGACGTGGATCCTCCATTCCGGCGGTCGAGCCGGCACGATGACGATGACCGTCGTCGGGACCGACCGTCTGGGCGGTCGCAACGCCTCCAGCCAGGGACTCCGGATCCGCTGAGAGCCCGCACCAGATTCGGGCTCAGCTCGGCCGGATGAGGTCCGCGACGGTCGTGCTGGCCAACCGACCGAGCAGGTCGTTCTGGGCGGCCGCGAAGACGTTGTGGACGTCGCACACGCCAGTCGCGGCGCACGGCCCACCGCGCAGGACGCACGTCTGTCGGCGGCGATCGCCCTCGACCGACTCGACGATGTCGAGCACAGACACACCCTCGGCGGGACGGGCCAGCCGATACCCGCCGGCTCGTCCCGGTGTCGCCTCGACCAGCCCGGCCCGAACGAGGTCGCGCATCACGGCCGGCAGGAACCAGGCTGGGATCCGCTGCTCGGCCGCGACGCGACGCACGCTGAGCCGCTCCCCATCCGCCAATCGGGCCAATGTCAGGACCGCCCGGATCCCGTAGTCGGCGCGCTTGGTAAGCTCGAGACGCATGGTCGGTCTCCGACTCGGTCGACCCGATCAGTTCTTCGGGTCGCCATCGCCGGCCATGAACAGGCCGATCGCTCCGCGCACGACGAAGTTGAAGGCGTGGGTCACCAGGGGATACATCCCATCCTCCTGCGGGCTGAACTCGATGATCGCGCCCTGGGCCGGCGAGAGATCGACGGCCTGGCTGCCCCACCCGGCGGCGTTCCCGCGGGTCACCCCGACGCCCTCCTTGATGACGTTGTCGAAGATCGTGCCGACCACATGGAACGACGAGTCGATGGATGGCCCGGCATCGAGGATGAACACCCGGACCCGACCCTTGGTCGTGACCTGGATCGGATGGTCCTTGTACTGGTTGGCGACCCCGTTGAAGACCACGAAGTCGGGCGCTGGCGCCCCGGCGGAAGCCTTGGGATAGGACGCCGGCTCCTTCTGTCCGGCCAGGTACCACTCGCTCTGGACCAGGGCGACCTCCTGGTCCACCTTCGGCAGCCCGCCCTTTGGCTCGACGATGACCATTCCGAACATGCCGTTGGCGATGTGGTGGAGGGCCGGAGCCGTGCCGCAGTGGTACATCCACACGCCCGCGTAGTCCGCCGTGAAGGTGTAGGTGAAGGTTGCGCCCTGCTTGATCTCGACCATCTGGTCGTTCATCGCCGTCTGGCTGGCGTGAAAATCGATCGAGTGACTCATCGTCCCCATGTTGGTCAGGTGGACCCGGACGGTATCGCCGAGGTGGACCCGGATCGTCGGGCCAGGAACCGTCCCGCCAAACGTCCAGGCGTGGACGACGAAGCCCTTGGCGACCGTGATGTCCTTCTCGACGATTGGCAGGTCGACGTCGTGGCTGGTGCCGGTCAGGACCGGGGGAGCCGCCGCGTCACGCAGGATGTAGTCGGGAGCGTTCGGGTCGGCGACCGGAGCAGCGCTGTCGCCGCCCGCTACGGGCACCGGCGTCGGGCTGGCCGCGGCCCCGCCGACGGAGATCGCGCCCTTCATCCCGGCATCGGCGTGACCCGGGATCGAGCAGATGAAGGTCATCCCGGCCGCCGGCAGGGTGACCGATCCGGTCGCGCTGGCCCCGGACTGGGCGGTGATCGTCGTGCCATCCGCAAAGGTGATGTTGTGGGCAATCCCGCCCGTGTTGTGAAGTACCACCGCGTACGTCCCGGCGGCCGGCACCGACAGGGCGGCCGGCTTGAAGCCGAGGTCGTACGCCTCGATCTCGATCGTTCCGGAGGTCGCGCCCGCGGGTGTCGTGGACGAGGTGCCCATGCTCATCATCGGCTGCGCCGCCAGTCCGCCGCCTGGAACGCTCGAAGCCGTGCCTCCGGCCAGCTGGGACGGCGCCGGTGCATAGGTCCAGCTGGCCGCACCCGAACTCGAGCAGGCCGCCAGGACGGCGATGAGATCGATCGCCAGGAAGATGACGATGGGGCGAAGACGGTGGCCGAACATGATCCTGGTCTCCTTGTCGTCGCGGGCGCCAGGCCCGTGAACCCGTATCACAGTGATACGAGTTTGTGCCGGGCCAGGGCCGTGTCACCGTGCCGAATGGCCTGTTTCGGGCCTGCCGCGCCGCGAATCTTCGGGGTTGACAAGTGACCATGCGGTCACATATCGTCGCGGCCATGGACGAGGTGTTCCGGGCGCTGGCCGATCCAACCCGCCGCCTGATGCTCGACCGGTTGTTCGTTCGCGACGGACAGACGGTGGGGGAGCTGGCGAGCGGGCTGGAGATGACCCGGTTCGGGGCGATGAAGCATCTGCGGATCCTCGAGGCCGCCGGGCTGATCGCCACGCGCAGGGTCGGCCGGGAGAAGTTCCACTACCTCAACCCGGTGCCCATCCAGCTCCTCGCCGACCGGTGGGTGAGTAAGTACGCCGCGCGCTGGGCCTCGGCCCTGGGCGCCATCAAGAAGGACCTGGAGAACGAGATGATCGCGACCAAGCCGACCCACGTCTACGAGATCTACATCCGGACCACGCCCGAACGACTGTGGCGGGCGATCACCGACGGGACCGACACACTTCGCTACTACTACGGCACGGAAGTCCGCTCGACCTGGTTGCCGGGGGCGCCGATGACCTACTCCTATCCCGACGGGACGCTGGCTGCCGAGGGCACCGTCCTCGAAGCGGACCCGCCGCGCAAGTTGGTGACGACCTTCCACGCCACCTGGGACGACGACGTGTCGGTCGATCGCGCCCATCGAATGACCTGGGAGATCTTCCCCGCCGGCGGCGAGCAATGCCGGCTGGTCGTCACCAGCGACGACTTCGACGGCGAGACCGCGACCTACCGAAGCTTCGTCGGCGGGATGCCCGTCATCGCCTCTGGCCTGAAGACGCTGGTCGAGAGCGAAACGCCAGAGTCCATCGCCGGCTGAACCCGGCCCGACCCGGCTATCCTCCGGCGATGGATCGCTCGTCGACCTCGCCGGAGATGGCCCGTCCGGGGCTCGATCCGAATGTCGGATTCGATGTCGGCCTCGGGCGTTGCTGGTGGGCCGGCGCACGTGGGCCTCGACCCGACCCGCTGATGGTCGCGTACCACGACACCGAGTGGGGCGTCCCGGTCACGGACGACGCCGAGCTGTTCGAGCGACTCGCGCTCGAGAGCTTCCAGGCCGGACTGTCGTGGTCGACGATCCTGCGCAAGCGCGAAGCGTTCCGGGAAGCGTTCCGCGGCTTCGATCCGGCGGTCGTGGCCGCCTTCGATGACGCCGATCGGGCCCGGTTGCTGGCCGATGCCGGGATCGTCCGCAATCGCCAGAAGGTCGACGCGACGATCGCCAACGCGGTCCGATTCATGGAGGTCAGCGGCGAGTTTGGCTCGTTCGCGAGCTACCTGGCCGCACAGGTCCCGGGGCCCGCGGCGCGGCTCGGCCCGTCTGTCGTCGCAGGCGAGATCCCGGCCCGCACGGCCACTTCGGATGCGTTGTCATTCGATCTCCACGAACGCGGCTTCGCCTTCGTCGGCTCGACGATCGTGTACGCCTTCATGCAGAGCGTCGGCCTCGTGGACGACCATCTGCCAGGCTGCTTCCGCTACCGCGGCTGAGGGACGGCCGACGCCGTGGCTACCCCGTGGGGGCGGGGGCCGGGATCGGGCTGGTCGAGACGAGCGTGCTCCACATGTACGGATCGGCGGCCGGCGTCTGGGCGTTGAAGACCGAGCGGAAGACCGCACCCGAGACCGTCTTCGTCCCGAGGCTGCCGGTCAGGGTCACCCGGATCAGCCGCCCGGACACGCCGACGCTTGACAGGTCGAGGGCAGTCAGCGTCCCGACGTTCGTCCGATCGTCCGCAGCGAAGAATGCCGACAGCTGGTCGAGCGTGTAGGCCGCCGTCTGCCAGCTGGCGCGCGGAGCATCGGCGTCGTAGGGCGTGCCGTCGGGGGCCACGTCGGCCGAGCCGCGGAGGTAGGGCACCGGCCCGGCCACGATCTGGCCGGTCGCGGTCGTGAACACGTTCTCATTGTTCTCGGTCGCCCCGCCGCCGGTCGAGGAGAACAGCGTGTTGGCGATCGACAACCCGTTCCGGAGGACGATCCCGCTGGTGTCCGCGATGGCCCGGTTCGTGGCGGCCCGCTCAGCGCGCGATCCGCGGTAGACCTGGGTTCGCCCGTCGTCGTAGAGGTCGTAGAAGCCGGTCTTTGGATGGAGTCGGTGAGCGGCGTAGCTGCGGGTCGCGATGGCCTGCGCCCGAAGCGCCTCGATCGGCCAACCGGCCGGCATCTCGACCGGCACGACACCCCGGACGTAGAGGTCGAGGGTCGTCTCGTCGATGACGTCGATCCCATGCGACCTGGCCCGCAGGCGGATCACCCCGCGATACAGGTCGTAGGCGCTCGGCTTTGAGAAGACCTGGATCCGGCCGGTGGCCGGAACGGTCGGCCGAAGGCGGATGGTGCCTTTGGTCTGGGTGTCGAGGAGGACGGCCCCGCCGGCATCGCGGACGACGGCCCGAAACCCGGTCCCGATCTTGGTCACCCGGAGCTGGGCGTCGCTCGGGAACACATCCGCGATCCCGTCGATCGTCCACGGACCGCTCCGCCCGTACAACCGGAGCGGTCGGTCCGGGCTCGCCACGAACGCCTGAAGGACCAGGATCCGGACGGGACGATTCGGATTGGTGGTCCCGAGGATCGTCCCCTGGTAGTAGTGGGCCAGGATCGTCGCCGCGTCCTGCCCGGCCAGGGCTCGACCGCGCGCCCCGTACTGGGACATCCCGACCCCGTGCCCGTAGCCATGCCCGTAGAACACGATCGTCGCCAGCGGGGGCGGCGTGGGGTCCGGCGAGCTGGACGGATCCAGCTCGGCCGCGCGGACCGAGCTCACCCCAGAGATGAACGCGATCGAAGCCAGCAGTCCGGCGATCGCGAGGAGCAGTGCCGCGATCGAACCGGAGGAACGGGTGCTGCCCCGCTGGGTCGTCCCTCGGCCTGAGCGACGGATACGACGACGCGAGACTTCGGCGCGGGTCGGGGTGAGGATGGTCCCCAGGTCGGGTACGGACAACGGCGCGACTCCTGCTCGACAGGCGAGCACCATCGACCATCGTTGGGCCGGCTGACACCACCCGACGGGACCAGCCCGCCGTGCCCGATGGGACCATCGAGCGCCGATCGGGGATCAGCGGACGGCGATGATCCGCATCCGCAATCGGCCCGATGGCACGACCGCCTCGACCTCGTCGCCAGCGGTACCACCGAGGATCGCCGCACCGATCGGCGAGTTCGCCGAGATCCGGCCCGCCGCCGGATTGGCCTCGGTCGGTCCGACCAGGGTGTAGGTCTCCTCGTCGCCGTGGGGCCCCTCGATGATGACCGTCGAACCCAGCCGGGCGCGGCCCTCGTCGGCACCGCCCTCGATGATCACGACGTTGCGCAGGAGATCCTCGATGGCCCGGATCCGGCCCTCGGCGAACGATTGCTCGCGCCGGGCCTCGTGGTAGTCGGAGTTCTCCTTGAGATCACCCAGCTCGCGGGCTGCCGCGATCCGGGCGACGATCGCCGGACGGGCCACCGTGGTCAGCTCGGCCAGCTCGTCGACGAGGGTCTCCCGGCCCGCATCCGACAGCTGGGTCGGAGCCTTCTTCGCCTTGCTCCCGACGGTCGGGGCGGCGGTCAACCGGCGGCGCGGGCCGTCGGCGGACGTCGAGGACATCGGTGACGCCATTCGGGGCGGCTGCCGGTTCGTCCGAGGATTCGCTCCGCGGCCCGCGCTCCCGAGGACGGTCCGGGACCGGAGGACCCCCGTCGAGCGGGTCGGGTCGCTTCGGCCGCCCTTCCCGCCCTGGGCCGCGGCGGCTCGTCGATCGGCGTCGGTGGCGGGCGCCGCCTTCTCGTCGGCCAGCAGCGCCCCGGCGATGCCGTGGGTCTTGCGGATCCGATCGGCCGTCTGGAGGTTGGCAAACGGCAGGACCAGGGCCGGGTCGAGGAGGCCGGCCACGATCTCGGGCGCGACACCGGCCGCGAAGGCCGTCAGGAGTGCGTCCTCGTACTCCTCTGGCGCATCCGTGTCGGCCCACCAGACGCGCATCCGCTCGAGCCCGTTGAGCGTCTTCAGCCAGTAGCCGCCGGCGTGCGGCCTGCGATCGCCCAACGGCGTCCGGTAGTAGGCCGACACCCGGGCCCCGATCGACACGGCCGACATCCCGATGTAGAGCACGGTCTGGTCGGCGAGCCAGAACCGGTGGAGACGGGCCGCCAGGTCGCGCCCGGTCGGCTGGACCCCGTCGACGGTCAGGGTCGGGACCCGCTCGATCCACCGGCCCAGGGTGTTGAAATCGATCGGCGCCGCGCTCAGCGCCGCCGGCTGTTCGACGAGGTAGACCCCGGATCGGTTGGAGCGAACCGGGGTTCCCCAGGTGGCGGGACCGTCGGCCATCAGCCCAACGGCGCGCAGGAGCTCCGCGGCACCGGTGCCCGGGCGACGACCGGGCGGCGCGTCCTCAGGCAGCGTCCGCCCCCTCGTTCGTGAATCGGTAGACCGCCCAGCCAGCGACCGCGCCAAGGAGTGGCCCAACGAGGTAGACCCAGATCGAGTCCAGCTTCGCGCCGATGACCGCCGAGGCGATCGATCGGGTCGGGTTCACCGATGCGCCGGTGAACGGGACAATCGCGAGGTGGATGACCACCAGGGTCAGCGGGATCGCGAACGCGGCGTGGCTCGGGGCCCGCTTGGTGGAGGTCAGGATGACCACGATGAAGATCGCCGTGAAGAGCGCCTCGATGATCACCGCCTGGATGTCGCTGATCGCGCCCGCCGCGGGCTGGGTGACCGTCCCCGCGACCTGGGCCTGGCTCGACATCACGAGGACGAGCGCCGCCGCCCCGATCCCGCCGATCAGCTGGGACGCCACGTAGCCGACGCCGGTCATCGTATCGAGCCGACCGTCGAGCACGGCGGCGACCGTCACGGCCGGGTTGTAGTGGCCGCCCGAGATCGCACCGAACGCCTGGATCGCGACGAACAGCCCCAGTCCGAACCCGAACGCGATGATCAGCAGGTCCGGCCCGCCCGGGAACGCCTTCGTCGACAGGATCGACATCAGGCCGATGGTGAAGAACGTGAACGTCCCGAGCAGCTCAGCGAGCAGCTTCTTGGTGTCCATCCCTTTTGGTGCCCTCCCACAGGCTCGCCTCCCGCCGGTATTCCGCGGGACGCCTCGGCCCCTAGTCTAGCGGCCCGCTGGCCGACCCCGAGGCCGGCCCGGCTGCGGGCTCCCTCGGACGTGCTGGCCGGTCCGGTTCCGAGCCTCTCGGCCGGCCGGTCGCCCGGGTCGCTCTATAGTCCGCGACATGTTCCGCCGGAGGTTGATCGGGCCGCTCCTCGTCGTCCTGTTCCTGGCCGGCGGGGCCGTGTTCATCGGCGGCGGGTTTGGAGCCGGACCCGCGCCATCGGGCCAACCATCGCCAAGCCCGACCGTGCCGAGCGTGGCAATCGGGACGGCCAGCCCGACCGCGATCAGCCCGTCGCCCGCGTCGCCAAGCGCGTCGCCGGGTGGGCAGCCGACGCCGACCCCCGTACCGTCGGCGTCGCCCGGTGGCTCGGGCGCGCCGACGCCCGTTGCGGCCGAGCTCGCCGGGCGGCTCCAGAAGGTCCTCGACACGTACGCCCGGAGATACCGCCTGCCCGGTGCCAGCGTGACGATCACCTGGCCCGACGGCCGGACGTGGACCGGGGTCGCCGGATATGCCGATGTCACGGCGGGCCGGCGGGTCACTCCGGACACGGTCTTCGCGATCGCCAGCATGAGCAAGACGTTCACTTCGGCGCTCATCCTGGGCCTGGTCGATGAGGGCAAGCTCAGCCTCGACAGCCGGGTCGCGACGCTCCTCCCGGCGGTCCGGCTGGGCACGCCCGGGACGCCGATCCCGGCCGGGATCACGGTCCGGATGCTGCTCGACCACACCAGCGGTCTGGCCGACTTCTTCTTCGGGAAAGGGATCGACGCGGCCCTCAACGCCGCCCGCGGAGCGACCTGGACGCCTCAGCGGGCGCTGGCCTATGTCGGCAAGCCGGTCGGCAAGCCGGGCCACTCGTGGCACTACTCGAACACGAACTACGTGCTCCTCGGCCTGGTCGCCGAGAAGGTCGCGGGCAAGCCGTTCGCCAGCCTGGTCCGCCAGCGCCTGTTCGGTCCACTCGGGCTCAAGACCGCTTCGATCCAGGGCGCGGAGCCCGCTCGCGGCCCGCTCGCGATGGGCTACTACTACGCCTCACCGGGGCTCAAGGCAACGCCGATCCCGCTCGCGGACGCCAGCCGGACCGTCGTCCCGTTCACCTCGGTCGTGACCGCGGCCGGCTCGGCGGGTGACGTGGCCGCGACCTCGGGCGATCTCGCGGCCTGGGCGCGTGCGATCTACGGCGGTCATGTCCTGCGACCCGAGACCCTGGCCCTCGCGGTCGCCGACTGGAAGGCGACGGCCCCCTACCGGCCGTACGTGGCCTATGGATTGGGGGTCCAGGTGACCAAGATCGACGGGCACCGCGCCTACGGGCACAGCGGCCGGTTCATCGGGGTTCGGGGCGAGCTGCGCTACCTGCCGGCCGACGGTCTGGCGATCGCGGTCCTGGTCAACCAGAACGGGGTCGACCTGCGACCGCTGACCGCCAGCCTGGTCGCTCTGGCCTTGCCGGCGCTAACGCCCAGCGTCCCGCCGGGTCCGAGTCCCTCCGCGGCCCCCTGATCGGCCGGGTCAGCTCGACCGTCGAGCGCTAGCTGGCCTGTCGGCCGGCGGTTCGTCCGGGAGTCCGGGTCCGAATCGGCTTGTGGTGGGCGTGCGCCCCACGTCCATTGGCGCTCGATGCGCCATCGCGCCCAAAGCCGCGGATCGGCCGGGCCACGACGGTCCGGTCGGGCTCGAAGCCCTCGACGACGCGATACGGGATCGCCGCCTTGAGCAATCGCTGGACCCCCTTGAGCAGCTCGACCTCGTCGAGACAGACCAGTGAGATCGCGATCCCGGACAGTCCGGCCCGACCGGTCCGGCCGATCCGGTGGATGTAGTCCTGGGCCTCGAACGGAAGCTCGAAGTTGACGACGTACGGGAGCTCCTCGATGTCGAGCCCACGCGATGCGACGTCGGTCGCCACCAGGCAGGTCACTTCGCCGCGCTTGAAGTCCTCGAGGGCCCGAGTCCGCTCGGGCTGGCTCCGATCCGAGTGGATCGCCACCGCGTTGACCCCGCGTCGGTCGAGGTAGGAGGCGAGTCGACTGGCGGCGAGCTTGGTCCGGGTGAACACGAGAACCTGCTCCATGTGATCACGCCGGATGAGGTGGATCAGGAGGTCTTCCTTGCGGTCCCGATCGACCGGGTAGAGGATCTGCTCGACGCCCTCCGCAGCCGTGAACCGTGGGCTGACCTCGACCGTGGCCGGGTCCTGCAGGAACTCCTGCGAGAGATGCCGGATCTCGTCCGAGAACGTCGCGCTGAAAAGCAGGTTCTGGCGCCTGGAGGGGAGCAGGGCGACGATCTTGCGGATGTCCGGGATGAAGCCCATGTCGAGCATCCGGTCCGCCTCATCGAGGACAAGGACCTCGACTTGGGACAGGTTGACCGTCCGCTGGCCAACGTGGTCCATCAGTCGACCGGGGGTCGCCACCAGGATCTCGACGCCGGCCCGCAGCTCCTTGATCTGGGGATCGATCGGGATCCCGCCATAGACCACCGCAGAGCGGAGCGGGACGTGGCGGCCATAGGCGGCCACGCTCTCGGCGATCTGCATCGCCAGCTCGCGGGTGGGGGTGATCATCAGCGCCCGGACCGGATGGCGGGCCGGCGAGAAGCTCGAGTTGGCCTGGGCCTTCAGCCGCTCGAGGATCGGCAGGGTGAAGGCGGCCGTCTTACCGGTACCCGTCTGGGCCGCCGCGAGAACGTCGCGGCCGGCGAGGACGAGTGGGATGGCCTGGGCCTGGATGGGGGTGGGCTCCGTGTAGCCCTCGTCCGCTACGGCGCGGAGGATGTCGGCCGACAGGCCGAGGTTGTCGAATGTCAAGCAGGGCTCCTGTGGCCCGTCGGGCCGGGGCCGTGCGGGCGGATCGTGGTTCGCGACGCGGATCGGGCGGGCGGCCCCACGATTCCGGTACCCGGAACCTGCGCGTCGTCGGCGGAGCATAGCCCATCGGTGGCCGATACCACGAGACCCACACTCCTCGAGCGCGGGTCCCGTCTTCGTGGCCATTCGTGGATCACCGTCCGGGTCCATCCCCGAACGCATCTCAGAGGCCCGCGCGAGTGTCCGAACTGATGTTCCCCGCGTAGGGGATCGTGGCGAGGTTCGTGGTTCCACGCGCTGGATCCGCCGTCATCGGCAGCGACGCCCCACTCGTTCGCGGGTCATCGCTCCGTCCGGTTCTGCCCGGTCTGCTGCGGTCGAGACGCATCGGCCATCGAGCCTTCGCCGGGTCCGGTGGGACGGGCCGTCGATCGGTCGTCCGCGGACCGCTCGTCTCGATCCTACGCCGGTTGGACCGCCGGATCAACCCCGCGCCGGGGCCCGGCCATCGCCCGTCGGTTTTTGCCCGGCGGGCATCGAAGAGCGCCGGAGCGGTGAGACTCCGGCGCTCTCTGGTCCCCCCAAAGAACCATCGCCAGCGAGGTCATCGTCGACGACGGGCACGAACCATAGGCCCCGAATCGGCCCATCGCCATGGGTGTCGGCCTTACATCGCGCCTTTCCGGTGCGCGAGCGCACCCATCGCCCCGCGGCCCACTCGCGGGTACCATCCGGACATGCATGCCAGCGATCGCTCCGACCGTCTCTATTTCACCGGCGACGACGAGGCCGACCGGCTCCTGGTCAAGGAACCGATCGCGTTGTTGATCGGCTTCGCCCTCGACCAGCAGGTCACGGTCCAGAAGGCGTTCAGCGGCCCCCTCGAGCTGAAGCGCCGGATCGGCACCCTCGATGCGGCCAGGATCGCCGCCCTCGATCCCGGCGTCCTCGACGAGGCGTTCCGCCAGCGCCCGGCGCTCCATCGCTTCCCGAGTTCGATGGCGACCAAGGTCCAGGCCCTGTGCGCCGCGATCGCCCGGGACTACGGCAACGATGCGGCGTCGATCTGGACCGCGGCCAAAGACGGCAAGGACCTCGAGAAGCGGCTCCTCGGGTTGCCCGGTTTCGGGGCCATGAAAGCCAAGTCGCTGATCGCGATCGTCGGGCTCCGGCTGGGGGTCCGTCCGCCAGGCTGGGACGCCGTTCGTCCGACCCACCCGACCCTCGGCGACGTCGACTCGCCCGAAGCGCTGGCGCGCTACCAGGACGGCAAGCGAGCCTACAAGGCAGCCCTCAAGGCGAAGGGCGGCTGACCCCTTCGGGCGGTGGATCGCCAACGACCGCACGGATCTTTCCCGCCGTCTGATCGGATTCGGACTCCTGGCCTTCTTCGCGCTATGATAGTTGCGCTAGCAACGAACGCCGAAGGAAACCATGGACGACACGATCCACCAGGCGCTGGCGAGGGGCCACGTCATCGACATCACGACCACCGGGCGCAAGACCGGGCTGGCGCGTCGGATCGAGATGGTGTTCCACAACTTCGGCGGCCGGATCTACATCTCCGGGACGCCTCGGGCGGATCGGCGCCGGAGCTGGCTGGCCAACCTCGAAGCGGACCCACGCATGGTCTTCCATCTCAAGGGCTCCGTGGTAGCCGACCTTCCAGCGACCGCTCGCGAGATCGACGACCCGGTCGAGCGGCGAGCGATCCTGACCCGGGTCGCCGCGGTCTGGAAGCGGACCGATGTCGACCTGATGGTCGCCCACAGCCCGCTCGTCGAGGTCACCTTCACCGACCCCGCCCGGTAGGTCGTCGGCCGCCCCGGGCCGACCGAGGCTGCCGGCCAGCGCACCGTCGAAACCTAGTGCCGGTCGTGGACGAGCTTGCTGAACAGCTGCTCGAGGGTGGCTGCGGGATCGTCGGTCAGACCGGTGTGGACCGCCGACGGCTGGACGATCGTGCTGCTCGGCGAGACCAGCCAGTGGAACCGCTCCGGGCGACTCAGCCGGGCGATCGGACCCGCCGTGGGGTCCCCCGTGCAGATCCGCGGGATCGCCTCGAGATGGGCCAGGACCTCGGCCGGATCGCCCTCCGGCGCGAGCGCCCGGTAGAGATCGGCGTCGAGCGCGATCCGCGCCCCGAGGTACCGCCGGGGCCGCGAATGAAGGACGATCCCGGCGTTGAACATCTCGCCCCGCTCAACCCGCGGGACGACCCGGATGATCGCGTACTCGAACGGGCTACGCGGCGCGTCGGGCACGCTCGGCCTCTTCCACGAACGCCCCGCGAGCAGCCAGCCTCGTTGACAGGTACGCCACGTAATCGCGCCGCTGGACCCCGGCGTCGGCTCCCAGCCAGACCTCCGGGATCGTGGCCACGACCGTTTCGATGACCTCCGCGGTGACCTTCGGCGCCAGACGGGCGTCGGCCTCGGAGATCGAACCCGCGTAGGGCACCAGGACGTGGTCGGCGATCCGCTCGAACGGGCGCCGGGCATGGGCGTCGGCGTCGCGCCAGGTGTGGTGGATGTACAGCGCCGCGCCGTGATCGATCAGCCACAGCCGTCGGTGCCAGACGAGCAGGTTGACGTTCCTGGCGGTCCGGTCGACGTTGGTCACGAAGGCGTCGAACCAGACGATGTCGGCCGCCAGTTCGGGGTCGGGCAACGCCACCCCGGGACGTTCGTCGGCGGCCGGGGCGAAGGCCAGCGCCCCGGGCAGGAAGTCGAGCCCGATGTCGAGACCCGCGCTGCGGACGAGGAGGTCCTGGATCTCCTGGTCCGGCTCGGCCCGTCCGAGAGCCGCATCGAGCTCGACGAACACGATCTCCGGGACGGTCAGCCCGATGGCTCGAGCCAGCTCGCCGGCGACGAGCTCCGCGATGAGCGCCTTTGGACCCTGGCCGGCGGCGTGGAACTTGGCCACGTACAGCCCGTCGTCGTCGGCCTCGATCACGCCGGGCAGCGAGCCGCCCTCACGGAGCGGCGTCACGTAACGGGTGGCATGGACCGTTCGCAGGGGGAGTCCGGTGGCCACGGCGGTGTCCGACATCGCGCAGAGCGTAGCCGAGCCCGTCGGCTTGCGACCGACCGGCAGCCGCTAGGGCGTCCCGCTGAACGTGTCGCAGCCGCCCGGATCCCCGCTCTTGTAACCCGCCGTGAACCACTTCTGACGCTGGGCGGCCGAGCCGTGGGTCCACGAGTCGGGATCGACGCTGCCCTGCGTCTTGGCCTGGATCCGGTCGTCCCCGACGGCCGCAGCCGCGTCAAGCGCGTCGGCGATCTGAAGGTCGGTCACCGGCTCGAGGTAGCCGGTCGAGGCGGCGTTGTCGGTCCACACCCCGGCATAGCAGTCGGCCTGGAGCTCGGTCCGGACGGATTGGCTGGTGGCGCCGGTCGCACCCGACGCTCCGGTCAGGTGACCCAGCAGGTCCTGGACGTGGTGCCCGTACTCGTGGGCCAGGACGTAGGCCTCGGCCAGCGGACCGCCCTTTGCCCCGAACTTGGTGCGCAGGTCGTCGAAGAAGCCAAGGTCGATGTAGACGTATTTGTCGGCGGGACAGTAGAACGGCCCCGACGCGGCGCTGGCCACCCCGCAGCCGGTGTTGATCTGGTCCGTGAAGAACCGGGTCCGGGCGGGCTGGTAGGTCCGGCCAGAGGCGGCGAACTCCTGCGTCCAATACGCCTGGACGCTGTTGACGTAGCCGACGATCCGGCAGTCCTCGCGGGCATTGGCGTCGGCCCCGGTCTTGCACGAATTGGCCAGCTCCGTGCTCGCCGGGCCGGCGTTTCCGCCATCCCCGATGATCTGCCCGGACAGGCCGGTCAGGTCGTTTGGATTGCCTCCCAGCAGGACATAGGCGATCAGGATGATCAGACCGATCCCGCCACCGCCGCCGATCGCGGCGCCGCGGCCTCCGAGACGGCGACCGCGCACGTCGTCGATCTGCGACGGGTCGAGCGAGGCGCCTGGTTTGAATGTCATCGGTCGATCACCCTCCTCGGCTCAGTATCGCTCGACCGGCTGTGAGGGTGCTGGTTGGAGTCGATTCGCCCGTCGATTCCGGATCCCGTTCGGCGGTGTAGATGACAGTTCTTGGCAAGTTCATGGGCTATCGTCCGAGGCATGGATAGATCGCATGCATGACCTCGACCTCGCCCGCGTGATCCATGCCGACCGCGAGCGAAAGCTCCAGCAGGATCAGCGGATCCGGGCGCTCCGCGCCGCCCTCGATGGCGCCAGCGACGCCTTCGTCCCACCGCCGGCCCAGGGCCCGAGTCGGTTCAATCGCCGCCCGCGTCTGCAGCTGAGCCCGCGCCGCGGATGACGGGCGCGGGCTCGCCGGGCGGCGGCTCCGTGAGCACGCCGTCGCCGGGCGTCACGCCATAGCGTCGAAGGATCGACCGGGCGAGCGAGACCATCCGCTCGCGGATTTCCGGCGGCCCGAGAACCTCGAGATCCGGCCCCCCCCCGAGCAGCCGACCGGGCACTTCCCGCGGCCAATGCAGCCGGCCACG
>Ga0080064_1000384_pt1 | contig 121546 bp, 92 predicted proteins | sample Subgrocontami54m_FD_69260 | JGI IMG/M metagenome (GOLD analysis project Ga0080064, IMG submission 69260) | Subsurface groundwater microbial communities from S. Glens Falls, New York, USA - GMW46 contaminated, 5.4 m (SPADES assembly) (version 2) ...
CCTGGTCGTCGTTGGCTATGGTTGGTGCGGCAAAGGCGTGGCGTTGCGCGCGCGCGGCATGGGCTCAAACGTGATTGTGACGGAAATCGATCCCATCAAAGCCGTCGAAGCGGTGATGGACGGATTTCGCGTCATGCCGATCGCTGCCGCCGCATCCATCGGCGACATCTTTGTCACCGTAACCGGAAACCGGCACGTGATTGACCGAAATCATTTTGCCTCGATGAAGGACGGCGCGATTGTCTGCAACAGCGGCCACTTCGACCTCGAGCTCAATCTGGTCGCGCTGCGCGAGCTGTCGTCAGGCGAGCCAGACCAGGTCCGCCCGTTTGTGCAGGAGTACAAACTCAACAATAGCCATCGAGTCTACGTTCTGGGCGAAGGCCGGCTCATCAATCTCGCCGCGGCTGAAGGTCACCCGGCCAGCGTGATGGACATGAGCTTTGCCAATCAGGCGCTCTCTGCCGAGTACCTTGTTAAGAACAAAGGCAAGCTCGCTCCCGGCGTGCACCTGCTGCCACCGGAAGTCGATCAGGAGATTGCGAGTCTGAAGCTGCGCTCGCTGGGTATGTCGATCGATACGCTGACCTCAGAACAGATCGAGTACATGACGAGCTGGGAAACCGGCACGTAACACATTGGTGCAGTAGCCCGACCGTGAGGGAGGGCTCATCCTCGCCCGCGTCATCCAAATGCAAGAGCCGCGGAGTTATCTGCTCCGCGGCTCTTTCTGGTTAAGGAACCCGACTAAGAGCCCACTTTGTTCACGTTCGCACGCGCGAAATGAAATACAACGCGCCGCCGGCGAAAATCGCGATCGGTGTCCACGCCGCCACCGCCGGGGGCAGTAGAGCGTGTTCTCCCAACTGCTGAAAGCCTCCAGAGACCAACCAGAACAACAAGCTGACGACCACCGCTGCGCACAACGCCAAAACAGTGGTCTTGCGACCGAAAGAGATCGCGAGCGGCATTCCCACTAGCGCCATCACCAAAACACTGAACGGCGCGGCGTACTTTCGTTGCAGAGCTACGGTGAGCGGCGCAGTCTCGGCGCCCCTTTGCTTGAGTGTCTTGATGTAAGCTCGCAAGCGTTCAGCGCTCAGTTGTGATGGGCGATCGACTGTTGGTCTAAACACTGCGGGCGGATCGACGCCGGATATCTTCATTGTTTGAGCCGACTGTCGACTGACTTGCGGCGCGTCCAGACTGATCCATTGGGCGCCGGCGATTTCCATCTCATTCGGCGTCAGCCACTTCCCTTGCTCGCCTGATGTAACGCGCGTCAGTTCCACTCCGCGGGCGTCAAAATCGTAAATCGAAGGCTTCAGAAGTATCTGCCGCTGCTCGTCGAACTCGTAAGAGAATATTCGCCCGCTATCGGCACTCACTAACCAACGTCGTCCTGAGCCGCCGGCAACTTGCGCGGTGTTTCCGCCGCGAATCTTGGCTCGCAGGTTGTCCTGTCTGACATTCGCTTGTGGCATAACCCGCTCCTGGATCGACCACGAGGCAAAGCCAATCAAGAGCGCGAAAACGAAACCGGGCAGCATCAGGCGATAGACGCTCTGGCCGCTGGCCCACCAGGCGACGGCTTCCCTTCGACGCGCCGTCAGCGCGTAAGTCATCAGCACGGCCACCAGCACACTGCCGGGAAACAATTCGACGCTGACCAGCGGGAAGAGATAATAAAGGTACTGAAGGACAAGCTTTAAGCTGGCAGCGTTCGAAGCGATGAAGCGCCATAATTCGAAGATAGTAAAGATATTGAAGATCACTGCCAGCGCAATAAATCCGACCAGAAAACTGATTCCCAGGGCACGCAAGAGGCTAAGATCGAGCAGGCTGGGAAAACTAACCAGCCATTGCCGCATTCCGGAATGGGAAACGTGCCTAACATTCTCGTCCGGTGCCGCAGGCCTCTCTCCTGCGCGCTTGAACCATGCTCTGATCTCTCGGCGCTTGAAGGCCAACAACCCAACTGCGATTGCTAAGGTCAACGCGCTCGCCAGCCATGCGCCCAAAGCCGCGGGCAGCGAACCGGCGCGTGCCATTTGATCGCCAGCCAGCGTAAACAGGTAGTAGATCAAGAGCACCAGCAGCGACAGCAGGACGCCCAGACCCCGGCCTCCCCGGCGTACCCGCAACGCCAGCGCCGCGCCAAACAGTGAGAATAGTAGCGGCGAAAGCGAGAACGCGAGCCGCTTGTGCAGTAGCATTGTGGCTTCGCGCTTTTCACTGCCGGTGGCCTGGGCCGCAAACGCGCGCAGTTCTGTCCAATTCATCTCATCAGGATTTGATTTAGACTTTGCTATCCCCGCCAACAGGTCGCCCCGTCCAAGGTTGAAAAGAATCCGCAGTTGCGCCACGCGCTCGACGACGTACGAAGCAACGTGAGCACCCGGAACCGGTATCTTCGTCGTGACCGCGTCCTGCAGGACTAGTTCAGATTTTGCGCCAGAGGAATCAATTCGCCCGGAACGAGCTGTTATCAGACGCGTCGAATGATCGGGATCCTGAGTTTGAATGAACACCCGGCCCCACTCACCACGACTCTTGTCGCCATCGCGAACGTAAATCACATATCCCGGAATATCGGTAGTGAAAGTCCGAGGCTCAACCGGCGAGTCAAGTTTGTATAGCGCACTGCGGACCAAAACTGCCTTCAGCTGCCGCTGGGCGCGCGGCGCCTCTTGCAGGTTCAGATACAAGGCTCCGATCGTGGCTATCGCGCCGAGTGCTAGCGCCGGCCACAGAATTCTTAAGGTACTCACACCGGCTGCGCGCATCGCCACCAATTCGCTATCGCTGCCCATCCGCCCTAACCCGATAATGGTCCCCGCGAGAACGGCCATCGGGATCGTGAACACCAGAACATTCGGCAACAACGCGAGGGCGACGCCATAAACAAAACCGGCGGGCACCAGCCCGTGAAATATTCCCTCGAGGTATCGAACAGTCTGCTGGGCGAACAGAATCGCCGTCAGCAGGATGAGAGCGATCAGAATGTAGGGGAATATTGCCTTGAGGATGTATCGCTCGATTAATCTGCGGTTGGTCGTCATGCGGATTCAGATTAGACGCACTAGCGCGCTGCCACTCCCACGACCGTCCGCGGCCGGCGTTCCAGGGCCCGGACGAGCAAGCGATGAGTGAATTCCGCTAACTCCGTTTGCGCCGCAGCCGAGAGTTGGGTGGAAGCGTTCGCGAATTCAAGCGGAGCAAGTTTCTTCGTTGCGGTTAGACAGCGCCGAGTCTCACTCGACAACGGCGAACCCAAACCATGGCTGCAGGCACGACAATGCGATCTCGCTTCAGAATCTACATGAACTAACTCATCCCCATCGAAGCGCTTGTCGCATTCTGCACAGTCACGCAGATCTGGGAACAGTCCTGCCAGACGCAGCAGCCATACTTCGAAATACCGCACGATGAGGGTGGGTCTGTCGGTTGATGAAGCCAGCGCATCGATACAAGCCTTAACCATTCGATAAAGTTTATCGTTAGCTTCGTGCGGCGGCGCAAATTCACTGACCAGTTCGGCAATGTATGCCAGGGCGTCGGTCGAGTCGGGATGTGCGGCTAGGTCGAAGTTGGATTTTACGATTTCAGCGTTCGAGATCGTAACCAGGTCCCGATTCTCTTTCTCGTAAAAATCGAGCTTGATAAAGGTGAACGGTTCCAGCGCGGCGCCGAACCGGCTCTTCATACGGCGGGCGCCCTTGGCCACCGCCCGAACCAACCCGGCGTTGCGCGTGAGACACAACACTATTCGATCTGCTTCGGCCAGATTGTAAGATCGCAGAACGATTGCGTCGGTGTTGACCAATCCCATTCAAGTTAAGAGATCACTTTAACGAAAGGGAAGAAAATACAGCACCCAGCCGAGCGCCAGAGCGATGAGCACGAACTGGGCAAAGACCTTCAATCCGTAAATCAATCGGTGCCGATTGGTGCCCTTGGCAACGACACCAAAGACGACAGCAACCAGCGCGGCGAATACAACGATCCAGAGCAGATGAGTCATTGTTTTCTCCCTGCCGCGATGTCAAACGCGTCCAGCATCGCCAGGTAGTTCAATAAGCCGGCGACGACGAGGAACGTGTTGCCATATTCGAAGGTCACCCGAGCCGCGGCCTGTGGCGTATCGAGAAACCCGAGATTCAGTGTCCACGCGACGATATACAGGAGACCTGATCCAAGATCGCCAACCATCCACAGACCCGGAACCAGCACAGCCAGACCTTGCTCACGTCCACCGATCGTGAACAGGTGACCTCCGAGGGCGAAGCCAATTAGAAACATGCTCCAGACTGCTCCGCCCAGCAGCAGTCCTCGCGCCCATCGCTTCTGAACCAGGTGTCCCAGGCCAGGCACGGCCCACGCAGCCAGGCCGATTAGCCATGCAGCGCGCCGGTCGGCATCGCTCAAATCCGAACCCAGTTGTTTCTCTGTTGCCAATCTCTCACCCTCTCAATCGACCTATATCAATAGCATAAAGAAAAACATTAAGTTCCCAACACCCACAGGAGCACTTATCAGGCAGATTCTCAAACGTCGGCCTGGCGACCGATCGGCTGTCCTCTCCACAAAAAGGGCTCTTCCTCAGTACAAAAGGAACTTCTCTCGAATCGTCTTGAATGCAGCTAGCTGGTCAGTCCAGGAGTCTTCCACTGTATTCAAGGAGTCGCCCCGCTCGATCGCTTCGCGCAAGACAGACGTCCCAGCGATCAGATCGAACGGGTTGCGATCGTACTCATACTCGTAAGGCGGGTCTTTCCAGCGAAAGCTTTCGCCGTACATGTCGAATGCTGTTTTCACAATCGCCACTCCGGTGATCACCGGCTCGAAGGCTTCGCGATCGATGACGTGAATCTGAACGCCGCCACACGCCTTGCCGCCGTGCTTCTGAAACGTCGGCACAAAAACACACGAGCGAAAACAGACGCCGGGGAAGTCCAAACTGGACAGCGCTGCCGCGAACTCTTCCGCATTGATGTATGGGGCCCCAACCAATTCAAAAGGCCGCGTTGTTCCCCGCCCCTCGGACATCTGAGTGCCTTCGAGATGGACCGTGCCGGGGAACACCGCCGCGGCATCCACCGTTGGCATGTTTGGGGAAGGCAGAACCCACGGCCCGTCGGTGTCATCGTACCAGAGTTCGCGCGACCATCCGGACATCGGCACAGCTTCAAAGTCACAGCCAATGCCGAATTCTTCATTGAACATACGGCCGAGTTCCACGTCCGTCATCCCGCTCCTGGTTGGAATCGGGAACTGACCGACGAACGAAGTAAACGCCGGATCCAGAACGTTGCCGGCGATCTGAGTTCCGCCGATTGGGTTCGGACGATCGCAGGCAATCACTTTCTTGCCAAACTTCTTCGCCGCACGCATGCAATTCGCCATGGTGTAAACGAACGTGTAGATACGGCAGCCTACGCCTTGCAGGTCGACAACAATAACGTCAACGTCCTTCAACATCTCTTCTGTCGGTTCGCGTGTTTCGCTGTAGAGCGAATAGATCGGCAGGCCGGTCTTGCGATCCAGGGCATGCGCGGTTTCGATCATGTTGTCCTGCACGTCTCCACGGATTCCGTGCTGCGGTCCGAAGAGCGTGGTCAAATTGATATCCGGGTGTTGATGAAATAAATCGGCAACATGCCGAAAGCCGTGATCCACCGAAGCTTGATTACAAACCAAACCAACACGTGCGCCGCGCAGCAGGTTGATCTTCTCGGTGAGGAGCCTTTCGACGCCGAGCTTTATCGGTTGTTGATGCTTTTTCATTCAGCTCTCAGTCAGCCGCACAGAACCGACCCGCCATTCACATTTAGAATTTCGCCGTTGATATGCCGCGCCCACTCGGTACAAAGAAAAACAATCGGCCACGCTATGTCTTCCGGCGCGGCCACGCGCCCAACCGGAATCGAAGCTTCGATGGATTTGCGAAAACTTTCATCCGCGAAGACATCCGTGCACATGTCGGTGTAGACCCATCCCGGCGCAACTGAATTGACATTGATGCCAATCGGGCCAAGTTCGGCTGCCAGCGATTTCGTGAAAGCGATCTGGCCGCCCTTGGAGGCCGCATAGTTCGAAACGTTGGCTTCACCCCGCTGACCCGCGGTTGAGCTGACGATCACTATCCGGCCAAACTTCTGCCGCTTCATCGCCGGAACCGCGGCGTGGCAGACGGCCCAGGTACCCTTGAGATTCAGATCCATCGTGCGATCCCAAACCTCTTCGGACATGTCGTCAACCGCCGCACCTTCCCAGATGCCGGCGTTGCAAACCAGAAAATCGATGCGTCCGAATCGCTCGATGGCCGAGTCGATCAGGCGTTGGGCTTGGTCCACGGTTGAAACGTCTGCCTGAACTGCCAGCGCGTCGACACCTGCTGCCTTGGCTTCGTTAACCACCATCCCCGCTGCGCTTTCATCTCTCAGATAGTTGACCACAACATTGGCGCCGAGCTTCGCAAAGCACTCGACCGCCGCCCGTCCAATGCCGCGCGAGCCGCCCGTGACGACTGCGACCTTGTCTTTGAGGTTCAGGGAAGGAATCAGCGCTGGATCCATTTGGCGTATGTTCTGTGAAGCGGATTCATGATTGATAGATCGCGAAAGGTGTTTGAAGGGTCAGTTAACTGTAGCTCCTGCTGACTCGCTTACCGCCTTGCTTACAGCAAACCTGCGCGCTTCCGCAACGAAGCGTTCGAACAACGCCCGGGAAAGCTCGTCGCGCTCCCAACCAAGTTCCGGATGCCACTGTACGCCGAGCACGTAGCGATCGCTCCGCGGGTCCTCTACCGCTTCGACGATTCCGTCCGTCGCCCAGGCCGTAGCTACCAGTTCCCTTCCCAACGTCTCGAGCGCCTGATGATGATGGCTGTTAACCGGCGCGCCTTCAGAGCCCACCAGCTTTCCCAGCAAGCTGTCTTCCAGAATTCGCACGCGGTGCGAATGGCGATCGCGCGGCACGCCCTGCTCGTGCTTCATGGCCTTCGGCATCTGGGTGCCGATGTCCTGAACCAATGTGCCTCCGCGCGAGACGTTTAAGGACTGAATGCCGTAACAGATCGCGAACAGTGGCAAACGACGCTTCTCAATTTCTGCCAGCACGAGCAAATCAGTCTCATCTTTAAGCGGATGGACGGTTCCGAGTTGCGGATGTGGCTCGTGACCATAGCGCTGCGGATCCATGTCTGAGTCGCTACCCGGAAGCAGTACGCCGTCGAGCGAATCCATCACGCCAGCGATAAAATCGGCCCGCGGAATCAGCGGGATGTTAACCGGCAAACCGCCGGCCGCTTCCACCGCCTCGCTGTAATAGCGCGAGAGATAGAATCGGTCAGTTTCCAATTCGATGCGCATCGTAATGCCGACGCGCGGCCGTTGCTCATTCATGCAATCGTCACCAACCTCAATTTCAACTTGCTCGCTCATGATAGCGCAAAGATCGCAATCCTTCACAATCATTGTGCTCGCTGACGAAAACCAGCGCCTCGCTTGACTAACCTTCGCGCCAGTTCCTATAGTGCTATTTCGCTGATGAACAAGAAAAAGTTTCCCGAAGTGCGCAGTACCACCGTCTTACTGGTCCGGCGTGACGAGCACGTCGCGATGGCCGGCGACGGCCAGGTGACCGTAGGCGAAACGGTGATGAAAGCCAGCGCCAGAAAGGTACGCCGCCTCTATAACGATAAGATCCTGGCGGGATTTGCCGGCGCAACTGGGGACGCGTTTTCGCTGCTAACCCGCTTTGAAGGAAAGCTCGAGCAGTATCATGGAAATCTTGAGCGGGCCGCGATTGAGTTGAGCAAGGAATGGCGCACCGACAAAGTCTTGCGGCATCTCGAAGCCCTTTTGGTGGTCGCTGACGATAAGGGTTCCTTTCTGCTCTCTGGGAATGGCGATGTGATTTCGCCTGACGATGGGGTGCTGGCGATTGGCTCCGGCGGTTCATATGCGCTGGCCGCTGCGCGCGCGCTCATCGCCAACACAAAATTGTCAGCGCGCGAGATCGCGCTCGAGGCAATGCGCATCGCCGGCGAGATTTGCATCTACAGCAACTCGAATATTCTGGTGGAAGAACTGTGAGCCCAGCGCGGTTGCCTTGAGAGTTGGCCGGCCGACATCTCACAAGAATGCAATCCTGATTTAGAAAATGGTTATCTATCTGGCAGGCGAAACGGAAGAACACGAGGCGCGTCTTGACGACATGACGCCGCGCCAGATTGTGGCCGCACTGGACAAGCACGTCGTCGGACAGAATGCCGCCAAGCGCGCGGTGGCGATCGCTCTGCGCAATCGCGTGCGCCGCAAGAAACTCGCGCCCGACCTGGCGGCGGACGTCATCCCGAAAAACATCATCATGATTGGCTCGACCGGCGTCGGCAAGACCGAGATCGCTCGGCGGCTGGCGCGAATGTCGAACTCGCCTTTCCTGAAAGTCGAAGCTTCAAAGTTTACCGAGGTGGGCTACGTTGGCCGCGACGTCGAAAGCATGATTCGCGACTTGACCGAGATCGCGGTCGAGATGACGCGCCAGGAAAAGATTGATGAGATCGCGGACAAGGCCGAGCTGAACGTGGAAGAGCGCTTGCTTGATATTCTGCTGCCTCCGCCAAAGTCATCATCATCTAATCCCATCTTCGATTTCGATTCAGGCGAAACGACCGCGCCGGTGCTCGTCCCCGATGCGGAGCCGCGCGACGAGAACTTTGCGCGCACGCGCGAAAAGCTGCGTACTCAGCTGCGCTCGGGCAAACTCGATAACCGTCTGGTCGAGATGGAAGTGCGCGAGAAGAGCTTTCCCACGATCGAGCTGGCCGGGCCGATGGGCGTCGAAGAGATGGGCATCAACATGAAGGACATGCTCGGCAATCTCTTCCAGGGGCGCAGCAAACGCCGCAAGATGCGGGTCGACGAAGCGATGGAGTATCTGATGCAGGAAGAGGAAGAGCGCCTCATCGATATGGACTCCGTGGCGCGTGCTTCCCTTGAGCGCGTTGAATCATCCGGCATTATCTTTCTCGACGAAATCGATAAGATTGCCGGCCGCGAATCGGGACACGGCCCTGATGTATCGCGCGAGGGCGTGCAGCGCGACATTCTGCCGATCGTCGAAGGCACTACGGTCAACACGCGCTATGGAATGGTGCGCACCGATCACATTCTGTTCATCGCCGCCGGCGCGTTCCATGTCTCGAAGCCTTCCGACTTGATTCCCGAACTGCAGGGGCGCTTCCCTATTCGCGTCGAACTGGAGTCGCTGACGATTGAAGACTTCAAACGAATTCTGACCGAGCCTAAGAACTCGCTCGTCAAGCAATACCGGGCGCTGATGGAGACCGAAGGCGTCAAGCTGGATTTCACCGTCGACGCGATCGACTCAATCGCCAATTTTGCGGCGCGCGTTAATCAAAACACCGAGGACATCGGCGCCCGTCGTTTGCACACGATCATGGAAAGGCTTTTGGACGAAATTAGTTTCGAAGGGCCCGACCTCGAACCGAAAGATAAATCGATCGATGCCGCCTACGTCGAACTAATGCTCGCCGATACCGTGAAGGATCAGGACTTGAGTCGTTACATTTTGTAAGCTGCTCTCAAAACTCGCCGTTGCCGGAAGTCTCAAAGTGACTACACCCAAGCTCCATCGCCTGCCAGCAAGTCAGCTTTTATTGTTGTTTGTTGTCTCGGCTCTTTGCCTGGCGCCTACTTGCGGCAAGCGCAAGCCGCCTTTGCCACCCATCGAGAGAGTTCCCCAGCGCACCGAATTCCTCTCGGGCGCACAACGTGGCAACCAGGTAATTCTCAGTTGGCCCGCGCCCCGGCGCAACGCCGGCGAAGGCAGCGTGCAAAGCATCCGCCGCATTGACGTCTATCGCGTCGCGGAGAAACCCGGTGCGCCGCTGTCGATGACTGAAGAGGAGTTCGCGGCGCGCGCTACTGTGGTCGGCTCGGTGACATACAGCGAGATAAAGAACGGCGGTGAGAATCTTGCGTACATCGACACGCTTGAGCTTGCCGGCGTGCCGGCGCGGCTTCGATACGCGGTACGCTTTGTAAACGCCGCCGGCCAAAGCGCCGCCTTTTCGAATTTCTTGCTAATCGAGCCGGCGGCCAAAGTTGCGGAACCGCCGACAAACGTCCGCAAGGAAGAGTCAGAAACGGCCATCGCGATCAATTGGGAAGCACCAAAGGCGAACATTGATGGCTCGACGCCGGTAAATTTGCTTGGCTACAACGTCTATCGCGCGACGGCTTCACAGCCAGAAGTAAGTCAAAAACCGATCAATCAGGACTTGATTGCGACCACTAAATATCAGGACCGCAGCTTCAAGTTTGGCCAGCGATACACTTACCTTGTGCGCAGCGTTTCGCTGGGTTCAGAGGGCAAGCCGGTTGAGAGTCTGAATTCCAATAGCGTCGAGGCTGCGCCGGTCGATGTCTATCCTCCGTCTGCTCCCGGTCAGATTTCCCCGGCAGCGTCGCCGGGTCGAATCTCAATCTTTTGGCCGGCGAATCCTGAGACCGACGTAGCCGGCTACACCATCTGGCGCTCAACCGATCCGAATCTTCCGAAAGGTTCCTGGACAAAGTTAACGCCGACGCTGTACCCGCGCACAACCTTCACGGACGAGAATGTTGAAGCGGGCAAGACCTACTATTACTACATCACCGCTACCGATACCGCCGGAAACGTTAGCGCGCCTTCGGAAGTTGTTTCAGAGACGGTGCCTTAGGAAAACAATGCCCGGCTCCGCAATAGACGGAACCGGGCGGGTTGTTGCCGATCTTGCCCTCCCCTCACGGTCGGGCTGCTGACATGATTATCAGTACCGTCGCAGATCAAGAATCAAACTCAGCACATCGCTGAGAATGTTGTGCGACCCGTTCGAGTAAGCTCCGTACTGATAGCGATCGTAGTAGCCGTCTTCATAGCCGCGACGAAAACCCTCGCGGAAATAGTACTGGTACTCGCTCACGTCAACATAGTATCCGTCGTAACCGTACGTCGCGTCGCTAAACGCGTCGCAGTTCTCCGCGTCGAATTGCCAGTTGTCCTGGCGATCAGCCTGGCCGGCCCGAAAGCCTTCGTCGTAACCCTGATTCACCGCCCGTCGCAGCAAGCCGGCGCCGTTCTCATTCACGTCGAAGTACTGGTTGTCGCGATAGTAGCGATAGCTCGGCGCTCCGTAGTCGTAGTAGGTGAAGCTTTGCAGGCGTATCTGGTCCTGTCGCAAGCGCTCCCAATAACGTTGCTGGAATCGCCACTGATTCATACGCCTTTGCTGTTGTAGCCGGCGCTCGTTTTCGCGCCACAGCCGCTGACGATCATCGTCGCGCCGTCTAAACTCGTTCTGACGCGAGCGCCACGATTGGTCTTCGCGGCGTCGCCATTCCTCGCGTTGCCGGTCCGAGAAGCGTCGCGATTGGTTCTGATCGCGCATTTGCCGATTCTGATTGTCGCGGACCTGACGTTCTTGATCGAATCGACGTCCATCCGTGTCTTTTTGACGCCGCTGCTGTTCGGCATTGCGACGCTGCTCTTGCGCCTGTCGCTCTTGATCGAAACGGCGGCCCTCAGCATCCTTCTGATTTCGACGCTGCTGTTCGGCGACCCGGCGTTGTTCTTCATCGCGCCGCTCTTGGTCAAATCGGCGTCCATCGTTTTCCTTTTGGCGTCGCTGCTGTTCAGAGACGCGACGCAGCTCTTGCGCTTGTCGCTCCTGATCAAAACGACGTCCCTCGGCGTCCTTCTGACTTCGTCTTTGCTGTTCGGCCACGCGGCGTTGTTCCTCTGCCTGTCGCTCCTGATCAAAGCGGCGCCCTTCCGCGTCTTTTTGAGTGCGTCGCTGCTGGTCCGCGTTCCGGCGCTGTTCTTCCACCTGACGTCTTTGTTGGTCTTCGTTTTGACGTTGCTGATCAAGCCTCCTGCGCTGTTCCTGCTCCTGGCGCTGTTGATTAACCTGCCGGCTTTGCTCAGACCGCTGTTGTTCCGCCCGCTGGCGTTCAGCCTGGCGCTGCTGATCTTCGGTTTGTCTTCGCTGTTGCTCTTGGGCCTGTCTTTCGGTATTGCGCCGCTGCTCGTCAGCTTGCCGGCGTTGCTGGTCCTGCGCCTGCCTGTCGGCGTTGCGGCGCTGATCCTCTGCTTGCCGCTCGTTGTTCTGTCGCTGCTGCCGCCGAGCCTCGTCCTGGTTGTCGCGCTGACGTCGCTCTTCGCGGATCCGCGAACGTTGCTGGTCACGGTCAGAGCCGTCCTGGGCAACCACGACCCCGGCGCTGACCGAAAAGCCGACGCCCAGCATCAACAAGGTCGCGATGCGACTAAGGTAACTGTTCCTCATGATGTCCTCCTGCTCGGGAGAGAGGCTGAGGGGAAAGTGTTTCGCCGCACATAACAGCAATTGGCATTCCGAGGGCGTGCTGCGTTGCGCGTGACGACCGGCTCGCCGTCGCGCAACCCCATATCGTCATCGTTTAGACCGTATCAGGCAGCCGGGACATCAAGAACGACATTGTTCGCTGTTATTCGGACCCAGTTTCGCTTATATTTGTGACGAATCAGCAACCGCAGGAGGCACCCATGAAGTTTTTCATCGACACGGCAAATCTGGAAGAGATTCGCAAGGCCGCCGCTCTGGGATTGGCAGACGGCGTGACCACCAACCCGACATTGATCTCGAAAGAAGGCAACGTTGATTTCAAGCAGCACATTGCTGAGATTTGCAAAATCGTTTCCGGACCAGTCTCGGCTGAAGTCACCACACCGAACCGCGACGAAATGCTGAGGCAGGGTCGCGAGTACGTGAAGATTGCGCCGAACGTGGTCATCAAGTGTCCGCTGACCGCCGATGGATTGGAGGCGACTCGGATTCTGAACGACGAAGGAATTAGCGTGAACGTAACGCTTTGCTTTTCGTCGGCACAGGCCATCTGTGCGGCGAAAGCCGGCGCTTCGTTCATAAGTCCCTTTCTCGGTCGGCTCGACGACATTGGAGACAACGGCTTGCGCCTGCTCGAAGAGATAATCGAGATTTACGACAACTACGGCTGGAAGACTGAAGTTCTCGCGGCGAGTCTTCGTCACCCGATTCACGTCATCGAAGCGGCGCGCATGGGCGCCGACATTGCCACGATGCCTTACAAAGTACTTGAGCAACTGCTAAAACATCCGCTCACAGACAAGGGCCAGGATCAGTTCCTCGCGGATTGGAACAAGCGAGCAGCAAAGGCTTAGAGATCAGAGGTCAGAGATCAGATGTCGGATGTCAGAAACGATTCGCAGATGTCTGATCGTGTGCGTTCAAGTTGCGATAATCAATATTCGCTGACGTCTGATCTCCGACCTCTGACCTCTGATCTCCGACCTCTGACCTCTGATCCCCGACCTCTGACCTCTGTTGTCATCGCCCGCGGACTAACCAAAATCTACGACCAGCGAGCGGCGGTTGACGCGATTGATTTCTCGGTCGATCGGGGAGAGACGTTTGGTTTGCTGGGACCAAACGGCGCGGGCAAATCGACCACGATGAGGATGATTGCCTGTCGCGCGCCGCCGACGTCCGGCGAACTGGTCGTTGAAGGCCTGGACGTCCGCACCATGGGTCGCGAGATTCGCTCGCTAATTGGCGTAGTTCCTCAAGAGAATAATCTCGATCCCGATCTCAACGTGCGGCGAAACCTGATCGTTTACGCCAGCTACTACGGCATTCCAAAAACCCAAGCTGCCCAACGCGCCGACGAATTGCTTCACTTCATCGGGCTGAGCGGTCGCGCCAACGCCAAGATAGATCATCTCTCAGGCGGCATGAAACGTCGCTTGATGATCGCGCGCGCCTTGCTTCATGGGCCCCGCCTGCTCGTTCTCGATGAACCTACGACGGGCCTGGACCCGCAAGTTCGTCAGGAAATCTGGCAGAAGCTTGAGGAGTTGCGGCGAGTGAGTGGCGTGACGATTCTCTTATCGACGCATTACATGGAGGAAGCCGAGAAACTTTGCGAGCGTCTCGTGGTCATGGATCGCGGTCACATTCTGGCCAGCGGCACGCCGCGCGATTTGGTTCTGTCAAAGGTCTCTCGTTACGCGTTAGAGGTGCGCGACGTTGGCGACTTTCCGCTTCATTCGACTCACGATGGCGTGGCCGCGGTGGCTCGCAACAATGCGCATCTGTACTTTGCCGCTGATGCGGAAATGCTGACGCCGATCATGAAGGAATACGAGGGCCGGCGCCGGGTGATTCGCTTGTCGAATCTCGAGGACGTCTTTCTTCAGTTAGTGAGCGACAACGAAGATAGCAGCGCAGAAACGGGGCACTAGCCCGACCATAAGGGAGGGCTCATTTGAGCCGTGATGACGAACCAGCCACAGCCGATCACCGTTCGCGCCCTCAAGTACGACGGCGTCGAACATCGTCGCTGGGAGGCGCGCATGTCGTGCGAGGAAGGCGCGCTGATCGTGCTGGATGCTGAGTTTGATTCCGATCTCGATCACCATCTGCTGGGCCAAATCAGGCGAGGCACTCGAACCGTCGAGTTCTACTGGCTCGAGCGCTGGTACAACGTCTTTCGCTTCCTGAATGACGCCGGGCAGACGCTACTCTATTACTGCAACGTCAACATGCCGCCAACGCTGGCACACCGCACGCTGAGCTACATCGATCTCGACATCGATATTCTGGTGCATCCGGATCTTTCTTATGAAGTGCTCGACCTCGATGAGTTCGAGCGGAATGCCGAGTTGTTTGGCTATGACGATGAAACGCAACGGCAGGCGCGCGCGGCCGTCGACGACCTAATCTCGATGATCGAAACGCGGCAGTTCCCTTTTGTGGAAAGTTCTGTATGACCCTGGCAGCCACTCACGTCAACCTGCGCGATGCGCTCGCCGTCTGGCGACGTAACGTCGAAGTACACCTCCGCCTCTGGAAGATGAATCTGATCGCTCCGGCAATTGAGCCGGTCTTTTCCGTCCTCGCGTTTGGCTGGGGTCTGGGCGCGCTCGTCGCCGGAAAAGTGTCGGGCATTTCTTATCTCTCGTTCGTCGGCGCAGGGATCCTCGGCCTGACCGTGTTGATGCGCGCAATGTTCGAAACGACTTACGCCGCATATTTTCGCATGGTATATCAATCGACTTACGACGCGATTCTGGCTACGCCCGTCGCTGCCGAATCACTCGCGTTCGCAGAGATTCTCTGGGCCATTACTCATGCGGCATTCGACACGCTAATCATTCTCATTGTGCTCGCCGTATTTGGCGCGGCGACTTCGCCGTGGGCAGTCCTGGCTGCGGTACCTCTGCTGACCGGGAGCGTCTTCATTGCGGGCCTGTCGCTCGGATTCACGGCGCACATTCACGACATCGATGCTTTCAACATTTACATGGCTGCGTTCTTCACCGTCATGCTGATCTGCGGCGCATGGTTTCCAGTGGACGTGCTGCCGGCGTGGTTGCGCTGGATCGCGTACGCAATTCCCTTGACCGAATCAATCGATCTCACGCGGGCGCTGTTGACCGGCCGCTTTCTGTCCCGACACGCGTACGAAGCGGCTTATCTGGTAATATCTGCGGTCGTGGCCTGTGAGTGGGCGATGAGGAGTTTGCGGCGGCGCATGGTCAGCTAGTCCGCGCAGCGGACGAACGACAATAGCCCAGCGATTCATCGCTGGGAAGCCGGCGTCCTTTAGGAACCAAGTCCGCGTAGCGGACGACAGAATCTTCTTGGATCGTGATCTTTCTGTCGCCCGTTTCACGGGCTCTGCTTCTTCTTATTGCTTACCCCAGCACTAAAGTGCTGGGCTATTACCGACCGTCCGCTTCGCGGACTTTACAAACGAGAAATAGACTGTGAAGGACCAAGCAGCGAAACCCAAGCACATCTCAAAGCTCGATCAACTCCGCGAGCGTGGGCAGAAAGCCGAAGCAGGCGGCGGCGCGGCGCGCGTCGAGAAGCAACACGCCGCCGGCAAGATGACTGCCCGCGAACGGGTAGAGTTCCTGCTCGACGAAGGCACGTTTCAGGAATTCGACAAACTCGTCGAGCATCGATCAAAGGATTTCGGGATGGACGAAGAAATCTATCCCGGCGACGGAGTCATCACCGGTCATGGCCTAATCGACGGCCGAAACGTTTTTGTCTTTGCGCAGGACTTTACCGTCTTTGGCGGTTCCCTTTCCGAAACGCACGCCGAAAAGATTTGCAAAGTCATGGACCTGGCGATGAAGGTCGGCGCGCCCATCATCGGCCTGAATGATTCCGGCGGCGCGCGTATACAGGAAGGCGTCGTCAGTCTGGGCGGCTATGCGGACATCTTTCTGCGCAACACTCTGGCCAGCGGCGTCGTGCCGCAAATCAGTTGCATCATGGGGCCGTGCGCGGGCGGCGCGGTGTACAGTCCCGCGATCACGGATTTCAACATCATGGTGAAAGACACGTCATACATGTTCATCACCGGGCCGGATGTGATCAAGACCGTCACGCATGAAGACGTGACTAAGGAAGAACTCGGCGGCGCTGCGACGCACAATCGCATTTCTGGAGTGGCGCACTTCTCTGCCGATTCGGATGAGCACGCGCTGCGCATGGTGCGCGAACTTTTGTCTTTCATTCCTTCGAACAATGTCGATGATGCGCCGCGTGTTACGCCAACTGACGCGGCAGACCGAGTCGAAGCGAAACTGAATTCGATCGTGCCCGAAGCTTCGAACCAGCCTTACGACATTCGCGAGGTGATCGATTTGATAGTCGATAATGGTTACTTCTTTGAAGTACATCGAGACTATGCGCCCAACATTGTCGTCGGGTTCGCGCGGCTGGACGGAAGGTCGATCGGCATCGTCGCCAATCAACCTGCGTTTCTCGCCGGCGTTTTGGATATCGACAGCTCTTTGAAGGGCGCGCGCTTTGTGCGTTTCTGTGACTGCTTCAATATTCCGATCGTGACTTTCGAAGACGTGCCCGGATTTCTGCCCGGCATTTCACAGGAGCACGGCGGCATCATCAAGCATGGCGCGAAGCTGCTTTATGCTTTTGCCGAAGCGACAGTGCCAAAGGTTACGGTGATTACTCGCAAGGCCTATGGCGGCGCGTACTGCGTGATGGGCTCGAAACATATTCGCACGGACATCAACTTTGCCTGGCCTTCGGCGGAAATTGCCGTGATGGGGCCGGAAGGCGCGGTCGATATTCTCTATCGCCGCGAACTCGCTGAAGCTTCGGACAAAGTGTCTGTTCGCCGCTCGCGCGTCACTGAACTGGAAGACAAGTTTGCCAGTCCTTACGTCGCCGCCGAACGGGGCTTTATCGACGAAGTGATCGAGCCGGCCCAAACAAGAGTGAAGTTAATCCGCGCCCTCGCGCTGCTTGAGAATAAGCGCGACACCAACCCACCAAAGAAGCATGGGAATATTCCGTTGTGAGAAGCAACGGCAAACAACTCATCGATCTCAGCCACACGAATGAGTATGGCCTGATGACTTACAAAGGTTTGCCAAGCTTCAAGTTCTTTGCCGTGCCAGTGAAAGTGAAAGGGATGGGTACGTTCCCGGTGCGGGCGTTTGCTATTGTGTAGGGCGCAGAAGTGTAGGGTGCAGAACCGCGAGCGTTAGCGAGCGGGATAGAGCCTCAACTTCCGAGAGAATCCTTGGAGCCTCAATTCAAGTGATGCCGTACCATGGGTTATTATTCCGCTCGCATCCACCACCCCAAGCGGGCTGCCCGCTCGGGGACCCCGGTCCGCTCGCGGTTCTGTAACGCGCCGCAACTCTTGACTTCACTCACCACTTAGCATAGAAGCAATCCGCTCTGGTAATTCTTGTTCAGGAGTCGATCTCAAAATGAAACGCTTACTGGTTGCGATGACGATAGTCGGCGCGCTCTGTCTCCCAGCGCTGGCGCAAAAGAAAGGCGCGGATGATTTCAATGATTTGATCAAGCGCTATTACGCGGCGTGGAACACGCTGAATCCCGACAACGCATCATTTCTGTATGCACAGGATGCGGACCTGATCTTCTTTGATATTGCTCCGTTGAAATACAGCGGCGGTTGGAAGGAGTATCGCGACAACTTTAAGAAGAATGTCGGGCCGGGATTCTCGAGTTTCGTACTCACGCCCAACAACGATGTGAAGATCACACGCCGTGGCAACCTGGCCTTGACGACTCTAACCTTTCATCTCTTAGCTAAGCAGAAGGACGGAACGGCGCTGGATTTCGATGCGCGGCACACTATCGTCTGGGAAAAGCGCGGCGGACAGTGGCTGATCATTCACGAACACATTTCGAAACCGTTGTTCTGAGCGGTTACAGAACCGGGGGTAGCGACCGGATCAAATGCGCGACTTGAATTGAAGGATCCCGTCGCTACCACTCTGGGTCCGTACCCGGAGCCCCTCACTCGTTAGTAACGATGACGTCTGTTACGCAGGTTGTAAGTGTAGAGCGCTGAACCGCCCAGGCCGGCGAGTGCGCCGACGCCCGCGCCCTTCTTGCCACCGATCAAGCCACCCAGCATGGCGCCGCCGCCGGTACCCATGGCCAGCGTTAATTTATCGCGGTGCTTCTGCCAGAACGTGCGTCCGCGCGGTGCGGTAGTAGTAACGGCGTGATTGTATGCGACGGACCTTTGGTTCGAGTAGCGAACGGGCGCGCTATAGGCGACTGTCCGTGATGGCCTGTTCAGGCCAGCATTCGCGCACCCGGTGTAGCCCTCTTCGAAACCCTGCCGATAGGCCGTCTGTTCTGCTGAAGTCCTAAACTGGGTGCTGTTCTCAGCGGCAATCTGTTCAGGCGTCTTAGCATTTTGATTGACGATCGGATTGGCATCCGCACTTGTGTTTGTGGCCGTCGTATTACCGGCCGAATGAGTAACCAACGCTCCCACGCCTGCGCCAACAAACGCAACCGCCAGCGCCAAAACAAGTAGCATCTTTTTCGTAATAAGCATGTCTAATTCTCCTTTTCGTTAGGACCTCTATTTCAAGTCTAGTGATCCAGACCGCAACATGCGTTCCCCGAAACGAGTGATTTCCGGCACATTTGCCTATTTGTAAGAGTTAGCGCGCAGTTCGTTCACCGAGAGCAGTGATCGCAAGTCAATTGCAAGAAAGGCGCAAGAAACGGTTGAGCTTCCCACCCACGCGTCGAAGCAGACGTGCCCCATATGGAATCACCGGCCATTCCAAATGATCATTGAGAGTCAGAACCGGGAGCCGTAGCGACAGGATCAGATGCGCAACTTGAATGGAAGGATCCCGTCGCTACCGCTCCGGGTTCTGTACCTCAGTGGGAACTGTTGCGCTGCGCAGTCGAGTCTTTGCTTCGGACATCATGCATTTCCGGAAGGGTTGTTCAGTGGCCTTGGGAGCAATTTCCCAGGCGCTGGTTTGCCAGTTGTCGGTGGCCCGCGGTTTCGGCAGCCAACCCGGCAGGGGCATCATCAGATAACGCGAGAGAACTTTGACGTAAGGTTCGTACATCGCGCGCAGATCGAGGAGGTTTTCTCCATCGCCGGGCTCGTGGCTCAACATCACGCCGGAATCAGAAAGAATCGACCGCAGGCGTTCGAGGTCTTCATCCGGCAAACGCTGCGCGTCGTGCCGGAGCGGAGAGGTGTCGAAGATTTGCGCGATATCTACAATCGCGTGACGAGCCATCTTGAAAGTAAGCTGCGCTTGCCACTTTGCCATCCCGTCGATCCCAACCATCACTAGACTGCACGTGTCGAGCACCGTGCTAAGCGATGCGAGCCATGATTGATTGTTGTGCTGTGATCGAAAGAAGCAAAGCACCGGATAAGATAAATGACTCTCCATCAAGTCGGCGGCCCAACCCTCCCAATCTCGCAATAGCTCATGGAGGCTTTCCAGGCTGTGCGCCTCCTGATGCCGGCGCAAGAGTTCGACCGCGGTTGGGGGCGTGCCTGCTCGCGCATCCAGCATCGAAATGTTCACTTCGCGTCGCGAGAAAGCCTGATAAAGAACAGGGAGATAGCCAATCACCAGCGCGAGCAAACCAATTCCCATGCTAGCTTCAATCACGGTCATGGCCCGCGCGGCGCGACCGATAGGAGTCACGTCGCCAAGGCCCAGCGTAAAGAATGTCGTTCCGCTGTAATAGAAGTCAGAGAGGAATCCTGCGGAGCCACTCGCCGGAACTAACCTTGAGCCAATCGCCCAGTGAACCATCGCAAACGCGGTCAGCAGCGCGAACGCCCAAACACTTAGCAGCACCAGGATAGATAGGGGGCCGTAGATACTCAGCAGCGTTTCGCGCCGCTTATTGTTGCTCACCATGCGGCAAACGGCCGACCACGGTCTCCATGTGGCGCGATAAAACTGTCGCGTCAGGCGGACGCGCCTGGTGACGCGACGTGGCAGGACGATCGTTTCAAAGACGTCCCAGAGGACGACCACGATCAGAACTGTCCCGGCGAGGCCAATCAAAATGTGCATCGGTACTTATCTTTTCTGAAAAGCGAAAAGACCGGGCAGACGAACTCGCGTCGCTCCCGGCCTCTTCCAATCGATTGGTAACCCGACCTATGCCGTGCGCTGCGCCGCCGCAGGCTTCTCACGCAAAAGCTCCAGCGCTTTCTTTAACTGCGTGTCCTCTGGCTGTTGCTTGGGCGCAACGTCCGGTTTCACAGGCGTCTGGGGCGCTTTCCCTTCTTCATCATTGCCCGCCGGGTCTTCCACATCTAAGCCGCTGTCTGGGCTCTCTGATCGCTTGACCTCTACCGAAGGCGCAATCCCCGAACGATTGCGATCTTCGCCGAGAAAGGGCTTGCCGCTGGCTGAAGCCCACTTGATCGTCGTCAACAGCAACCCATCGCCGTCGCGCAGCGTAAACAATTCCTGCTCAGCTCCGGCGCCAAAACTTTTCTCGCCGACAACGTCGCCGCGCTTGCCTTCAAGAAATGCCGACGCGACGACCTCTGCAGCGCCCGCCGTTCCCGAATCGATCAGCGCCACCACCGGGCCACTGAATAAGGTAGCTTTCGGATCGGCATCGAAGGTTTTCAGGACCTTCTGTTCACGTCCAATCGTCTTTGCGATTTGCCCGTCGCGAATGAAAAAGTTAGCAACCGTGACGCCTTCCTGAATCTCTCCACCAGCCACACTGCGCAGGTCAAGCACAATCTTCTGCGCCCCCTGCTTCAGCAAATCCTGCAATCGCGCCCGGGCATCCGCAGCTTCGCCGTTGTCCAGGCTGTTGATGCGCAGAATGCCAATCTTGCCGGCTTCCATGCGGGCTTCAGCCGCGGGCGCGCGGAAAGTGCCGCGCTTAACGGTCAATGTCAAAGGCCGCACGTTAGCGCGCAGAATGCGCAGCTTCACTTCCGATCCGGGCGCGCCATTCAGCAACTGGCGGGCGTCGTACAACGAAACGTCTCGCGTCGCCTTGGCATCTATGTATTCGATTACGTCTCCAGCGCGAACGCCTGCCCGATCGGCCGGCGATCCTTTCACCGGCGCGACCACGAACAGAAAAGAAGCAACCTGCGATAACTCAGCTCCGATGCCAACCTGATTATTCTTGTTGCCGGCGCGATAGTCCTTTACTTGTTCCGCCGTCAGATAGGTCGAATAAGGATCGAGACCATAAGCCAGTCCGCGCAGCGCTCCCGCACGAACCTTTTCCATATTTGGCTCGTCAACGTAGTCGTTCTGGATGTGGTTGAGCACGCTTTCGAAAATTTTCTGTTGCGCGCCCGGGTCGTTCGCAGGTTGCTGCGCCCGCGTGGCCAGCCAGCCGCCGGCGATCGTGTACAGCGCCAGCGCTGCTGACAGCGCGACTAGACCGAATTTGTTTTTGAAAGACATCAGTTGTACCTCGAAATCATCGACCCCTTGGCCACGCTTTCAGACTTACACGTTTCGCCAAACGCCTGTATCATACAGTGGCCGTAAAACGGGCGCAAGCGATGGTTTTCAACAGATGTGGGTCAGTTAGGGTTCAGAGTTCAACCTTTAGGTTGCTTATTACAGCGGCAAGCTAAAGCTTGAACTCTCAACTACTCGCTAACTTTTCAACAGATGTCGCGTCGCGCCCTTTGGTTTGCTCAAATGGAGGAAGCTGGAAAACTCGCTGCTTCGTCGACGTCTCCGCTGAATGCTCAGGGGCGTTTGTTGGCGCTTGATTTGGGCGCGAAGCGAATCGGCGTCGCCGTGTCCGACGAGTTGCGAATCACGGCCCGCCCAGTGCCGATCATCTTGCGGCGAAGTTGGAAGGAACTCCTGCGCGAAGTTGCCGGACTCCTGGAATCATTCGGCGCGAAGGGCCTCGTGATCGGACTGCCGCTGAGGCTGGATGGCTCGGAAGGTTCAGCAGCAGAGAGGGCTCGCGACGTAGCTGACAAGTTTCGACTCTCGCTTGGCGTCCCGGTTTACTTGCAGGATGAGCGGTTGAGCACGGTGGCCGCTGAATCCAAGTTGCGCTCCACCGGTTTGGATCAAGACGAGATCAAACGCGGAGTTGACAGCGAAGCGGCCGCGATCATCTTGCGAGACTTTATTGGACGCTTGCAATCATAGAAACCTCTCCGGCAGAAGGGTGCGAGAACTCGGGTTGACTCATTGACACGCACTCTTAAGAAACGTCTGCTGTTGGCTGGTGTGATTCTGCCCGTCGTGATCGTCGGTGGGTTTGGACTCTGGTTCTATAACGAACTGCACGCCACCGTCGCCCACGGCAAAGCGAACGACTACATCGAGATTTCGCGCAAATCAACGCCCGAGGGAATCGCCAACAAGCTCGTCAGCGAAGGAGTGCTGCGTAGGAAGTGGCCGCTGCTTCTCTACATCAAGCTTACCGGCAGCGCGAAACTGATCCGGGCCGGCGACTATCGCTTCCCTTCTCCAATCTCCGCGCTCGGCGTTTTGAAAAAGCTGGAAGAAGGTGAGCAACGCCTCAGCCGTTTTGCGGTGATTGAAGGCTGGACGCGCTGGGATATTGCCAATTCGCTCGCTCATGTCGCAGAACTGCATTTGAAAGACAGCGAAGAGGCGCTGCGCCTGATGGATGATGCGAGCGCGATTCGCGATCTCGATCCAAGCGCGACAAACCTGGAAGGCTATCTGTTCCCGGCGACGTACAGCTTTCCCCAGGACACAAAGCCCGCCGCTGTCATTGCCGGAATGGTAAAGCGCTTTCGGCAAGAGTGGACACCCGAACGCGCCGAACGGGCGCGTGCGCTTGGCATGACGCCACGCCAGATCGTAATCATTGCTTCACTGATCGAAACAGAAGCGAAATTGAAAGAGGATCGGCCAAAGGTCTCTTCAGTCATTCATAACCGGCTGAGCAAAGGCATTCCGTTGGGAATCGATTCGACGATCGTCTATGCGTCAAAGCTGGCGGGAAAATGGAAGGACAACGGCAAGGTTTACCTAAGCGATGTGAACCGCCGCTCGCCATACAACACGCGGATCTTTTCCGGTCTACCGCCCGGCCCGGTGGCAGCGCCCGGCGAAAGTTCAATCGATGCCGCACTGAATCCGGCACAGACGGATTATCTGTACTACGTTCGCGATCCATCAAGAGACGACGGCGCCCACAACTTTTACAGCAAGTCCGCGGATTTCGAGAAAGGGGTGCGCACGCTGCGCGAGTGGGAGCGGACGCACCAACGCTGATAAGTGACCGCACGCCCGACGCTCGCCCGTTTTTCGTAGTGCGGGTGACTACTTGTATTTTGATGATCTAGTGCTCTATTCTCACATTTGTCTCCCCCTGACAGTTCGCTTAGAGGAATACCATGAAATACACGGCAACATTACTAGCGGCGCTTGCGGTTTTGATGGCGGCGTCGTGCGCGCTTGGACAGGGCAAGGGCGTCGACACGCAGAGCAAACGAATCAGCGACGGGAGCAGCAACAAAGCTCCGGCGAACAACGGCGCCAAGCAGGACACCGGTACGACCGGGTCCGGAATAAACTTCGGAAAAGAGAAAGCAGTGGCGAAGCCCGTCATTCCGAATCCCTATCGCCTGACCGCGCGCCGCGACGTGATCATTAAGGCGGTGGCGGATTTGATGCGCGATCGCAAGCTGATTGTTGATGACGCCGCGTCGAAGCCTGGCGAAGGAATCATCGTTAGCCAGCCTTACACTTTCATCAAAGGTGTGGTCGTCACGCAGTCCGAATTGAATCGTTACGCCAATTTTGAGAGTTCACAGTCGCGCAGTTGGACCCGTGGCCGTTACACGATTGTGGTTGAAGTCCAGGCGATCGATGGCATCAGTTCTAACGTTTCCGTAACCGCAAAGATCGAAGGCCGCACGGATGGCGCCACCGGCGCCGAGTGGACTACTTTACAAAGCACTGGCGTAGCTGAGCAGGAGTTCTTGGGAGCGCTGATCGAGAGTATCACCGGCGCAAATCCCGGAGACCGCCCTTGAGCGCGGCTGAGGTCAAGTTAATTCTCAGATAGATTTTTCGAGAGCCTTCCGCAAGATGCAAACTCTGAGTCAATTGAATGACGGCTCGCCTCCTTTCGAGGAGGAAGAGCGCCGTCACGGCCGGCGTCTGGTCGTAGGAATCCTGTGCGCCTTGCTCTTAACGAGCGGACTGTTTGGCGGATACATGTACCTGCGCAAACGTCACGAGCGCCAGGTCGCCACCGCGGCTGAGGCCGCTCGAGTCAAGGCTCTGACCCCGCGCGTCGAAGTTCTTGTGGATGAAGCGACGCAGGATGAAAAGATGAGTCTGCTGGGTGGCACACTTCACAATATTTCAAATGAAGCACTGCGAAATCTGTCCGTAGAGTTGGAGCTGAGACAACGAAAGAGTGGCCGCCTCGAGATGAGATCCATCACGCCCGAGCAAACGGAACTGGCGCCGGATGCGAAAACCCGTTACGGTTTGGAGTTGCTGGTTTCAGATTACGCCAGCGCGCGGCTGGTTCGCGTCGTTGCCGGCGATAATCGGGCCGAGGTTCCATTCAAGGCACGTCAGGGAGCGCCACGGCCTCCCTTGCCGGCTCCGTCTGGCAAGACGGTGATCGTTAATCGTCCGGCGCCGCGCGGCGAACAGTTCATTAACACGCCGAACACCCCCGGGAGAGTGCCCTAGCCTATTCCTCTTCCGGCGGCGGAAGTTTTTTGCCGACCAGCCAACCATCCGGGGCGTCTTAATCGTCACAGCACTGCATTCTCAAGCTTGAACCAATGGCGAACTTTCGGATAGGATCGCTGACGAGAATTCTTATGTGGCGGCGAAATTTCACGATCAATCTGGTGACGCTCTCTTGCGCGATCGCCTTCGCCGCATTGCTCCTGTTTGGATCGTCGCCGGTCTATAGCCAAGCTGCTCCGCCTCGGCCGCCATCTACCGAGGGGAGACCTTCGACCGAAAGGCCATCAAAACGCGACAATGATGATCTCGGATCAGACATCGGTTCGCACGAGCGCGAGATGCGCGCCCGGCTCGTACTCAAGGCCGAAAAGAAGCAATACGATGACAACCTGGCGCGCGCGAAAGAGGCCGCGGAGATTGCCACTCAACTGCTCGAGTCTTATCAGGCAAGAAAGGCCTTCAACACCGAAGACAATAAGAAGCTCGAGCGCATGGAAAAGTTGACGCGCAGAATCCGAAATGAAGCGGGCGGAACGGAGACCGTCACCGATTTGAAAGAAATACCCGCGGTGGTTGAATCCGCCGTCAAACTCCTGGCCGAAGCAGCCGATGACCTGCGAAAGGAAGTCGAGAAGACTCCCCGCCACGTGGTATCCGCGGCCGTGATCGATCAAGCGAACAAGCTGATTGGTCTGGCCCAGTTCGTGCGCAATCAAGCACGCTGATTTTCCATGACCCACAATCCGTTAATAGCTGCCGGCCCGAAAGTTGGGGTTTCACTCGCCATTGTCCTGACAGTGCTGGCGGCAGCGCCAACTAGGCGCGCCTCGTCCACAATCAACTTGCGATCTCCTCAGCCGTTGTTCCTTCAGCAGAAAGACGACGATATCGTGCGCGTCAACACCGACCTGGTCGTTTTGAACGCCACGGTGCTCGGCAAAGACGGCAAGTTTGTTTCCGGTCTGCGTCGCGGCGACTTTCAAATTCTCGAAGATGGCAAAGAGCAAAAGCTCGCTAGCTTCAGCGCGGAAGAGACGCCGTTTGCCGCTGCGATTGCCATCGACACGTCTGGCAGCATGGAGACTCGTCTGACACTCGCTCGCTCTGCGGCCATACAGTTTCTCGACGGCTTGCGGGAATCAGACGTAGCTGCGATTTACAACTTCGACTACAAAGTCGAACAGTTGCAGGATTTTTCTCCGGGCCGCGACCTGCCGCCAAAGGCGTTCGGGCTGCGGGCTAAGACCACGACCGCGCTGAACGATGCCGTGCTGCGCGCAGCGGACGATCTAGCCGCGCGACCAGAGAAGCGGAAAGCCATCGTCGTCTTGTCAGATGGTGGAGAGAATGCTAGTAACGCCAGCTCTGACAAGGCGCTCAATCACGCCCTCAACGGCGGCGCGACCATCTATGCCGTGAACATGTCGGAAGAGGGGCCCGGACGGGATATGGTCGGTTCGGGAATCCTGAAGAACTTCACCGGAAAGTCAGGCGGGCAGTACATCTCAACTCCGGGCGGTCAGAAATTGCGCGACGCCTTCGCTACGATCCTCGCAGAACTGAGTCACCAGTACACGCTCGCCTACGTCCCCACGAACCGCGAGCGCGATGGCAAATGGCGTGCGGTCGAGGTGAAACTTGGGCGCCCCGAAACTACGGTGCGCACCCGCAAGGGTTATCGCGCACCGAAGGGCTAGTCTACCGAACGTTTGAGTTGACGCGGCGGGAAGCAACGATGCTAAGCGCAAGGTGTCGATCGAGACCCGCTGATCCCGCTCGCGTCCAACGATTTGTTAGACGTTTCCAACATTCAAAACATACTTCGCGAGATCACCAAGACGCAGCGCCGGCCGTGTGCTGTGAATCATGGCATGGCAGTTGGGGCAAACAGGAACTAAGTCCTTGACTGGGTCCACGACGTACTCACCTTTTGTTTCAGACAACGGTACTAGGTGGTGAACGTGGACGTAGTTCTTCCCTATGGCCCCGTAAAAACTCTCGAAGCTGAAAGAACAGACCGTGCATGAATAGCCATGATGTTCCAAGCATCGCGCCCTTGCTACGGGGTTCCGTTCGTAGGAATTAACGGCAACGGATTTCGACGCGCCTTCGATCAGTTCTTCAGCCGGGGCGAGTTCTTCGGCAAGAATCGACCCAACTTCGTCGTCGGACGCGTACCAACACGGGCCGACACGAATAAGACTCTTCGAAGCTAGCGTAGGCGTGAAGGTTTCAATCTTAGCTGGCCCAGGGCCTTCCTCGTAGGCGCCGGAGTAAACCATCGGAAAGGTCATCAACCGATACCCTTCTTCTTCAACCAATCTGATGTGTTCCCGGGATTGACCATAAGCGGGTTGTTTCCTTCCCTTTCTGCTTATTTCCCACTCCTCGCTCAGAATTAGAGACTTATTCCCAGATTGGTTCACGTCCCAAGCGCCAAAGATGATGATCTTCTTCGACTCATTGATGAAGGACCAGCTCCATCTCCAGTGGCGGCACGTAGCACCTTGGGATTCGATGAATTGCTTTCGGTTCATGCTAGAGAATCAAGTATAGGTAGACACATAACGTCTGAGTTCAGGTGGCGCGGGCGGTGGCACGCAACCCGCGCCGGACCAAGCTAGTTGAGAAGGGCGCTATCCCGCGCTCACCTGCAACGATTTGTTGGGCACGCCCCGAGATACAATGATTATTTGAGCCAGTTGTGGTGCATTGCGGAAACAGTCTTTTCGTCTTTGTCGACATACGCGGCCAACCAACTGTCGCTCAGGCCAGGCAATTTACTCGCCTTTCTGGCAAACCATACACAACGGTACGAAAACTTGTCTTTGTTTCCCGCCATGAAGCCGCTCTCGAAATGCGAAAGCGGTTTTGTCCGTGTTTTGAGATCCTCGATTCTATCTGGCGATCCTAGTTTGTTAATCAAATCGTCGATAGGGACCGGCTCGTTGAACTTGTCTAGCGCGTCCAACAGTTTCTGTTTTCTTTCGGCAGAAACTTCATAAGGGTATTGCCACTTCTCAGTTTCGTCTACCGGGTTGAGCCGATGGTAGTCGGGAGTCTTCTGATCGGGTCGTTGACCGACGCCAACGGAAACAAAGAACAATACAACTGACATGATAGTCAAAAAAGTAAGTCTCATTTCGATTCTCCAGTAAACGACGCGAGTGCCCAACGGTGGAGTTGAACCGGCGCGGCGAAACGTGGCCGGTTGGAGGGATAAAAGCATCATGGAAAACACGCAACCCGCGCTCGGTTCCAACGGTTTGTTATGCGATGGCATGGATAAGTTGTTGGACAGCGCCCAGGGATTACTAGAACACGCTGCGGGCTGTCTGGAATCAATGACGCACCCACGAAGCCCGCTCATGCGCGACGTGGTGGGTGCCAAGGAAAGAATCGAAGAGGCGCGACGGTTGAGGTCGCATAACGTTTGAGTTGACGCGGCGGGAGACGCCCACGTTACGGACAAGTTGTCGATGACAAGAGGGTGTAAATAGTTTTGTGTAAATGGTCATTGAGCAACTAACCAGATAAGGTTAGCAGAAGGAGAAAGATGACCATAGACAACGAGCTGATTGACAATCTGCTGAAGAACTACAAAAAGCCCGAAGACCTGATCGGCGAAAACGGGTTGTTGAAGCAACTGACGAAGCAGCTGCTGGAGCGGGCGATGGCCGCGGAGATGACCGAACACGTCGGTTACGATAAGCACGACGCGGCCGGGAACAACAGCGGCAACTCGCGCAATGGCAAGTCGGCGAAGACTATCAAAGGGACGTTTGGGGAGTTAGCGCTGGAGACGCCGCGGGATCGGAACGGAACTTTCGAGCCGCAGATCATCGAGAAGCATCAGACGCGGTTCACTGGCTTCGACGCCAACATCATTTCACTGTACGCGCGGGGGCTCTCGACCCGGGAGATCCAACAGCACCTCGAAGAGATCTACCATGTGGAAGTATCGCCAGGCTTGATCTCGAGCGTGACGGATGAAGTGCTCGATGAGGTGAAGACGTGGCAGAACCGACAACTCGACGAGGTCTACCCGATCATGTATCTGGACGCTATCCAGTTCAAAGTAAGAGATAACGGGCACGTCAAGAACAAGGCGATTTACCTGGCGATTGGCGTCACGATCGAGGGATTGAAAGAAGTGCTGGGGTTGTGGATCGCGCAAACGGAAGGAGCCAAGTTCTGGCTGCAAGTAGTGACCGAACTGAAGAATCGGGGTGTAACCGACATCTTTATCGCCTGCGTTGACGGGCTGAAAGGCTTTCCCGAAGCAATTGAGAGTGTGTTTCCGCAAACCGAAGTGCAGTTGTGCATCGTGCACCTGGTGCGGCACTCGCTGAACTATGTGGGCTGGAAACAGCGCAAGGAAGTGGCCAGAGATCTTAAGCTGATTTACACGGCGGCGACGGAAGGGGAAGCCGAGCAACGACTGGCCGAGTTTAGCCTGAAGTGGGATGCGAAGTTTCCGATGATTGCGAAGTCCTGGCGCAGCAACTGGGCCCGTGTGATCCCGTTCTTCGCGCATCCGCCGGAGATTCGGAAGGTGATCTACACGACCAACGCTATCGAGTCGCTGAACATGTCGCTGCGCAAAGTGACCAAAGCCCGCGGCTCGTTTCCCAACGATGAGGCGGTCTGCAAATTGCTCTACCTGGCGCTGCGCAACATTGCGAAAAAGTGGACCATGCCGGTCCACGCTTGGAAGGACGCGCTCAATCGCTTCGCCATCATCTATGAAAACCGGCTGCCGGCGAGTTAAGCGCGGAGCTGATTGACGAATGAACCAACCAGGCAAAAAACTGGGCCATGGAAACCGTGGAAAAACAAACTGCGTTTTTCCACCGTTCCCACAGCCCCTACTGCTGCTGACATATCAAGATAAAAAGCAGCCGACCCTAAACAAGAGAAGATCGTTTACACAAAATGCTTGACGGATCCTCATCCTATCCCAGCGATCAAAACGTCGGTCCACTGGCAGAGGTTTTCTGCTTACTGCTTACTGCCTCCTGCCTCCTGCCTTCTATTCTCTCTGTGTCTCTGTGGCTAAGCTGGCAAGCCCTTGCGCGCGATCTCAGCCATCAGTTCGCAAAACCGATCAAGTTCCGGCAGCGTCGTGTAAAGATTCGGCGTGATGCGAATGCCAGTGAATTCTTCGTGAACGATCGGCGTCGTGAAGATGCGATGCTTGCTGAACAGATAGCTGCCAATCTTACCTTGATCGAGTCCTTCGATTTGCACGTTCGCGATGGCGCACATCTGGTTCGGATCGAATGACGTGTTGAAGCGCACCCGAGGGATGTCTTTGAGTTTGTCCATCCAGTATCGCGAAAGGTAACGCAGCCGCGCCTCTTTGCGTTTGCCGCCGATCCCCTGGTGAAACAGTATCGCTTCGCCGATGGCCAACTTGGGCGCGGCTGAGTGCGTGCCAATCTCTTCGAACTTGCGGATGTCGCTCTTCTGCTTGTCTTCGGCAGCGAACAGAGGCCAGACCTTCGCGATTTTCTCGCGCCTGATGTACAGCAAGCCGGTGCCCTTGGGTGCGTACAGCCACTTGTGAAGCGACGTGCCAAAGTAGTCGCAATCCAGATCCGGCTGCTTGAAATAGAATTGGCAGAACGAATGCGCGCCATCAACGATGGTCTCGACACTGCGCGCGCGCGCCATTTGGCAAACAGCTTTGACGGGCGTGATCTGGCCGGTAATGTTCACCTGATGCGCGATTTGAATCAGACGCGTGCGCGGCGTTATGGCGCGTTCGAATGCGCCGGTGATCTCGTTGATGTTCTTCGGCGGAATCGGAATTTTGATTAGGTTCAGCTTGATGCCTTCGCGCTGCTCGCGCTGCCGAATCGTGGTCAGCATGCGGCCATAGTCCTGCGTCGTTGTGAGAATCTCGTCGCCGGATTTCAAGTCCATACCGAGGAGCAAAGTCTCCAGCGACTCAGAAGCGTTGCGGGTGATTGCTATCTCTTCGCGATCACAGCCGAACAGTTCCGCCAGTCCAGTGCGAATCGTTTCCGACTGCGGCTCGAGAATCTGCCACATCGTGTAGGCGGTCGCGTCTTCCTGTTGCCAGATGTAGCGCACCAGCGCTTCGGTGACGAGACGCGGACTCGGCGACACACCGCCGTTGTTCAGATTGATGATGCCACGCGTGACGGTGAACGCCTTCTGAATCTCAAACCAGAAATCTTCGTCCATCGCGGCCTGTTCGGGCGTCAGATGCGCGACGCTCTTCGTGGCCGCTTGAATATTCTTGAGCAACGCGCCGACGCTTGACGATGAAAGCGCTGCAAGGCCGATACCTTTGCCGGTTAGAGAAAGAAAGTTGCGGCGGTCGAGTTGAGTTGATTTCAAGGGCTACTCCTTTGCTGGGAGCGCGGACGTCCTCGTCCGCACAGCGAGCAAAGCTCGCTCGATCTAATTTGAATCCAAAAACTGGTTTCGCGCTGCGCGCTCAGTGCGGACGGGGACGTCCGCGCTCCCAGCATCAAGCCGGCGTTTCCACTCCATATCCCGCGCTAATCCATGCAGTCGTGCCGCCGGTTACGTTCAGCAAGTTCGTAAATCCCAGTTGCTGGCTGATGCTCGTCGCCGCGCTGGAGCGATAGCCTCCGGCACAGATGATCGCCGTCGGCTCGTCTGGCTTCAGGTTTAGGTTTGGCATCAGTTCCCGAAGTTTCGCAAGCGGCGCGCTGACTGCGCGCGGCGCGTGGCCGCTCTGATACTCTGCCGGACGCCGCACATCGATGACTTGCAGATTAGCTTCCTTCTCGATCATTTCCTTTAGCTCTGCCACGCTGATTTGCGGCACTGTGGCGAGTTCGAGTCCGGCTTCTTTCCACGCATTTATGCCGCCGGCGAGATAACCCTGCACGTTTTCCAAACCTACGCGCGCCAAACGCAGCCGAGCCTCTTCAATTCTTTCATCTGCGTCGGCGACGATCGCAATCGGCGCAGTCATCGGGATCAACGAACCCGCCCACGACGCAAACTGCCCACCGAGCCCGATGTTAAGCGCGCCCGGCACATGGCCCGCGCCGAATTCCGCGGCGTCGCGCACATCCAGAATCACCGCGCCATGCGCCGCGAATTCGATCACGTCCGCGGGCGACAGGGCCCCAGCATGCGCGAGCCCGTTCAGGGCTTCGGCACCGGCGCGATTAATCTCGGCATCTTTCGCAAAGTATGCGGGAGCTTCCGGCAGGTCGGTCGTCATCATCTTGACGAACTGATCTTTCGTCATCGGCTGAAGCGCATAGTTGAACTTGCGTTGATGGCCAATCGTCGAAGAAGTTTCCGTGGAGAGATTCTTACCGCACATCGAGCCCGCCCCGTGCGCTGGGTACACCTCGACCGCATCGTCCAGCTTTAGGAGTTTCTCGTGCAAGCTGTCGTACATCATTGCCGCCATCATCTCTTTGGTGAATCCCTTGGCGCCGGCGAGGTCGGGACGGCCGACGTCGCCGATGAAAAGCGTGTCGCCAGTCAGCACCTTCTGCGGTTGGCCAGAGAATTCAGCGTCTGCGACGAGCACGCAGATGCTCTCCGGAGTATGGCCGGGTGTTTCCATGATGCGGAGCTTCACCTTGCCGATGCTGATTTCGTCGGCGTCCTTGACCGCCCGATGGGGAAAAGCCGCGCCGGCCTTCTCACCAAAAACAATTTCCGCGCCCGTGCGCGCCGCGAGTTCGCGATGTCCACTGACAAAATCGGCGTGCAGATGAGTTTCGATCACGTACTTGATTCGCAAATCGTTCACCGCTGCTTCGTCGATGTACTGATCGACGTCGCGCTGCGGATCGACGACCGCCGCTTCGCCGTCCGAGCCGATCAGATACGAAGCGTGAGCGAGACAGTTGAGATAGAACTGCTTGAAATACATGGCCGATGTCTTGGATGTTTGCGCGGACGGATTCTCTCGCAAAATCCAGCGGACCGCAAGGATGTTGCTCGCAGAAGGGGCGTGTGACGGGGATGGCCGGTGCGGGCGTGGACGGGCTATTGCGCTGTTTGGATCACCTGCTCGGCAATCGCCAGGTATGCGCTGATTCGCACTTCGGCAGGGTGAATCCGATCCGCGACGATTCTGGCGCGCTCGAAATTCACCGCGCCCAGACTCGCCAGGGCCGGCCCCAGTTGATTTGCGGTCTCGGCCACGGCGTTACCGTTCGTCATGATCAATTCGCCATCACGATAAAAAGTCTGGCCGAATCCATTCAGCTTTAGTGCGGACTCGCTGATGTCGTTGAATTGATCAACCAACGGCTCGATGATCTGGAACGCGCGACTCGAATCGTACTTCGCAAACGCCCGGCCGATTTCCAACAATGCGCGCATTTCTTCCTGGCTGCCAGCCTGTGGCGAAGGGCCGAGCATGCTCCTGGCTTGTTCCAGATAGAGCAGCGCGGTGGCCTTCTTTTGATTCGAACCAATCAGACTCACTATTTGGCTGATGAGGTTCGCGCGCTCACGAGCCGGACGAAAATTGCTCACATTCCGCAGGGCTTCATCAATCTTTCCGCGGGACGCGGCGCTGTGGACTGCCAGCTGGTCCAAATGCTTCAGCCACTGTTGACGCTGGGTCGCGTTTGCAACGTGGTCCGTGATTATCTGCCGAGCCTGTGTTAGATCGCCAGCCGCGGCGGCCCTGCTCGCAATCTGCAGATAGAGCTGATCGCGCGTTTCGCGCGGCGTCTGGTTCACGGCTTCAAGGGCGCTGTCCACCGTACCGCTATTGATCGCTGCCAGAGCTTTCTGCCAGGCCGCGCCTTGTGTTCCGGTCTGATTGTTTAGTTCGGCGAACTTCTTTTCGATCGCGGCCGCGCTGCCGGGAGTAAAGCCTTCCAGATCCGCGCTCAGTTCTTTGAGCATATTCACCATGTTCTGCACGGTGTTGCGCTCCGGCGAATAGTAATTAGCTATCGGTGGAGAATAGGCGAGCGTCTCGGCAGCGATCTTCTGCAAGAGTTCTCGATAGTCGTCTTCGGAAAGAAGGCTTGCTTTCGGTGGTGACTCGTCGCCGGCGCCGGTTCGCGTTCTTCTGAACGGTATCACCAGGCGCAGAAGGCTGATTGCCAAGTACGCAGCCTCAGGATGCGCCAGAAACTTTTCGGTCGACAATTTCGCGGCGATGTCATGCGCCAATTTGACTGCCAGTTCCGGCTCCTTTTCGCCCAACCGATGCAAGGTATCAACCAGAGTCGTCGGAGTTCCTCTCTTGAGCGTATCCTCGGCCATTTGAAAGGCTCGCTTCGGATCATTAGCCGCGATTTGGCCTACCAGCGCGAGTTCGAGGTCAAGCTCCTGATTTCCCAGACCGCTGTTCTGATTTTCAACGGGAGACGATAGCGTCCTCGTTGCCCGAAGAAAATTCAGTGCCAGCTCAGGATCATGAGTCGCAAGCGTTTCCACCACTTCGCGTCTGAGTTGAATCGCGATTTGATAGTTCTCGGAATAGTCCTGTTCGTCGTCGTCGATGTTCGCGATGAATTCCTTGACGCTGTCGATTGCTTGCTCCATCAACGTTGCCGCGCGTTTCTCGTCCGAATTCCATAAGAGCTGCGCCGCCTTGATCTGGAATCGCGCGCGCGTCTGGGGGTGCAATTCTTGAAAGCTCCCGGCTATTTGGACAACCAGCGCCAGGCCCTTCGCTTTCATCCCTCCCTGATTCTTTGCGGCTTGCAACTCCTGCTCGGTCGCCTTTCGCACTTCGACAATCTTGATTTCGTATCGTCCTTTCGGATTTTCATATCCGCTGAGCGGCGTCACCTCAACGCGATACACCCCCGCGGCCTCTGCGATTACGGACACATTTTCCGGCCCCTCCGCTCCGTTCGGACTATCAAACTCGCCCAGCCGTTTGCCGGCGGGAGAAAATACGCGCACGAGTACATCGATTCCGTGCTGATCAACGACTAGTTGCAGAACCTGATCAGCTTCGAGGCTGACGTTGTAGGTGTGCGTCTGTCCTGCGGCCAGGGTGCGCTCAATCGGGGTGCCTGGCTGAAGATTCGTCGGCTCGGACTGGGCGCGGCCAAGTTCGGGATGGGAAAGAGTGAAGAGCAGCAAGAGCAGGATGCATCTGGGCCGGCGCATGTCAGAACCCCCTTTTCGGGAAGAATGCGGGTTCGTTACGGATGATGCACGCAACGCGGAAAGATATTACGACCCCGAGCCGGGTTGAAAAGTTCCATCACACTCGGTGCAGCTTAGGAGAAAACCGCGGGGCGAAGGTTGCCCGAGCCTGGGTTTCTTTGCGCAAAGACGCAAAGTCAGCGAGACGCGGGATCGGGTTCTTTCGGCAATTCATAAAACTCGCGTGCCGGCTTCAAGGGCCGCAGCATCCAGTAGGGCCGGCGCGTACGGTCGGGCGAATACTTATCCGCGGGCCGCGTCATTGTCAACCATTTCCGATAGACCTCGCGCGACTTTTCCGTGTCGACGTGAATGTCGCCATAGTTGTCCGTGCCTTCGGCTTTGCGCACGCGCACGGCCTGATGCCAGCAATGCATACCCGAAATCGGATCGGGATGGACGGGGAAAGTGAGGTTCTGATGCACGCCGACATCGCTCCACCAGATGCGCAAGCTGTCAGCATCGCTCGATTCGTATGGTCCCGTTCCGCGTTCGCGCTTCATTCCCCACTTGTCGCCTTCGTGATCCAGTTTGACCGTGGCCGTCAATTGTTTCTGCCCACTTTCATGTGTCTTCCAGCGCCCCATGTGATGGCTGCACGCGACGATGCCGGGCTTAATGCCTTCAGTCACCCACGCGCGTACGACGAAGTAACCAATCTCGGTTTCCACGCGTACCAGGTCCCCGGTGCGCACGCGCAGCGTCGCCGCGTGGCTAGTGTGCAACCACAACGGATTCGTGTGCGCAATTTCATTCAGCCACTTCGCGTTCGCGCTGCGCGTGTGAATTTGAATCGGGATGCGGAACGTTGAGATTAGAATTGTTTGATCAGGTTCAAGATTGTCAGGATGGACATGACTCTTGATGTACGTCGGAAGCGCATACTCCTGCCAGCCCCACGCGGCGAGTGTCGTTGAAAAGAATTCGAGCTTGCCGCTTGGAGTAGGGAAGCCACGCTTGATCTCGTCATCGACTTTCACGCCCACCAGACGTCGGCCGTCCGCGTCGCCATCGGGACTGGGAACCGGGACAACATTCGGCGACGCGGGCTTTGCCGCACGCGTGAACACGCGACCAAGAATATCTTCGCGAGTGTCATCAAGCTCTTCCACCGGCACAGTCTCTTCATAGATCGCGCCGACCTTTTTGGTGATCTCAAACGAGCCGTAGCGCCGCATGAATTCAAGTGGCGTCAAGTTTTCTTGCGCGGCTTTCTCTGGCAAGCCCGGCACTGAGTTTTCAAAGATCCATCCGTAGTATTCATCGACGCCCAGACGCGTGCCCGGATTCTTCTTGGATTCGACAAACTGGCGAATGCCAAGGGAGCCATCGCGGTCGATGCGCCAGGTCAGCTCCATGAAGAATTCGTTTTCTTCCCAAACTTCGCCAGGATTCACTTCGCGAGTGTCGCTGATGTCCTCACCATCACGTTGGCGCGCGGCGCGCATCACCGGCTGGCGGAATCCCAGCCACTGCGCGTCATGCGTTTCGTAGGAATGAATATCGTGACGCTCTGGGCCCAGACCCATCGGCAGAATGTAATCCGCGAAATATGACGTTTCGTTCCATACCGGCGTCAGCGCCACGTGACAGCCAACCAGGTTTTCATCAGTCAGCGCTTCGATCCAAGAGAAGCCGTCGGGGTTCGTCCAGACCGGGTTGTAAACGCGCGTGAAATAGGTGTCGAGTTTGCCGCGTCCTTCCTTTAGAAAGTGCGGCAGGAGAAAAGACATCTCGTGCATGGCGAGCGGGAACTCGGGCGGCCATGTCTTCTCGTTCCACATCTTCGGATGCGGCGGTGTGTGGATAGGCCGGGGCACAAACTTGTTCCACGCGTTCGGAAACACGCCACCTTCAGTCGCCACCGCGCCAAGCAAAGCGTTGAGCATGAAAAGACAACGCGCCACCGACCAGCCATGGCTGATTCCCGAAGTCGCACTGCGCCAGTTGTGACTTGAAAAACGCGTGCCCGCGGTCGCGACTACCTTTGCGATCTCTTCAAGCGCGTTGGCTTCAACGCCGGATTCTTTTGCGGCGAATTCGAACGTGTACTCTGCGTAAAGTTCTCTCAGTACCGACTCAAATTTCTCGAACGAGGTCTCGCCGCTTTTTGTGCTGCCTCCTGCCTCCTGCCTCCTGCCTTCTGCTTCCAGGTATTCCTCCCAGTTCCACCACCGCCTCACAAACTCGCGGTTGTAAAGATTGTTCTGAATTAGATAATTCGCAATCGCTAACAGAATGGCAGCTTCCGATCCGGGATAAGGCGAAATGAAATGATCGGCGTGCGTCGCGGTGTTGGATAGCCGCGTGTCAAAGACGATGAGTTTTGCGCCGCTCGCCTTGCCATCGATCACGCGTTGCGCGTGCGGATTGAAGTAATGGCCAGACTCCAAATGCGCGCTAATTAGAAAGATAACTTTCGCATTCGCGTGATCGGGACTTGGCCGATCCAATCCCATCCACAACTGATAACCTTCGCGCGCGCCCGAAGAGCAAATGTTCGTGTGCGAGTTGTGACCATCAACTCCCCAGGCCGCGAGAATGCGTTCGGTGAATCCATCTTCGCCGGGACGCCCGACGTGATACATGATCTCGTCGCGACGATCTTCGACAATAGCTTTGCGGATGCGGGCGGCGATGGTATCAAGCACTTCGTCCCAACCGACGCGCTCCCATTTTCCTTCGCCGCGTTTACCCGCGCGTTTCAGCGGATAGAGTATGCGATCCGGATCGTTAACTTGATTCAACGTCGCCGGCCCTTTGGCGCAATTGCGCCCGCGGCTCCCCGGATTCTCTGGATTGCCTTCGAACTTCTGAATTTGATTCGTGTCTTTGTCGACGTAAGCGAGCAGCCCGCACGCCGACTCGCAGTTAAAGCAGGTCGTCGGCACTAATGAATAGCGCCGTTCCTTGCGCCGCGGCCAGGCCTGCGAATCCAGCTCAGTCCAATCATCCCAGCGTTCCTTGGGCGGAAACGCCGCGAGATGAATGCGCGAAGGGCCGGGGTAGAATGTTTCACTCATGTTTGGTCTTTACTTGATGCGGACTTCCAGCGATCCGATCATTTGCTCAAGCAACTTCAAGTTCGGTTGATATCGATCGTCCGGTAATGCCTCTAACTTTGCTACGATCGGTTGCAAGTAATCCTGATATTTCTTTGAGTTGTGTGGAAGCAGGTAGTTCTTTTCGTTCCATGTAACCAGTTCGGGTTCGCCACCTTTTGGTAGAAACGGAGCCGCGACCGAGAACTCAGCATAAATCCAATACCGACCATCGTCGGTAATCCCCTGGAACGCATACTCCATCGCCTCGTTTGATATCTGAGTCGTTTCCCTCTCCCATTGCGTAAGAAAGAACACGCCCTGCCCACCCTTGAAATTCACATATCTAACATGACCGACGAAGGCCATACAGGCTTCCCACATCGGCAAGAATGGCATCGCGGCGCTACAGCCTTTCGCTCTGCGGGCCTTCGCGATAAAACGACCGAGATGCACGGTGGGTTTAGCGGCCAAGAGCGCTTTCAAGACGCGTACTTCCTCATCAAAATACGTGGCCCAATCAGGCGGGTTGGGCGGATCGACACCCTTGTTGCCTTCCACGCTGGCAATTGACATAGCTTCTCTGAACTTGGCGATTGAGAAAACCTTTATCTCGGGATCGCCGCGGGAAGAGCCTTTGAAGAGTGGATAGCCAACCAAGGTGAACGATGAATGCTCGGGCGCGACATCAGATGGCTTGCCGTCGGTCGATGCTGGAATTGTTCTGGACTTGACCTCGGTCGCTAACGAAGGATCGAAAGTGAAGCTGACGCCTCCGTAACTTACGGCGTTAGTTTTGTTGACAATGGTCTGAGTTGCGGGGTCAGCCTGCGAAGTCTTGGGAGCTTGCTGGTGAAGCAGAGAGCGAATCGCGATCATGCCGATGCCGCCCAACAGCAAGACAACAAGAACTGTAACAAGCGTTCGCTTCATCTTAATGACGTTAGTCTATCTTTGAAGTCTGGCTCGCAATTTCTGCATAACCAACTCGCCGTCTATCGTCTCAACTTTGCCTTCGTCGATCTCGCGCAGCCTTCGCTCAGCTTCCTCTGCCCAGAGCGCATCGATTCTTTTCTGATCCGGGCCATCAAGGCTTTCGAGCAGATGATCGGCAAGCATTGCTCTCTCGCCCGGCGAAAGTGAAAGCGCCGCGACGAGAATTTCGTCGAAACCGCTCAATGTCTCTCCAGTGCTATCGCTATGGTGCCGTCCCTCTAACTCTCGACGGATTTCCGCTGCCACTTTCAGGCTCTCTTCCATGACGTTCTTGGTCTCCAATTTCTAGCGCGCACCACATCTCAGTCGTCAAACTACGCCAAAGCATCAAATCCCAACGCGAACTCAATCGCCGAGCGCACTTCACGCATTCGCTCAGGCGATAATTGCGTAATCAGCTCTCCGACTTGGGCCTTTTGAATCGTTTGAAGGTTATATGCATTCACAACGCATTCCTCGAGCACGCCATCCTCGCCCGGAGTCAGAGTCACTTCGGATGGAACGGCTCGAATCGCGGTCGTAATTTGAGCTACTGTTACACTGGTGAGATACGAAATGGCGGAATTGCGAGTCAAGATCAACACCGGGCGGCGCCTGTCAGGAGAGCGGAACGTATACCAGTAAACGTCGCCTTGATTCATGGCTCTCCCCAATCCTGCTCACTCCGCCATTCTTCGATTTCCTCAGCTCGTTGAGGATGCTTCAAATACCCTTCAGCGTCACGCCTTTCCTTAGCGATGATCTCGCGCTGTTGCAGAGCTCTTTCCAAAGCGACCTTGATGAAATCTGACGGCGTCATCTGTAGAGCGTTAGTCGCTTGCTGTACTTCGGCTAACAACGATTCGTCGATTGAGAGTTGAATGGTTTCCATGGTGTCAGTCTAACATGCGTCGCAAGCAGTACGTAGCATTGCATCGAGCCTGATTCACGCCAGCACCGACTGTCCCGCCTGCACGTAGGCATGCTCGAACAGCGTCAATCCAATCATCGCCAACTCTGTCGCCTACTCCGTGAAACATCGCCAACGAAGTCAGCGGGCTGGCCGTGGCTTGTGTGTCACTTCTTAAACATGTCCGGGTTGTCTGCTTCGAGTTTCTTTGCCTGGCCGGCGAGTTCATCGGCGTCTTTCAAGAGCTGGGCGACCTTCCCGTTATTTGTGTTCGCTCGGGCGATGAAACTCGATCGACTCTCGCTGTCGAGCAATGCCTGCGGAGTGCCCTTCGAAGCCTCGACCAGTTCCGCGCGCTTGTTGTATTCCTTGACCTTGATGCCCAGGTACTCTTTGAACTTGTCGCTGATCTTTAGCTTGCTGGCCTCTTCGTATTTCTTAGCCGCTTCTTTGCACTTGCCCTCGGCTTTGTCGTACGCGGCGATGGCTTCCTTGGCCAGAGTCCGGGCCTCGGCCAATTGCCTGACGTTTGTCTGAAGCATCGCGTTCTTCTTCGCTTCGGCATCCACGAAATATTTCCTACCTTCCTCGACGGCCGCGTTGCCTTCATCGCCAATCTTATTGGCCTTCTCGGTCTCCAAGCCGCTACTGCAAGCCAAAACGGCGGCGACCAGAACGAGCAGCGCCATGAACATGCTCGCGTAACTTTGGCTAAGTATCTTCTTCATCTTTGGAGTCTCCTGTTCTTAATCAGTTTCCGAACTATTTTCTAACCTACCCGGTCGCTACCGCTCGCGGTACTGACCTCATGCCAGCGGCACGGATTGTCCGGCTTGCACGTACGCGTGTTCGAACAACATCATTCCAATCAATGCCAGCGGCGCGCCGCCAATGCCGATCGATGGGCTCACATAGCCGAGAATCGCCAGCCACGGCAACAGTCCGCCAAGTATCGACAACACGATTCCGATCCAGAACTCATTCTTGTAGCGGCCATGCGTCATCTCCCAAACCGCCAGACGCGCGTGCGCCGTCGGATGTGTGAGCGAAACTTCGCCCCAGATCATCAGGACGTGAAGCAAGCTCGCGACTGCGAGCACCCAAAGTGAAGCGACGACTGTGGGCGGCACAGCGTCGATGAATGATACTGACGAGCGAGTGCCCTCAAATCGCGCCGCTATCGGCAAGAATATAGCCGACCCCAGCAGCAACGCCTGCACGAGCAGATGCGGCGGCAACAACGGGTTCTGCCAAAGGTCGCGCGCCTTCGCTTGAGCGAACAAGTACGCGGTATAGACCGCCGTCAGAATGGACAAAGGAATCCCAGCGATCATCAACCAGGTTTGCGCTGATTTCGATCCGAGCAAACTCCCAACGAAATGCAGCGCCAGCACCAGCGAATATCCCGCAATGATGAATGCGCCTTTCACCAGCCAGCTTTTCCACTGCGGCCGCGTGAAGATCATGTAGAAGCGCGACGGATGTTCCAGGTCCCAAAGCAATAGCGCACCCGTAATCCCAAGAAACGCTCCCGAAACAACCGGCGTCACCCATAACCACAAAACGCTGTCGGCCCGCAGGAATCCGAATAGGACCAGCAACGCCGCGACCAGATAAACGCCCGACGCAATTCCTTTCGTCCACGTGTACAGACTCACCCGCCAGTCCCAAGGAATCGAGTGCGCGACGTCGTAACTCAAGAGCGCCGCGGCCGAACTGTTGCTGAAAGTCGGATTGCCAGAGACGACATGCTCGCTGTCTATTTGCTGCTCGCTCCACATAAACAAGCCCGCCTCGGGACGACGCGCGGCCAGCGGATCCAGCGTCGCCTGATGCGCGCCCTTGTAGAAAAGCTTCGGCAGCGTTTCTTTCTCCGGACGGCGAACATTCACGGCTTCGCGATTGATGATCTGCGCCACGTACGACGACTGATCGTTCATGTCGCCGATCAGAATCGCCTGCGTTGGGCAAACGACTACGCAGGCCGGCTCTAATCCAACATCGATGCGGTGCGCGCAGAAGTTGCATTTCTCGGCGGAGTGATCTTGCGGATTGATAAAGATAGCGTCGTAAGGACAGGCAGCCATGCAGGCTTTGCAGCCGATGCAGATCGATTTGTCGAAATCTACTATGCCATCAGTTCGCTTGAACATCGCCGCGGTCGGACAGGCGGTGACACAAGGCGCGTGCGCGCATTGATTGCAGCGCGTCACCTGATTGGCGCGGCGCACTTGCGGAAATACGCCGACGTCCACGTGCTTGACGTAGGTTCGCGTTACGCCGATGGGCACGACGTTCTCAGACTTGCAGGCCGTCGTGCAGGCGTGACAACCGATGCAACGAGTGTGGTCGATGACCTTTGCCCACTGCACACGATCAGTTTGAGCTGGTTGTGGCTCGCTCATGTTCGCTTTACGAGAGGGCGAAATATATCACGAACGCGGGGCGCAGTTCCGCTTATTCCGATTGGACAATGGCGCTAAAGATGAAACTTGAATGACGTGCCGATGGCGTGAAGGTCGCCCGGGTGCGAATAGCTGTCGTTCTGTCTCGCGTAATAAAGACTGAAGGTGAAGTGACGGTTGACCTTCTTTTCAATGCCGGCATAGATACGGTTGCGAATCCACGCGCGCGCGATTGAATCGTAGAAGACTTCATCAGCGATAAAACCCTGCAGCTCGAACTCCCCGATTTTCAATGGATGCTCAAGCTGCATGCGGTTGCGATATTCCGTAAAGTTCGGCCGCGGATCGCGGATATGATATTCCACGCGATTACGGTCGCTGAACGCGAACCGCCCCAGCGGAAACCTGGCAGTTGCTTCGAGCGTGATGCGTTCTTCGGTGCTGTGACTGGCGCTGGTTGGCTGTGACGCCCCGTGCAGATAAAAAGGGAAAAGCGTCAGGTGCTTGCCGACTCTGAACGAAACTCCGGCGCCAATGCGTTCGTTTACGGGTCGCGCGAAATTGCGTCCAACCCGCACGACGCCCAACAGCATAAGATCGACTTTCTTTGACAGCGGCACTGCCACCTGCACATCATTCCACAACTGCGCGTCATCGCGCGGGCGCGACGTCTGACCGTACGTGGTCCCGAAAGCCAGAGCTGCAAGCGATAGCGACAGAAGAGCACGAGTCGGCTGGCATGCCATAAAGACTTGCAGGGTTCGATGGCGTCCGTCCGAGTGAATTTTCGTGGGCAAGGGTATTGTCTGCGGATTGGTTCCCGACTGAAGAAAATGTACGGCTCATCGTCCCATCGATGGGTCACTCGGCCAGCGCTTTGAGGTCATCGATCCAGGCGCCGAGCAATTCCAACTCTCTGGCATCGACGACGCCTATCCGCACCAACTCTTCGTAACAGGCTCGGAGGTTATCACTCAAATTCTCGATTCCTGCTCGCAGTTTCAACCGCGAGAGCGCTTCGCATATTTCCGCGTTGCGCAGATATCCCGGAATCTCGTCGGCAAAGTCGCGCATTAGATCGTGAGTGTTGCGCGCTTGCGCGCTGTTTGGTTCGTGAAACAGCAGAGACCATTCGTTTTCCCAGGCGATTCGTTGCGCGATGAAGCTGCGCCAAATGTCGGTCATGCGAAAACTACAATACGCCGGCAAGTAGAGCAGAGGGAAAGCATCGCGCCACCACGTTGTGTTCTGGCTGTTGAAAGGGCACCACACATCTTCTTTCAGAGCCACGCGACGGTCGCGACGAAATGAAACCGGCGCCGTGTGCGTGAGGCGATAGATTGCATCGACGTCTGGATCCACATCGCTCAGCCCCTGCTGGATCGGCGCGTCAACATCGTGCGTGGCGAGTTCATCGAACGAAGGCTGTGGTGAGTTGATTCGATTCAGCGGAAAGCCGCGCGGCCAGATGTTCGCGTCGGAAAAGTATCGATAGACATTCAGCCACCCAGCTTCAGTGCCGGCGCAAACAGTCTGCACGCGGGTGCGCTGATGCCAAAACGTTTCGTCGGGCGCGTTGTCGTCGTCCGTCTCAATAATCAACTCGGCGCCGGCGCGCATCGCGATCAGATACCCAATGTTCTTGCGGGCGTAATGACGGGTCGGACACAGCGTCGCGAATTTCAATCCGAGTTCGCGCTGTTGCTGCAAACCAAAAAAGTCGCAGCCTTCGAGGGAAAACTCCGCCGGGCTCGGCTCATCTCCGATGACAATGAAAGCATAACCACGCTCGCGGCAACCGCGCGCCAACGCTTGCAGCGTAGCATTCGGCGCGGCAATCGAAGTCACCACGATGGCGGTCTGTTCCGAATTAGCTTGGGGCTCAGTCATCTTCTGTTTGGGGAATCTCACAACTGTCCCTGCAATCTCAATTGAAACAATCGCCAAAGGTTACTAAACCCGTCCTTCAACGCGGCGCTGCCGACATGATGACTTGCGCCGCGATATTGAATCGGCACCTCGACGGTCTTGAACCGCCGGCAATAGGCTTTGATTTCAGTTTGAAAAAAAGGACCGCGCGAGCGAATGCCTTTGTCGAGCACGTACTCCAAAGTGGATCGCGAAAACAATTCGAATCCACCGGTCATGTCTTTGAGCGAAGTCCCCAGCAACGCGTTACTGACGATCGATCCGCCGCGACTGATTAAATAGCGGCGAAGTGAAGTCTCCCTTATGCTGCCTCCGCGACAAAAGCGGCTGCCGAAGACGCAGTCATAGCCTTGGTGCATGCGGGCGAAGAACTGAGAAATGTCCGACGGTTGATGACTAAAGCCGGCGTCGATCTCCAGAACCCAATCACAACCGGCCGCCAACGCCTCGCTATATCCCACCAGGTACGCATCGACGACGCATTTGTTTTGCGGCGCCCACACGACCTGCAGATCAGTTTCTCGCGCAAAGAGGTCATCGAGGATCGCGCGCGTCTTGTCCGTGCTCTTCCGATCGAGGACTGCGAAGAAGGTGACTGACTTGAAACCTTCCTGGCGGCACTTCTCCAGCACCTCTTTGACGAACGCCGCAGCGCAATTCTCTTCATTTGCCATCGGGCAGACGATCCCGAGACTGATGCTTGAAGGCGGCGTCGTCACGCGCATCGATTCCGCTCCGTTGGTTTCCATTCGCGACTTAAGAATCAGGGAAAGACCCCGCGATTGCAAGCTCCTGCGCCGGTCGCCGGCATCGAGTCCGATTCGGTGAAACGCTGATGAATGTGCCATATTACCGCCTTGGATCGGAACCCAACCGCGGCCGCGCGTCGTGGGTCGGTTTGCGTTCAGAGTTCAACCTTTAGGTTGCTGACTACTACAGACGCAAGCTAAAGCTTGAACTCTAAACTGACCCGCTACCGCCGCGTGACAAATCGATTCGTGAAGGAACGACTACTCAAATATCTCTGCTGTCCCGCTTGCTCCGGCGAAATCGAGGTCGCTGAGGTCGGGCGGCGCGACGGTGCGGAAATCATCGAAGCTGAGCTTTCGTGCGCGTCGTGCAAGACCCGATGGCCCGTCACTCGCGGCGTGCCGCGCTTTGCTTCGATTGAAGGCGTCGCCGAAGACAAAGCTGCGACTGCTGAGAGCTTTGGCTGGCAGTGGCAGCACTTCACCCAGACGGATCAAAAGTACGAGCGACAATTTCTCGGTTGGATTGCGCCGGTCACTTCTGAGTTTTTCAAAGACAAGATCGTCCTCGAAGGCGGCTGCGGCAAGGGTCGTCACACGCAGTTAGCCGCGCAGTGGGGCGCGCGCGAAGTGATCGGAGTTGACTTGAGCGCGGCAGTCGAAACCGCGTACGCGGCAACTCTTGAGTTAGAGAACGCGCACATCGTGCAGGCCGACATTTTCAACTTGCCGTTCGCGCGCGAGTTCGACTACGCATTCTCGGTGGGAGTGCTGCATCACTTGCCGGATCCGCGCGCCGGGTTTCGGTCGCTCGCCTCAAACGTAAAGGGCGGCGGCCACATTTCCGCCTGGGTTTATGGCGCAGAGAACAACGAATGGATCACGCGCTGGGTGAATCCGCTGCGCGCGCGCACGTCGCGCATGAATCTGCGTGCGCTGTTGCAGCTCTCTAAACTTCCCACCGCGATCGTGTTTGCCGCGACGAAACTGATTTATGGTCCTCTGAATCGAATCGCTCCCGGAATCGCGCGCCATCTTTTCTACAACGATTACCTCAAAGCCATCGCGGGATTTGGCTGGCGAGAGCAGCACACGATCGTCTTTGATCATCTGGTGGCCCCGACTTCGTTCTACATCTCGCGGCCGGAATTCGCGGCGTGGTGGGACGAAATCGGCGCGAGCGACGTCGTGATCGAATGGCATAATCGGAACAGTTGGCGCGGGTTTGGGCGGATTGGATGAGGTTCAGAGTTCAACCTTCAGGTTGTTGATTGTAAGGAGCAAGCTAAAGCTTGAACTCTAAACTACCCTAAAGCAAATCGTTGACGCCCCTTCGCGCAACCAAGTATGATGTTTGTGGTTACAAGGGCGACATCGCCCAACCCCATTTGAGCTTCGGTTCTTGCCCTTTCACCTCTCCAGTAATTCACCGCGGTAGTAACTACAAGGACTAAGGTCTGACATGCCTCTCAAGATTGATGATCTGCTCATAAATGCCAGCGCCCACTTCGCGTCCGACTTGCACTTAAAGGCCGGATCGTTTCCCGTCATGCGCATCAGCGGCGAGTTGCATCCCGTCGCGGACGCGCCGCGCCTTTCGCCCGAAGACACGCTCGACATGGCGTTTTCGATGATGTCGAATCGGCAGAAACAAAAACTAAAGGAAGTTTCCGAAGTCGACATTGCCTACAGCGTCAAAGGCCTGGGCCGGTTTCGCGCGAATATTTTTCAGCAACGCGGCGCGGTGAGCATCGTGCTGCGGGTGATTCCCGATAAGACCAGGAATGCCGCTTCGCTCGGTTTGCCGCCAGTGATCGATCGCATCGCCGACGAGCGGCGCGGGTTGATTTTGGTGACGGGCTCGACCGGTTCGGGAAAGTCGACGACGCTGGCGGCGATGATCGATCGGATCAACTCGACCCGCTCAGGACACATCGTCACGATCGAAGATCCGATTGAGTTCCTCCATCGCGACAAACTTGCATTCGTTACCCAACGCGAAGTTGACGTGGACACGCGTTCGTTTGCCGAAGCGTTGCGCGGCGCTCTGCGCCAGGACCCCGACGTGATTCTGGTCGGCGAAATGCGCGACCTCGAAACAATCGAAACTGCGTTGACCGCGGCGGAAACAGGACACCTGGTGCTTTCGACTCTGCACACGCTCGATGCGACCGAGACGATCACGCGCATCGTTTCATCGTTTCCTTCACATCAGCAGAAATCTGTCCGAATTCAGTTAGCGGGAATTTTGAAAGCTGTGATCTCGATGCGCCTGGTACGTGCCGCGAAGGGTTCGGCTCGGGTCCCGGCGGTTGAAGTGATGGTTTCGACGGGCCTGATTCGTGACTACATCATTAACGAAGAAAAAACGTATCTGATTCGTGAAGCAATCGCCAACGGCGCGTCGCAGTACGGAATGCAAACCTTCGATCAGTCGCTGTTTCGGCTATTGCAGTCGCGGTCGATCTCTATGGAAGAGGCGATCCACAACGCGACCAACCCGGATGAATTCAAGATGCGCGTCTCAGGGATTCTTTCTTCAGATCAGCCGCTCGATGATGCTGGCGGCCGCGGCGAGCAGGCCGCGCCGAAGCGCGAAGAAGTCGAATCGGTGTTTGTGAAGCACTGATCATTTTCCATTCGTCATTTGACATCTTTCATTTGCCATTTCAATCGAAGGCTCCCCTTCAGTGCCGCCGGCCTTCAAATGAAAAATGAGAAATGAAAAATTATGAAAAATGCCAAATGGAAAATGGCTCTGAGTCCCAAGCCAGACTTACGTGGCCCGCTTCGCTTCCTGCCACAATCCTTCCAATTCATCCAGCGTCGTCTCATCAAACGTGCGATTGCGTTCGCGCAGCTGGCCTTCGATGTAGCCAAACCGGCGCCGAAACTTTTTGTTGGCCAGCTTGAGCGCGGCTTCCGGCTCGACCTGCATATGCCGCGCAATGTTCGTGACCACGAACAGCAGATCGCCAATCTCTTCGCGCACATGCGCGTGAGTCTCTTCATCCTTAGCATCGGTATGGGTGGCGATCGCCGCGCGCAATTCATCAAGCTCTTCCTGCAACTTCTCGAAAATATCTTCGACGTGCTTCCAGTCGAAGCCGACGCGCGCGACTTTGGTTGAGATTTGATGCGCTTCCATCAGCGCCGGTGCTTTTGTTGAGACGCCGTCCAGAATCGACGTGCCGGCCGCGTCGCCCGCCAGCTTGCCGGCTGCTCGTTTTTCTTCCGCCTTGATCGCTTCCCAGTTGCGCAGAACCTCCGCGGAGTCGCCGGCCGTGGTGTCGCCAAAGACGTGCGGGTGACGCCGCACCATTTTCGCGTGCACCTGTTCGATTACGTCGTCGATGGTGAACTCGCCGCGTTCAGCCGCGACGCGCGCAAAGAAAGTAATCTGAAAAAGCAGATCGCCGAGTTCTTCGCGCAGATCGTCAGGTCGTCCCTGGCGCGCTTCTTCCAGCGCGTCGAACGCTTCATAAGCTTCTTCGAGCAGCATTGGCGCCAACGTCGCGTAAGTTTGTTCGCGATCCCATGGGCACCCGCCGGGCGAGCGCAAATGGTCCATCAAGACGACCAGGTCAGTGAATGTTTTGGACATAACCACTAGTTTCAGGTTTCAAGTTTCAAGTTTCAAGTCTCGTGACAGAACCCTAAGCGGTAGCGACGGGATTCTACCCTCAACTTGAACCTATGATCCGGTTGCTACCGCTCGCGGCTCTGCACAAGCCAGCTTTGCGATCATGCGAACGCGAATGCTAACATCGCGCCTGTCTTTCTAAATCAATTCATGACGCCAACGCTCTTCGGCAGACACAATGGACGAACAGCAACCCACTTTCAAAGTAGTTGACCGCAGGCCTTTCAATCCCGATGGCACGCCGCGCGAACTTTCTGCAGAGGAAAAGCAGGAGACCGAGCGCGTGGCAGATTCGTTAAAGATTCCCGCGGTCGAGAGTGTGCCGAGCGCCGCCGCAGCGCCATCGACCACGCCGCCTGAGGAACAAGTCGAGCCGCAGACCAGGCCGGCAGCTCCTCCGCGTCCGGCGCCGCATTCTCACTCAGGCGGCGATCCGCTCGACGACCCGACGAGTTTCCTGAGCTTGATCATGTCGCTGGCGTCTAACGCGGCGTCGACTTTGGGAATGATGCCGCATCCGGTCACCGGTGAAACCGGCGTCGATTTGAAAACTGCGAAGCATTGGATCGACGTGCTCGGCATGCTCGAACAAAAAACGCAGGGGAATCTCGACGAACAGGAAGCCCAGGTCATCGAAAGCTTGCTGGCGGATTTGCGGATGCAGTACGTGTCATTCTCCAGCTCGCCCCCACCGCCGCCCGCAAAGTTCAGCGCCAGCGATATCACGGGCGGTCGGTGAGAAATCTGCAGCGAAGTAATAAGAGATCATTTTCCATTTCTCATTTGACATTTTTCATTTGCCATTGAAAGGAGGCCGTGCGGAGAAACCGTGTTCGCCTGTCCACAGATGACCAAATGAAAAATGTCAAATGAGAAATGGAAAATGATCCTTTTCTAACCACCAATGCAACTCACCTTCCTCGGCACCGGCACATCAACCGGAGTTCCTTCGATCGCGTGCGACTGCGAGACGTGCGCCTCCGACGATCCGCATGACAAACGCCTGCGCGTTTCGGTTTTGATCGAACACGCCGGCCAAACTGTCATCGTTGATACGTCCACGGATTTTCGTCAGCAAGCCCTGCGGGTTGGGTTGAGGCATCTAGACGCTGTGCTGGTTACGCATTGTCATGCCGATCATGTCTTTGGTCTTGACGACATTCGACCGCTCAACTTTCGTCACGGTGCGCTGGGGCTTTATGCGAACGAACGCGCGTGGGTAGACATTCGCCGCATCTTCAAATACGTCTTTGAGCCTTCGCACTTCGGCGGCGGCTTGCCGCAGATCGTGCCGCACACGGTCGTTTCAGGCGCACCGTTCTGTCTCGCTCCCGATCTGGAAATCACCCCGCTCGAAGTAATTCATGGGCGCCTGCCAGTGATTGCGTATCGGTTCAATGATTTTGCCTACGCGACTGACCTGAGCGAGATTCCGCCCAAAACCATTGAAGGTTTGCGCGGCTTAAAAGTGCTGGTGCTTGATTGTTTGCGCATTCGTCCGCACACGACCCACCTGTGGCTGGAACGCGCGCTTGAATATGTAGAACAGTTGAAGCCCGAGCGGACTTACTTCACGCACATCACGCATGATGTTAAGCACGCGCGCGATTCGAAACTGCTGCCCGATAATGTTGAGTGGGCGTACGATGGGCTGGTTCTAACCGATGAGTCGTGAGTGATGAGTGATGAGTAATGAGTAAAGCGCTCTCCGACTCATCACTCATTACTCATCACTTTCCTTATGAGACTTTTTCACGGCACCGACAATGCTGACATCGCGCGTCCGACGGTTTTGACGCTGGGCGTGTTTGATGGTCTGCATCTCGGGCATCAACTGATCATGCAGACGGTGGTCGCGCGCGCGCGCGCAGTCGGCGCTGTGCCCACCGTGATTACTTTCGAGCCGCATCCCCGCGCCGTTTTGCACCCTGAATCCGCGCCGCCGCTTTTGCAGACATTCGATCAGAAGATTGAAGCGCTCGGCGTGCTCGGAATCGAACAGACAATCGTCATCCATTTCGATCAGGCGTTTTCCCAAATTCGCGCGCAGGATTTTCTGAGTGATGTCGTCGTCGAGCGCCTTCACGCTAAGGAGGTCTATCTTGGCCGTGGCTTTGCCTTTGGCCGGGGCCGTGAAGGCAACATCGAGTTGCTGCGTTCTGTCAGTCAGAGTTTGGGCTTTTTCGCTGATGAAGTTTCGGAGGTGCGTCTGCGTGGACGCCGGATCGGGTCGACTCGCATTCGCGAACTCTTATTACATGGCCAAGTGAATCTCGCTCGCCGGATGCTGGGCCGGCCGTACGGAGTTGAGGGTCGCGTCGTGCGCGGCGCAGAACGCGGAGTGCAATTGGGATTCCCGACCGCGAATCTACATCCGCAGAATCGCGTGATTCCCCGCAACGGGGTTTACGTGACGGTGACGCTCATCAAGGGCGAGTGGCGGCGCAGTGTGACGAACATCGGCACGCGGCCGACTTTTGAAAGTGGCCCTGAAACTTCAGTCGAGACTTTTGTGATTGATTGGTCAGGCGATCTTTATGGCGATGTCGTGCGCGTGCGCTTCCTTCATCGCTTGCGTGATGAGCGGAAGTTCAATTCGATTGATGATTTGAAGTCGCAGATCGAACGTGACGTTGCGCGCGCTGAGAGATTCTTCGAACGCGCAGGTGTGCGGCGCTCACTGGCGATTGTCTAGCTGGTGCTGGGAGCGCGGACGTCCTCGTCCGCATTGAGCGCGAAGCGCGAACAACAACGAAGGGGGCGGACGGGGACGTCCGCGCTCCCAGCATCAAGCGGCTCGTGATTGAACTACTTGCCCGGCGCTTTCTCGCCGTTGGCCCCGGGTAGATTCAAACGGTCGCGGAACAGGTTCAACAGCAGAAGCGTTCCAATGCCGCCGCCGCCGTCGCCCGAGCCGCCGCCCGTAGCCATCACGTCCGGAGTGATGCGCACGCCTTTCTCGCCAATCACTTTCAACGTCTCGATCAGCGCGACGCCCTGTCCACCCAGCGCGTTGACTTGTTCGCGATAGGCGACACCCTGCGCTTCGCCCATCAGACGCACCTTCTCGGCTTCGGCCTTGCCGGTTTGCAAAATGTAGTGGGCCTCGCCCTCGCCTTCAGCCTTGCGTTGTTCGGCGCGCTTGCCAGAGATCTCGACGCCTACGGTAGCCTGCATCAAGTCTCTTTGATTGTCGGCCTGGGACTTTGTCCGCTCGAGTTGAATGCGCTTGTCTTCTGCCTCGCGCTGCGCGTTGTACATGCCTTGCCGCTGTTCGGCCAGAATCTTTTCCGTCTGCGTCTTCATCAACTCTTCGGGTAGATGAATGTGGCAGATCAAAACATTGACGACATCGACGTGATACTTCAACAAGTGCGCACGCACCCGAGCTTCGGCACGTTCCTGTTCTTCGTGGCGATTCTGCAAATAGGCCATCGCGGATGACTCGGAAGCCTGATTACGGAAGATCGAGTCGATCAGCGGATGCATCACGTTCTGGATCAAGCGATCGATGCCGCCGATTTTCGCTACCATGAACGGCGAGTCTTCCGGCTTGACGCGGAATACGACCCGCACTTCCAACTGCATCGTGAAACCGTCTTTCGAGATCACTTCGAAAGGGTTGAAGGTGTTGACGACTTCGCCCGAGGTCCATTCAACCGTCTGGTTGGTTGTCGGAATGACGATCGGAGTGATGGCCAGGGTGTTGAGATAGTAGCGGCCTGGACCAACGACGGTTTCCTGGATGCCTCGATAACCTTCGGGCACTACATAGGCTTCGTGTGCGCCTTCATCCAGCCGCCGGTCGGCCGGGTCGCCAGCCAGCAGTTCGGCTTTGATCTCGTCCGCGTCGACTTTGTTGAGGTGCGCAGCCGATTGCTTGGCCTGCTCCTGTTCTTCGCGCTCCATGCGCTCGCGAACTTTCGCAGCCATCTGGCGGCGAATATCGTCCGACGGGTCTTTGCCGGTGTTCGAGACAATCACCGCGACTTCGCCGGGCTTAATCTCTTTCGCCGATTCCAGGATTACTTTGAACAACAGCGGATTGATATAGTACGTGCCGGGCAACAAAATATCTTTCTGCGGCCCGCGCTGCCCGTTAGAGTCGATGAACTCGTGACCGTCCTGAAAGTTGTCGTGGCCGGCGATCGATTCGGCGACGTAATCGCCAGGATTCAGCGGCGCACCGTCCAATGCTTCGACCAGGCCAATCTGGTTTTCATTGATCACCGTGGCATCGAAGAGTCTGATCGTAAACAGACCGGGCTTTCCTTCCGTGCCGCCTTCGATGGGCGCCGACTGCGTCAGGATGCGATACGTGCCCGGCGTCAGGATATCCACTTGCGGCCCACGTTGACCGCCGGCGGAAACAAACAGTTCAGCGTTCTGATAGCTAAGGTGATCCTTGATCGCCTTAGCGAGCAGGCGACCCGGATCAAGGGGCGCCCCGTCGGCTGCGGTGACGATACCTACCTTGCCCTGTGGAATGACCGTCGTCTTCGCAATCGATACGCGGAAGAGGTACGGATGAATGGGCCACAGACCCGGCGGCAGCGTACGCAGTTGAATGCCTTTGACGCCGCCCTGTTTGATGAAAGCGATTGGATCCTGAAAATTGTTATGCGCATTTTGCGCGCGATCGAGCGCGAAGATTCTGCCGGGGAGCATGGGATCGCCATCGACTGCTTCGACAATCCCCAATTCGTCGGCGCCGATCTCGATCAGCGGCACTTTGCGCACGACTTTCTCAAACGGAAATTTGATTAAGTGCAAGCCCGGCTTCAGCACCTCAGCCTGGATGCCGACTTCGCCTTCAGTCGCGACTACGCGTCCCGGCGGCATGCGGCGTCCGACGTACCGTCGTTCCTTGATCGCGATTTCGCGCGCGCCGACGTTCACAAAGATGCGCCGCAGAATTACCAGCAGCACGATAAAAAACACGAAGACGACGATGGCTATGGGAAGAAGTGTAAAGACGTCGATGTTATTCATGGCAAACCTCTTTTGTGTCAGAAGCCCGACCGTAAGGGAGGGCCTTTCTAAGCGGGTAGCCCTTGCTTACGCGCGGGCTTCTGACGCGGCCGCTTCCAGTTCGCGGCGCGCGCTTGCGAGAGTGCGCTTCAAAACAAAACCTGCGCCTGAGCTTCGGGTGCGCGAAGAGAGTACCCAAAACTCGCCGTCAAATAAAGCCCGCAATTCAACCGGCGAAATATCCGCCAATTTCCGCGCCCGCCACAACTCTAGCGCCCGTTCCACAGTCCTTCGGTAAGTGTCTGCGTCATCAGTTAAGGCGGCGAGATGTAGAGTTCGCGCCGTGCCGCTGCGATCCGGCGCGGCGCTCCAGGATTTGATTCCAGCCTCAGCTAGACCATTGCTAACCGGCAATTCATGCTGCACCACATAAGACGTCAACGAGAGCAGCTGAGCGTCGGATTCGCATCGTTGCAGAAATTCGTTGAGCACTTGATCGTACAAGCCGGCGTCGCCGCTCTGATGTGCTTCGTCGAGCGCGGCGCGGTCACCGGCTTTCGCTTTGGCAATTAGTTGTTCTGCTTTTTCGCTTGCAGCAATTGCGGTTAGTTCACGGGCCGCTGCGCTCGTCAAAGATTCTTCCGCAAACAATCCGCGCGCGTTTGGTTGCGGCGGCAAAACGTTTTCAGAGTCGTTGAGCGAATACCTGCGCCACGAGTAGAAGGCGACCCCAATTATGACGATGATGACTATGGTTATGAGGAAAGGGATCATTGCGGTAGCGATGTTGGTTCGTTGAATTATACGCCCGATCAATTTGGAAGGTTCAACCGATTGCTGGGAGCGCGGACGTCCTCGTCCGCCCCTCGTTGTTTTGTTCGCGCTGCGCGCTCAGTGCGGACGGGGACGTCCGCGCTCCCAGCATTAGCTTCATTCTCGCGCGCGAAACCAGGCACTGCTGAACGGCCAGTCTTCAGCTTTGGCGCAGAGTTTCGCTTTCACGGGGTTGTTTTCAATGTAGGCAATCGCGTTCGCAAAATGCTCTGCGTCTCGGACATACCGATCGAAGTAATCTTCCATCCAGAACTGACCGCGTCGCTTGAGGAGTTTGTTAGCTTCGCGTGAGGTGAATGATTTGATGTCTTTCATAATCCGCGACAGTGACCATGCGATGCACGGCGTCAGGAGTATGTGCACGTGATTCAGCATGATGACCCAGGCCGAGAGCCAATAACGTTCGCTGTCAAAGTGGAGCAGCGACTCCTGAACCATCGTGGCGACGCGGTCATCTTTCAAAGCGCAACCGCCATAGCCTTGATCCAAATAAGCTTCGATTCTTCTGCGGAGAGCGGAATCTGCATCCGCGCAAGGCTCACTGTCCAACTCTCTCTTCCATCTTTCCAGCACAGGCTGCGGAAGAGAATCAGCGAGGCGAAACGTGATCGTTTGAGCTACATCGCCGCCGTCGAAGTGCGGCAGATAACCGCGACTGTGCCAGCCGGCGTCACGCAGTTCCTTTTGCAGTTGTGCTTTGACGCTGTTCATAGGCGCTTATTGCTGGGAGCGCGGACGTCCTCGTCCGCCCCTCGTTGTCTTGTTCGCGCTGCGCGCTCAATGCGGACGGGGACGCCCGCGCTCCCAGCGATTACTTGAGTGATATCGCGTTGAAGAACAACGGATAAGTCGCCAGCGACTGGCCGCGATACTGCGGGCGAAAGCCGAAGAGGATGATGCGGCCTTTGCCGTAGTCCACTTCGACGAGCGCGGCCTTGCCTTTGATGCGATCACCGCCGAGCAGCCAGCCAGAGAGCAGAGGATCGCGATCTTTCGGATACCACGCGATGACGTGAACGTTCGCAGGAGGCGCCACGCCTGCTGGGAACGCGGACGTCGCCGTCCGCACCTCGTTGTTTTTTCGCGCTTCGCGCTCATTGCGGACGAGGACGTCCGCGCTCCCAGCGTTCAGCACTTCAAACACCGGCGAGTTCTCAACCCAGGCAATCGATTCTCTCGGCATTCCTTTCGCAAGCGGATTCGAAGTGTCGAGGTCGATCCGCAGAATCGATCCCGGCACATAGAAATCCGTGCGCGGCAAACCATCAACGACGTCGCGCACCGGCAGCTTGAACTGCTCAATCGCGAAATCAGAGGCGCGGTTGAGACAGACGAGCGTGCCGCCCTGCTCGACAAATTCGCGCAAGGCTTTCACGCCTTCTTCGCCGATGCCGCCGGTGTATTCGGGCGGCATCGCGCCGGCACGATGGCCGTTGAGAATTGCGGCTCGGGGTTGGTCGGGGATGATGATGGTCGTGTATTTTCCGATTAGACCAGCCGATTTCACTTCATCATCCTTTAGCGAATGATAGTCGAGCGAGCGCGCGTTCAGCGGCCAGTCTGGTAGTCGCGGAGCGATTTCCTGTGGGACATGTTCAAGCGCCCAGCGCGTCCATCCCTCATCAATAGCCGGGACATGAGACTTATACAAGGCTAGCTTCGTTTTGTACGTCTGCTCACCATCCACAAAAAAGCCCATGTAATCGACTTCGTAGTGATATTTGAATGGAGCAATAACAGGAATTATTTTGACGTTCATCAGCAGCGGAAGCGTTTGGGCTGTGACGTCGTAAGGCTGTTGCGGTTGCCCTGCGGGATTTCGCAAATTGGGATATGCCTGATTTTCCAAAAGAGCTTTAGCAAAGATTCCATAGGGCTGATCCACGCGGACGAGCATGACGCTGTCTTTCTGATTGAATCCATCGCCGTTGACGCCGCTTACCTGTTGGACTTCAACTCCTCCTCGAATCAAGGTCTTGATTAATCGCTCGCGATTCTGAGAGGGAGGATTGGCCCCTTCTTTCGCATTTGAACGTTGGCGCTCACGCTCCAAGAGTCGCTGGCGACCAGCCTCATCGGCGTAGAGCGTCTGACGAGCAAACATCCCCTGTGGAAGAATGTAACCGAACAGCTCACCATTCTTCCGCGGCCGCACCGCTTCCTTCTCAATCTCATAAAACCTCTGCAACCAGTGCTCGCGATTTTGCGCGGCGTGCTTCAACAGAAAGAACGCGACGGTCGTCATCGTGTTCGTGATGTCGCGGATGTGCCACTCGCCGCCTTGCCACACGGGGCCGAAGTTCGCAGCTTCCTTGCGCGGATCGTAACCTTCGCCAGGACGCAGTTGCTCAAACTTCACTGTGATTGGCGTAGCCAACCGGCACGACGCGGTTTCCTGCAGGATGCGCACGCCGCCGTGATAATGCGAATAGGCGCGCGATGGCGACCAGGCGTCGTAAGTCGAATCCGTCGTGATGCCTTTGAAGCCTGCGCCGCGCATTTCTTTCGCGAGGTAGTTGCCGAGTTCGGTGTAGCCTTCGACGATCTGTTTCGGCACGTTGGGCTCGACCGGTTGCATGTACGGCGGCAGAAACAGACGCGAACCGAATGCGCCCTGTTGATGTATGTCGTGGACAATCTGCGGGTGCCAGACGTTGAGAATCTTGTCGACGACGAGCCGCGTCTCGACCTGCGTGAACGCGTACCAGTCGCGATTGTCGTCGTGGCCGGTGTACTTGTGATATAGCTCAGGTGGATCGGTGCCTTCGTAAGGCGTGCCCAGAGTCTTCTGGTACCAGTTATTGACGATGTCCACGCCATCAGGATTGGTTGATGGCACCAGCAGGATGATCGTGTTCTTGAGAATCTCCTGAATCTCAGGTTCATCAGAAGAAGCCAATCGATAAGCGATCAGCATGCTCGAAAGATACGAGCCGACTTCGGTTGAATGAATGCCGCAGGCGATCGCGACGACTGTCTTGCCCCGTTTGATCAAATCAAACGCTTTGCGGTCGCTTCGAGCCCAATCCTTGCGCACGAGTTTTGAATTTTCCGCTTCAAGCCGATTGCGGGTGTCGTAGTCCGCGATCCCATCAGCGAGAATGCGGGGATCCGCAAGCTGGTCTTGAATCTTTCGATATTCATCAAGGCGCTTCAGGTTCTCTGGCGCGCTGATCGTGGCATAGACAAACGGGGCGCCCATCGTTGTCTTGCCAATGTCTTCAAATTTCACCCGATCGCTGGCGGCAGCGAGTTTTTGAAAGTACTCGACAACCTTGGCCCAGCTCGCGAGCTTGCGGTCGTCGCCGGGACGAAAGCCGAGCACGTCTTCCGGCGCGGGTATGGTTTTATTTTGGGCGAGCGAGACGGTGCGCAGACGAATCGCGTCTGATTGGATCGAGAGCGTGATGAAGAGAAGGGCGGCGAGCGTTACCGAGAGACGCTTGTGCATTTCGTTCTCCCTAACTCGAATTTGAAAGCCTCGCCAAAAAAGATACCACGCAACGAGCCATCGGAGATGGCGGCAGAGTGTAGCCCGGGGCGTTAGCCCGGGGTTGGCGATCCGAAATGAATCTTGAGCCCCGAAGGGGCGACATAAACTGCCAGCGACGTGAATGTTCCGTCGCCCGCTTTGCGGGCTCAGAAAATTTTTCCAGGCCTTGATCCCCGGGCTTACGCCCGGGGCTTTACTCTGCCGCCTGCTTCGCAGGCTCGTTGACTCGCTCCGTCAAGGTTGAGCCTAATCTCACGGTTAAATCCCATGCAAGCGCAAACGAAACTCATCATTGAAAGCGGCGATGTCGGGCAGGCGATTCGAAAACGATCGCGACTCGCGCAGAAGCATTGGCAAACCGCCGCGCGCCAGGGTCAAACAGTAAGCTGAGTTGGAAAGAATCGCGGCCAGTTGCGGATTCAATCGCTCCGGCATTCCGTAACGAATTGCTTTTAATGCCGTAGCTGCGAAACCTGCGCTGCGTCGCGGATTGATAATCTCAATTGAACGATCAAAGACATTCAGCCGCGTAGTAATGTCACGCAAAGCGAGGTCACGATGAATTAACGAGTTGGCAATCGCTTCCATAACCACGCCGCGTTGATAGTTGGCGCGCGCCGGCACGGGTACATCGTCGGCGTCTGACCTTGGTTGCGTGGGACGTGCGTCCCACAAGTCGCAGTAGCGCGTGATGAATCTCAAGGAGCTTTCGTAGACAGTCGCCAGGCTTCCTTTCACTTCGACGCGCTCAATAATCGGGGCTTGAAGGTTTTCGCCTCCGAACCTCGCCGCGATAACTGCCGCACGCGGCAAGAGCCGCGCGACGCTTTCATCGCGACCAAACAGCAAAAGGCCGGCGACTGTTGGCACAATCTCGCTGCCGCTGTTTGCGGCCAGTAACAGATGACGTTCCAGGATTTCAGCGGTGGGATAATCCCTGGCGCTCGCTTCGTCGAACGCGCCGCCTGCGAACGCGCGCATGAAACTCCACAAATGCGCCTCGTCGATATCAGCAACGCTCGCGCCCAGGGCGGGCAGGCTCTCGTATGTCAAAGGCCGCGCATCGTCAAACAGCGTCGCTAACTCTTCCGGTGAAGCCTCGCGCTTCTCCGCGCCCACGCGAACATAGAAGCGACCGTCGCGGGTGCGGTAGGGACGGCGCTTGCCATTCACGTCGAGCCCGAGAATGCGCCGGCCGTTGTCGAAAGCAATCCGGTCGATGAAGGGAATGAGCGAAGGGACGATGTCTTCGCGACAGATGCGCACCAGTTCGTCCTGGACAGCCTCGCCTTCTTCGATGCCTTCGACGCGCAACTGATCGTTGACCCCAAAAACAACCACGCCCCCGCCGGTGTTGGCCAACGCCACAATTTCCTGCGCGATGCGCTCGGAATTTGAAAGCTTAACTTTGAGTTCGAGGTAGGTGTCTTCGCCGCCACGCACCAGGCGCATCAGCTCAGTGCGCGAAGTCTGCGGCGCGCCGCTGGAGTAGAGGTATTCCTGGAAAGAGCGTTCGGTAACCGGCTCGTTCCGTTGATTGCTGCGAAATCTTCTGCGAGCCATTTGGGTAATGGCGGGGCCGGCAACGCCCGCCGGATGCGCCCTCGTTGGCCAACGCATCGCTGGAATTTGAAGTTAGTGCTTCACGCGTTCGCGTTGTCAGTGTAGCATAGCCCGACCTTCGCTTATGTTCTCGCATCGCAATCATGTAAGCAAAGCTTATGTTGCCCTCGGTTCCAACCTCGGCGACCGCGCGGGAAACTTGCTATTGGCCATTCGGGGAATGATGGAAGCCGCGCTGGTCGTAACGCGCGTGTCGTCTATCTATGAGACGCAGCCGGTCAGCGAAGTTGAGCAGCCGGCGTTTCTGAATATGGTGGCAGAGATAGGAAACCCTCTGCCGGCGCCGGAGCAGGTGATGGCGCGGCTGCTGAGAATTGAGTACGCTCTGGGTCGCATTCGAGATGTAAAGGATGGCCCGCGGACAATCGACCTCGACTTGCTGCTTTACGGCGACCATCTCAGCGATACGGAGTTCGTGAGGTTACCGCATCCGCGCTTGCACGAGCGGAGGTTTGTGTTGGAGCCGCTGGTGGAGATTGCGCCGCACCTAACTCATCCCACATTGAAGCAAACGGCGGCGGAGTTGTTGGAAGGTTTGGAAGACAAGTCGGAAGTGAAGCGTTGGGTGCCGTGATTGCAGTGCCGTAGGCACGAAATATTTATAGACCTCGTCGCGTTTGATAATCACTTTTTCCGAGCTGAGCGAAATTCATTTCGCTCAGCTCGGAATTAGTCTTGGATGGTTGGTTAGGAGCTATAAATATTTCGCCGCTAACGCGGCTTCAAACCCTCAACCCAACTTTGCGGTCGGCAGGAACTGCGGCGGGCGGCGCGCTTTCGTGGCTTGCTCGAACGCATAAGCGAACTTGATCAAGGTCGCTTCGCTCCACGCGCGGCCGAAGAATGAAATCCCCACCGGCATGCCAAAGACATGACCCGCCGGCACCGTGATGTGCGGGTAACCCGCAACGGCTGAGCTCGTCGAGTAGCCACCAGTGAAGTGATCGCCGTTGATCCAGTCGGTCGGCCAGCCGGGGCCGCCGGTCGGTGCAATCAGCGCGTCGAGTTTGTTCTGGTTCATCACAAAATCGATGCCTTCTTTGCGCGACATCCGCTGGTTTTTCGCTAAAGCATCGCGATAAGCCTTTTCCGTCAGCGGACCTTTCGCCTGTGCCTTGATCATCAGGTCCTGTCCAAAGTAAGGCATCTCGCGATCACGATACTGCTCGTTAAAATCGATGATCTCTTTCATCAATTTCACCGGTGCGCGCGGACCAAGCGAAGCGAGATAGGCATTTAGGTCGGCCTTGAATTCGTACAGCAGCACTTCCAGTTCCGAATCGTCGAACTTGCCGGCCGTGGGAATGTCTGCCGGATCGACGATGATGGCGCCGCGTCTCTTGATGATGTCGATGCAATCATTCATCAACTTGTCCACCGCGTCATTGAAACCAAAAGCCTTGCGATGAACGCCGATGCGCGCGCCTGTCAAGCTATTGGCGTCGAGAAACTTCGTGTAATCAGCAAAAGATTTGCCCGCGCCCGCCTTCGTCGCATCGTCGCGCGAATCAACTCCTGCCAGCACACCCAGCAGAATCGCCGCGTCAGCAACGGTGCGGCACATCGGCCCGGACGTGTCCTGGCTGTGCGCGATCGGAATGATGCCGGCGCGACTGATCAATCCCAGCGTCGGTTTGATGCCCACCAGAGAGTTCGCATTCGACGGACAGACCACCGAGCCATCGGTTTCTGTGCCGATACCAATCGTCGCGAGATTTGCCGCGACCGCGGCGCCGGTGCCGGAACTCGAACCGCACGGATTGCGATCGAGCACATAAGGATTCTTTGTTTGTCCGCCGCGACCGCTCCAGCCGCTGGTCGAATGGCTGGAACGAAGGTTGGCCCACTCACTCAGATTCGTCTTGCCGAGAATGACTGCGCCGGCTTCGCGCAACTTTTTCGCGACGGATGAATCCTGCAAGGGAATCGATCCACCGAGCGCCAGCGAGCCGGCCGTAGTCTGCATGCGATCGTGGGTGTCGATGTTGTCTTTGATGAGCACCGGAATACCGTGCAGCGGCCCGCGCACTCGTCCCGCTTTGCGCTCTTTGTCGAGTTCGGAAGCAATCGACAACGCATCGGGATTCAGCTCGATTACGGAATTTATCGCTGGGCCGCGCTTGTCGATGTCATCAATCCGTTCGAGATATTTCGTGGCCAGAGAATGCGCCGTGTACTTTCCGTAGGTCAGGTCCTCTTGTAGACCGAAGATCGTCACCTCGTCCAGTTCGAATTCCGCCGGCGGCGCGTTGGCAGGTGAAGTATTAGGAGGCGATGCTTCTTTGGCGGCTACGCGGTTGACGGTTGCCAGGCCGATGCCGCCGGCGATGCTTCGGCGCACAAAACTTCTACGATTCATTGTGAACCTCGCTATTCGTGTCAGAAGCCCGCGCGTTAGCAAGGGCTGCGGACCGAATTCAAAGTGAATTCCTGTCACCAGGCCCTCCCTGACGGTCGGGCTTCTGAAACACAGGTAATGATCGAACGACGGCACTTCTATGCTGCCGGGTCACAAAAGTCAAATGAGTTTGATTGAAGTTCAGACGAGGATTTCGTCCAGCTCGTCACTTTCGAGCAGGTCGTCGAGGAAAAACACGTGGCGTTGCGGTCTGAGATTTAAGCTAACCGGAGTGCCATTGCGGACGCTCTCAGCCAGGCGCTTTGCATCAGGGAGGACGCCAATCGCGCGCAGCGCTTGGGGATCGCTTTCGAGCAAAACTCGCTGGCCGGCGTCGGCGCCGAACGCGGCGGTGATGATCTCTTCGCGCAGGCGCAGCTTAACGAAATCGAGATCCGCATCAACCTGCACGACTTGCAGATGCCGCTTTTGATCCTTGCGCAGGTAATTGCGAAAAGCTTCGAGAACTCGATCAGTGATCTGGAAATCGGTCACCTTTGGCCCGCGGTTGTATTCCACTTTGTCGACGTGATAGGCCTCGAGTCCCGAAACGGTTCCGGCGGCAAGTTCGCGCGTGAAATAGAATCCCGCTTCCACAATGTGGGCGCGCGCGGGAGAGGCACTCAGGGCGCGGGCCTCGATGTCGGGCGTGATGCCGCCGCCGCCATAAAAGATCCGTCCTGCGGCCGTGCGAAATGCCGGCGCATCTGAGCCCCGAGTTGGCGTTGATTCGTTTGGCGACGGCTGTCCGGGCTGCGTCGGTTTCTGATTGTCGTTCTGATCGTGACGGACGTAATAGTCGTAGAGCGATCCGCTCGAATAGTCGCGCTGCAGTGAACGGCCGTACGGTGTGTAATAGCGCGCGGTGGTCAGCGTCAGCCCAACATTGTACGGGGCGATTTGAAAGACGTGCTGCACCAGTCCTTTGCCAAAGCTGGTCTCGCCCACAACCAGGCCGCGTCCATGATCCTGAATCGCTCCGGCCACAATCTCTGACGCCGATGCGGTGTTTCGATTTATCAAGACGACCAGTGGCAGGTCCTCGGGGTCGCTGCCGTTTGATTTGTAAACGACGGGCTCGCGATATTCGCTTCGTCCCTTAACTGAGACGATCACTTTGTCGCGCGGCAGGAATTCGCTGGCGACATCGATCGCCTGGTCCAACAATCCTCCGGGGTTGTTGCGCAGATCGAGAACGAGCTGGCGCATGCCGTCCTTTTTCAAGCTGGCAATCGCTTCGCGTAGTTCGTCGTCACTGGTGTGCTGAAAGCCGCCAATCAACCCGATATAGCCGGTGGCGGAACCGATCATGAATGTGTTGCGAATCGAAGGCAGCGGCACCGCGTCACGCACGATCTTAAAGTTAGCCGACACTTCCCGGCCGGCCCGCTCAACTTTCATCTGGACGGGTTCGCCGCGAGGGCCGCGTACGTTCTTGGAAACTTCTTCACTCGACCATTCGCGCGCATCTTTGCCGTCAACTTCGACGATGCGATCGCCATAGCGCAATCCGGCGCGGGCGGCCGGCGTTCCCTCGACCACGGATTGAATGTACACGCCGTCGTCGTGTCGCAGGATCTGAACGCCGATTCCATAGAAGCTCGACGACTGATCCTCTTTCAACTTCTTAAAGTCGGCGGCCGAGAAATAGACTGAGTGCGGATCGAGCGTGAAGAGCATTCCCTGAATCGCAGCTTGGGTGGCTTTTTCGTAATCGATTTCGCCGGCGTACTTGTCCTCGACGGTTTGGATTGCTTCGCGATAATCGGCTTCGACCTTGTCGGCTTCGAACTTCTCGGCGGCGGTAGGCGGCGCAGAGCCGTTCGTGTTGACGTTCACCACGCGCCGATGCGCCGAGCGAGCGCTCAGGCCTCCGGCAAGGCTGGCCGTGATAACGACGAACGCTGCGACGATCATGAAGTTGCGAGTCATAGAACGCTAAAAATATATCACAGGCGATGGCCGGTGTCAGAACCGAGAGCGGTAGCGACCGGATCAAACTACCAGCTCAGATCGGACGATGCGAGTTCTTTTCACATTGCGTGTTGGCCCGGTCGCTACCGCTCTCGGTTCTGATACGACAAAAGAGAAGCGGCGAGGCCTCCCACAACCTCGCCGCCGAAGACCCGCCCTCCCACAAGCGGGTCTGACTCCTAATGAAAGGAGGATCAGACGATACACCTCCCTGCAAGGACTTACAAGACGGACTTGCCAGATGGGAACTGGGCGCGGCTGCGCTTGTCCCTCGACCGCTATTCATTGAGAATGAGTCCGACCAAATCATGTCCCCGAATCTCTCCATGATCGTCCCTGCTTACAACGAGGCCGCGCGGCTGGCAACGACGCTGCGCACGATCATCGATTACCTGAACGACACCGAACCGGACGCTGAGCTAATCGTCGTCGATGACGGTTCGCGGGACGAGACCACGGCGGTTGCCGTGAAAGCTGTTGCGAATTGCGGCGCGATCTCGGCGCGAGTGATTCGCTACGAAGCAAACCGAGGCAAGGGTTACGCGGTTCGCACGGGCCTGCTTGCCGCCAACGCCAGCGTCGCGTTGTTCTCAGACGCAGATCTTTCAACGCCAATAACTGAGACGCCGAAGGTGGTCGATCCGATCCGAAACAATGAATGCGATCTGGCGTTTGGTTCACGAGCGCTCGATCGCAGCTTGATTGGCGTACACCAGTCATGGCGCCGCGAACAGGGCGGACGGGTTTTCAATCTAATCGTGCGCGCGGCGACCGGCCTGCCGTTCTGGGACACGCAATGTGGGTTCAAGGCTTTCCGAATGGAAGTGTGCCGGCCGCTGATCGAGGCCGCCCAAATCGATCGCTTCGGTTTCGATGTGGAATTGATCTATCTCGCTCGGCTTGCCGGGCTGAGGTTGCGCGAGGTTCCGGTGCGTTGGGACCACGTTGCGGGCGGACCGCTGGACGCGTCGGGCAACTACAGTCGCGACAGCGTGCGCATGATCAGCGAAGTGCGCCGCATCCGCGGCGGAGTCGCTCATGGGGTTTATCGCGAGGCGTTGAGCGCGGCGCGCGCCATGGTTGACGCAAACATGAAGACAACCTAGCATCGCGGAGCGGGGCACTAGCCCGACCGTGAGGGAGGGCTCCGAAACTGCCGGAACAAGAAACGAGATTCAGCGGATGACAGCACGACTCAACGTCAACATCGATCACGTCGCCACCGTAAGGCAGGCGCGGCGCGCGCCAGAGCCCAGCGTCATTGCCGCGGCGATGATCTGTGAGCAAGCGGGCGCGGACGGCATCACGATTCATCTGCGCGGCGATCGCCGGCACATTCAGGACACAGACGTCCGCTTGCTGCGCGATGCGGTGACGACTTATCTAAACGTCGAGATGGCCGCGACCGAAGAGATGGTGAAGATCGCGATTGATACAAAGCCTGACGCAGTTAGCCTGGTGCCGGAAAATCCTGGTGAGATCACTACCGAAGGCGGACTGAACGTGCGCCCGAACATCGCCATCGTGCGCGCGGCCGTCAATCGCTTGCGCGAAGCCGGCATCATGACGAGTTTGTTCATCGATCCCGATCCGCAACAGATCGAAGCGGCCCGCGAAGTCAGCGCCCAGCAGGTTGAGTTATGCACTGCGGCCTACGCCGAAGCGACGCTGGGAGCGCAAGGCATTCACGGCGAGGGGGCGGTGCGCGCCAACCAGGAACTGCGGCGTCTGCGCGAAGGCGCCGCGTTGGCAGCCCAATATGGATTGCATGTGGCCGCGGGTCACGGCCTGACGTTACGCAACGTCGGAGCAGTTGCGGAGATCAGTGAGATTGAAGAATTCAACATCGGTCACAGCATCGTCGCGCAGGCTGTGTTTGTAGGGTTAGAACGCGCGGTGCGCGAGATGCGAGAGGCGATTAGGGGAGCGGTCGGCTAGGGTTTTCCGGCAAGTTGCAGACGCACCATCGATCGCTCGAGTTTGGCACGCGCTTTTTCAAAATCTTCTTCGCTTCCGCTCCACGAACTCAATTGCTTTTCCGTGTGATCACGCGAGAGACGCGCGCGGGCCGCGTCGATCTCTTCGGGACGTTCAGCAACTTCGGCCAAAACGGCTACGCGATCGCCGCTGACTTCGACAAAGCCGCCGGACACGTGCAACTGCGCGCTGTTGCCGTCCTCAGTGTAGCTAAGTACGCCAGCTTGCAGTTCTGAAATTAGCGCGGCATGACCGGGTAGAATCTGCATCTCTCCGCCACGCCCGGGCACGGTGACAGAGTTCACCTCTTCGGCCAGCACCCGGCGTTCAGGAGTTACTACTTCGAGTTGAAGTTGATCGGCCATTTTGTCAGAACCACCTGCGGTAGCGGGTGGGTTATCTCTATTACCACGTTCCCAGTCGGAGCGATCAACCGCCCGCTACCGCAGGCGGTTCTGACCTACATCTTCTTCGCCGCCTCGATCGCTTCTTCGATCGTGCCGACCATATAGAACGCTTGCTCCGGCAGTTCGTCGTGCTTGCCTTCGATGATCTCTTTGAAGCCCTTGATCGTTTCTTCCAGCTTGACGTACTTGCCTTCGCGGCCGGTGAACTGCGACGCGACGTGGAACGGCTGCGAGAAAAACGACTGAATCTTGCGCGCGCGTGAAACCACCAGCTTGTCTTCGTCCGACAACTCGTCCAGACCTAAGATAGCGATGATGTCCTGCAGGTCTTTGTAGCGCTGCAGGATCTGTTTGACGTTCTGCGCGGTGTTGTAGTGATCTTCGCCGACGATGCGCGGATCCAAAATGCGCGAAGACGACGCCAGCGGATCGACCGCCGGATAAATTCCCAGCTCAACGATTTGGCGCGACAGCGCGGTGACCGCGTCAAGGTGAGCAAACGTCGTCGCCGGCGCCGGATCGGTGTAGTCGTCAGCGGGCACATACACGGCCTGAATCGAAGTGATCGATCCGGTCTTGGTCGACGTAATGCGCTCCTGCATCTCGCCCATCTCGCTCGCCAGGTTCGGCTGATACCCTACGGCCGAAGGCATGCGGCCTAACAGTGCCGAAACTTCTGAACCAGCTTGCGTGAATCTGAAAATGTTATCGATGAACAGCAGCACGTCCATGCCCTGATCGCGGAAGTATTCGGCGACGGTCAGGCCCGACAGCGCCACCCGCAGACGCGCGCCCGGCGGTTCAGTCATCTGGCCGTAGATGAGCGCGACTTTCGATTGCTCGATCGCTTTCATATCGACCTTGGTCATGTCGAACGAGCCGGTGTCGTGCAGGTTCTTGTTGAATTCGGCGCCAAACTGGATGACCTCTGATTCGACCATCTCGCGCAGCAGGTCGTTGCCTTCGCGCGTTCGTTCGCCCACGCCGGCGAACACCGAAAAGCCTGAGCGCGCTTTGGCGATGTTGTTGATGAGTTCCATCACGATGACGGTCTTGCCCACGCCGGCGCCACCGAATAAACCAATCTTGCCGCCGCGCACGAATGGTTGAATCAGGTCGATGACCTTGATTCCCGTTTCGAACATCTGGAGTTCGGTCGATTGCTCATCGAAACTGGGCGCGTGTCGATGAATCGGGTAACGCTGCTGGTGCGGAATCGGGCCGAGGTTGTCCACCGGATCGCCGATCACGTTCATGACGCGGCCGAGCGTGCCTTCACCAACCGGCACCGTAATCGGTCCGCCTGTGTCGGTCGCTTTCATCCCGCGCACCATGCCGTCGGTCGGCAGCATCGACACCGCACGCACGCGGCCTTCGCCCAGGTGCTGTTGCACCTCGGCGATTACGTTGATTACCGCAGGCACATCGAAACCATCCGAGGTTATGCGGAGCGCCTGATAAATGGGCGGCAGATACTTGTCGGTGAACTCCACATCGACGACTGGTCCGATGATTTGCACGACGCGGCCTACGTGACCGTTCGTGCCGTTTCCGTTGGGCGTAGCCATAACTTTTTCAGTCAACTCCTCTTGAATAGTGCCGAAGCCTTACAGGCGAAAAACTGGAAGGATTTTGAAAGTCGAAAAGATAACATACGGCTCACGGCTTCACAAAGCGCGGCTGCGTCCGCTCAGGATTGAAAAAACTGAAACCCGTCGTGTACTATTGTCGTAGTACAATAGTGAAACTAGCCGATGTTCCACATAGACGCCAATCATCCGACGCCACTTTATGCCCAGCTTGAGCGGTCGATCAGGTTCGCGATCGCCACCGGCAAGCTGCGGATCGGCGAGCAGTTGCCGACCGTGCGGCAGTTGGCAGTGGACCTGCGTGTCAATGCGAACACGGTAGCAAAAGTCTATGCCGAGCTGGAACGCGCGGGCGTCGTGGAAACGCGCCGGGGCGTTGGCACGTTCGTCATCGCGCAGCCTGAAGAATCGTCATTCGGCCGCCGCGATCGCGAAAAGCATCTGCGCGAACTCGCCGATCATTTTATTGCGGAAACCGGAACTCGCGGCTTTTCGCTTGACGATGTGATTGAGCATCTGCACAGCAGACGCAAGAAGGAGATGAAGAAGTATGGCTAATATTCAACTGAGCGAGAACCGCAACTTGGCCGCGCTGAACGCACCGCGGGTGAACTTTATCTCGGCCCTCGCGTTCATCGTGCCCGTTGGGCTGGGAGCTCTGTCGACCCTGATAACTCTGAACCCAATCAGCGCCATCGTCGGAGTTCTGCTGGGCCTGTTTCTGGCGCAATCGCCAAAGATCGCGCGGCAATGGGAGCGCGCGGTGGTGTTGCGGCTGGGGAAGTTTGTCGGGCTGCGCGGACCGGGACTCTTCTGGATCATTCCGTTCGTCGATAACATTTCCACCTGGATCGATCAGCGTGTGATCACGACGGCCTTTGCCGCGGAAGAAACGCTGACCAGTGACACCGTGCCCGTCAACGTTGACGCTGTGCTCTTCTGGGTGGTTTACGATCCAGAGAAAGCAGCACTGGAAGTGCAGAACTATCCAGCGGCGGTAAGCTGGGCGGCGCAGACGGCATTGCGCGACATCATCGGGCGTACTTCGTTGACCGATTTGCTGCGCGGACGCGAGCGCATCGAAGAAGAGTTGCAGAAGCTGATTGACGAGCGCTCGAATCCGTGGGGCGTGACCGTGCAGTCAGTCGAGATGCGTGATGTGATCATTCCGACGGCACTGCAGGATGCGATGTCGCGCGAGGCGCAAGCCACACGTGAGAAAGCGGCGCGCGTCATCCTGGCTCAAGCAGAAGTCGAGATTGCCACCCAATTCAGCAAAGCGGCAGAGTCTTATCGCGACAATCCGACCGCGCTTCATCTGCGCGCGATGAACATGCTGTATGAAGGATTGAAAGAGAAAGGCGCGTTGATGCTGGTTCCGAGCAGCGCGGTCGAATCGATGGGCATGGGTGGCTTCATCGGCGCGGCTGCGATGCGGCAACAAGAACTAACGGGTGGCAAAGAGAAGCCTGAGTAGCCTGAGGAAAGATTATTTTCCATTTGTCATTTGACAGTTTTCATTTGCCACCCGCCAATCCCGTTTCGGCTTGCTTGGGAATGGTTTGGTTGGTAAATAGCGTAGGACGGCTCGCGAAAATAGATGAACATGGGCGGCCTGGAATTCAAATGACCGGATGAAAAATGTGAAATGACAAATGGAAAATGATTAGTCTTCGGAATCAATCTTGATCTTCATCGCCTGCAGCACGCGCATGTCCTCGTCCGTCAACTCAAGCGCGCCCGAGCTTTCGCTGTCCGAATCACCCTCGCGGTGCGGTCGCAATCCAATCTCCAGCTTTAGCGTCAGCTCCATTTCGAATCCAGCTTCGCGCAAGCGCTCAATCGCGGCGGCGACGCTCGGCGATTGCTGAACCGATTCATTGATGGCCGTGCCGACTTCTTCGGCTAACTGTTTTGTCTCGTCATCCATTTCCATGGCTGTTTACGGGAGTATAGAGTACCAGCTTTAGCTGGGTTGTTTCTCCCTTAGCAAAATCCCGACTGAAGTCGGTACTTTAAACGCCGCTAGCGCGCGAATCGTGATGCTAAGCCAGACTCAGTTGAGAGTTCAAGCTTCAGCTTGTCATTTGAGACGGTGGTAATCCAAGCGTTGAACTCTCAACCTCAGAATTGCCGCGCTTGGTTTCGTTATGCTAGCCTTCGACTGCTCAGAGTCAAGTTCGATCACATCAACTCATGGTCGCAAAAACCAAGTCCGAGCGCCGCGAGCATTTCAAGACTTCTTCGGGCATCGAGCTGCCCGTCGATTTCAATCCGTCGAACGCCGAAAGCATTGAGTACGATCGCGACCTCGGCGATCCCGGCGCGTTTCCTTACACGCGCGGCATTCGCCGCAACCTGTATCGCGGTCGCTTGTGGACGATGCGACAGTACGCGGGGTATGCGTCCGCGGAAGAATCCAACGCGCGTTACAAATATCTGCTTTCGCAGGGCACGACGGGTTTGTCCGTAGCGTTCGATCTGCCGACACAGATCGGACTCGACTCGGACGATCCTTTAGCCGCCGGCGAAGTCGGCAAAGTTGGCGTGGCGATCGATTCGCTGGAAGACATGTCACGGCTGTTCGAAGGGATTCCGCTGGGCGAAGTCTCGACCTCGATGACAATCAATGCGACGGCGGCGATCCTCTTGTGCTGCTATCTCGCGGTGGCGCGAAAGCAGGGCGTCGGCTTCGATAAAGTAAACGGCACGCTTCAGAACGACATCCTGAAGGAGTACATCGCGCGCGGTACTTACATCTATCCGCCCGAACCATCGCTGCGTCTGATTACCGACACGTTCGCGTTTTGCGCGCGCGAGGCGCCGAACTGGAACACGATCTCAATCAGCGGCTATCACATTCGCGAAGCCGGCTCGACCGCCGTGCAGGAAGTCGCGTTCACGATTGCTGACGCGATTGCTTACGTGGAAGCGGCCATCAAGGCCGGGCTTGAAATTGACGACTTTGCGCCGCGCATCTCGTTTTTCTTCAATGCCCATAACAACCTTTTGGAAGAGATCGCGAAGTATCGCGCCGCGCGCCGGCTGTGGGCGCGCATCATGCGCGAACGCTTTCATGCGCGCGATCCGCGTTCGCAGATGCTGCGCTTTCACACGCAGACCGCCGGATCGACGCTGACCGCGCAACAGCCGGAAGTGAATGTCGTGCGCACGACGATCCAGGCGTTGGCCGCGGTGCTCGGCGGCACACAGTCCCTGCATACGAACTCGATGGATGAAGCGCTGGCGTTGCCGACCGAAGACGCCGCGCGCGTTGCGTTGCGAACGCAACAGGTGATTGCTTACGAATCCGGTGTTGCTGACACGGTGGATCCGCTGGCTGGTTCCTACGCGATTGAAGAACTGACAAGCGAGATCGAACGGCGGGCGGTTGATTACCTCGACAAGATCGACGCCATCGGCGGCACGCTCCATGCGATTGAGTCGGGCTACATCCAGCGCGAGATTCAAAATGCGGCCTACGAGTATCAACGCGCGGTCGAGACAAAGGATGCGATCGTGGTCGGCGTAAATCGTTTTGAAAGCGAGGCAGGACCGCAGGTCAAAACTCTGCGCGTGGATCCGGCAATAGAGAAATCCCAGATCGAGCGTGTGCGTTCATTGCGCGCGCGCCGTGATGTCGTTCGCTGCGAAACCTCTCTGGTGCAGTTGGAAGAAGCTGCGCGCGGAACTGAGAACGTCCTGCCGCGCATCCTCAATTGTGTCGAGGCGCTCGCTACGGTCGGCGAGATTAGCAATCGACTGCGCAGCGTCTGGGGCGAGTATCGCGAGGCCGTGACGGTGTAAGATCGAGCGAGAGGAGTGGAAATTCAAATGATTATCATAACTAGATGCGTGCGGAGGAGCTTTCTTCTCGCCCTTGCGATTTGTCTTTACGGTTCAGCTACCGTCTTACGTGCTCAACACGGTTCCGTCGGCGGTGGCGGCGCCGTCGGCAGCACCGGCGCGGTCATGAAACTACCGGCGAAAAAACCAACTCGGACTACAACCACTGCGAAGCCCAAACCCGGAACGCGCCCCCAGCCGGTCGACAACTCACAGCTTGAGGATGCCCTGAGCCTCGCTGACGACGCGCGCCAGAACGGGCGTAACGAGGCCGCTGAGCGTGGTTATCTCCTGGCGTCTAAGTTGGCCCCTAACGATCCCCGACCTTACCTCGGTCTGGGTCACACCTTCTACAACCAGAAGAAATACGCTGAAGCTGAAAAGCCGTACGCGCGCGCCGCGAGCTTGAGCCAGAACGACAGCGAACCCTACGCGCGACTCGCGTTTACGTACACTGAGTTGCAGCGTCTTGACGATGCGTTGACGGCGGCGCGCAAGTCCGTAGCCGTGCAAGCGGACAACTATTACGGCTATCTCGCGCTCGGATATGTTTTTTCGGTGCGTCACAGTTATGCCGACTCGGAAACTGCGTATCGCAAGGCCGTGTCGCTCGCGCCGCAGCCGCTGATCGTGCTGCAACAGGAGTTAGTGCGAATTCTGAGCGAGCAACGACGCTACTCAGATGCGGCTAACGAAGCGAAGAAGGGAATCGAGATTGCACCGACGGACTTTTCCGCGCGATTCAGCTACGCAATCATGCTGCAAAAGCTCGGTCAACTTGTTCCATCCGCGGCGCAGTACCTCGAAGCGATCAAGCTGAATCCTAAAGATGGCTCGCCGCATTCGAACATCGGCTTGATTTACTACATGTCAGAGAATTTCGCGGCCGCGCGCGAACACTGGACCGCGGCCGTCGGTCTTGGCTCGACCTACGCGCCCGATCAGATTGGCTTATTGATTCTCGATCGGCGTTTAAGCGAAGCCCAGACACAGCTCGAGGAATACACGCGAAAAAGTGGCGACGATGAAGATGGCTGGTTGATGCTGGGCGACGTTTATCGCGCGTTGGGCGACGATTCCCGCGCGCGCGTGACCGACGCGCGGGCTGCCCAGATTGCTCCCGAATATGTGGGCTTGCGACGCCCGGATCTTAAGAGGCTGCGCCAGGGTGGTTCGTCAAACTCAGCATTTGATAGTGATGTTCTCAAGGTGAATGACAAGGGTCAAACTGCTCTGATGATCGCTGCTGCGAACGGACGAGCCGATTTGATTCCATCCATCGTGGCTGCCGGGGTGGAGGTTGATGCCCGAGACAACGATGGCGATCCCGCTCTCTTCTATGCGGCCACCAAGGGACACCTGGACGCCGTCGACGCCCTGCTGAAGGCAGGCGCGAATGTAAACGCTGCCAACAAGAAGGGCAACACATCCTTGATCGGATCAGCAACAGAAGGATACGCGGCCATCGTCAGACTCTTATTAGCGAAAGGCGCGCGCCCCGACCAGGGTGACGAGGATGGAGACAACGCTCTAATTCTGTCGTCGGCGCTGGGAAAGACAGAAGTCATAGATGCGCTGTTAAGGGGCCGGGCAAACATCAATCTCCAAAACAAGAACGGGATCACGCCGCTAATTATCGCCTCGTTTCAGGGTCACACCGCAGCGGTCCGACTTCTGCTTGGCCGTGGAGCGAACGTGAACCTCAAAGCGAAAAACGGGCTGACGGCCCTGAGTGCGGCCACCACCAAAAGCCACCCGGACATCGCTGAGATCCTTAGAAATGCAGGCGCCAGAAACTAGCAAATCCTTTGCGTCGAAGCGTTCGCCACTGTGGGCCAGATCATCAATCGCCTTCGGAGTGGCTGCCCTGAATATCGCGAAGCCGTAACTGTGTGAAGAATGTGGGTGCTTCTTTTTCCTCTCGTCATCTTTACGGTAGTCATTGGCCTGTTCGTAGTCATCGGAATCTACTCGTGGCAGAAAGAGAAAGAGCGAACGCGGGTCTTGCAAGCAGCAGCCGCTCAGCTTGGTTGGAGCTTTGCTGCTGACGCGCCGCTTAACATGATTCCCGGCCTCGAGCGCTTTGCCCTTTTCAATAGCGGCCAGGGCAGGCGAATTACGAACTTCATGTACGGCGAGGCGAGCGGTATCAAGACTGCAGTCTTTGATTATGCCTACACCACGGGTTCCGGCAAGAATCGCCAGACGCACTACCAGTCAGTTGTCTATCTAGAGCCTGGCAATTTGAAGATCCCGTATTTCTCTTTGCGACCCGAAGGCTTTCTCACAAAGATTCTCACGGCGTTTGGCTATCAGGATATTGACTTCGGACAACGTCCGGAGTTTTCCCGTCAGTACATCCTGCGCGGTCAGGACGAGCCGGCAATTCGCCGCACGTTCACCGACGGCCTGCTTTCCTTTTACGAATCCTATCCCGGCACGTCCACGGACGGGGGAGGGAACCAACTCTTCATCTATCGCGGAGGGTATCGATTCCAGCCGCAGGAGATTCAGTCGTATGTTGGGGTGGGTCTTGAGGTTTTGAATTTGTTTCCGCGGTATTAGGGGATGGGGAGGTATAGTAGGTCAGAGTCACGCTTACCCGACCTTAAGATGACCGCGTCAACGAGCCCGCAACGCGGGCGGAAGAATTTAGCCCAGGGTGTAGCGAGTGAAGCGAGCGGAACCCTGGGTAACGACCGAAGATAAAATCACAAGCCCGCTTTAGCGGGTGACAGATTTCCGACTGGAACGTTCTGTCGCCCGCTAAAGCGGGCTCTAATTATCTTTCCAAACTGAACCCAGGACGGCGCATCGCTCCACTTCGTTCCGCTCTGCTTGCCCTGGGCTAAATTCTGTTGCCTGCTACGCAGGCTCGTACGTGGCTTCGTCCCACTTGTTCGATTTACCGGCTACCTTCGCGCGCCGCGCAGCAGCAATCCCAAGAACAAACCCGCCGCCGCGGAAATCAGAATCGCTTGGCCCGGATTCTTGCGCGCGTAGTCTTTGGCTTCGCCGGCAATCTGGTTAAAGTCCTTGCCCTGCAGGTCCTTGATCTTCTCGCCCACGACATTAGCCTTCTGGTTTATGTAGTCGTTGGCCTTTGATGCGGTCGCGGCGATCTTGCGTCCGTATTCCCGCGCCGTCTCTTCAATTTCTGACATGTGCATTTTGCTCCCGCAGATGATTGACGTGCTCGACGCCGTGTTTTGTCCGTTTTCCATTGCTTCTGGCATTTTTGTGCTCCTTAGGTTACTCGGTCGCTGGTTGCAACCAACCTCTCCATACGAACAAAGCGGGCATTCAGTTGCGGGGAAAAGGCGCCTAATTGCTGGGAGCGCGGACGTCCCCGTCCGCATTGAGCGCGTAGCGCCAACAAGATTTCGAAAGAATTGAGCGAGCTGCGCTCGCTCCGGCGGACGAGGACTGTCCGCGCTCCCAACGTTAGCTTGACTTTCTTTCGCGACCGATGGTAAGTGAGTACTTACTTCGGAAGATTGGACGACGACCCTTGCGACCTCTGAGAAAAGAAATCACGAATAACACCACCGCTGTTAACGGCGCGCGCATGGCCGGCGGAGAGCGCCGCCTGCAAATCTTGCGCGTCGCGGTGCGCCTGTTTTCGCAACGCGGTTTTCGCGGTACGACTACCAAAGAGATTGCGCTGGCCGCCGGCGTGTCTGAGGCGATGGTCTTTCGCCACTTTGCGACGAAGGATGAACTGTACAGCGCGATCATCGATCACAAAGCGTGTCTGGGCGATGAGCGCGATCCGTATCAAATCGTAGCCGACGCTATCGAACGCAAAGATGATCGAGCGGTGTTTGAGCAGTTGGCGCTCGACGCGCTCACGCAGAACGAGTGCGATCCGGATTTCCAACGCCTGTTGCTGCACTCAGCGTTGGAAGATCACAAGCTGGCCCAGATGTTCTGGGAGAAATTTGTCCGGCGCGTGTACGCGTTCCTGGGCGAGTACATTCGCCAGCGACAGCGCGACGGCGCAATGATTCAGATTGAACCTTTGGTTATCGTGCGCGCGTTCATCGGCATGGTTATTCATCACTCGCTTAACAACAATCTTTGGGATCGCAAGCGGCGTCTGCTCAAGATTTCCAACGAAGACGCAGCCCGCGAGTTCACTGACATTCTGTTGCGCGGCGTGACCAGCACGACCCAGCGCGGTGGTTTGTCGAAAAAGGCGAAAGGAAAAACCTCCAGAAAGAAATCGAGCAGATGACTTCACGAGAATCCATCAAATTCGCTCTCATCGTCCTGCTAGCGACAGCAGCCGGCGCGAGTTTCATTGCCTGTGGTCGCTCAAACGGCCAGCCCAATAACAGCGCGGCGTCGGCGAGTCCCGCGACATCGACGATCGAAGTTGCGACGACCGCCGCGATTTCGCGACAACTGCCGCGCTTCTTCGAAGCCACCGGCAGTCTCGCGGCTGATGTGCAGACCGACGTACAGCCGCAGACCGCGGGCAAGATTGTCGCGGTGGGGGTGGATATGGGCAGCGCGGTTAAGAAGGGCCAGATGCTCGTACGCCTCGAAACGGTTGACCTCAAGCTGCGCGTCGATCAAAGCGTCGCCCAGCTCGACAACGCCAGGGCTGCGGTGAAGCAGGCGGAGGAGAAGATCGGACTGCGACCGAACGAGCAATTTGTTCCCGAGAGAGTCGCGGACGTCTCAGCGGCGCGCGCGAATTACGATCTCGCGGAGAACAATTTCCAGCGCGCTCAGAAACTAGTCGAGTCCGGCGACGTCTCGCGCGCCGAGTACGATCAGCGCAAGGCACAGCGCGACACGCTCAGGCAAGTTTACGAATCCGCGATTTCGGCAGCACGCCAGAACTACGCCGCCGTGCTGGTCGCGCGTACCAACGTTACGAATGCACAGACGCAAGTCAGCATGGCGCAGCGAACGCTTTCATACACGGTGGTCGCGGCGCCGATAGATGGCTTCGTGCTGGATCGGCCGGTCGACGTCGGCGCTTATGTTTCGACGAACACGAAGATCGCGACCATCGTCCGGACGAATCCTTTGTGGATTCGCATCGACATCCCGGAACAATCGGTGCCGCAGATAAAGAAAGGTCAGTCGGTGTCGCTGACCACCAGTTCCTTCGCCGATAGATCTTTCAGTGGACGAATCGCGCGCATTTCGCCGAACGTCTCAACCACTTCGCGCACGCTGACGGTGGAAGCGCAGATCGATAACGGCAGCGGCGCGCTCAAGCCCGGACAGTTCGGCACGGTGCGAATTCTTCTGCCGCAGAGCGCGCCCGCGGTGCTAATACCGCAGCGTGCGCTGCGCACAATCTCCGGCGCGACCTACGTCTTTGTGATCAAGAACGGCCACGCTGAGCAGCGCCTGGTCCAATCCGGACAGACTGAAGGCGATTTGGTTGAGATCAAGAGCGGCGTGGCTGAGAACGAAGTCGTGGCTACGAGTAATGTTGATCGATTGAGTGATGGTGTGGCGGTAAGACAGTAGCATAGGCTTCAGCCTGTGTCTCGATCCGCAGACTAAAGTCTACGCTACTAATTAGTCATGCAGAAACTAGCCGAAATTTGTGTTCGTCGTCCGGTATTCGCGACCATGCTCATCCTGAGCATTACGGTGGTCGGCGTGTTTTCCTTCCGATCTTTGGGTGTCGATCTGTTTCCGAAGATCGACTTGCCGACAATTACGGTGACCGTCATCAACCCGGGCGCCTCGCCGCAGGAGATCGAAACCGAAATCACCGACAAGGTCGAAGGTGCGGTCAACACCGTCAGCGGGATCGACGAGTTGCGTTCGACCTCAGTCGAGGGCGTCTCGCAGGTCTTCATCACCTTCGTGCTGGAAAAGAACGCCGACATCGCGGCGCAGGAAGTGCGCAACAAGATCGATTTGATCGTCAACGATCTCCCCGAGACTGCCGAGATTCCGATGGTGCAGAAGGTCGACACCGACGCCACGCCGGTCCTGCGCATCGCGGTCTCCGCGCCTCGATCTCTGCGTGAAGTTACCGACATCGCCGACAAGCAAATCAAACGCCTGATCGAATCGATCAATGGTGTCGGCAACGTCGAGATCGTCGGCGGCCGGAAACGCGAAGTCGAAGTGTGGGTCAATCCGGACAAGATGCGCGCGTTCAATGTCTCGGCGGCCGAAGTAGCGAACGCGGTGCGTTTGCAAAACATGGAAGTGCCGGGTGGCCGTGTCGCCGAAGGCAAGCGCGAGCTGACCGTGCGAACCATGGGGCGGATTCCGGATCCAGCGCAGTTTAATAATTTGGTAGTCGCGAATCGCGGCCCGTACGCCGTCAAGCTGAGCGACATCGGGTACGTCGAAGACGGCGCGGAAGAGCAACGCACCGAAGCGCGTCTGAATGGACAGCCGGCGGTGACGCTAGTCATTTCCAAACAATCCGGCCAGAACACAGTGGCCGTCGCCGATGCCATAAAGGAACGCCTGGCAGAGATCGCGCCGATGCTGCCGCGCGACGTCAAAACTCAAATCGTGGGTGATCAAACCATCTTCATCAAGGCCGCGCTGCACTCGATCAACCTGCACCTAATCGAAGGCAGTCTGCTGGCGGCCATCGTCGTCTTCGTTTTCCTCTGGAACTTCCGGGCGACATTCATCGCGGCCATCGCGATTCCGACTTCGATCGTCGCGACGTTTGGATTGATGGCGGCGATGGGTTTCACGCTAAACCAGATCACGATGCTGGCGTTGACGCTGATGGTCGGTATCGTGATCGACGACGCGGTGGTCGTGCTGGAAAACATCTTTCGTTTTGTCGAAGAAAAAGGAATGCCGCCATTTCAAGCGGCAATTGAAGGCACCCGCGAGATTGGTTTGGCGGTCACGGCAACAACTCTTTCGCTGCTCGCGGTGTTTCTGCCGGTCGGTTTCATGGCGGGCATCGTTGGCCGGTTCATGTCATCGTTTGGTTTCACTTCGGCGTTCGCGATTGCAGTTTCGTTGCTGGTGTCGTTCACCCTGACACCGATGTTGGCGGCGCGCATGATCAAGCGCAAGACCGACGCTAGCAAGAGTAAGACCGAAACGACGGACGATCCGCACGCTTCGGAGGGAAGCCAGAAACGCGAATTCACGCTCGCGGAATTCAAAGACAAGTACAGCCAGGCCCAATCGAAAGAGGGCCGCTTCTATCGTCCCATCGATCGCACTTACACGTGGATGCTCAGGTGGTCGATGGCCCATCGCTGGGCGATCGTGGCGCTGTCGGTGCTGGTCATCGTCAGCACCATTCCGCTGTTCATGTTCGTCGGCAAGAATTTTCTGCCGGTAGACGATCAGTCGCAATTTGAGGTCAACCTGCGCACGCCTGAGGGCTCGACACTTTCCGGAACCGCGGCGCTCGGCGAGCGCATCGCGGCCGACGTGCACAAGCTGCCTGGAGTTACCGATACGTTGGTGACGATTGGCGGGGGCCAGCAACAGATTGTCAATGTCGCAAGCATCTACGTGAAACTGACGCCGATAGAAGAGCGCGGCGTCTCGCAAATTGATCTGATGTTGCGCGTGCGTTCTGAGATTCTGAGCAAGTACCAGAAAGAGTTTCCCAATCAGTTGCGCACCAGCATCAATCCCGTGGCTGCGATTTCGGGCGGCGGATTTCGCAACACGGACATTCAGTTCGTCATTGGCGGACCCGATCTCGACAAGCTGACAAAGTATTCGGGCGATCTGCTGGCAAAGATGAGAGGCATTCCTGATGTAGTTGATGCGGATTCGACCTTGATAAGTGGCAAGCCGGAGCTGCGCGTGGTCATCGATCGCGCGCGCGCGGCCGATTTGGGGGTGCGCGTCGGCGACATCGCGCAATCACTGAACACGTTGGTTGCTGGCCAGAAAGTTTCCACCTTCAACGCGGGCGCAGATCAATACAACGTGCGCGTCCGCGCGGTCGGCGATTTTCGCGCCAACGCCGAAGGCATAAAACGAATGCTGGTACCGTCGCAGAAGCTTGGCTGGGTCAGTCTCGATAATCTGGTGCGCGTCGAAGAAGGCAGCGGCCCTTCGTCTATCGATCGCTTGAATCGGCAGCGTCAGGTGTCGCTGTTGGCGAACGTAAAGCCGGGTGGTTCGCAGGCGGCCATCATCCAAAAGATGAACCAGTTTGCGAAAGACGAGCATATGGAGACGGCGTACACAACCGGATTGTCCGGACGTTCGAAAGAGCTGGGCCGCGCGGGATTGTATTTTCTGCTGGCAATCGTCTTGTCATTCGTCTTTATGTACATGGTTCTGGCGGCGCAGTTCGAATCTTTCATTCACCCGATCACAATCCTTCTGACGCTGCCGCTGGCGATTCCCTTCGGCATCGTGTCGCTGTTGGTGACATTTCAGACGGTGAATATTTTTTCCGGTCTGGGCTTGCTGTTGTTGTTCGGAGTGGTGAAGAAGAACGCAATTCTACAGATCGATCACACGAACGGATTGCGCAAGCAGGGAATGGAACGTTACGACGCGATCATTCAAGCGAATCGCGATCGCTTGCGGCCGATTTTGATGACCACGATTGCCCTGGTCGCCGGCATGACGCCCCTGACGATCTCCAGCGGGCCGGGTTCGGGCACAAACCGTTCGATCGGTGTGCTCGTAGTCGGTGGCCAGTCGCTTTGTCTGCTGCTGACGCTGTTGGCGGTGCCGGTTTTCTATTCACTGTTCGACGATTTGGCGCGCAGCCGCGTCTGGTCTCGCATCGGCGGAGGCTTTAGCAACACTTTCGGACGCGCGCGTCGGCGAGCAGCGACGGCGGCGGCGTCTTTGTTGGGAATGACAAGACACTAGGAGGTGGCGAGTCGACTGCGAACCCGCGCACTATTGTTTATGGTGGAAAAACTCATGATTGAATCTAAACGAACCCGCGCAAGACTGAGTCCGCGAAGCGGACTGGGCGGAAATAGCCCAGCACTTCAGTGCTGGGTACAGGGCGAGTTAGCTAGGTCCAAGCCCGTGAAACGGGCGACAGAAAATAGTAGTTTGCATGCGAAGTTTGGGAGACTTCTGTCGTCCGCTTTGCGGACTGTGAATCAGGGATTGGGCTCCTTTCCCAGCGATGAATCGCTGGGCTATTTTCGGTCGTCCGCTTCGCGGACTAAATTAGTGCTCGGCTTCTCGATTGCTTTGGTCGTAGCGTTTACCAGCTCTCAAACGTCAGCTCAATCAACCGTGTCGCCGAGTCCAACTCCCTCTGCTGATCAAACTCTCAACGTTCCTGCGGTCGCGATTGATTACCGCGCGAACCCGAGCACGCCGCTGCCTTCCCTCAGCCGCGTTGGCGTGGACACGAACGAGCAGCGGCCGCTGACGTTGCGCGAGGCGATTGCGATGGCGCTCAGGAACAACAAAGACATCGAAGTGGCGCGCGACAATGTTTCGATCGCGGAAGCCGATCTACTCAGCGCGCGAGGTGCCTACGATCCGAGATTCACGGCGCAGAGTTACTACGAAAAGATCAAGACACCGGCCGCGAGTTTTCTGAGCGGAGCCGGCACCGCGGTCGAGACGGCGGACGTCACGGCCACGACGCGTTTGGAGGGTTTAGCGCCGAAGGCGGGGGGCACTTATCGGTTCGACTTTTCATCCGTACGGTCGACGAGCAACAGTTTGTTCACGGCGCTCAATCCGCAATACCCGACAGCGCTGACATTCAGCTTCACCCAGCCGCTGATGCGCAGCCGGCGCATCGATTTGCCGCGGCGACAAATCGCAGTTGCGAAGAAGAATCTTTCGCTGACCGACGCGCAGTTTCGCCAGCGGGCGATTGAAGTAATTACGAGCGTCCAACGATCCTACTGGGATCTGGTGTTCGCGCTGCGCAATTTGCAGATTCGACGAAATGCTCTCTCTGACGCGCGCACGCAACTTGATCACAACCGTCGTCTGGTGGCGGAAGGATCGCTGGCGCCGATCGACGTCGTCGCCGCGGAAACTCAGGTGGCAAATTTCGAGCAGGCTGAATTCACCGCGCTGGAAGACGTTAACCGCGCCGAGAACAATTTGAAGAACCTGATCGCTGAGAACCAACAATCCCCATTGTGGAATGCTTCGGTGGTGCCGACTGATGATGTCGATCTCACGCTGCCGCAGGTTTCGCTGCCTGACGCGATGAAAGTGGCGAAAGAGAACCGGCAGGAGTTGAAGCAATCTGATCTGGCGCGCGAGATCAACCAGCTCGACCAAAGACTCTATCGCGATCAAACGAAACCGCAGATCGATTTGGTGGGAAGCTACGGAATGGTCGGTAACTCCGGCACGGTGACTTCGACGGCGAATCCGTTCACCGCCAGCAGCGATCAGCTTCGGGCGCGGGTAAATCAGTTGTCGGTACTCGCAGGCTTGCAAGCATTGACGGCGCCGCCGGCAACGACTATTTCGCCTGAGTTGATTGGCGCCTACGGCCAGTCGATTGCGAATCTCGGGTCGAATCAGTTTAATAATTTTCGTGTCGGAGTTTCGATCAGCTTGCCTTTGCGCAATCGCACCGCGGAAGGACAGTTCAGTCACGCGCTGATCGAAGGAAAGCGCATCGCGACCCAGCGCGAGCAACTGGAACAACTGATTCAGGTTGACGTGCGGAATGCTCTGCAGTCGTTAACGACTTCCGAAGCGAGGTTGCGTTCGGCCGCAGTCGCTCGGCAAAACGCCGAGCTGCAATACGAAAGCGAGAAGCGCAAACTCGACGCTGGCCAATCAACGGTCTTTCTCGTGCTCGAACGCCAGACGGCGTTGGCCACGACGCGCGGAAATGAGTTACGCGCGCAGACTGACTTGAACAAGGCGATTGCCGAGTTGCAGCGCGCAACGGGGAATTCGCTGACAGCGAATAACGTGACCGTAACGCGTTAGTCTGAGCAGCCGAGAGCAGCAGAAGATGCCACAGAAAAGACTTTCCAGAGCGATTCGCGTCAGCGCGATTTTGATCGTCGTCGCCGCTGCGGGCTTTATCATGTGGTGGTTCCTGATTCGCCAGCCTCCAATTCCGAACAGCATCATTGCGCTTAGTGGTCGGATCGAAGGCGACGATTCAGTCGTGGCCGCAAAAACTTCGGGGCGCATTCGTGAAATCCGCGTTCGCGAAGGCGACCGCGTAAAAGCCGGAGACGTGATTGCGATCCTCGACGACGCGCAGGCCGCGGCGCGGGAGCAGCAAGCAAAGTCAGGGGTGCAGCAAGCGGACGCACGCACGCTTAGATCGCAGCAACAGATTTCAGTTTTGCAGGAACAACTCAAGCAGGCGCGGCTCACGGTTGAGCAGGCGCGGCTCGACGCTCAGGGGCGAGTAAGACAAGCCGAAGCCCAGGTGGCAACCGCGGAAGCGAATCTTGCGCAAGCGCAAGCTGGATATGAACAGGCGCGTTACGATGTCGAAAAGCTTACTCGGCTGGCGAAGTCCGGAGATGTTTCCGATCGCCAACGAGAGCAGGCCCGCAATGCCGCCGATGGGCAGGCTGCCGTGGTTGAATCAACCAGGAAGCAGGTCGCGGCGGCGCGCGGAGCGCTGACTGCGGCCCGCGCGAACCTCGATAATCCGGCGATCAGATCATCACAGGCGGCCGCGATTCAAAAGCAGATCACGCAGGCCCAGTCCGACGTCGATGCGGCTCAATCCGATACTGAACGGGCGCGCGCTCAACAGCGAGAGGCTGAGGCAAACCGAAGTGATTTGACTATCGTTGCGCCGTTCGATGGCACGATTGCGACGCGAACCGCGGAGCCCGGCGAAGTAGTCGCTCCCGGAACTGCGATCGTGACGATGGTCGATCTCAGCAAAGTTTACCTGCGCGGATTCGTGCCCGAAGGAGACATCGGCCGGGTCAAGTTGGGCCAGACCGCGCGCGTGTACATCGATTCCGACCCTCGGCATCCTATCGAGGCGGTTGTCTCGCGTATCGATCCAGAAGCTTCATTCACGCCAGAGAATACTTACTTTCGCAACGACCGCGTCAAACAGGTCGTGGGCGTCAAACTCCTGATCACAAATCCGACCGGCGCCGCCAAACCGGGCATGCCTGCTGACGGCGAGATTCTGGTTGAGGGCAGCGCGTGGCCGAAGGATACAGGACGACGCTGAAGCTGGGAGCGCGGACGTCCTCGTCCGCATTGAGCGCGGAGCGCGAACAATTAGTTCGCGGCGGGCGTCGGTGACAGTCTGGGCCACGGCCAGTTAAGAAGATGAGTGCCATGGAACATTCACTTACCTCCGCCACTCCGGCACCGCCTCCTGAAATTCCACAGCCTCGCGAACCTGCCATTCGCATTCGCGACCTCCGCAAGACCTACGGCGCAATCGAAGCTGTTCGCGGCATCGACCTCGACGTTCAGGCCGGCGAAATCTTTGGCCTGATCGGACCAGACGGCGCGGGCAAGACTTCGACCTTTCAAATTCTGGGCGGCGTGATGCAAGCGACCTCAGGTGAAGCGATCATGCTCGGTCGTTCGGCGCGCGATGCGCGTTCCTACGTCGGCTATCTCACTCAGGTTTTCAGTCTCTATCACGATCTCACCGTTGCGGAGAATCTGCGTTACATGGGCGAGCTGCGGCGCTTGTCGAATCCTGAGATCGAGCAGCGCGGGCGGCGTTATCTGGAAATGTTTGGCATGGACCGGTTCATGAATCGCCTCGCAGGAAAGCTGAGTGGCGGCATGAAGCAAAAGCTCTCGCTCGCCTGCGCGCTGATCATCGAGCCGAAGATCCTTCTTCTCGACGAGCCAACCACCGGAGTCGATCCGGTGTCGCGGCGTGAGTTCTGGGACGCGTTGTCTGATCTGTCGAGCCAGGGAATTACCATCGTGATTGCCACGCCCTATCTCGATGAAGCCGAACGCTGCACGCGCGTGGCGTTGATGCACGAAGGGCGCATCCACCAAACGGGAACGCCGAGCGAGCTGCGCGATCATCTCGGTCTGCAACGTCTGGTGGTGCGTTCTGGGAAACTGAGCGATGCCGAAGATCTGTTGGACAAAACCGCAGGCATAGACGATGCGCAGCGATTCGGCGATCACCTGGATGTCATGGTTGCCGATGCGAGTGTCGGAGAAAAGGTGACTCGCGAAGCGTTGGGCCGCGCCGGCATCGAAGTCGAACAGATCGAGGCTGCGGCGCCAACTCTCGAAAATACGTTTGTCGCGTTGTTGCGCCACATCGAGGACGAAGTCAGGGCGTCGCCGTTCCCGGTCAAGCGGCGATTCCAGGAGCGCTCGTCGGACGCAATCGCTATCGGCGCGCGCGATCTGACAAAGACATTCGGCGATTTCACCGCCGTCAATCGAATCAATCTCGAAGTTAAGTACGGCGAGATTTACGGTCTGCTGGGTGCAAACGGCGCGGGCAAAACGACAACGATTAAGATGCTTTGCGGACTGCTGGAACCGAGTAGCGGCGAGGCGGAACTCGCGGGTGAAACCGGCGAGTTGCGGTCGAGCTTTGTGCGCCAGCGCGTCGGCTATATGTCCCAAAAGTTTTCTCTCTATGATGATCTGACAATCAGAGAGAACCTGGATTTCTTTGCGGGTGTTTACAAAGTGCCGATCGCAGAGCGGGCGGAAAAAGGAAAGTGGGTGCTTTCGTTCTCAGGTTTACAGGGGCGCAGCGATCAAATGACCGGCAGCTTGCCCGGCGGTTGGAAGCAACGAGTCGCGTTCGGCGCGGCTGTGATGCACGAACCGAGCGTGCTGTTTCTTGATGAACCGACGTCGGGTGTCGATCCGCTGGCGCGCCGCGCATTTTGGAAGATGATCAATAGCTTTGCTGATCGCGGCATGGCGATCTTAGTGACCACGCACTATCTGGAAGAAGCTGAGCAATGCAATCGGCTGGGGTTGATGGTGGCCGGAGAATTGGTCGCCCAAGGCACGCCTTCAGGTTTGAAAGCGGAACAGACCGGACACTTGCTCGAACTCGTCACCGACGCGCCGCAACGCGCGAACAATTTTCTCAAGCGCGAGATGGAGCGGTGGCGCGTCTCCTTATTCGGCGATCGTTTGCACGTGATTGTCGACGAAGACGCCGAACCAGGCATTCGCCGGATCACTGATACGTTGGCGCGCGAAGGCATCAAGGTAAGCACGGCGCGCGAGCAATCTTATTCCCTCGAAGATGTATTCATCGCGGTCGTCGAAAAGCTGCGGAAAGAAGGGAAGTCGGCGGAAGAATGAAGTTTCAAGTTTCGGGTTTCAGGTTTCAAGTTGGGAAGGACAAGCGGTGACCATTGTCGGCTGATGCGCCAGCTTGCGGACAGTTCGTCGGCCTGGATTGAAGAGACTAATCCAACCTGAAACCTGAAACCTGAAACCTGAAACTTGAAACTTGAAACCCGACAGTTGAAACCTGAAACTCTTTTATGAAAAGAATTTTCGCTCAGGTCCGCAAAGAACTCACCCAGTTGTGGCGTGACCGGCTGACGTTGGCGCTCGCGTTGGTATTGCCCGTGTTGCTCTTGCTGCTTCTGAGCAAAGCTACGTCGCTCTCGGTCACGGACATTCCGATCGTCGTTCAGGACCTGGATAAGACGCCGATGTCGCGACGCTACATCGAAGCGGTCAGCGCCTCTCTTTCGTTCAAGGTTAGCGCTCTGCCGCCAAACTTGTCGCCCGAACGCGTGTTGGATAAAAACCAGGCTCGGGCAGCGTTGATCATTCCGCCACAGTTCGACCGCGACTTGCGGCGCGGACAGAATACCGAAGTGCAGTGGTTGGTTGACGGCACGGATGCGAACACGGCGAACGTGATGCGCGGCAAAGCTGCGGCGATTACGCAATCATTCAATGCGCAGATTCAGCCGGCCGCGATGCAGCCGGCCATCAAGCCGAAGATTCGCTACTGGTTCAATCCGGGCCGCGAAGACTTGAAATACTTCGGACCGGGAGTGCTGGCGTTTGGCCTGGCGATGTTTCCGCCTTTGCTGGCGGCGCTGGCGCTTTCGCGCGAAGGTGAGCTGAAAACGATTCTGCAAGTCTATGTTTCGAGCATCACTGCCTTCGAATATTTGGTCGGAAAAGTGATCGCTTACACGATCGTGGCCTGGGCAGAATGGATTGGCGGCATGATCGTGCTGTTTGCGGTCTTCGGACTGACACTCGCAGGCGATCCCACGCCGCTGCTGGTGACCACGTTCTTCTATCTGCTCTGCACCACATCTTTCGGCGCAATGCTGGGTGCGGCGATTCCGAATCAGGCAGCCGCGATTCAAGCGGCGCAACTCGGCGGCTTTCTGACTTCTCTGTTGCTCTCTGGCTACATTTTTCCGGTGCAGAATATTCCGCAGCCGCTGCGATTTCTGTCGAACTTTGTGCCGATGCGTTACTACCTTGAAGTCATTCGCGACGCCTTTGTTCGGGGCGGTGGTTGGGCTGGGGTCTGGCCCGCGCCGATTGCGCTCGCGCTGCTGGGCGCGTTCTTTTTCTGGCGTGCGTGGAGTTCGATGAAAGACATGCAGGTGAAGGCGTGAACATTTTCCATTTGTCATTTGAGATTTTTCATTTGCCATTTGTTGCAAAGAAGTCTTTGGATTGACGGATTAGCTGGAGACCCCAATGGAAAAGAAGCAAGAAATCGACAACCAGCAGCCGAGATTGCGCGCCGACGATCTTGAGGAGCGCCTGATTGATTTTGCTGTTCGGATAGTCAAGCTCTCGGCGAATTTGCCGAGAACTCCGGCTGGCAAGCACATTGCTGGACAGATTCTACGGTCTGGAACTTCGCCGGCGCCGAATTACGGTGAAGCGAGAGGCGCTGAAAGCCACGTTGATTTTGTTCATAAATTGCGCATCGCTCTCAAGGAACTGAACGAGACGTCGACCTGGCTGCGCGTCATCGAACGTAGTCGCATTCTCAAGCCCGAACTCCTAACGGAGATTATTCACGAAAACAACGAACTTTGTAGAATCTTCACCGCGTCGCTTGCAACAGCTCGCAAAAGAAAGAAATGACAAAATGAAAACTGTCAAATGAAAAATGATAAATGTCTTAGTCATTACCATGCGTCCACTCAACCGAATTCTGAATTCGCGGCTCTGGGCGCTCTTCGTCAAAGAGTTTCACCAGATCCGCCGCAATCGGCGTTTGGTTATTCTGCTGATCATTCCGCCGACATTGAACATAGTCCTCTTTGGATTGGCGCTGAACCCGACGTTTGAGAATTTACGGCTGGGCGTGGTGGACTATAGCCGCACGCCCGAGAGTCGCGAACTAGTCTCGGCTTTCAAGGAAGGTTTGGTGTTCCAGACAAGGGCCTACTACTCGTCGAGTGACGAACTGGGTCAGGCGATCAGTCGTGGTGACCTCGACGCCGGCCTGGTTGTCCCAAATGATTTTGCCGACAAGCGCGCGCGCCACGAAACTGTTGAGGTGCAGTTGTTGGTCGATGCGGTCAATGCCAACACCGCAACGATCGCCGGTGGCTACGCCGCGCGCATTATTGCGGGACTCAACCAGAAAATCGCTCGGTCGCAGCCGCCACGCCAGCAACCGTCCGGCGACACGTCCAAAGCGCCCGGCGTTTCGCTGACGGCGAATGTTCCGGCGGTGATCCGCGCTAGTGTCACACCGAGAATGACGTTGCTCTACAATCCGGGCCTCAAGAGCGCGTGGTTTATCACGACCGGAATGATCGGACTGTTACTGGTGTTGCAGGGATCGGTCGTGTCTTCGGCCTCGCTGGTTCGCGAAAAAGAAATCGGCACGATCGAGCAGTTGCTGATGACGCCCGCGGGTAGCTCAGAGATCATCATCGCAAAGGTCCTGCCGATTTTTCTGCTGTTGTCGATCGATATCGGCCTGGCGCTATTTGTCGCGCGGCTGGCGTTCGGCGTGCCCCTGCGCGGCAGCCTGCTCTTGTTCTTTTTCTCAGCTTCGTTATGCGTGTTGTGCGGCATCGGCCTGGGCATGATGATCGCCACGTTCACGCGCACGCAACAGCAGGCGCAATTGATGGGCTTCTTTACGAATCCTCCGTTGGCGATTCTCTCGGGCGCGACCACGCCGATTGAAGCGATGCCCGCGTGGCTGCAACCAATCACTTCGTTGAATCCGGTGAAGCACTTTGCGATTATTTCTCGCGGCATCCTGCTCAAAGGCAGCGGCGTGGATGTTCTTTATCCGCAACTGATTGCCCTGGCCGCGATTGCTTTGGTGATGGTTTCGGTCAGCGCGTGGCGGTTTCGCAAGCAGCTCGGTTAGCAAAACGAAGCATTCAGCGAACCACAACAGATCAATAACCTATCGGTTCCTGGCAGAGGCTCAGCCATGGTGAATTAGTAATGCACGTCAGCGGAAAAATTCCCACGTGGAGTCATCTTATGCTGTGAGACTACTCCAGTGCGGTGTTATAAGATGGTGCAGAAACCGTCTATCGCGATTGCACGGGGGATGCTTATGGTGCCACATATGTCCCGCCCACGTATTCGACGGCAGAAGTGGATTCAGGCGGGGTTGTGTTGCCTTTTTCTGTTGACAGGGCCCCGCTCGGCAATTGCCCAGGCCAAATGGGTTCCATCATCGAGCAGCGAAGACGGTTACAAGACCTTTGTCGTTTCTCAGAACGAACGCGGAGAGATAGTCTGTCGCAAAGCCACACTGGAAGAGCGCCGAGGGATCGTTAAAGGCGGCGGCGGCAGACCGGCGCGAGTGATCTACTCAGGAGCCCCACGCCAAAAAGATTTGCCTTACGGAACGGAGGTGTGGACTTCGGATGAAACTGCCGGCTTAACGCTACAAGTGTCGGCTGGCCTGCGCATCGTGCTGCACGGCACTAGCCAACTCGAACAGAACCAGACGGCGAAGAACGCGTTCATCACTGCCGCGAATCGTTGGGAGGCGATCATCTCGACGCCGATCACCGTCGTCATTGACGTCGACTTTGGCACCACCTTCTTCGGTCAACCCTACCCCAGCGCGGACATTCTGGGTGCAACTGGTTTGGACTCGGTGGCCGGTCCGTATCCTGATCTTCGGCAGAGATTGATTAATAGCGCGTCGACAACAGCCGAACAACAACTCTACAACGCCTTGCCGGCGACGGCTGTGCCCGTCGAGTTCAATGGCACGTTTACTAGTGTGACCGATGCAGAGCTGAGCGCGCCGAACGCGCGCGCGCTGGGAATTGTGCCCGACATTTCAGATCCCAATTCAGTGCCGTTGGGACAAGGTGATGCGGGAATCGGTTTCAATTCAGCATTTCAGTTTGACTTCAATCCCGATGATGGCATCTTAGCCGGCCGGACAGATTTCGATTCAGTTGCGTCACACGAGATTGGTCACGCGCTTGGTTTTGTTTCCGATTCAGGCGATACCAGTGCATCTCCGATTGCGGTGTGGGACTTGTTCCGCTTTGTTACCTCAACATTGACCCTTGCTCAGTTCACGATTTCTCCGCGCGTGATGTCGAAGGGTGGTACCCAGGTTTTCGTTAACGAGCAAACAAGCACATTCGGGACGGTCGGCCTGCTGCTCTCTACCGGAGGCCCAAATCCTGGCCCGAACGATGGTGATGGACGACAGTCGAGTCACTGGAAAGACGATGCTCTGTCTTCGGCGCGCCCTTACATCGGTGTCATGGATCCTACACTGGCTTCGGGCTTGCGCCGCACAATCAGCGAGAATGACATAGCGGCGATTGACGTGTTCGGCTATTCGATAGGCGCACCCGTGCCGGTGCGTCCGCCGAACGATAACTTCGCAAACGCAAGTTCGTTGCAAACAAATTCAGGAACCCTATCCGCCACTAACGTTAGCGCAACCAGAGAGGTAAACGAGCCCAGCCACGCAGGTTTCACGGGAGACAAATCGATCTGGTATTCGTGGGTGTCGCCGCTCAACGGGCAGATGACGATCGACACGATCGGCAGTAACTTTGACACGACGCTCGCGGCTTATACTGGCACGGCTCTAATTCAGCTTCAGACGATTGCGCAGAACGACGACATCGTTAACGGAACAAACCGGGCCAGCCGCGTACAATTCAATATCACCGCCGGCACGACCTATCGCATTGCCTTGGATGGTTGGAATGGCGAGTACGGGAACATCACGCTCAATTGGAACGCAACCGGCACCGCTCCGACGCCCACGCCAACGCCGACTCCCACACCCACGCCAACGCCAACGCCAAGTCCGACTCCAACGCCTACACCAACTCCGACACCCCCGTGTCTCGACGATAAGTGGACGCCAACCAGTACGACGAATGCACCCTCTGCGCGACGCCTTTACACGGCGGTCTGGACCGGTAGTGAAATGATTATTTGGGGCGGGCAGGATCAAAGCGCCAACCCTATAAACACGGGTGCCAGATACAATCCCAGCACTGACACCTGGACCCCTACCAGTACAACGAATGCCCCCGATGCGCGATCCTATCACTCCGCAGTCTGGACGGGCACACAGATGATCATCTGGGGCGGAGTTGACCGCAGTTTCAATGGCTTCAGCAGCGGCGCCCGATACAATCCCAGCACCGATAGTTGGACCGCTATGAGCGTCGTGAATGCCCCTGTCGGACGGAGTCTTGTCACCACAGTTTGGACGGGCACCGAAATGATCGTGTGGGGCGGTAATAGCCACGCTGATTTGAACACCGGGGGCAGATACAATCCGAACACTGATACTTGGACCGCAACTAACACGATAAATGCGCCGACTGGGCGAAGCTATCACACGGCAGTGTGGACCGGCAGCGAAATGATCGTCTGGGGTGGCTATAGCAGCGGCAACACAAACACCGGAGGCAGATACAATCCGAACACCGACAGTTGGATCCCAACCAATACAACGAACGCACCGACTGCGCGAGGTGATCACTCAGCAGTGTGGACTGGCAGTGAAATGATCGTCTGGAGCGGAGGAGGAAGCGGCTATACGAATACGGGTGGCAGATACAATCCCGCCACTGACAATTGGATTGCAACCAACACGACAAACGCCCCGGCTGGACGGAGCCAGCACAACCAAGTCTGGACTGGCGCTGAAATGATCGTCTGGGCGGGACAGAACGGCAGCGGCAAGTTGAACAGCGGCGGGAGATACAATCCCGCCACCAACACTTGGATCGCTATCTGCGACATAGGCGCGCCGGTGGCAAGGATCTATTTCGACGGAATCTGGACTGGCAGTGAGATGATTGTTTGGGGTGGCGACGACAGCAATTTCTTTCGCTTGAACACTGGTGGGAGATATTCTGACCAAGTGCCAATTCCGCCTCCAACTCCCACACCGACCCCTACGCCAACACCCACCTATAAGATCTCCGGACAAGTAACCGACGGGTTCGGCAACATAATCAGCGGCGCCACAGTGACGCTCAGCGGCGCTCAGTCAGGAACGACGACCACCAACGGCACTGGCAATTACTCATTTTCAAATCTCCAGGCCGGCAACTACCTTGTGGGTGCGACGTTGCCCGGCAGGCGAGACACCGTAACTGGTGTGGTTGAAGTTAACAACCTCAGCAGTGACACAACAAAGAATCTTCAAATACTGTTCTTCGTGACCTTCCATATCTTGGTGAAAGACACATCCGGGGTTGGAGTGGCCGCCTGTGGGATCAGGATCAATAACGATCCCTTCGTGTTTGCGCAGACCAACGCCTTTGGCGTTGTTAACATAGGCGTCAGCGTCCCCATAACCGGCAACGGTCCGCCAGCAACGTTCACGCCTGAGAAGGCGGGCTACGTTTTTATTCCGCCGAGCGCCACGTTGAGTACACAAAATGGCGATCAGAATATGAGCTTTACGGCGTTGGCAGTATCGACAGTTCAATTCAGCACCGCGTCCTACACGATCAACGAAGGAGATCCGAACGGACGAGTGAATATCACACTGACTCGAAGTGGCGATACAACCAGCAGCGCCAGCGTTAACTTCGTCACCAACGATGCGGCCGGCTTGACGAATTGCAATGTCTTCAACGGCATTGCTTCGCCGCGCTGCGATTACATCAACACGCTCGGCACCATGTCGTTCGCGGCGGGTGAGACCTCGAAGTCCTTCTCGATCGCCATCGTCGATGACTCTTTCGCTGAAGGTAACGAGACTTTCACCATTGGTCTGAACAGTCCGAGCGGCGCGACTCTGGGAACGCAATCAACTGCGACCGTGACCATCCAGGATAACGACGCCACCAATGGCCCGAATCCGATCGACAGTACGGGTTTCTTCGTGCGCCAGCAGTACATAGACTTCCTGAACCGCGAACCTGACCCACCGGGCTTTGCCGCCTGGGTGAGCACCATCAACAACTGCACGCCGGGAGACACCAGTTGCGATCGCACACATGTCTCGCAACTTTTCTTCCTATCGGATGAGTTCCAGTCGCGTGGTTACTTCGTCTATAGATTCTATCCAGTGGCGTTTGGCCGCAAGCCTGATTATGGAGAGTTCATCCCTGACTTAGCGCGGGTGAGCGGCTTTCTGGATGCTAATCAATTGGAAGCCGCCAAGGCGCAGTTCATCGCAGACTTCACGGCGCGAGCGGCGTTTGTCGGCGTTTACAACGGGCTTACGAATCAGCAGTACGTAGATACTTTATTGTCGACGGCCGTGGTTACCCTTCAGTCTGCGACCAGGCAAGCAATGGTTGACGGCTTGAATAATGCGACGCTGACGCGGGCCCAAGTGCTGCGACAAATCGTGGAGAGCCCGGAAGTGTCGGCCAAGTATAACCACCAGGCGTTTGCGGTGATGGAATACTTTGGATACCTGCGGCGGCAGCCGGACGGATTCTATCTGCAATGGATTGCCGACCTGGATCTAAACAACAACCCCCGCGGCATGGTGACGGGGTTTGTGACGTCGCAGGAATACCGAAACCGATTCGGACCGTGAGAACCAGCCGCAGATTCACCCCCGTGAGATAGAAAGGACTTATCTCAACCGGGTGAACGCGGATATACGCCGATAGAAATCAAACGGCCCAAGCTATCATTACTCAAGTATTCTCAAACTCTTTACAAAAGTAGTCACCGCGGGTTTCCTGGCTCTCGGTTGACGCCGCTTAGTTGCGCGTATTAGCGTATCTTTCCAAGACGCCGTTGGAATAAGCATTCGTGAGTGATGTGAACTGGCCAGAGTGACGGAGAGCAATGAAATCAGCCGAGAGCTTAGAAAGCGCCAGGGCTATTCCACAGTTACCCAAACAGTTTGACACTGCCGCCATAGACTACCGGGAAGTGAGAGCCGCTCACTGGGATCGAGTGGCCGCGTGGGCCGAGAGGAAAAAGGGCTGGGGCGGAACTTATCACCGCCGCCTGAAGGAAGTATTCGGGTTCTTTTGTCCGCCGGGGCTGCGCGTTCTCGAAATTGGTTCAGGCGACGGCGAGTTGCTGGCGTCGTTGCGGCCATCGCGCGGTGTTGGAATCGACTTTTCGCCAGAGATGGTCCGGCTCGCTCGGGAGCGACATCCAGACCTGACGTTTCTTGAAGGTGATGCTCACGACTTAGAGCTGGATGAAGAGTTCGACGTCATAATTCTCTCTGACCTGATTAACGATCTTTGGGATGTGCAGGAAGTGCTTTCGCGAGTACGAAAGTTGTGCGCGCCTCACACTAGGATCGTCATGAATTTTTACAGCAAACTCTGGGAGCTGCCGCTCTCGATTGTGCGCCGGCTCGGACTCGCGAGGCCAAATCTTCCTCAGAATTGGCTGACCGTCGAAGACGTGAGCGGGTTGCTGTCTCTCTGTGACTTTGAAGTCGTCCGTCATCGTGAGGATGTCCTTTGTCCGTTCTGGTTTCCCTTAATTGCTAACTTTGCCAACCGATATCTCGTGCGGTTGTGGCCGTATCGCGTGTTTGCGTTGACGCATGTTCTGGTAGCGCGGCCGGTCTTTCCGCGCGCAGAGACCGAGACAACCCAACCGATCGTTTCCGTGATTGTGGCCGCGTGCAACGAAGCTGGCAACATCGAAAGCATCTTTGAGCGTACGCCTGAGCTCTGCGGCGGGACAGAGATGATCTTCGTCGAGGGCGGATCTTCCGACGACACTTACGAAGTAATTGAGAAAGCGATCGCCGCGCACCCAGAGAGGGACTGCAAGCTGTTCAAGCAAAGCGGCCAGGGGAAGGCTGACGCGGTACGGCTGGGGTTTTCCAAAGCCAGCGGAGATATCCTGGCGATACTCGATGCCGATCTGACCACGCCTCCGGAGGAACTCCCTCACTTTGTCGAAGCCCTTGAATCGGGCAAAGGTGATTTCGCGAATGGCTGCCGGCTGATCTATCCGATGGAAAAGAATGCGATGCGGTTTTTCAACCTGGTCGGAAACAAGTTCTTTAGCCTAATGTTCACTTGGCTTTTGGGTCAGCCGATTAAGGACACGCTCTGCGGCACCAAAGTCATGCGGAAATCTGACTACGAATTGCTGGCCGCGAATCGCGCGTACTTTGGTGAGTTCGATCCGTTTGGCGACTTCGATTTGTTATTTGGCGCCGCCAGGCTGAACCTGAAGATCGTTGACATTCCGGTAAGGTATCGCAACCGAACCTACGGCACGACGAACATCCGGCGCTGGAAACACAGTTGGCTTTTGCTGCGCATGGTGGTCTTTGCGGCGCGTCGTCTGAAGTTTGTTTGAAATCGAAAGTCTTTGATGCGCATAGGACTCGATGGCTTTCCGCTACTGACGCCCCTCACCGGCGTTGGGCATTACACGTTCGAACTCGCGCGCGCCCTGGCGCTGCTCGCACCGTCCGACGAGTTCGAGTTGGTGGCGCCGAGCGCTTTTCCCAGTCCCATCACTGAAGAGATTCGACTCAACGGTCCTGACAATCTGCGCGCGGTTGACGCCGAAGCCAACTCGATTCGACGCCGCCGTTGGTGGGCTGTTGGTCTGCCCCTTTATCTGAGAAAGGCATCACTGGATCTTTTTCACGGCACAAATTATGAAGTGCCGCTTTGGAGCAAACGTCGCAGCGTTTTGACGATTCACGATCTTTCGATCTTGCTGCACGCAGATACGCACAAGTCGGATCTGGCGCGCCGCGCGCGCCGCCGTCTGCCGGTCATGGCTCGATCTGCAAGCATGATCATTACCGCCGCCGAATGTATGAAGCGCGAGATCTGCGAGCATCTGAACATCAAGGCCGACCGAGTTGCGGTTACACCCTACGCGCCCCGCAGTGGCTTTCAGGCCGTGCCCGCTGAGCAGGCTAACGAGACGAAGCAACGACTCGGAATCGAAGATGAGTTCATATTATTTGTCGGAACTGTCGAGCCCCGAAAGAATTTGCTGACGCTGGTCCGCACCTTCGAGCAGATCCTGCGTCAGACATCACATCGTCCTCAACTCGTAGTCGTCGGCGCGAAAGGCTGGCTGATGGATGAGCTGTTAGCTTTCATTAAACAATCGCCGGTCAGCGATCGCCTGCTGCTGACAGGTTACCTGGACGATGACGATCTGCGCGCTCTATATTCGTCGTGTAGAGTGTTTGTCTATCCTTCGATTTATGAAGGCTTTGGTCTCCCGCCGCTCGAGGCGATGGCCTGTGGCGCGCCAGTAATCGCCAGCGACATTCCGATCTTTCAGGAAACGCTCGCGGATGCGGCGCCCCTCGTAAATCCGAACGATGTCGAAGCTATCGCTGCAAGCATCGTCGGCATGCTTGCAGATGAAGATCGACGCCGGGAGTTTTCGCGCCGGGGACTGGAGCAGGTCGCAAAGTTTTCATGGGAGCAGACAGCACAGATGACTATGGAGGTTTATCGCAGAGTACTAGGCGAGTCCTGAACCGCTCGTTTCAGAACCGAGAGCGGTAGCGACCGGATCAGAGAGTCGACTTGGTCCTTGCGGTGTTGAGCCTATGACCCGGTCGCTACCGCTCCCGGTTCTGTCACGCAGAGTTTCGCAGTCGCCACATGCGAAGCAGCGTCTTTGAAAACGCCCAACCGAATTTCACCAGCTTTGCGTGAGACTTGCCCGTCTGCCGAGCTTGATAGTGGAACGGCACTTCACGGACGCGGCCTCCGCGGATGTAAACCTTGACTAGAATCTCTTCGAGAGTGTCAAAGTCTCGAGCGCGCAAATCCAAAGTGGCCAGAACATCCTGATGGTACATGCGGAAGCCGCTGGACAAGTCACGCAGTGGCAGTGACAACACGCGGCTGTAGGTCCAGTTCAGAATCCGGCTGAGTACGCGTCGGACCGCGCCCATTTCAGCGCTGCCACCAGCAACGTATCGCGATGCAATCAGTAAGTCGGCGTCGCTCCGCAGTCGCCAAAAGTCTTCAAGGAAAACCGGCTGATGCGACAGGTCCGCGTCCATCGTGACCACAAACGGCGCACGTGCGGCGGCGAATCCGGCGAGTAGGGCGCCGCCATATCCGCGCTCCTGCTGCGTGATGACGCGCGCGCCGAGTTGCTCGGCAGCCAGTCGCGATCCATCAGCGGACCCGCCATCAACCACAATAATTTCAGCTAAGAGACCGAGGCCCTCGGTGACAGACCATAGTGATGGCAGCAAGAGTTCAAGATTCTCGCGCTCGTTTAGCGCCGGAATGACGACGGTAATTTCCGGAGGCTTGGGTTGCATGATTCGCAGCGGGTGATTATCAGGCCTGACCCCGGAAATGCCAAAAGGCCAGCCTCAGCGGCTGGCCCTTCGATTTCGGAACGCGTCGTTTTCTCTCTCTAGAATCTCTGGCGATACTCGGTCGAATTGAAGAAGCCAAAGACCATGCCCCGAGAGTCTGCCGGGTTCGCATCGATAACGTTGAGCCAGGTAAAGTATGAACCATCCGGATCTCTTCGCAGATAACCAAAGTACTGCATTACGACGACCGACTCGTTGTAGTACCTGTTGTAAACTTCGGTGCTCTCGGCGATTTGCCGCAGGACTACGGCGCGCGTTAGCGTGCTGTTCGTCAGCCCATCGATCATCGCCTGCCGGTTGGCTGATGTCACACCCGCGTTGCTCAGCAGCGTGTCCACATACTGAGTGTTGTTAAGTGAATTGTATTTTGCGACGAACGCGGGCCGCGCCATAAAGCCGTTAATGAATGACAGCTTCGCGGCTTCCAACTGATTAGCATCCAGAAAGCCGCTTATGCTTCGCAGGTCCGGCAGAAATTCAGCAAAGGAGGGCTTATGGCCAAAGCCGGTTGGATCTGAGCCAGTTAGACCTGGAAAGCTTACTGGATAGAATCGAAAAGTGAAATAGCCGCGTTGCTGGAACTCCGGCGATCTGACGAACGACTCAGAAACATGAACTCTGTCGCAAGTAATGTCACCAGGCTGACAGTTGGCAAGGGTGGACAACCAGATCGGATAGCCGAATGAGTCAGGCATTCGACCCAGAAAGTCTATGTACTGCTGCTGCACCATGAAATCGTTATCGTCAATTGTGATCGGTGTATTTGTTCCGGGCCGCAGGCGCAAAGGCTTAACCTTGACGTTCCCGTAATACAAGTCGGACGGAAGATTGGGATCATCCGTCTGAATTCTGAGCGTCGGTGCTTGCGCGGAAGCGGAAATCGCTGCGAGACCAACTACCAGGAGCGCGGCTGCAAATCTGATCTTGTTTGTCATAATCAGTCACCTCATTCTGAACAATTACCAGAAATGAGGCTAGATTTCTGGTCTGGCTATGGTGCCTTCCGGGACACCTGAGAGGTAAGTCGAAGTCTAGCTTGCCGCCCTCTTGGGTGTCAATGGCCTTGTTGCTTGGGGGCGCTGCTTTGACCGTCTTGGTATCCCGGCCCGACGGATGAGTTGCCCTCCAGCGGGGTTTGCGCTCGGCCCGCTCAGTCGGCCGCCGCTAGGAAGCCCAGCCTTTTGACGCCGGACAGCGCACTTTGGGTTGAAAAGGTGTGAGGCAGGTCAAGAAGACCTAATACTTCTGTGCGCTGCGGCCAACGCCAGAACGCCAAGAGCCAGCAAAGACAGTACGCTTATTCCCGCCCCGAGATAGAAGCGGGGCGGATCGTAGTCGAAGCTGACGGTATGCTCGCCGGGCGGTAGCATTACGCCCCTGAGTGCATAGTCTGCTCGATATAAGGGGGCGTCACGGCCGTCGATCCTTGCGCGCCATCCGGGATAGTATGCGTCGCTCGTGACCAGGAAGCTGGCGGTCGTTGATGAAGTACGGACTTCCATGTGAGTGCTGGACGATGCAGAGATGGTCGCCGATGCTGTGCTGTCGACACCCTGCGAATTCAAAGCGATAGGTGCTTCGACCAGAGCAGTCCGCGCCGGATCGAAATCGCGTCCGTCCGGGAGCTTTCCTGTTTTGATTGCGCCCAGCGCCTGGTCCGGGTTGACGCTTACTATTTCATTCGCCAACCACGCGCGAGGCATCGCGTGCAGATTCTCGTAAACGCGCGCGGTTCCAGCCTCCTCGACTAGCCGCCAAGCGTCACTGTCGATCAAAGCTGGGTCGATTGGATGCGAAGTCTTGCTCGCTTCATCAATGAAGCTGAGTTTTTCAAGAATGATTGCGCCCTTGCCGGCGACCCACTCAAACTCGATGCGCTTGATCTCTTTCATTCCGTCCAGCGGCAGAGTGGTTACATAGAAGTGACCCTGACACGGTTTGTCGTTCAACTTGGCAGGGAAGCTGTTGAAGATTCCGGTGCGTTGATGCCGCACGCTAACGCCGCAGTCGTAAGCCCACTCGCTCGTATCGCGACCCGCGACAAGGCTCCGCGTTTGGACCGCGCCACCAAGATCCGTGAGCCGGACGCGGACGACTTCCGTTCCATCCAAAATCTCAGCAGAGCACGCCAGCCGGCTGACGACAGCGAGTGCGTTGCTCTTTATGGGGGAGGACAGGACCACCGTTGCGGATTTGCGAGGAAGCTGATCGCAACTCTGCCCCATCCAGAATTGCAGTTCATCCTTGAGCCATGAGACGCCGCCCTCGTCGGTTAACACCTGGCTGCGCGGCAAGAAGAGATAGCGAGCGGCCATCAAGTCCAGACTCTTGGCTTCCGGCTCGCTCCACGGCAACGGCAAGCCTGGATGATCGATCATCGGAAGGAGATTGCTGGTGCGCTTTAAGATCAAAGCGTTGTAGCCGCTCGTATTCGCGACGCCCCACAACCTCGTCAGACCCGCCGGCATTTCATCGACATCACCGCGATAGCCACGATACGACATCAGTCGCTGGTTCGATGCGTCGAGCGAGTCCTGGTACCGTTTCGCAAACGGCGGCGCGACTAGAGCGTCTTTGCTGAGCGAGAAATATCGCCACTGATAAAAGAATCCAAAGCTGCCGAGATCGACTACAAGTAGCAACAACAAGAGCGCGCGACGCAGAGTCGAACTCGGCTGTCCATGCCAGCAAAAGATAGCGGCGACCGACAGCAAGAAAACTAGCAGAGGAACTCCTACTGCTCGGTTGGCCCAGGGAACCAAGCTCAGTTGGGCGAAGCCATTCTTTAAGGCAAGCCCAGACATGTAACTCTGGTTCAGGAACAGCAGTGTCAGGCAGGCAAGCATCGCCATCACCACAACCAAGGTGATTTTTCTCAATAGGATGGTTGATACTTGGTGTTTGACGATGGCCGCCACACCCAACCCCGCGAGCACGCTTATGGCGAAGGTGAATTCCATGAAATGACGCGAGGGGACGCGGAAGCTGTTAAGGATCGGCACGTAGTAAACCAGTCGAGCCAGCGGTGTGGCGTCGCCCGTCACCAAAAAGAATGCGAGAACGGCAACGCCGAGCCAAAACAAACTTAATGATTTCCTTTTCGTGACGATTATGCCGAGAGGCGCGAGCATCAGCGGCAGCAAACCCACATAGCCGGTCAACTCCGTCTGATTGTCGTGGCCAAAATACTGCAACAACCGGGCTTCGTTTAGGCCGCCGAAGACGTAGGGAAAGATCATCGTCAGCGCCTGCCGCGGGGGAAGCGAGTACGAGACAAAATCCTGGAAGCTGTATCCAGCGCGCAGGCTTTGGCTGAGAAGCTCGGACGTCGGCACGATCTGCACCGCAGCCAGACCCGTGCCCAAGATCATCATCAGCATGGAAGACACGTAGTATCCGAAGCGGCCCGCCGGTGCAGACCAGCCGCGCGCGATCGAATAAGCCCCACCCAACAAGGCCGCGTAAAAAAAGATTTGTGGCTGACCTCCGAGTAGGCACAGCGCGACGCCGATGCTTCCCAACGCCAACCACAGCGCGCTCAGTCGTTCGCGCAGTTGCTCCAGCGACCAGATGATTAGCGGCACCCAAACTGTTGAGTGAATGATGACCACGTTGCCCGCTTGCGCCATCATGAATCCGCTCAGGCCGAAGACGATGCCGCTGACCAACGCCGCCATTCGCGATTCAGTGATCTTGAAAACGTAGCCGTACAAGAGCGAACTACCGGCAACGTACGCGAGGATCATGAAAGCATTCCAGGTGTGCGGCAGCAGAGAAAGCAGCGCTGCCGGCGGATACCAAGTGGCGGCTTCCGGATCGGCCATCAACGGGAATCCACCAAATGTCATCGTGTCCCACAAGACCTTTGACGAATAGAAGTTCGGTAAGTGGATGTACAAGCCGTCCCCGCCAATGGCGAGTAGTTTGCCGCCAAAGACTACTGGTGAAAAAAATGCGACGAAGACTAGGGAATAAAAGAGAATGACGCCGAGCGCGTGACGTCGCGGCGGGCTCACCGCCCGTTCCAACAAACCGCGAACATTCGTTAGCGCGCTCATCGGGTTCCACCTAAGCCAAACGATCTCGCGCCCACAGCCAACGCGCCCAGCAAGAGTATCGACATCAGGCTAATGGCGGCGCCGAAATAGAAGCTGCGCGGTCGATAATCGAATCGCACGGTGTGCTCTCCCGCTGGCACCATCACGCCGCGGATTGCATAGTCGGCTCGATACAGCCAAACACTCCGGCCATCGATGGTCGCGCGCCAGTTGGGATAATAGGCATCGCTGGTGACCAGGAATTGGGCGCGCGTTGACGACGTGCGAACCTCCATCTGAGTCGCAGACAGAGACGCGACGGTTGCCGATGCTTTGTTGTCGGTGTCTTTTGAGTTCAAAGGCAGGGGCGTTTCGATCAGGGCCGTGTGAATTGGATCGAAACTGCGCCCGTCCGGCAGTCTTCCGGTTTTGATTGCCTCCAGAGCCTGCTTCGGATCGACGTTTACTACTTCGGTCGCGAACCAAGTGCGCGGCATCGCGTGGAGATTTTCATAGATGCGCGCGCCTTCCGTCTCTTCGACGAATCGCCAGTGACTACTGTCCAGCAACGCCGAGTCGATCGGAAATGAAGTTCCGGCTTGTTCGTTAATCAAGGTGAGCTTGGCGAGGATGATTAGGCCCGACCCTCCCACCCATTCGAAATCGATGGTTTTGATCTCTTCGGCTGCGTCCAACTTCAGCGTGGTTACATAGTAGTGACCTTCGCAAGGAACGTCATTGAGTTTCGACGGATAGCTCCTAAATACTTTGGCGCGTTGATGTCGCACCTTGCCGGTAACGCCATTGCAATCGTAAGCCCACTCGCTCGAATCGCGACCAACCTGCAAACTCCGCATTTCAGTCTTGCCTTGCGCGTTGGTGAGTCGCAAGCGCGCGACTTCGCCGCCGTCCGGAATCTGAGCAGCACACGCAAGTCTGCTGACAATCGCGAGCCCCGTGCTCTTGATCGGAGTCGGCAGGTTGAGTGTGGCCGAGCTGCGCGGCAGTTGATTGCAGCCAGACCCAAGCCACAATTCGGCGTCCTGGTTCATCCACGAGACGCCGAGGCTGTCCTTGATTGGTTTGTCTTGCGGCAAGAGAAAGTAGCGCGCGGCCATCAGATCCAGGCTTCGGTTCTCGGGTTCGCTCCACGGCAACGGCGGGCCGATGATGTCAATCATCGGCAGCAGGTTACTCACTCGCGAAGACACGAGCACGTTGTATCCGCTGGCGCTGGGAACGCCCCAAAGCCGGCTCAGATTCGGCGGCATCTCAGCCAAGCTGCCGCGCGATCCGCGATATGGCATCAAGCGCTGATGCGACGCATCGAGCAAGCCTTTGTAACGCGTGGCCGCCTCAGTTGGATTCAGTTCGTTCTTATCCGGCGCGACGTATCGCCATTCGTAGAGCCAACCAAAACTTCCCAGGTCAACGATCAGCATCAAGAGTAACAACGCCTTTCGTGGTTCGGACAAAGGCTGCCTGTGCCAGTAAGCAAGCACCGTTGCGCCGAGCAGGAAGATGATGATCGGAATGCCTACCGCGCGATTCTTCCATGGAAGCAAACTCAATTGCGCGATGTCTTTCTGAGCTGCCAGCGCCGCCATGTAGTTCGAATTCATCAACAGCAGAATCACGCAGATGACCATCGCCGCTCCGGCAATCACGATCGTTCTGCGAACCATTTTGGCCGAGACTTCCTGACGGAGAATAGCGGCCACTACTAATCCGGAAAGCGCGCTCGCCGCGATCGTCAATTCGATGAAGTGGCGCGCCGGCGCGCGGAAACCGTTAAGGATCGGGATGTGATAAATCAGTCGCGCCAGGGGCGTCCCGTCGCCCATCGCCAAGAGGAATGCGAGCAGCGCGACCACGAACCAGAACCAGGCGAGCGCTTTCTTTTTCGCGGCGAATACGCCGAACGCCGTCAGCATCAGCCCGAGCAGACCTACATATCCGGTCAGCTCCGTCTGATTCACCGCGCCGAAGTAAGGCAAGGCGCCGGCCTCCGGCACCGTGCCAAAGGCGGAGGGAAAGATCATCGTCAGCGCCTGCCTCAGCGGCAGTGCGTGGGAAGCGTAGTCCTGAAAGCTGTATCTGACTCTCGCGCTTTGACTGAGAAGTTCCGCGGTCGGAATGACCTGGACCGCAGCGAAACCAATTCCCAGAATCGCCATTACGAGTGCGGTCAGATAGTAGCGCCAGCGACCGACGGGCGCGCTCCACCCGCGCGCCAACGCGTAGGCACCGCTCAAAATCAAACCGTAAAAAAAGATCTGCGAGTGACCGCCCACAAAACAAAGCGTCACCGCGGCGACGCCAATCACCAGCCATCTGGGAGTTAACTGCTGCCGCAGTTTCTCAAGCGCCCAGATGATCAGCGGAATCCAGCAGGCCGCGTGAATGATCACGGCGTGACCCAGATGGGCCATCATGAATCCGCTCAACCCAAACATCAGACCGCTCGTGAGCGCCGCAAACCGCGATCGCGTCAGCGTATAAAGATAGCCATACATGAAAGAACTGCCGGCGATGTATGCGAGGATCATGAAAACATTCCACGAGCCAGGCAAAAATGACAAAAGGAACGCGGGCGGATACCAGGTCATGACCTGCGGATCGGCCATCATCGGAAATCCGGAAAAGAGCAGCGTGTCCCAGAGCACTTTGTGCGAGTAAAAATTTGGCAGATAGATCAGCGAGCCATCACCGCCGATGGCCAAAAGGTGGCCCTGATAGATTGCCGGAAAGAAAAACCCAACGAAGACCAGCGAATAGAATATGACCACCAGCAGGCAATGACGCGCGGGCTTATCAGTTGCTCGACGCAACATCTCGGCGGTCGCGGACAGACTCGCGGTCATGCTTGAACTTGCCTTTGAGCTGGTTTCGTCTTTGAGCAGGTGATTTCGAATCGACAGGACTCCGGTAACCACGACGGCACCGCAAAGAATCGTGAACCAAAGCGTCGGCGGCTTCAGCGCTACGCGATACAACTCCAGGATGAAAATGTGGCGCGGCCAAATCTGAGTTTGCAGACATTGGAAATAGTAAGCTGCGCCTTCCTGGATTACCGGAACCCTTGGGCACTCGGGATAGGCAAAGATTTTTGCCAGCACGGATTCGCCAAACAAGATCGAGAACTGAGGAACCGAGATGACGAAGACCGCGAGCGCGCTCAGTCCCAACCCGATTGGTTGACGCAACATCAGCCCGAGAATCCCGCTTAGTTCTTCGCGATAAAAATAAATCAAGAGCAGCGCCAGCGCCGGAATCCACGGCAAAAGGTAACGCGGGCCCCAGGCAAAACCACCCAACGGCGTGAACCAGCGCGAAAATCCTGCGCTGAGCAGAAACAGAATCAGCGTGATGGCCAACAGGGGAGCATAGAAACGAAAGTCTCGTTGCTTCGATCCGATATTCTGTTCGCTGTACTGCTTGCGCGCGATCCGCAGGAGCGCTGCCCCCGATGCGCCCAGGTAGAGCAACATGAAAGACGGCCAGAAGATTGCTAGACCTCCGTTCGGCGAAAACCAGATGCCCGCCAGAAAACTTAGCTGGAGCTTGAGCGTCGGGACAAAGTAGATGTTCGACACATAGCTGGAATTGAAGAGTGTGCCGTAACGAAAGTAGTTGAATGCGACCGTGGCGACGATGGTGATCACTGCGCCGGCAAACAGCGCGGAGACGCGCTTCTTTCGCAGTTGAGACGGCGCCTCGGCAAACACACACACCAGTCCAATGATCAGCAGAAACGGAAAAGCGATCTCTTTGGTTGTGCCCGCCAGCACAAAGAACACGGCCACAAACCAAGCGGGCGTGCGCATCAAGCACGCGGCCGTGAACGCCAGGATCAGAAATGTCGCGGCCATCTCTCCGAAGGTCGAGTGCGAGTACCAGAGCAGTGGACTCGTAATTGAGACGACAACGCCGGTAATCGCCAGCGCCGTCGATGCTTTCTTCTTAAGCGTCCAGTAAATCAGCAGGACTGATCCAAGAAAGGACAGAAAACTCAGATAGGCGAGGGCGTGGAGTATCGACGACGACGATAATCCCAGATAACTCAGAAAGAGGCTGGGAAAATGTTGGAGCAATGGCCAGACGCCCGAATCCGGACAGCCAACAAACCGGCCTTCATGAAGACAATCGCGGATTGCGTTTAGGTGTTTGGTGACGAGGATCGTTGTGTCGCCTTCGACGAACGGGTGAGAGATGACAAGCAGGAAAAGTCGCAGCAGGACGCCACAAACAGATAGCCCAAAAAAAATGTGAGCGGGCTTGAGAGCGCGGTACGTTCCCGGTTTCGATCGTGTTTCCTGCAATTCCTTAGGTAACTGGTTTTTTCAGACCACAAAACGCAGAGGCAACATCAGTTACTGTGTTTGGGGCTGCCTTGAAGCTTGATGACCAAACCGCCGCCAACATAATTGACTACAAAAGTGTACGCAACCTTACCTTTTAGATCTTCGTTCAGAAATTTCTCAATAGCGGGTTTGGCGGCGGTTTCATCGTCGGCATCGTCAACGAAAATGAACTCCGGGTCAGCGGTCATAGCAAGCTGCAAGTCAGCGTACTCGTTATCAAAATCATGTGCGGCATCGACAACGACGAAATCCGACCGGGCGGGCAGTTTATCAAGAGTTCTCAGGTCGACTCTGATGAACTTCCATTTCTCAAAGCCCCGGTCGTGAAATAACTCCTCGGCTATTGCGTAGGGATCCCATGCCGTTCCATCATCGTTCCGGAAATTGACGCCGAAAACGTCGAGCCCAAGGTAATCAGCGTCGGGCGCGGCGCTGAGGTAGGGGTCGCCACTCGCGCCGGCACACGCACCCAGCTCGATAATCTTTCGCGGAGAAATTGTTTTCGAGACGGCGTAGAAGCAAAGATACTTGTCCATGAAAGCTTCCTGCTGCGCCAGATACCATTCCTGATCATATTGCGTAAAGACGTTGTAGCGAGGATGGGGTTTCCACGTGCACTCTCGGAGATTCGCTTCGAACTGTTCCCGGAATAATTCCTCGGTAGGCGGACCCGATGCGCGGGCGCCTCTGATATTTCGCCAGAATCGTTTGACGGCTAGACTCATAGTCAACCTTCGTTCGAAGAAGCCGGGCAAAAAGGAACCCGCATTCTATCTCATCAGGTGTTATGAAGGCGTCGCCAATTATCGACGAAGCTCTAATCGTTTCGGTTGCGATATAGTCGCGCAGACCGAACGGGCGCGGATTTCTTTGATTCGAAGTTAACGCTGCAGCGGCAAAAAATGTATTGCCCCAGATCAGTCTGACGATTCTTCAAGAGCGGGGCCAGCTTGCTCAAAGACACGCTCAAGGCCGGCTCCGGGTGCACATCGGCAGTAAAGATAGTTCTGACAGTAAACCAGTTCGCGGTCAGCAAACTGAAAAGATCTTCCTGGGTGTACTCGCGATTGTGCCGGCCGTATGGCCCGTGCCCGGAATACGGATCGTAAACATTCTCGCCGGCGATTATCTTTCGCGCATTCTCCAAACGCGCGACGTTTGGAGTAGTCAGCACCAGATCGCCGCCGGGCTTTAAGACCCTTCTGATTTCTGTCAACGCATGCACCGGATCGGAAAGCAGGTGCTCGATGATTTCGCAAAAGAGCACGACATCGAAAGAGTCATCATCGTAAGGAAACGTTTCCGCTTCGATATTGAACTGCTTGAATACGTATTCGATGACTTCGTCTGTCGAGTGAATGGTCACTTTCTGTTTGCCTTCACGCCCGGGCTTGCCAAAGAAATTCGCCAGATGCAAATCCGCCTGCCGGAACTTGTGGAGCAGCGTGGTGGTGAAGTACGGGTTTGCTCCCAACTCGAGAATTCGCTGGCCCGTATGTTCCGGCACGAGCGAGAGTGTGTAAACGAATCGTTTGAAATCAGCTTCAACGTAAGGCTTCAGCTCGGCGAGCGACGCATCTTCGACCTGCACTGAACTAATCATCCGGCGCAAATCCTCTTCCGACCAGCCCTCTGGCAGCGGCAGCGGCGGAGACTTGGACAGATCTTCCTGCATGACTTCGCTGAAAACATTCTTGCCGTTAGTCGAATGCGGGACAGGAGCGGTTTGGATTGATGCAGGCTGAAAATAACTCACTGGCGCGATGCTCGCATCCGGTTGCGGGCAAGACTCAACCGCTTCGATCAACGATTGACGGACGCGCTCCGGGACATATCTTGATACGACATACTCCCGGCCGCACTCGCCCATCTGGTTGCGAATGCTCTGGCTGTCGAGCATTTCATTCAGTCGCGCAGCAAAGCTTTCGTAGTCGTGATACGCGCTGCCGCCGCCGCTTTGCGCGACGTGATCCGCGAGCACATCGGATTCGGCGCTGGCCAAAACCGGCGTGCGCTGAGCCATCGCTTCCAGGGCGACGATGCTGAAACTCTCTCGGGCCGAAGGCGTCATGTAAACCTTCGCTCCGGACATCAGGCTGAACTTTTCTTCCGCCGAAACGAACCCGCGAAAATCAATGTCCGGGTGATCGGGAATCGGAATGTCTTCCTTGCCGGTTAGCACCAGACGTAGCCGCGAAGGATGCTCTGCTTTGAAGCGAATGAAATAATCGAAGAGCGTCGTGCAGCCTTTGTTGGGATCGATGCGACCGCAGTACAGCAGATATGGATCGGTTGATTGCGCCGGCTCACGCGGCTCGGCGTCGATGGCCATCGCCACGATCCGGCCCGGTAGTTCTCCCCACAGATCGGTTCCCAGCCGGCGCTCAGCGTCGGTCAGCCAGATTAACGAGTGCGCGCGGCGCGCTGCATGCTTGTAGATCGAAAGATAAGCCGGTGGCTCGTCGTGCAGCGTCGGCGCAAATAGTGCGCGGCCCTTCGGAATTTCCAGCAAGGAAAAATACGCCGTTGGATACAGATAAGTGACGATAATGATGGCGCGATACTTTCGCCAGTTGTGCCGCAGGTACTGGACCAGCGATTCCGAGTAAGGCCCGATGCGCCGCACCAGTTCTTCCTGCAACGCGATGCTCCACGGAAAATGTTTGGTTCCGCCGTCGCCTGCGCGACGCCGTCCCACGCCGAACTTTTCAAAGTCCTGCAGCATGCGCGTGAAAATGTCCGTGCGATAAGGGCTGTATCCGATATCTACGTGGAAGCGTTGGATGTTGATGTCGTCGCGTACTTCGATACCTGCCGGCAGAACGTTCGACCAGTAAGCCGCATCGATCGCGGTCGTGCTGAGCACGTCAATCTCGTACTCTTCTTTGAGCAGAGTCGCGTATTGCCAGGCGAGCGACTCGGATCCACCCACGATGCTCTCGTGACAACGCTGAACGACGATGGCGACTTTGCTCATAACAGTTCGTTGATGGCGCTTAGGAATCCGGCCTCGATTCTGGCATTCGTGAAATGCTGCGTGTATCGGCGCCAGCCCATCGCGCTCAAAGCCCGCCCGACCGACCGATCGCCGACAATCGATTTGATCGATTCGGCGAGCAAGTAAGGATTGCGTTCATCCCAGATGAGGCCCGCGGTCCCGACAGTTTCCGGAATGGCGGTAGAAGCGTAGGCAACAATGGGAATCTTCATCGCCATGGCTTCAACCAGCGGGACGCAAAAGCCTTCGTGCTCGCTGGTGATCATGAAGACGTGCGCAGCGGCGTAGTATGCCTTGAGCTCGCGATCTGAAACTTCTCCGGTGAAGACAACATCGTCGTGCACGTCCAGACGCCTGGCCAGCGCGCGCAAGAGCGTTGAATACTTTGCCAGCCGCACCTCTTCTTTGCCCACAATGAACAGGCGGCTGTGGGGATTGTAATCGTGATGATAAGCAGCAAAGGCTTCGATCAAGGCCGGATGACTCTTATTTGGCGCGACTCGCCCGACCATGCAGATATTAATCTTGCCATCGCCTAAACTGCGGAGCACGTCCGTATCAGGCTGGATTGAATCCAGACGATCGACGTGATGAAACGGCGGGACGACGAAACTCTTCGACTCCGCCGCGCCTTCTGAAACCAACTCGCGCATGTTGTAGGCCGAGTCAGACAGATATAGATCAGAACCGGAGCGCGCGATCAAGGCGAGCTGCTGCCGCCCTTCTAGGCACATGGCGGCAAAATCGGAATTGTAGTCGGCCAGAAATTCCGGCGGCGTCACGTTGTGATACTTGATGATCTTGCGACACTTCAAATCTCGCAGCAGCTCGAGCCCCGGTTCCCAGCCTCGCGAATAATGATAGATGAGGATGTCGGTCGCCTTTTTAAGAAAACTCCCAATTTGAGGCGAGGGCCAAACGCGCGGCTGGTCGATCGTCCAGCCTTCGGCAAAGACGCGCGTGTTATAGCCGCGCTCTTTCAAAACATCGTACATGCCGAGCACGTCATTGCTGACGGCGTCGCCGGTGGTAATGCTGGGCGTAAGAATGGCGATTCTGGTCATGACTCAGTTCAGACTGTCCAGCGCTTGCAAGAATTTCGTTTCGATGCTGCTGGTCGCAAAGTGTCTCTCGTAACGCCGCAGACCTTCGATTCCCACTTGCACGTTCATCGCTTCATCCTCAATCAGCAGGTTGATCGATTCAGCCATCGCTTCAGCATCGCGATCTTGCAAAACGATCCCAGCAACGCCGACGGTTTCGGGAATCGCAGCGGAATCGTAGGCAATGATCGGAACTTTCGAGGCCATCGCTTCGACCAGCGGCAGGCAAAAACCTTCATGCTTGCTCGGCGAAACGAAGACACTCGCCAGAAGATAGCAGGCCCTCAACGCCGAATCCGAAATCTCGCCCGTGAACGTGACGGCGTCTTCCACCATAAGGAACTGCGCGATCTCTCGCAGGCGCTGGCTATGCGCCGCGAAGGCTTGTTCTTCCGGGCCAACGATGAGCAACCGGCTATTCTGGTTGTGATCGTGATGGTACGAGGCGAATGCCTCGATCAGCTCAGCGTGACCTTTGTGCGGCGCCACGCGACTAACGGAGAGCGCGATCGCCCGGCCGTCGCGATATCTATCGAGCGTGTCGAGGTCGGCATCCAGAGAATTCATTCGGTCGATCTCGTGAAATGGCGGGACCACGAAACTCTTCGACTCGTCGGCGCCTGCGGCCAGAAGCTCCTGCTGGTTGTAGTCGGAATCTGACAGGTACAAATCACAACTGCCGTCGACGATCGCCTGAAGCTGCGCGCGCCCTGCGCGGCACTTCTCTTCGTGCCAGGCGCTGATGCCGGAAAAGAACGACGGCGGCGTGATGTTGTGATACTTGATAGCGATCCGGCAATTCAAATCTCGCAGCAGACCCAGCGCCGGATCCCAACCGATCGAATGATGGTAGATAAGCAGGCCGTCGCGATCGCTGAGAAAGTTCTTGATTTCGTTTAGCGGCCAAACCTTCGGCTGTTCCAGGTCCGAGCTTTCCGCATAAACGCGCGCGTCAGTCCCTTGCCTTTCGAGCGCAGCAGCCATGCCGAGCACATCGCTGCTGACGGCGGAACCCGTCGAGATATGTGAGGTTAAAATGGCGACTTTGTTCATCCGTTAGGGCGAAGCCTTCCACGCGGCGACCGCGAAATCACGCGCGCTGAAAAACCAACTGTTTAGCGCCTGCGAAGCTTCGCTTGGGTCGCGGAAGGGGCTGCCCTCGACCGGATGCAAATACTGAAGCTGAGTGCGAACGAAGCCGCGATGATTGAGAATGAACTCGAGTGTTTCCGGGAACAACGGGTGACGGTGCGTGGGATCGGAATAGAAATTACAGGCGCCAACCACCAGGTTCTTCGGATTGGGAGTCTCGATGATCGACAGACCTCCGGGTTTGAGCACGCGGTTGATCTCGTCCAACAAATCGATTAGCTCGGCGAGCTCGATGTGCTCGACGAAATGAAATGCGGTTACCGCGCGCAGACTGTTCTCAGGCAAACCGCGCAAATAGTCGATGGCATCGGCTTGCACAACTTCAAGACCTCGGCCGCTTTGGTTTTCGATCATCGCGCGATTTGACTCGACGCCGCGGGCCTGCATTCCTTCGCCTCGCAAAAGCTCCAGCCACTCGCCGCGGCCACAACCAAGATCCAGAATGTCGGAAGTGATTCCTGCGTTCTTTAGCAGCGGCAAGTAAGTCTTCAGACCTTGCTTGATATCTTCCCGAGGTCCGCGAAACCGATTTTCAAACGAGGCGTAGAGCTCATCCAGCACTTGTCTTCGGTCGCGCGCTTCGCTCTTGCTGCCCGGAACGCTTCCGTTCTGTGCCGCTCTCTGCTGCTCGCGAAAGAGCGCCGCGACCTGTTGATGCTGGGCGCGCGCGATGGCCTTTTGCTCCTCTTCAAGTTGTGACAGCGTATGCGCGAATCGTGATCGGGAAAGCTCAAACGCTGTGCCCAGCTCGGCAGTCGTTTGTTCGAAGTGATCGGCCAGCAGCTTCTGCTGCGCAATCACGTAGCTTTCGATTTGCCTTTGGTTATGGATCAGGGAAGGCAGGCGCGCGACGCCAGCAACTAACTCAATGACGTAACCTAGGGCCGGCACACGATACAAACGCCGAATCATCGCCGGCCACTTTAATCCATCGATGCGGACATGGTTGCGTTTGCCCTCGGGTGAAAAGCGCAAACTGGCCAGCACATCGATCTTGTTGAAGCGGCCGCCGCGCAGCTTTCCCAGAAAGGCGTTGAAGCCTTCGGTGTCAGGTTCGCGTTTGAGCAGCGCGCCGTAGGCGTTCCAAACAAATTCGATGTCGTGGTATTTCAGAAGGTCGCCGACATGATAGTGATCGTCACTGCTCGGAATGAATTCCGGCTGCGATCGAAAGGCGTCGATCCTCGCGACGCCGACAGAAACGTCACCTGGCAGCGGCAACGGCTCTCGCGACAAAAGCTCCAGCAATCTCGCGGAGGCGTTGATGAAGGAAGTTTGGCCGGCAGCCTGCCGGCGCGCCACTGCTTGCTGAATTCTGAACTTGATCTGCTGGATGTCTATCTCAGGTTCGCCGGCCGGCGCGACCTCGTCCCGCCGCTCCGCTGCCGCAGTGCCCACGATTTGCTCTTGATCGGTCATAGTGCTCGCGCTGAAATTCTTTCAGACATGACTCAAGCTAACACTCGGCTGGCCCTCGCTCACGCCCATACGTCGCGCCGTCACGATAGCGTTGAGATTAGCGACGCCATCCATTCTGTCCGTGCTCATCACCTGAAAGACTAGCGCGCCGTCGAGCCAGTCAAAACTTACGGCGTCCGGGCTATGCGCGGCGACCGCGATTGAATACGAATCAGGCGCCAGCCGGCAATCGAAAGCAAATGCTATCTCGACGACTTCGCCGCGCCGCACGGATCCTAATTCGACCTGTTGAAGTTCCGTGTTCGTGCCGTACAAGTGAATGCCATGACGATTGCGAATCAGGAATCCGCATACCGGATCTTCGACATCGGCGCGGAATCGCACGCGCATGCGGACGGAAACCGGCTCGCCGGATTCCACCAGTTCGATGCGACGGGGAGCAGCGTCAAGCAGTTCGACTCGCAAGACCTCAGCGCTGCCGTCACCATGCCGAAACGTATAATGAAGCGGAGCGGCCTCCTCATCAACAAGCAAGTCGGTTTCTTCCGGCGCGGCTGAGGCTTCATCGTAAGCGTGTTCGCGCGCCATGATCAGTTTTTGATAATGATTGAGAACGTCCGCGGGCTTTCCGTCTGACTCGATACGCCCGCCATTCAAGAGTATCGCCCGCGAACACAACGCGCGCACGGCGCCCGGATCGTGCGAGACGAAAAAGATGGTCACGCCGCTTTCCTGCATCTCCCGGATCCGACGCGTGCAACGATGCTGAAAGACCGCATCGCCGACTGCCAGCGCTTCGTCGATGATCAGGATTCGCGGGTTGGCGCTGATGGCGATCGAGAAAGCCAGCCGGACATACATGCCGCTTGAATACGTCTTGACCGGCTGATGGATGAAGGGGCCAATCTCGGCGAAGCGTTCGATCTCTGGAATCAAGGCCTCAGTCTCACTGTGCGAAAAGCCGATCAAAGCCGCATTCATGAAAACGTTTTCCAGACCCGTGAACTCGGGATTGAATCCGGCACCGAGTTCCAGCAGGGCGGCGATGCGGCCATCATGCCAGACTGTGCCTTGCGTGGGTTCGAGTGTGCCGGTGACGATCTGCAGCAGAGTTGATTTACCGCTTCCGTTCGGCCCAATGATGCCGGTCGTCGTCCCGGCTTCGATCTCAAAACTGATATCGTTCAGCGCCCAAAATTCGCGGTGACGCTTCCACCGACCGCGCGTAAGCATCTCCTTCAGGCGGTCGCCTGGATGGTCGTACATGCGATACTGCTTGGAAACGCCTTCAACGCGGAGCGCGGTATTCATAGTTATCTGATCGCTTTTCGCTTAGCCCTTCGCGCTTAGATTGGGCTCGGGCGCTTTGCCCTTAGCCACTTGCTCTTTGCATTTGTTCCCGGAAGGCTACGGACTGAGCCGAGTCAGTGTCAAGCAAGCGGAAAACAAATGCCCGCGCGATCGAGATGACCGCCCGGGCAGGTGCGAACCTTTCAATGATCCGCTAGGGATCGATTCTGATGAGCGGCGCGGTCGCCGTCTGTCGACTGGTGGCCGTGCCGACGTTGAGCACCAGGGTCAGATTCGGCCCCGTATCCACAGTCGCGGGAAGAATGATGATCACTTGATCGAATCCGGGCAGATCGGTACTTACGTTTTGCGTCGCAACTATTGCAGTTGTGCCGATAGTCGCGGTAATTGAGCCAGCGAGGTTGTTCCTGACACCCGTCAGATGGATCTCGAGCTTGGTTGGGACCAACGTGCCCGTGCCGTCGTCAGACTTAATCTTGAAGGGTTCACCCAGGCAGCCGGGTGTAGCCGGATTGGTCACATTGCACACTACGGCCCTTCCGCTGGCGCCATTCGTACTCGAGAAAATATCAGGTTGCACGGCCACAACAGCCAACAAACCGCGAATCACCGTCCCGTTGTTGTTGATGACTACCGGATAGGTGTTGGCAACCAAACCAATCGGCACCACAAAACTGATCGCCGTCGGACTAACCGAGAAGAGTCCACAGGCCGCGCCGCCAATCGACATCGAAACGCCATTTAACTCGACCGGCAACGACGGCGATCGTCCGGATTCAGACGCGGCGTTATTGTTGACGGTTACGCTCGAAGGCGCGAGGCTAGCGGTTGATTGTACGACTGCCAGTTCGCCAGCGGCCAAGCCCAGCGGAATGTATGGTGTCGGACTGCCGGTTGGGCTCGGCGATGGCGACGGTGAAGGCGACGGCGTTGGACTACCGCTCGGGCTCGGGATCGGACTTGGTGTCAGCACTGCGACAAAGGTGGCGCCCGTGACCATTGAAAGCGAAGCGGTCGACTCTGTGGTCACTGCAGGTGAAAAATGATAATAGACTTCGTTCGAACCGTCCGCGTTGCCGCCGCCAAGGTCCTTGCCGACCACAGAGAATGCCATGCGCTGGCGCGACTTGCTCGCAAACGCGCGGAGCCCCCCAAACAAACCTCCGGAAATATTCGTGAGGCGCGTGAACGGACCCGTCGATTGCACGGGCATCGGCGTCAGAAAGATCTGGGCGCCCCGAGACGGATTCAAACCCGTGTTGTCCTGGTCGGCCGCGGGGAACGTCCCGTCAGATTTGAAGTTTAGCGCTGAGGTGTAGATAACCGAGCCTGGGCTCAACGCGCTGTTATAGTCAGTGAAAGTGGGAAAGTGCAGAATGTCGCCGGGCGCTGCCAACGCCCTAAGCCCAATTTGAACGAAGGCATCGTTGACGATGTCGTAAACGAAGGGGACATAGAACAGGGTGTTCGTCCCGTTGGCTTTTGGATCGCTGGCGAGTGATTCGAAGGTGAGCCACTTGCCATCGCGACTGAGGCGCCGGCCAAGACTGAAGGCGTTCGACGTTGCTGCCGTCGTCGTGTCGTCTTTCGTCTTGGTAGCCTGCTTTACGCCACTGACTGCCGCGCCGTTATACGTGGCCACGTAGATCTCGGCATTGCCGAGGCCCCCGCCGTCGTCGTTGTTGGCGGTCAGATTGGCGTCGGAAACGAAGGCGAGCACATACGAGCTGCCCGATCCGGCGAGACACGGATTCTCGTTAAAGACGGGATTCATCAGTCGGCCCCCAACAAATACATCCGCGGTGCTAGTGGCCTGAGTGAAAATACTTGTCCCGCGATTGAAAAGATACACCTCCGGATTCCCATCCGCGTTTCCGGTACCGACCAGGCTGCGCGTCGAAACAAATGCGATGACTTGCCCGTCGTCGCTAATGGTCGCATCGCGATTGTCGTCAGCGACAAACGGCGTGGTGCTGGTCGATCCGGGCGAAGGTACGCGACTGGCTGGCGTATTCGTAATTTTGGTGAACGTACCGGCCGAGAGATCCTGAAACGGAATATCCGCCCCGGTCGTGAGATCCGCATCGGAAACAGCCGGCACTTGATAGATCCAAAGTTCCTGATTTCCGTCGGCCGCCAACGCGCCACCCGTGTCGACGCCGTTGAAGTTCGCCGGATTCGGTGCGTTCGAACTAAACACGATCGTGAAAGTTCGCTTGCCCGAGACTAGCGCCGGCTCAACACTGATCACTGGACGCGTATTGCTAATCTCGATTGCGACGTTGCTCGAATCAACCGGCGTCGGCGAAGGGCTTGGCGTAGGCGAAGGACTTACCGAAGGACTCGGGCTGGGACTTGGACTCGGGCTGGGTGAAGGACTCCCAGCGGGCAGCAACACGCTCTTGGTATCGGTTAACTGAAAAACGCGTCGCTGCGCGTAATCGTACAAGAACAGCTCCAGGTTTCCGTCGGTGTTGTTAGGACTCTTAGTGGCCTGGGTTTGCCCGGGCTTCAGGGTCGCGATGTCGCCGGTCGATTCAACCACGACGAACCGGGCATTGGCCGACATGTCACCGGCAAACGAGTTGCGCGTCGAACTGGTGACCTGGGTCACGAAGGGATCGGGCGTGAAGTTCGTCGTGCTTTGGGCCGAAGACGTCAACGCACCCGCGACCAGCGTGCACGCTGCTGCGGCGAACAGAAAAGCAAGTAAGAGTCTCACCATCAAGACACCAAACAAATAACTATCATGCTCACTGGGGATTGAGCCAAGCAGCCAGAACAAAATACCGCGAAGCGTTCAGCGGTTAGAGTCCAGCATTGTAAACGTTCGCCCTCGGCAATCGCAAGGAGCGATTCCCGGGAGAGCACCTAACGCTCGTCACGGTCCGAAACGATTCCGGTATTCCTGTGAAGTCACAAAGCCCGTGACCATGCCGCGGGGGTTATTGTTCAAATCCAGGTCGGCAATCCATTGCAAATAGAATCCATCCGGCTGCCTGCGCAGATATCCGAAGTATTCCATCACTGCGTACGCCTGATGATTGTACTTATTAGAGACTTCCGTGCTCTCGACAATCGTTCTCAGCACTACGGCCCGCGTTAGCGAAGAGTTGTTCAGTCCATCAATCATCGCCTGTCGGTTCGACAGCGTTACACCCGCCGTGTTCAGCAACATATCAACGTACTGCTGGTTCGTGAGCGAGTTGTAGGTGCTCACAAATGCCGGTCGCGCCATGAAGCCGGCGATGAACGCCACCTTCGCCGCTTCCAACTGATTCGCGTCCAGAAAACCGCTCACGCCGGCCAGATCAGGCACGAATTCTCCATAGTCGGGCTTTCTGCCAAACGCTACTGGATAGAATCGATAGACAAAATAGCCGCGGTCCTGGAACTCTGCCGATTGAAAGAAGAGTTGCGAAACGTGTATCCGGTCGCAGTTCGTGTCACCGGGCGCGCAGTTGTTAATCGTGCTGGTCCAGCCGGCAAAGCCAAACGGATCGGGTTCGCGGCCCAGAAAGTCTAGATACTGCTGGCGCACAAAGAAGTTCGTGTTGTCGATCGGATTGGGTCCGTTCGTGGCGTCGTTGTCGGTGATGGTGACAGTCGCGGTTGATTGCGTGCCGAGGGTCGCGCCGCTCGGACTGTTGAGACCGATGGTGAAAGTTTCAGTTCCTTCGGCGAAAGAGTCATCGACGATGGCGATCGAGAAAGACTTGGATGCCGCATCGCCGGCCACCCATGTGGCTGCGCCTACCGTGTTGATGTAATCGCAGCGCGGCGAAGCAGTGTTGTTGAAGACATTGCAGTTCGTCAACCCGGCCCCATCGTTCGTCGCATAGTTGACTGAAGCGCTGCTGGTCGTGTCGCCACTCCGAGTCAGCGTGATGTTCACTCGTCCATTTGGATCCCCTTCGTTGATTGTGTATGAAGCCGAGCTGAATTGGACCGTGGGGGACGTATCATTAACCGTAATGCTCAGTTGGACATTGGTCGCCCCGCCCGAGTTCGTCGCCGTTACTGCGTAAGCCGTTTGCGGCGATGCCACAGTTGGAGTTCCGGAGATGGCTCCGGTTCCGTTATTGAAGCTCAAGCCGCTGGGTAATGCCGGGCTGATCGAATAAGAAACCACCGGACCGCCGCTGCTGCTCGGCGTGTTCGCAGTGATCGCCGTCCCTTTTGTGTAGACCGCTGGATTAGTTGGATAGACAAGGTTCGCCGGCGACACGTCGTTAACCGTAATGCCCAGTTGAAGGTTGGTTGACCCGCCCGAGTTTGTCGCCGTCGCGGTGTAGGTCGTTTGCGGCGACAGGCCAGTTGGAGTTCCGGAGATAACACCAGTTGCGGTATTGAAGTTCAAGCCGGCGGGCAATGCCGGATTGATCGAATAAGAAATCACCGGACCACCGCTGCTCGTCGGCGTGTTCGCGGTGATCGCCGTCCCTTTTGTGTAGACCGCTGGATTAGTTGGATAGGCAAGGTTCGACGGCGGTACTAACGCCTGTGGGGTGAAGACTGCGCCTTGGGCGTTTGTCAGACTGATGGGGCTTAGTTCGGACGTTAGCGCCGCGGCGACGTAAACGTCGGGCTCGCCGCCTGAGATTCCGACGACCGGGAGCAAATTCGTGTTGCTGCTACCGTAGCGCGTCTTGATCGTGCCATTGACGTTCAATTCGATCTCAAAATTTATCGGCGCGCCAGTGACGCCATCGCCGAACTGAACTCCCTGCCAGCGAAAGATGATTCGACTGGAGTCAGGCGTCACCACATAAACATCGGCATCCGCCCGGCGCGAAGTGCGCAGATCCAGATCGTCCCACATGCCGGCAATCATTTTGAACGTCGACAAATCTCCGGTTGAGCTGGGCACGTCGTCGGCGTCACCATTCGAGCGCTTGGGCGGCGTGGAGAAATAGAGATTGCCATTCGTTGAGATCGTGACCGTATTGTAAGTCTGCCCAAAGAACGGAAAGTTGAAGTTGGCAGGCAACGCGTAATTCTCGCGATAACGATCATCAAAAGTTAGCGCGAGCGGTGTTCCTCCGGTCGAAAGCGCCGCTGGTGAGCTGAGACTAGACACGTACGGATCGGCCATCAGCGGATCGACTGTTACCGGAAACGTCGCAGGCGTGCCCTCGTTGCCGACGTTGTCGAACTCGCGCAACTTGAGCGTGCCGGCAGTGTGACGATAGGGAATGTTCAGGCTGAGTGTCTGTGGCGCACCCGTCGTAGCCGGCGCTAATGTCGTCAAAGGAATCACGGCGCCGCTGGACTGATCGGTAAAACTAATATCGTAAAGCGAAGCCTGTCCAAATGCTCCATCATCGCCGGAAGCATTCCATGCCAGGTTGACAGTGCGACCAGTTTGCGACGTCACCCTAAAGTTTACGGCGGTGCCCGGAGGCATTGTGTCGCCTTCGTTCAGAGCCTGAATCGACTTGAAGACATTCAGACGGCGACCGGTTAACGTCTGCAGTGCGGGAGTAACAACGTCGCCATTGAAGGCCAGTAAGGCACGCAATTGAGTTACGGTGACGTTTGGATTCGCCGCGCAAACCAGCGCCGCGGACCCGACAACATGCGGCGTGGCCATCGAGGTGCCGCTGAAAAAAGCGTATGTATTCGCCGGCAGAGTACTGAGAATGCCGACACCCGGCGCACCCATCAACACGGACTTCGCGCCAAAGTTAGAAAAGCTTGCCAGCAGATCATTCTGGTCAGTCGCGGCGACTGAGATCATGTTTGTTAGATTGTAGCCTGAAGGATAATTCGGAGTGGTGTCGGTATTACGGCCGTCGTTGCCGGCCGCCGCAACGAAAAGGATTCCCGACTGACCCAACGCGGTTAGCGCATCCCGCTCAGCCTGGGAAAAACCGCCGCCGCCATAGCTGGCATTCAGTGCGCGAATGTTGGCGCCGTTCACTCCCGATGAGCTAACAAAAAGGTCGCGCATCTGCTTCGCATAGTTGTAAGCACGAATCGCGTCGGCGGTGCTGCCGTTGTTCGTCGCCTGATCGATGAACCGCAACGACATCAGGCTGACGTGCCAGTTAACGCCAACGACACCCGTGGTGTTGTTGCCGACGGCGCCGATTGTGCCGGCCACGTGCGAGGCATGCTGCTCTGCCGGGATAGTCCCGCTGTTATTGATGAAGTCATATCCGTGAAGGTCGCCAGTGATGTGATGTGCGTTGGATTCGGTGATTGCTCCCGGACTTGGATTGGTCCAGATGTTCGCAGCCAGGTCCTCATGGCTGATGTCGATGCCCTCGTCGATGATGCCGACGACTATGCTGCTGCTGCCGGTCGTAATGTCCCAGGCTTGCGGTGCGGCGATCTTGATCATGCCGTAGAGCTGGTTGAAGCTGGGATCGTCCGGCGTCGCAAACCCATGAACTATGTAATTCGGCTCGGCATAGATCACATCGTCACGCGCTCGCAGTGCGGCAATAGCTTTTCCGGTATCCGCTGCGTGAGCAATTCGCAATCCGTCAACTATGTCTGATCCGGCAAAGCGATCAACCTGCACCAGGATTTCTTCCAGCCCAACAGTGCCTTGCTGTTCGCTAAATCCTGGCGCGCGTTCGCTGGGCACAGGCATGTACGTCGAGCCTTCGAACGCCCGGCCACTCTTGAAGCGCACCAGTGCTTCGCCGGGAACGAATTCCGGACGGTTACGTTTTGATCCTGAGTTGCCGTCGCTTTGAGAAGCCGGAAGTCTGGCGCTGGAGTTCGGCGCAAAGGCCACCGCCACGATCAGCAACAGCCCTAGCAGCGCTATCAGCGCACGAGACGTGGGGACCTTTCGGCCTTCAGACAACGAAGAGAGTGGCATGTGTCTTGAAATGGTCTCGAAAACTAAGTTCTTGACACGAGAAGCGTGGCCCCTCGAAAAAATTAAGCCGGCGGTTCAGTCAGCAATTAATGAACTGGCCGTGCGGCAAACAAATATACACCCGAGTTGGCTAAGATTACCGCGCCGCCTCGCCGGTTGTCCATGTGTCTAAAGGTCGCGGTCATGTCCCGATTGGATTCCTCTGCGCCGCGATAAGCTCACCGCAGAGACGCCCACACCGCAAAGGCTAAGCAAAGAAAAGCTGTTGGGATTTCCATGGCGAGATCGCAGCCACCGATTCCGAAAGAGCAAGAGCCGCTGAAAAGCGTTGGTTACGCTTTCAGCGGCCCTTTAGCCTAAAGCCGAAACAGATTGCGGACGGTTCGGTTCTACTGCGTGGTGTCACCCATGTCTCTGAGGTCAGCCGGTGGCGCCGCTATCAACCGCCTGAAAAAAAGTAGTAGCCTCAAGCACGTCGATCGGCTGAGACATCTCTGGTTCGACAAACTTTCGCCGAAGAGTTTGCTCCGGCGACGGGCTCGCACCGTTTTCATCTTTTCTCAAAGCGTCGTTTTGGCGTTCCTGCTCTTGACCTGTCAAGGGATGTCCCTCCTCGATTCGCTGCGAATTATTCAATGCTGAGCGTCTCTCCGACCTTTGTGCTACGGAAGCGCTTCGATGTTCACGTAAATACGGAAATTGCCCGTCTGTTGAAGGCCGAGCAGGAA
>Ga0080064_1000385_pt1 | contig 121545 bp, 115 predicted proteins | sample Subgrocontami54m_FD_69260 | JGI IMG/M metagenome (GOLD analysis project Ga0080064, IMG submission 69260) | Subsurface groundwater microbial communities from S. Glens Falls, New York, USA - GMW46 contaminated, 5.4 m (SPADES assembly) (version 2) ...
TCACCAGGACGCTCTCCACATCGCGCCGGCGATACATCCGCTGCCCGGTGCTGCTCTTGGTGGGCCGGAGCTGGGGAAACTCCGTTTCCCAGAAGCGCAACACGTAGGCCGGCAGACGGCACAGCCGCGACACTTCGCCGATGCGGAAATAGAGCTTGTCGGGAACAACCACTTCGGCTGGCGCCGGCCGGCTGGAGCGGGACTTGCTTCGCGTGGCCATGAGATGAGGGATGCTGGTAGCGCGATACTACGGCGCGTGCGTCCCAGCGTCAACCGCGGAGTACGGCGGCGAAAATGAGAGAGGGCCGGCGCTTGCGCGGCGGCCCTCGAACCCTGTTGCAGGCTCCCTTTTTAGAAGCGAGGTTTTGGCCTCGCTGTTGTTACCTCTTTTTCTTCTTTGCCTTTTTCTTTTTCTTCATCAGTTGGCTTTCCTCCCTAGAAGTTGGGGCCCGGTGTGCCCTCATGGCCCAATCTGTGGTGTGGGTATGAGGTACTGCACTAGATGTTGGGGCACTTCGCGGGCGCTGTCAATAGAAAAAATCACGCTGTCGCGCCGCTCGGGGTAGCGCCGGCACCATGCCGCTCCTGCGGGTAGCGCCGGCGTCTCGCCGGCCACGATGCTGTCCGCGGGCTCGATGACGTAGACTCTTTCCTCCAGCGAGCACCAGCATGCGGCGCGATCCCATCGAGCTCGAAGTCTTCAAGAACATCTTCCACTCCATCGCGGAGGAGATGGGCGCGGCGCTGCGCCGCACCGCCTTCTCCCCCAACATCAAAGAGCGGCGCGACTACTCCTGCGCGGTGTTCGACGCGCGCGGCCAGGTGGTGGCCATGGGGGATCACATGCCCGTGCACCTGGGTTCCATGCCCATGTCGGTGCGCGCCGCCATCCGGGCCTTTCCGCTCGCGCCCGGCGACGTGGCCATGCTCAACGATCCCTTTTGCGGTGGCACGCACTTGCCGGACATCACGCTGGTGGCGCCGGTGTACGAGACAAGACCACGTGGCGCGGCCGCCCTCGGCCGCGCGCCCGATTTCTACGTGGCCTCCCGCGCCCACCACGCCGATGTCGGCGGCGCCTACGCCGGCTCCATGGGCCCGTGCCGCGAGATCTACCAGGAAGGCGTCCGCATCCCGCCGGTGAAACTGGTGCGCGCAGGCAAGACCGACGCCGATGTGCTGGCGCTGCTGCTGGCCAACGTGCGCACGCCGCGCGAGCGCGAAGGCGACCTGGGGGCGCAGCTCGCTGCCTGCCACACCGGGGCCACGCGCCTGCGCGAGGTGTGCGTGCGCTACGGTCTGCCGCGCGCCCGCCGCGCCATGAGTGCGCTGCTGGATTACTCCGAAGAGATGATGCGCGCCTTCCTCGCCCAGGTCCCACGCGGAACCTTCCGCGCCGAGGACTTTCTGGACGACGACGGCATCACCGGCCGCCCCATCCGCATCGCCGTCAGCATCGCGTTCCATACCGGGCCACGTGGCGCGGCCGCCCTCGGCCGCGGTCCCGTCGCCACCGTGGATTTCACCGGCAGCGACCCGCAGGTGGCGGGCAGCGTCAACGCAGTGGAAGCCATCACCTACTCGGCGTGCTTCTACGTCTTCCGCTGCCTGCTGGCGGAGGACGTACCGGCGACCGCGGGGCTGATGCGCCCCATCCGCGTGATTGCGCCCGAGGGCAGCGTGGTGAACGCGCGGCCGCCGGCGGCGGTGGCGGGCGGCAACGTCGAGACCTCGCAGCGCATCGTGGACGTCCTGCTGCGCGCGCTGGCCCAGGCCATCCCCGGCCGCATCCTGGCAGGCTCCTCGGGAACGATGAACAACCTGACTCTGGGCGGAATCGATCCGCGCACCGGCGAACCATTCGCCTACTATGAGACCATCGCCGGCGGCCTGGGGGCGCGGCCCACCAAGGACGGCGTCTCCGGCATCCACACCCACATGACCAACTCGCTCAACACGCCGGCGGAGGCGCTCGAGCACGCCTATCCCTTCCGCGTGACGCGCTACTCCCTGCGTCCCGGCTCCGGAGGCGCGGGGAAGTTTCGCGGCGGCGACGGCATCGTGCGCGAGATCGAAGTTTTGACCGACTCCGATATCGCGGTGCTCGCCGACCGCCGCTCCCGCGGGCCCTACGGCCTGGCGGGCGGCGATGCGGGCGCGCCGGGGAGAACGCAGATCATTCGCCGCGACGGCTCCGTCGAGGAACTTCCGGGCAAGGCCAGCGCGCGCCTGCGCGCGGGCGAGCGCGTAAGAATCGAATCTCCGGGGGGAGGCGGTTGGGGCAAGCGAAACACCCTTCGACTTCGCTCAGGGCAGGCTCCGGACACGAAGGGGACACGAAGTGGACGGTGAACAGACCGGCCGCGCCCATCACATCGGCCAGATCGTGCTGCTGGCCAGGCGCCTGCGCGGCGCGGAGTGGAAGTCGCTCAGCATCCCGCGCGGCAAGTCGGAGGAGTTCAACGCGAGTATGGTGGAGAAGGCAAAAACGACAAGCAACAACTAAGGAGGAGCCATGTACCAAATACATCGTTTGGGTGTGCTGTCGGTCGCCAAAATCATGGGTGCGGTCTATGGGACAATCGCGCTGATCTTTGTTCCGTTCTTCCTGCTGGTGGCGCTGGCCGGGATGGCGTCGGGAGAGAAGGCAGCGGCGTTCGGGGGCCTGTTCGTCATTTTCCTCGCCATCCTGATCCCCGTGTTTTACGCCGTCGCCGGATTCATATTCGGGGCGCTCGGTGCCTGGGTGTACAACCTGCTTGCGTGCCGCATCGGGGGCATCGAGATGGAACTGGTCGCGCCGGGGCCCATGGTTGCCGGGATGCGCCCGCCCGCTGTCAGTGGGACGCTGTAGCGCAACCGCGTGCGTGACGGAAGCCGAGGCGGGCTGCTAAGATTCGATGCTTTGCCGGTTCCTGCCGATATTGGGCGGAAAGGCAAGAACTCCTCCTCAGGATCCTCCATGCCTAAAACCATGCTGGCGGTGGTGAAGCCGGAAGCCAAGCCGGGCGTGGAGCTCCGCGACGTCGCCATCCCCAGCTTCGGCTCCAGCGACGTGCTGGTGCGGGTGAAGGTGGCCTCGGTCTGCGGCACCGACCTGCACATCTACAACTGGGACGCGTGGGCGCAGCGGCGCATTCGCCCGCCGCTCATCCCCGGACACGAATTCTGCGGCGAGGTGGCCGAGGTGGGCCGCGAGGTCACCACGGTCAAGCCCGGCGACTTCGTCTCCGCCGAGATGCACGTGGCCTGCGGAAAATGCTTTCAGTGCCGCATCGGCGAAGCCCACATCTGCCAGAACGTGAGGATCATCGGCGTGGATTCCGACGGCGCCTTCGCCGAGTATGTGCGCATCCCGGAGTCGAATATCTGGAAGATCGATCCCGCCATTCCCGCGGAGTACGCCTCGGTGCTGGACCCGCTGGGCAACGCCGTGCACACCGTGCTGGCGGGCCCCATCGCCGGGCGCACCGTGGCCGTCACCGGCTGCGGGCCCATCGGGCTGTTCGCCATCGCGGTGGCGCGCGCCGTGGGGGCTACGCAGGTGTTCGCCGTCGAGGTCAACCAGCACCGCCGCAAGCTGGCGGAGAAGATGAGGGCCGACCTCGTGCTCAATCCCGCCACCGACGACGTGAAGGCGCGCATCTTCGACGCCACCGACGGCGTGGGCGCCGACGTAGTGCTCGAGATGTCCGGCCACCCCGACGGCATCCGCACCGCCTTCGACGTGGTGCGCCGCGGCGGCCGCCTCTCCCTGCTGGGCCTGACCTCTAAACCCATCTCGCTGAATTTCTCCGAAGACATCATCTTCAAGGGCATCACCATCCAGGGCATCAACGGGCGGCGCATGTACGAGACCTGGTACCAGATGACGGCGCTGCTCAAGAGCGGCAAGCTCGACCTGCACCCCGTGATCACCGACCGGCTCTCCATGCGCGACTTCGACAAGGGCATGGAGCGGCTGCAGACGGGGGAGGCCTCGAAGATCCTGCTCTATCCCAACGGGGTGAAGTGATTGGCAGACGGCAGGCAGCAACTTGATGAGGTGAAAGCGCAGTTCGACGCCGCCTCCGCGCGGGCCACGCAGTTGCTTGCCGGAACTAGCGCGGACATCCTCACGCGCCGTCCGCAGCCCGACCGCTGGTCGGCGGCGGAGTGCGTCGCCCACCTCACCCTCACCAACCGGCACTATCCGTCGCTGCTCCGCGGCGCGCTGGAACAGGCGCCGCCGGGCGATGGCCCCTACGGCATGGACCTCCGCGGCCGATTCCTGCGCTGGATCCTGGAGCCGCCCTATCGCAGCGGGGTGAAGACCATGGCCAGCATGGAGCCGCAGTCGGGCGAGTCCCCGGAGCAGGTGCTGGCCGGCTTCCTCGCCTCCCAGGACGAGCTTCTCAAACTGCTGGAAGCGGCGCGGGGCAAGGCGCTGGAGAAGACCACCATCACCTCCCCATTCTCCAAGCGCATGCGCTACAACGCCTACTCCTGCTTCCAGGTGCTGGCGGCGCACGAGCGGCGCCACCTGTGGCAGGCGGAGCAGGCTCTGGTGCGGATGAATACGCCCTGAGGGTATAGAGACGTTGCGAGCAACGTCTCTACGTCGCGAGTTGTTTTAGAATCATCCGGCTATGGCGACTACGGCTGCACGCACCAACCCGCTCTCCTATCTCACCGATCAACTCAACGACCTGAAGCAAAAAGGCACGTACTTCAAGCTGCGGGTGCTCGAAGACGAGCAGGCGCCGGTGTGCACCTTCGACGGCAAGAAGGTCATCAACCTGGCATCGAACAACTACCTGGGCTTGACCACGCACCCCAAGCTGCGGGAGGCGGCGCTCGCGGCGACCAAGAAGTACGGCGTGGGCTCCGGGGCGGTGCGCACCATCGCCGGCACCATGACGCTGCACATGCAACTGGAGGAGCGCATCGCGCGCTTCAAGAACGTGGAAGCCTGCGTGGTCTTCCCGTCAGGCTTTGCCGCCAACGCCGGCACGGTCTCGGCCATCCTGGGCAAGGACGACTTCATCATCTCCGACGAACTCAACCATGCCTCCATCATCGATGGGGCGCGGCTCTCACGGGCGAAGATCCTCGTCTTCCGCCACAAGGACATGGCGCACGCCGAGGAGCAGCTTGCGTCCGTGAAGGACCAGGCGGGACGCAAGCTGCTCATCACCGACGGCGTCTTCTCCATGGACGGCGACATCGGCCCGCTGCCGCCTCTCTGCGAGCTGGCGGAGAAGTACGGCGCCATCATGATGGTGGACGACGCTCACGCCTCCGGCGTGCTGGGCCGCAACGGGCGCGGGACCATCGACCACTTCAAGGTCCACGGGCGCGTGGACGTGCAGGTGGGCACGCTGTCGAAGGCCATCGGAGCGCTGGGCGGATACGTCTGCGGCACGCGCGACCTCATCGAGTTCCTCTACCACCGCGCGCGGCCCTTCCTGTTCTCCACCTCGTTCCCGCCCTCGGTGGCGGCGACGTGCATCGCGGCTTTCGATGTCCTGGAAAACGAGCCGGAGCGCATCGAGAAACTTTGGGAGAACACCCGCTTCTGGAAGAAGGAACTGGAAGGCTTGGGTTTCAACATCGGCGGGGGCAACACCCCCCAGAGCGAGACGCCCATCACCCCCATCATCATCGGCGACGGAAGGCTGACCATGGAGTTCTCCCGCGAGCTGTTCGCCGAGGGCGTGATGGGCACCGGCCTCGCCTTCCCCACCGTGCCCGAAGGCAAGGCGCGCATCCGCACCATCGTGACCGCCACCCACACGCGCGAGGAGCTGGAGCAGGCGCTGGAGATTCTTCAGAAGGTCGCGAAGAAGATGGGGATCATCTCGAATCGAGTGATTGAGTCATCGGGTGATTGAGTGATTGCAAGTCCAAGCAAAGCTGCCGTGGTTTCGTTCGGCCCAGCAGCACTGGCGGGTGCGGCGTTGATGGCGCCGGCTCTTTCTGCCAGCGCATACAGTCTGGCGGCTCTGGCAATCTTCCTCTTCTTCTCGCCCGTCTGCCATCAGGACCCGGCGCGGTCGTTCTGGCTCTTGGGCGCGCCCGTCGCCGTTTGCGCGCGCTGCCTGGGCATCTACCTGGGAGCGGCGGCGGGGGCGTGGATCCCGGCGCCGCGACGGATGCTGCTATCAGGATTGGCGCTGTTTGCCGCCCTCAACCTCGCCGACGTCCTGACGGAAGCTGCTGCCTGGCACGGGAATTGGAAGCTGACCCGGTTGATCTTGGGTGCGCTGCTGGGGCTCGCCGCCGGGTCCTTGATCGCGGGTAGCGCCGGCGTCTCGCCGGCAACGGACAAGCTCACGTAGCGCCGCCGTCCTGCCGGCCGGTACCGCCGGCGTCTCGCCGGCAACGGCGCTCTTCCCCCGGCTCGATCCCGCCGGCGGGTAGCGCCGGCGTCTCGCCGGCAACGGACAAGCTCACGTAGCGCCGCCTTCCCCGCCGGCAGGTAGCGCCGGCGTCTCGCCGGCAACGGCGCTCTTCACGCCCGCCACACCCAAGGCCAATCGTGCAGCCCGGCCTTCACGGGGTTCTGCACCACGTACCGAATGAATCGCTCGAGTTTCCCGTCCCGGACCAGGTGGTCGTAGTACTCCCGCTGCCAGAACGGGCCGGTTCGCCCTAGGACATGGTTAGCTTCCTTGGCGGTGAAGGACTTCCAGGAGTGAAGGATCTTGCCCAACTCGGCATCTTCCGGCAGCCGCAGAATGACATGGACATGGTTGGGCATGACACACCATGCCAGGAGCTGGTAACGGTCTCCATCCGAGAACCGCAAGGCATCAGCGACCACTGGGGCGACTCGATTGTCCCGCAGGAAACATGCACCCGCGCCTTGATCGAGATACCTTTCGACCTGCCGAGCGAGTGTCGCAAGCCGGGCACGCTCGCCGGCGGCAAGCTCTCGTTCTGCACAACTCGCCACTTGAAGGATGAACGAGCGCTCCCGCTGGATTGTGTGCAGCAGCTCCCGGGGGAGGGAGTCGAACAGCCTGAAGGTGACAAAATAGGCTGCGTTCTGTTGCCGCCAGTGTGGCAGCTGGCCTCGTGTTCGAACGCTTACTTGTCTTCCAGGGGCCATCGTTTTCGTTGCCGGCGAGACGCCGGCGCTACCCCAGCCGGTAAACGAAGTTCCCGCCCACAATCGTCGCCACAACTCTGCCGGTAAGCTGCCAGCCGTCGAAGGGAGTATTGCGCGATTTGGACCGGGACTTCTCCGCGTGGAAGGTCCAGCGGGCGCCGGGATCGAAGAGGGTGACGTCGGCGATGGAGCCGCGCGCCAGGCTGCCGCGTTCCTTGAGGCCGGCGATGCGCGCGGGGTTGGTGGAGAGCAGCTCGATGATGCGCGCCAGGCCGATCTTGCGCTCGCGCTGCAGCTTGGTGATGGCCAGGCCCAGCGCCGTTTCCAGCCCGATGACGCCGAAGGCGGCGCGCTCGAACTCCACCTGCTTCTCGTGGCGGGCGTGCGGCGCGTGGTCGGTGGCGATGGCGTCAATGGAGCCGTCGGCCAGCGCGATCAGCAGGGCCTCGCGGTCGTCGGCGGAGCGCAGCGGCGGGTTCATCTTGCAGTTGGTGTCGTAGCTGCCGACGTTCTCATCGGTGAGCGCAAAGTGGTGAGGAGTGATCTCGCAGGTGACGTGGGCGCGGTTGCGGCGCCCGCGGCGGACGGCCTTGATGGTCGCGGCGGTCGAGATATGGGCCACGTGCAGGTGCGCCCCCGCGGCTTGCGCCAGCCGCGCGTCGCGATCGACGATGGCGGCTTCGGACTCCGCGCTCATGCCGCGCAAGCCCAGGCGGAAGGCCGTCGGCCCTTCGTTCATGGAGCAGCCGGCGCTCAGCCGCGTGTCCTCGGCGTGCTGCATGACGGGAAGGTTCAATGGCGCCGCGGCGTGCAGAACGTCGCGCATGATCTCGTCGCTCAGGATGGGCCGGCCGTCGTCGGTCACGGCGACCGCCCCGGCGCGCTGCAGCGCGCGGAAATCCGTCAGTTGCTCTCCCTTGCTGCCCAGAGTGGCGGCGGCCACGGGAAAGACGTTGACCACGGCGCCCCGCGCCGGGTCCTGCATCCAGGCGGTGATTTCCGGCGAGTCGTTCACCGGCGAGGTGTTGGGCATGGCGCAGACGGAGGTAAAGCCTCCGGCGGCGGCGGCGGCGGTGGCGGTAGCGATGGTTTCCTTGTGCGACTGGCCGGGCTCGCGCAGGTGGACGTGCAGGTCAATGAAGCCGGGAGCGACGATGAGGCCGCGGGCGTTGAAGGTCTCGTCGGCCGAGCCGCGGACTTTGTTGCGCGGCGCGATCTCGGCGACGCGGCCGTCGCGCAAGAGCACATCCATCTCCGCGTCGATGCGCCAGGCGGGATCGATGACGCGGCCGCCCTTCAGCAGCCAGGACACGGGTTTGCTGTCGCGGGTCATCGCGCCACTCCCAGGGCACTGGCCAGGATGGCCATGCGCACCGCCACGCCGTTCCGCACCTGCTCGAGGATCACGGACTGCGGCCCGTCCGCGACCTCGGCGGTCAGCTCCATGCCGCGGATGATGGGTCCGGGATGCATCACCAGGGCGTCGCGCCGCGCCAGGCGCAGGCGCTCGCTGGTGAGCTGGTAGCCCGCGGCGTACTCGCCCACCTTGATCTGCCGTCCCGCCAGGCGCTCTTTCTGCACCCGCAGCATCATGATCACGTCGGCGCCGCGCAGGGCTTCCTCGAAGTGCCGCGTGACGCGGACCCGGGGGGCCAGGGTGGCGGCGATGTCCGGGGCCATCTCAACCGGGCCGCAAAGAGTGACTTGAGCGCCGAACTTGCTCAGCAGGTGGACGTTCGACCGGGCCACGCGGCTGTGGTAGATGTCGCCCACGATGACCACGCGCAACCCGCGCAGATTCCTCTTATGCCGCAGGATGGTAAAAGCATCGAGCAGCGCCTGCGAGGGATGCTCGTGCATGCCGTCGCCCGCGTTGATGACCGGGATGTCGAGGTGGCGGGCCATCAGATGCGGCGCTCCGGCGGCGGGATGGCGGAGGACGATCAAGTCCGCGCCCAGCGCCCGCAGGGTGTTGCCGGTGTCGAGCAGCGACTCGCCCTTCTCGATGCTGGAAGCCTCCGCGTAAATGACGCTGGTGGTCGCGGCCAGTGCCTTGGCGGCGAACTCGAACGAGACGCGAGTGCGGGTGGAAGCTTCGTAGAAGAGCAGCGCCACGCGCTTCTTGCGCAGGAGCGGCCGCGGCTTGGCGGGATTCATGCGCCGGGCCAGGCGCAGCAACGCGGTGATCTCGGCCGTCGCCAGCGATTCGATGTCGAGAAGGGAGCGGCGCTTGGTTTTCATGCGTCGGCGGAGGTTCTCCCCGGCTTTTTGGCAGGGCGCTCGGCCAACTTCCCGGCCAGAAGCAGGACTTGTTCCGTGCTGTCGGTCTCCTGAAGCCGCACTTCGACGAGTTCTTCCGCGGCGGTCTGCAGGGTGCGGCCGACGAACGCGGCTTCGATGGGAAGCTCGCGATGCCCGCGGTCGATGAGCACGCAGAGTTGCACGCGCCGCGGGCGTCCGTGGTCGAACAGCGCGTCCAGGGCGGCGCGCGCGGTGCGGCCGGTATAGAGCACGTCGTCCACCAGGATGATGTCCATGCCCGCCACCGCGAACTCCATGGGCGTCTTCTGCACCACCGGCTTCGGTCCCACGGTGGAGAGGTCGTCGCGGTAGAGCGTGATGTCCAGGGTCCCCACCGGGACGCGCGTGCGCTCGATGCGCTGGATCAGCCGCGCCAGCCGCTCGGCCAGCGGCACGCCCCGCCGCCGGATCCCCACCAGACCCAGGTTGGCGACCCCGGCGTTCTTTTCCACAATCTCGTGCGCCAGGCGCACCAAGGTGCGCTCGATCTCCGAGGCGGACATCAATTGCGCCTTCTCGCGCGGTTCGGGCGGTCGCATTCGGGGCTGGGAAGCCATGCGAGCGAAATCATAACAGCTTCGAGTTTCGAGCCGAGAGGAGCAGGGCGCGTAGCGCCGGCGTCCCGCCGGCAACGACGCGGGTGGGAACGACCGTAGAAGCTTATGTAAGTAACTGTGAGGAAACGACTTACTGCCCAGCCTCGCGCTTCCCGAACAGGGACGCCCCCAGGGCTCCTCCGGCGGCGCCGAAGGCCATAAGCGCGAGAAACATGACCGCAAACCACAGGGTTATCGCCAGCGCGAAGCCGCCGGGCGAGATCATGAACTCCATCATGCGGCGGGCCATCTCCTGGGCGCTGGGATCGGGATTGCGGGTGGCGGACTGCTCCATGGCCTGGCGCATGGCGTCGCGCATCTTGCCCGAGCCCATCACCAGGATGGTCAGCGTGGTGACAGCGGAGCTGACGAGCCAGGCCACCATCCCAGTGACGGCTCCCAGGCGCGCTCCGAGGCCGGTCGGGACGCTGATGGCGGCACGGTTGCGATAGAACAGGACCGAAACGGCGCCCGCGGCCAGCACCCACAGGCAGCATCCCAGGCTCAGCACGGGAGCGGCGGAGATCACTCCCGCCACGCCTCCCGCGATGAGTACGCCGGGCCAGGCCTTGTGCCAGTCCATGCGGGGAGCAGAAGGCGGAATCGCGGGCAAAGGTGGAGGCGGAGGAGGGCTCGGCGTCGGATCCGCTGCGGTGGGAGCTTGCGGAGCTACGTCACCCGTCGGCGCCTGCGGGGCGCCGCACTGTCCGCAGAAAGGGACGCCCTCAGGGATCGAGGCGCCGCAACTGGGGCAGGGATGTTCCACGCGCAGGTCAAACTACAGGAATCACCCGCCGGGGCGCAACCCCGGCTACATGGTGCTTTCCTTGCCGCCGTGCATCTGGAGATAGACCAGCGCGAACTTGCATCCCCTGGCCAGCGGCTCCACCGAGACGATGCGGTGGCTGGAGCCCTTGCCCACCGCCAGCTCCACCTTGTTCCTCAGCTCCGCCCCCAAGCCTTCCTTGCAGGTGATTTCCTGGGAGCCGGGGTCGCCCTTCAGGTCGATGTTGCCCTTACATTCGGTGACGCTGCCGTAGGTCTTCATCTCCTTGCGGTAAAACTCGAGCACCTTGTCCGAGGAATCGTCCGATTCAAACTTCGCCGCAATCACCTTCAGGCCGAAGCCGGGGATGCCCAGCGTGACGTTGGCGCTGCTCGAATCGTGACCCTCGTCCGGCACGCGCCGGGCGCCGGCGTACACCGGCAGGCCGATTTCCTTGGGATCCACCTCGGTGCGCACTTTCAGGCCGCCGAAAGGCGTCTGGATGTCCACGCTCTTCTTGGGCCCTTCGCCCTGCTTGTCCGCTGTGATGCTGCAGGCGCTGAGGCCGAGCAGCAGCGCCGCTGCCGTCGCGGCGGCGGCCACGCCGGCCCATCTACTGAACCGCTCTTGATCTGGCATGAGAGCCTCCTTGAGGGTGACGCCCGGTTGTGGCGGGCTGGGCTTGCGCCGGGCGGTCGAGCCCCGCGCCGCGCTTGGCCACGCCGGGAATGGTGACTGGCAGCCGCCCGTGGATGGGGATCTCTCCAAACAGCGCTTTCACCGCCGCCGTCTCCGAGACCGGCGCCCCGGAAAAAGTGCACAGATAATTCTGGGTCTGGGGGAAGCCGGCGGCAACGTACGGGCTGCCCAGCGCCACCACCACCGTCAGCGGTTCCGCCTGGTCAAGGATGCGGTTGAGCAGCGCGGCGGTGGCGTCGTCGAGAGAGACCGAATTGGTGGTCACGCCCCGCACCTGGACCTTCTTTCCCGCCGAGGGAGTCACGTACACCGCCGCGATGACGGCTCGCGCCTGCGCCACCGCGCTGAGGATCGGCTCCGACATCGCGTTGGCGCTGCGGGGATCGACAAAAAAGATGCGGACGTCCGGGACGCGCGCGCGCAACTCCTGCTCCAACACCCGCCCGTACTCCGTGCGCACGTCATCGGTGAACAGCACCGCCACCAGGCGCTTCTGTCCCTCTCCTGGAGAGGTATACGCGCCGGCGGGGGCCGCGGTTCCATTGCGTTTGAGCGGCAGCAACTGTCCGTTGTCGCGCACCAGGGTCACGGCGGCCTCGGCCACCTCGCGCGCGGCGGCCAGGTTCTCCGGCCGGGCGATGATGCTGGAAAGCGCTCCAATATCCACCAGGCGCGCCTTGTGCAGCCCCACCGAGGCCTTCAGCCGCAGGATGCGGCGGATCGAGGCGTCCATGCGCTCCTCCGAAATCTCTCCACTCCGCACCGCCGCCAGCAGCGCGTTGAACGACGCATCGAGGTCGGCGGGCAGCAGGATCACGTCGTTGCCCGCCTTCACCGCCTCCACCGCCGCGCGCCCCGAGGTGTTCTTTCCCGGCTCGGCGGGGAACAGCCGGGTGAGCGCGTTCATGTCCATGGCGTCGGTGACCACCACTCCCCGGAATCCGAGCTGCTCCCGCAGCAGCCCGGTCACCACCGCCGGCGAGGTGGTGGCGATGCGCTCGGGATCGGGCTCCAGCGCGGGCACCGTCAGGTGCGCCACCATCACCGAATCCACCCCGGCGTCAATCGCCTTGCGGAACGGGACCAACTCCACCGCGTCCAGCCGCGCCCGGTCGCCGCTCACCCGCGCCAGCCCCAGGTGCGAGTCGGTGTCGGTGTCGCCGTGTCCGGGAAAGTGCTTGGCCGTGGTCAGCAGGCCGTTCTCGCGCGCCGCCTTGATGTAGGCGGCGGCAAAGGCCCCGGCCTCCTCCGGGTCTTCACTGAAGGCGCGGGTGTTGATGATGGGATTGTTGGGTGACGAGTTGACATCCGCCACCGGAAACAGCCCCCACTCCACGCCCAGCGCGCGTGACTCCTGCGCCGTCACCCGCCCCAGGGTTTCGGCGTATTCCAGCTTGCCGGTGGCGGCGAAGGCCATGGCGTGGGGGAATCCCGTGGTGGAGTAGAAGCGCATGGCCAGTCCGCGCTCGAAGTCTGCGGCCACGATCAGCGGCAGCTCCGACTCGCGCTGCAACTGGTTGGCAAACATGGCCGCCTCGTACGGCGGATTGCGGTAGAGGAACGGTCCTTCCGCGCGCACCGTCAGCAGCAGTCCGCCTACGTGGTACTTCTGGATGCTGTCGCGAAGCTGGGTGTACTCCGGGCTGGCCAGGTTCAGGAACTCCGCCGGGGCCCGCAGCATGAACATCTGCCCGATCTTTTCCTCAAGCGTGAGCTTGCGCAGGGTCTTGTCGGCCCACTTCTCGCCGTCGTGGTCGAGGTGGACGGGTGCGGGCTGCTGGTACTTGTCTTTGGGGAAGGCCAGCGGCGCGAGCAGGAGCAGGAGGACCATTAACCGCCGGAACATGGCCAGTGACAATAGCAGAGAGGTAGCGCCGGCGTCTCGCCGGCAACGAAGAAGCTCGCGTAGCACAGCCGCCCTCGGCTGTGCGATGTGCGCCGCGATCTTGCTGACACCCGAACTCCGATACCAGGTTCGCCGCTCCCTCGTGCCGAATATTCGGTAAATATTTCTCTTGACAGCTCCTCTAAAGTAGATATAATATATATTATTAGTATCTCATTAAGTTAACTGCTTTAGTTTCAAAGACCGAGTACCTAAGCTCTTTCTAATCAAAGATCTGGCCCATACCCTCCCCGTAACCCGCTGATTCTAAAAGACCGGATAGGGTGGGGGGTACCCCCATCGGATGATCGGGTCATGGGGTGATTGGTTGAGGCCTAAGTGCTTGCCCGTCACGATTTTGGCTCTAAGTTCTTTGAAATGACGATTCTGGCGAACGCCACCCGCTAACTCCATGCCCTGCACGAATTTGCGGAAACCGGGGGAGGGGGGTAGGCGTACCCCATCGAGTGATCTGGCCATCGGGCGATTTGGTGAGGCGGGCACATCCCCCTCAAAAGAATTGTCATTCCGAGCCCGAGGTGGCGGGCGAGGAATCTGCTTTCTGTACGCTCGCAGCCTGCTGTTCTGCCACATCGATGGCCTGCCGCTGAGTCTCCGGCTCATCCCCGAAGCCCTTGAGCCAGTGCACCTCCGGCTCGCGTCGGAACCAGGTCATCTGGCGCTTGGCGTAGTTGCGGTGGGCCTGCTGCGTGGCCCAGATGGCGAGCTTGCGGTCGCTCTCGCCGCGCAGCAGTTGTCCGGCCTGCTTGTAGCCCAGCGACTGCAGCGGCCGGGCGTCGGGGTACTTGGCGAGCAGCGCCCGTGTCTCCTCGACCAGGCCGGAGTCGAACATATGGCGGGCGCGCTCATTGATGCGGGCGTAGAGCGCGTTGCGCTCCGGGTCGAGTCCCAGGCGCAGGATGCGGAAGCCGGTGAGCGGGTCGCGCCCGCGCTGCCACAGCTCCGACATCTTCTGGCGCGATTGCATGCAGACCTCGATGGCGCGGATGAGCTTGGGCGTGTCATTGGCATGGATCTTCGCGGCGGCGGCCGGGTCCAGGCGCTGGAGCAACCGGTGCAGGCGCGCCGGAGCATCCTTCGTGCCCTTGCCGGTCTTATTTGCACGGGCGCGCAGGCGCTGGCGCAGCTCCTCCGACCGCGGCGGGCCGGAGAAGAGTCCTTCGAGCAGCGCGCGCAGGTACAGCCCTGTTCCACCGACCACGATGGGCAACCTGCCCCGGCCGGCGATTTCGGCCAGCACGGCGCGAGCGCGGCGGGCGTAGTCGCCGGCAGTGACCGCTTCGTCGAGCGAGGCAATGTCGAAGAGGTGGTGAAGGGCTCGGGCGCGCTCGGCGGCCGTGGGCTTGGCCGTCCCGATCTCGACCTCGCGGTAGAGGGCGACCGAATCACAGTTGACGATCTCGCCACCGAAGCGCTTGGCCAGAGCGAGCGAGAGCGCGGTCTTGCCGCTGCCGGTGGGGCCGAGAATGACCACCAGCAGCGGGTCTTGCCTGGCCTGTGTGGACTGCTTGGCCTGTGTGGACTGCCTGGCCTGTGTGGGCTGCCTGGCCTGTGTGGACTGCCTGGCCTGTGTGGAAGCGGCCGACTCGGCCGCAGGTGCGGGCGAGGTCGCCCGCATCCACACATTCTTGGTGTGGCGGCTCACGGCGTCAGCGCGCGCCCCAGGGGATGTGCCGGAAGTGGCGCGCGAGGATCAGCGCCAGGATGATCAGCGCGATGATGAGGTAGGCGAGGACTTGCTGGCGCAGGGGCTTCACGGGGAGCATTTTAGCGCGGAGCGGGAGTGCAAACTCAAAATGCAAAATGCAAAATTAAAAATGAAAGCTTAAAAGAGCGAGCCAAGCCGCGGCGCATTCGACATTTTACATTTTGCATTTTTAATTCGCTTCTACCGCAGCCCTTCCTTCGCCGGGTCCTGGTTGTAGAAGAAGTAGAAGCGGAGGGCGAGGTACTGGCCGCGGAACTCCGGGGGCAGGGGTTGGAAGGGATTGGAGGCGGTGATGCCGCCCCAGGCGGCGCGGTCGAGCGCGACGTCGCCGGAGGTGCTGTCGAGCTTCAGGCCGGCGACGCTGCCGTCCTTGAGGATGGCGAACTGGAGGACCACGCGGCCGCGCTTCATCAGCGGCGCGCGCGCGACTTCTGGGATCAGGATGATCCAGTTGCCGCGGACGTCGTGGACGACGCGAGCCAGGTAGGGGCCGAAATCCACGCCCATGGTGTCGCTCAAGACGTCGAAGCCGCTGCGGACGTTGCCGCGCGGCGAAGAGCCCAGGCCGAAGTCGCCGTCCATCCCGCCCGTGCCGCCGCGGCTGGAGGCGGCGGCGCGCGCCGCTTGCTGGATGGCGGAGCCCGCGGACATCCCGCCGCCGAAGCCGCCCTTGCCGGCGAACGGGGGAGGCTGCAGCTCGGCCATCTGGTTGGCGGGCCCCGACTGGGTCTGCGGCGAGCCTGCGCTGCTTGCTCCGGAGGGTGCCGCCTGCGAACCGTATTGGGGCGGCGGCGCCGGAGGCGCGCTCAAGCCGGGAGCGCCGGGACGCGCCGCGTCCACCAGCTCGTCGAGCGTCTTCTTGTCCAGCGAAGGCGCGCGCGAAGTGGCGATGCGGTTCTTGTCGGAGAGGATGTGAGTGTTGGGCGGACTCTCCAGCTTCTGCGAGTCGGAAGGCATCGCCAGGAAGGTGAAGTCCTTGCCCTTGAACATGTCCATGGGAACGGCCAGAGCGATGTAAGCGCGCTCCGGCAGCAGCCGGCCCAGCAGGGGCAGCGAGAAAATCATGGCAATGTGAAACAGCACTGACAACAACGCGATGGCCAGCAGGCGCCAGCGCGCGCTCTCGTCGCCGTACTCGAGCAGCAGGACGGGGACATCGTGCAGACCCGGCGGGGGAGCATCTCCGCGGCGCGGCGCGTATTCCAGGGGCGGGATGGGGGCGAGAGGCACGGGGACCTGTGAAGCATGAACCCCGGCCGCCGGCCAGGGTTGTTAGGGACTTGGATGCCGGAAGAAGCCGCCCGGCTGCCGCCACCGGCGCTCCCTAGTAACTATTGTCGCACTATTCCTTCGAGATTAATACGCCGGCCGTGCTCGCGAATCTGGGCCAGGATGTCCAGGGCGACGGCCAGGGCGCGGCGGCCATCCTCGAGCGGGACCACGGGCTTGGAGCGGCGGCGGACGGCGTCGAGGAAGGCGCGCAGTTCGGCGTGGAGCGGCTCCTCCGCCGTCACTGTCGGCCGGGTCACGGCGATGTTGGGGCTGGAGGGATGCGCGGGCGGCTCCGCGGCTTCAGCGGCGCCGGGGTCGCCCGCGACGCTGAAGACCAGTACGTCCTGCCGGCTGTAGTCCACGGAGACGTACTGGCGAGGCTGGAAGAAGCGCAGTTTGCGCACCTTTTCCGTGGAGACGCGGCTGGCGGTGAAGTTGGCTACGCAGCCGGAGTCGAACTCCACGCGCACGTTGGCGATGTCCACTTTGCCGGAGAGGATGGGCAGGCCCACGGCGCGCACCTCCTTCACCGGCGACTTCACCAAGCTGAGCACGATGTCCAGGTCGTGGATCATGAGGTCGAGGACCACATCCACGTCCAGCGCGCGAGGCGTGAAGACGCTGAGGCGGTGGACCTCGAAGAAGAGCGGCTGCGTCACCAGCGGCAGCGTGGCGCGCACCGCGGGATTGAAGCGCTCCAGATGTCCCGCCTGGGCGACGCGTCCGGTGCGCTGCGCGATGCGGATGAGCTCGTCGGCTTCGGCCAGCGAGGAGGCGAGCGGCTTTTCCACCAGCACGTCCACGCCGGCTTCCATCAGCTCGCGCGCCACCTTCAGGTGCTCGACGGTGGGAACGGCGACGCTCGCTGCCTGGACGCCGGACTGCACCAGCTCCTTCAGCGAGGCGAAGCTGGCGCTGCCGTACTCCTCGGCCACGGCGGCGGCGCGCGCGGCGTCGGCGTCGACGATGCCGGCCAGCTCGACGTTGATTCGGTCGGGGCCGTCCTGCTGGGCCAGCTCGCGATACACCCGCGCGTGGTTGCGCCCAAAGGCGCCCACGCCGACCACGGCCGCGCGGATTGGCTTCTCCGGCGTCACGACTTCGTCCTTGCCTTCTTCAGCAGGGCGATCTGGCCGGCGTGGTAGAGGTCGTGCTGCACCAGGCCGTGGAGCAGGAAGTAGAGAGAGTACCGCTTGCCGGGCACAATCTTCTTGAGTCGCGATCGCGGCAAGGCGGAGATGGCGCGGTGCAGGTCATTCTGCGCGGCTCGGAGCCCGTCCAGCGTTCGCTTCCAGTTGGCGGTGGTGGCCTTGGGCATGAGCGGAAAGTTTTCCGCAGGCGAGAGCGAGAGTGCTTTGCCCTGCATGCGGCGGAGTACCGCTCGCTTCCAGGCAGTGATGTGGAGGACGAGCTCCCAGATGGTATGAGCGCCGCGCAGAGGCCGCGCGACCGCTTGCTTGGCGCTGAGGCCGCCTAGCAGTTGGCGCAGCGCAGGCCCGTGCCAGGCGCCGCCGTGGTAGGCGCGGTGGAGTTGGTCGGCGATGCGTTCGGTCTCACTCATGACGACGCCTCGGCCGAAGTGGCGGCGATGCTGATGCCAGCGGCGTCAGCGGCCGCGACGATCTTGTCCCCATCCAGCAGCAGGCACTTGCCGGCATCAATCGCCAGGCAGGTGGCGCCGGCGCGCTGCATGGCCTCGATGGTCGAGAGGCCGATGACGGGGACGTCGAAGCGCATGTCCTGGTTGGGCTTGGCGACCTTGACCACGGTAAGCGCGCGGCTGAGAGTAGAGGCCGTGCCCTCCAGGCCGCGCATGATCTCGCCGGCGCGCTGGATGGCGGCGTCGGTGCCCTCCATGGCTTCGACGGCAACGCAGGCGGATTCGGCGATGACCACCGTCTGGCCGATGTCGTACTGCGCCAGGTGCCGCGCGACCTTGCGTCCGTACTCGATGTTCTTCCGCTCCTGGTCGCGGGGAGCGCGTTGGGTCAGCACGCCGGCGCGGGCCAGCAGCGGCTCGAGGAACGAGGTCGAATCCAGCAGCGTGATGCCTTCGTCGGCCAGGACTTTGGCCACGGCGCCGATCAGGGAATCAGTATTGCGCGTGGTGAGCGACATGATCAGCTTGGCCAGGCGCCAGTCCGGCTTGATGCTGGAAAAAATCTGCTTGTGCTTCACCTGCCCGGCCATGATGGCTTGGGTGACGCCTTCGCGCTTGAAGGTGTCGATGAGCTTGGAAAGCTCGCCCAGGGACATCCAGTGGACGGCGGCGGCGCCGTGTTGCTCGATCTCCGGGAAGGTCTCCTCCTGGATGGCAGCCACGACCACGTCGAGGCCGCGGGCGCGGGCGGCGTCCAGCACCAGCAGCGGGAAGCGCCCGTTGCCGGCGATGAGTCCGAGTTTTTCTTTATCGGCCACGGGTGAACACGGATGCCCACGGATTTTACAGGCATCAGTGAAAATCCGTGCGAATCAGTGGCTAATGAAGTTACTTGATAATGCCTCGCTCCGAGGCCGCGATGAAGCGCAGCAACAGCGCCACGTCCTCGCCCAGGTCGCCTTCCGACTTGAGCTTTTCCAGCGCCTGCGAAGTGTTGAGCTTCGAAGCCAGCAGGATCTTGTAGGCGTGGTGCAGCTTCTTGATGCGCTCCTTGGTGAAGCCGCGGCGCTCCAGTCCGGTGGAGTTCAGGCCGTAGGCGCTGACCTCGCGGGCGGCGCTGGTCTTGGAGAAGGGCAGCACGTCCCGGGTGAGGGTGGTCCCGCCGCCGATGTAAGAGTGCGTCCCGATGCGCACGTGCTGGTGCACGGGGCAGAGCGCGCCGACCACCGCCCACTCTTCGACGGTCACGTGGCCGGCAAGCGTCGCGGCGTTGGCGAGGATGCAGTGGTCGCCGATGACGCAGTCGTGGGCGACGTGGGCGTAGGCCATGATGAGGGTGTGGCTGCCGATGCGGGTGACGCCGCCACCGCCGGGCGTGCCGCGATGCAGGGTGGCGAATTCGCGGATGATGTTGTGGTCGCCGATCTCCAGGCGCGTCTTCTCGCCCTGGAACTTCAGGTCTTGCGGTTCGAGACCGACGGAGGCGAAAGGGAAGATGCGGTTGTGGCTGCCCATGCGCATCGGTCCGCCCATGGCGACGTGGGACATGAGTTCGCAACTCTCGCCCATTTCCACCCCATCGCCGATCACGCAATAGGGGCCGATGTTGCAGGACGAGGGGATGCGCGCGCCGGAATCGATGATCGCAGTCGGATGGATGGGCATGCGAAGCTACGGTGACGGAGGGCCGGCGTTCTGGGCGGGCGAACGGGGCACCAGTTGGCAGGTGACCACGGCCTCGCAAACCAGCTTGTCGCCCACGTAGACCATGCCCTGCATGCGCACGGCGGTGGTGCGCCAGGCCAGGACCTCCACCTCGATGCGCAACTGGTCGCCGGGGACCACGGGCTTGCGGAAGCGGGCGCGCTCGATGCCGGTGAAGACCATGAGTTTGTTGTCGCGGTCCGGGACCTCGGTGAGCAGCAGAGCGCCGCCCGCCTGGGCGATGGCCTCTACGATCAGCACCCCGGGCATGATGGGGAAGCCGGGGAAGTGTCCGGCGAAGTGGGGCTCGTTGGCGGAGACGTTCTTCAGGGCCACGATCTTCTGCTTGCGCGTGAGGCTGATGACCCGGTCAATCAGCAGGAAAGGGAAGCGGTGCGGCAGGATGCGCCGGATCTGTGTGATGTCCAGTCCTGTAGAGGCATCGGCCTGAGCCTCAGCAACTTCTACCGGATTTGCGGGTTGTGTCATCGGAAGTGCTATTTTTGCAGGCGGTTGATTATAGTGGATTCCCCCCGCAGGTAAAGCGAGAGCGCGAGCCCCGATGAAAAGATTCAAGCTGGGCCGAAGGGCCGTGAAACCGGAAGATGAGCCGGGCGGCGTCGGCGAACTGCTCCGGTTTCTGGAGCGGCAGCGGGAGGGAATGCTCCAGACGCTGCGGGAATTGGTGGAGCGGGAGTCGCCCAGCCACGACAAGGCGGCGGTGGACCGGCTGGGCGAGTTCGTCGCCGCGGAATTCAAGCGGCTGGGCGGCCAAATCATCGTCCACCCGGACCCGCGCGCCGGCGACAACCTGCAGGTGGAGTTTCCGGCGAAGGCCGGTGGCGGCCTGCCCGTCCTGCTGCTGGGGCATATGGACACCGTCTGGGAGATGGGCACGCTGAGCGCCATGCCCTTCGCGGTGCGCGACGGGCGCGCATGGGGGCCGGGCGTCTTCGACATGAAGTCCGGCATCGCCCAGATGATCTTCGCGCTGGCGGCGCTGCGCGAGGTGCGCGGCAGCCTGCAGCGCCGGGTCACCGTGCTGCTGAACTCCGACGAAGAGGTGAGCAGCGAGTCGTCGCGCGCGCTCATCGAAGGGCTGGCACGAAGGTCGGCGGCGGTGCTGGTGTGCGAGCCGGCGCATGGCCTGGAGGGAGCGGTCAAGACCTCGCGCAAGGGAGTGGGCGAGTACGTCGTGCGGGTGACCGGAAAGGCGGCGCACGCCGGACTCGACTATGAGAAAGGCGCCAGCGCCATCGCGGAGTTGGCGCGGCAGATCGCGCATCTGGAGAAGTTCACCGACCTGAAACGAGGAGTCACGGTGAACGTGGGAGTGATCCGCGGCGGGACGCGAACCAACGTGATCGCGGGCGAGGCGGTGGCGGAGGTGGACGTCCGCATCCAGCGGCCGGGTGACGCGCGCACGCTGGAACGGAAGTTCCGCGCGCTGAAGCCCTTCGACCGGCGCTGCCGGCTGGAGGTGAGCGGCGGGATCGAGCGTCCGCCCATGCCGCGGAGTCCGGCGGTGGCGCGGCTCTACGGCCTGGCCAAGGGCGTGGCCCGCTCGCTGGGGCTGGACCTGCGCGAGGCGGCGGTGGGCGGAGGCTCGGACGGCAACTTCACGGCCGCCCTGGGCATCCCAACGCTCGACGGCCTGGGAGGAGTGGGCGAGGGCGCGCACGCCAAGCACGAATCGGTGGTGATCGCGGAGCTGCCGCGGCGGGCGGCGCTGCTGGCAGGACTCATTGAAGCCATCTGACCCCAGCCGGATGCCTTTGACTCCGCGGTAAACAGGGCCTAGAATCGGAGCCAGTGGAGGCACCATGTTCGGCGGCAAGATAGGCGTGACGGAGGTTCTGATCCTCCTGGCCATTGTCCTGCTCATCTGGGGTCCGGGCCGTCTGGCGGAGCTGGGCAAGAGCATGGGCGAGGGCATCCGCAACTTCAAGTCCGCGGTCAAAGACGGCGAGAAAGAGCCGGAGAAGAAGTAGCGCGGCTCCGCCCTGTCCAGGTTCTTCAGCTTTCTCCCGCAAAAACCAACGGCACGTTTTCGGGAGGCGAATCTCCGCCTCAGAGGCAGTCGTGCGCCTGGAGCATGCGGTGGACCAGGGGCACGGGCAGGCCCACCACGTTGAAGTAGCAGCCCTCGATGCGTGAGACGAAGCGCGAGGCGATTCCCTGAATGGCATAGGCGCCGGCTTTGTCCATGGGCTCGCGGCTCGCGACGTAGTCGCGGATCTCCTTTTCGCTCAGCTTGCGCATGGTGACCCGCGTGGTCTCCGAGCGCGCGTCTTCGAAGCCGGGACCGGCGAGGCAGACCGCGGTTGTGACCTGGTGAGTGCGGCCGGAGAGCAAACGCAACATGCGCGTGGCATCGCGACGGTCGCGAGGCTTGCCCAGGACGCGACCGCCGATGACCACGATGGTGTCGGCGCCCAAGACGAGGCTGCGGGGCTTGCGGGCGCGGATCGCCCGCGCCTTCTCCCGCGCCAGGCGCTCGGCGAATTTTGTGGGTGATTCCCCTTGCCGCCGTCGCTCGGGAATCCTGGTGGCCTGCGCCGTGAAGGCAATCCCGGCGTTGCGCAGCAGTTGGGCGCGGCGCGGCGAGGCCGAGGCCAAGATCAAGACCATGGGCAAGAATTCTACAGGCAACCGCAGAGGTTGAAGCCGACCGTGGCACGCTCGGAATGTGAATCAAGCGGATGTTAGAATCGAAGACTACCCGCGCAGCTCCTGCCACCTATGGACCGCAAGTTCATCCGCAATTTCGCCATCATCGCGCACATCGACCACGGGAAGTCCACGCTGGCCGACCGGTTGCTGGAGCTGACCGGGGCGCTCACGGCGCGCGAGATGCAGGCCCAGGTGCTGGACGACATGGACCTGGAGCGCGAGCGCGGCATCACCATCAAAGCGCACGCCGTGCGCATGAACTACACGGCGCGCGACGGCGGCCTCTACCAGCTCAATCTCATCGACACGCCGGGGCACGTGGACTTTTCCTACGAGGTCTCGCGCGCGCTGGCCTCCTGCGAAGGAGCGCTGCTGGTGGTGGACGCTTCGCAGGGCGTAGAGGCGCAGACGCTGGCCAACGCCCACATCGCCATCAACAACGGCCTGGACATCATCCCCGTCATCAACAAGATCGACCTGCCCAGCGCGGAGGTGGAGCGGGTGCGGGAGATGATCGAGCACTCGCTGGCCCTCGACGCCAAGGACGCCCTGCTGGTGAGCGCCAAGACCGGCGTGGGCGTGCCCGAGGTGCTGGAAGCGGTGGTGCACCGGGTCCGGCCGCCCAAGGGGTCGCCGGAAGCGCCGCTGCAGGCGCTGGTCTTCGATTCCTGGTTCGACCCCTATCGCGGCGTGATCGTGCTGGCGCGCGTGATGCAAGGCACGCTGAGCCGCGGACAGCGCATCCGGCTGTGGTGGAACGGGGCGGTGTTCCAGGTGGAGGCCCTGGGGGTGCTCACGCCCAAGCCGGTGGAGTTGGAGACGCTCTACGCCGGCGAAGTCGGCTTCCTGATGGCCAACATCAAGAACGTGGCCGACACCAAGATCGGCGACACCATCACCGACGATGCGCATCCCGCGATCGAAGCGCTGGCCGGCTTCGAGGAGATCAAGCCCATGGTCTTCGCCGGCCTGTACACGGTGGACGCCCACGAGCACACGCAACTGCGCGAGGCGCTGGAGAAGCTGCGGCTGAACGACGCGTCGTTCTTCTTCGAGCCGGAGAGCTCGGTGGCGCTGGGTTTTGGTTTCCGCTGCGGCTTTCTGGGACTGCTGCACATGGAGATCATCCAGCAGCGGCTGGAGCGCGAGTTCAACCTGGAGCTGATCACCACCGCGCCCAGCGTGCGCTACCACATCACCAAGAGCACCGGAGAGGTGCTGGACATCGACAACCCGTCGAAGTGGCCGCCGGCGGGCGAGATCGCCAAGGTGGAGGAACCGATCATCACCGCCATGATCCTGACCAACGAGGAGTACGTGGGTGGGATTCTGAAACTGGTGGAGGATAAACGGGGCCGGCAGAAAGCCTTCGAGTACGTGGCCGCCAGTCGCGTGATGCTGACCTACGAGCTGCCGCTGAACGAGATCGTGATGGATTTTTACGACCGGCTGAAATCGGTGTCGCGCGGCTACGCCTCGCTGGACTATCACCTCTCGGGGCGCTGGGAGTCGCCCATGGTGAAGCTGGACATCCTGGTGGCGGGCGAGCCGGTGGACGCGCTGTCGCTGATCGTGCATCGCGATTTCGCCTACGACCGCGGCCGGGCTCTGGTGGCGAAGATGAGGGAGCTGATCCCGCGGCAGATGTTCGAGGTGGCCATCCAGGCGGCCATCGGCAGCAAGATCATCGCGCGCGAGACCGTGGCCGCCATCCGCAAGAACGTGCTGGCCAAGTGCTACGGCGGCGACATCACCCGCAAGCGCAAACTGCTGGAGAAACAGAAGGAAGGCAAGAAGCGCATGAAGCGCATCGGGCGCGTGGACATCCCGCAGGAGGCCTTCTTGGCCGTGCTCAAGGTCAGCGAGAACGAGTAGCGGACCGGCCGCGGACTCTGCTGCGTCGGCTGTGCAAAAGCTCCATGGGCTCCCCGGCGGCTCCAAACTCCGTCCGCCCATGGTTCAATATGAGCTAAGTCATGTATTTACAATAAGTTATGTGGTTGTTTGTAGTTCGCTGTCCCGCTTGGGTCTGGTGGGCAGCAATCCAGAGAATTCCACAAGCTTTTCCACAGGCCCCGGAAAGCAAATTGCCCGGCGGGCTAGCGCGACATGATGAAGTTCACGGTGATCTGTGCCTCGACCTCCACCGGAACGCCGTTCAGCAGATAGGGGCGGAAGCGCCACTGCGCGACGGCCGCGAGCGCTGCGTCGTTGAGCGTGGGATGCGCGCTGCTGACCACGCGCAGGCTCTGGACCGCTCCATCGGCTCCGATCACGGCCCGCAACACCACAGGTCCCTGGGCTCCGATCTGCTTGGCAATCGGCGGATACACCGGCAGGACTCTGTAGATCACGTTGCCTTCGGTCACAATGGAGGGGCGGCGTGTCGCCGGGGGCGCCGCCGGGCGGGGCGTAACCGCAGGCGCATCGAACAGGGGGCCGGTGGAGTGCTCCACGCCGTTCGGCACGCCGACCGGCCAGCCGGGGCCGACCCCACGGGTGTTCGAAGCTTGCGCGTCGGAAGTCAGGTCGGTGCTGGTCGGGATGGTTCTCGGCGGGGTTAGAACCAGGTTGATGGCGCCGGGAGACTTGCGGCCTCCAGCACTGTGTCCGGGACTCGGCACACCGCGCGGAGGGGGAGGAACCGGGGTGGCGACAGTGGAGATCCATAACGCGCGCGGAAGGCCCTGGTTCTGGAGCAGTGGGATCAAGACCAAAAGACTGATACACGCGCCCTGCAAGGCAAGCGAGAAAAGCAGGGTCCAACGCTGGTTGGTTCTCACGCCGCCAGCAGACTCAAGCAGGCTCTCCGCGAACATGGCGCGCCTCCGGTGATGTTGACTTAGACACCGCGGCGGTGGCGGCTGGCGTCGGGGCAACCCGGAGGAGGGGCCAAGAAAGAAGCGGGCCGCCCGAAGGCGGCCCGGAAAGTCCGGCTTTACTGAAAGTTACTTGGGATTGCTGGTGGAAGGAGGGGTGGCCGGCCGGCGCGCAGCGGCTCCGGGGGTTCCGGCGCCGGCGCCGGGCTTGGCTGCGGCCGGGGCGGCGGCGGGCGGCGGTGGCGGCACGCCCGACTGCACGTTGTAGGCCTCCACGATGTCCTTGGTCACGTCGGTCGAAGCTCCGGCCCACAGCACTCCACTTTGGGGATTGGAGACGTCCAGGATGACGGCGAAGCCGCTGTCCTTGGCGTACTTATCCAGAACCACCAGCATCTTGCGCCCGATCTGGTTGGCCAGTTCCTTCTGCTGGGTCTGGAAGTCAGTCTGGGCGTCCTCGAGCGAGCGCTGAAGGCTTTTCTGCTTCTGCTCGATGCTCTTCACCAGGCCGGCGCGAGCGTCGTCGTTCAGCTTGTCTCCCTGGGTATTGAGCTGCTTCTTGAGGTCGTCCACTTCCTTGCCCAGGGCCTGAAGCTCGTTCTGCTTGGGCTCGAAGCGCTTCTGCAGGGCGGCGAAGTCGCGCTGCCCTTCGTTGCTGCCGACAATGGCCAGCTCGATGTTGATGATACCCACCTTGGTGGGCGGCGGTCCGGTGGGAGCCGGGGGAGCGGCATCCGGCTTGGCGGTCTGAGCCAGCGCGGTGAGGGAAATCGCCACAAACAGTGCCAGCACATAGGGTGCGAACTTGCGTTTCATGAGATTGGGTGTGCTCCTTAAGGGAATCCTGTCCGGGCTGCCGAAAGAGGGCGCCGGAAGACCGGCGGAAAAATCTCCTGACCTGCGGACTGAGAGGATTATAGAGGCCTGCTTGCCAGAGCGTCAAACCACGCGGGGGCGGCTAGAAGGTAGTGCTGACGGTGAAGCGGAAGGTGGTGCGCGGGTCCCGGAGGCGGTAGGTGGGGCCGAAGGCGCGCAGCGCCTGCTGAAAGCTGAAGTCCCCGGCGCCGCCCACGGGGAACATGTCGCGCGTGAACTGCACGGGAGCGTCGGTCGAGGTGTTCAGGCGCAAAGGATTGAACGCATAGTAGATGCGGAAGGGGGCGTTGACCACCGGCATCAGGATCTGCAGTTCGAGGCCGGTGGACATGCGGGGCACGAAGTTGGTGTGGTCTACCACGTTAAGGTTGGCGTCGAAGGTCAGGGGAACGCCGCCGACGCAGTTGAAGGAGGCATCCAGGGCCGGGCAGCCAAACGGGTTGGTGTTGAGGCCGGCGAGCTGGGCCGGGTTCACCCGCAGTTGCGAGTTGCGGGTGATGAAGTTCAATCCGAAATCGCTGAACGCCGCCAGGGTCACCGGGCCGATGATGGGAATGCGGTACTCCACGTTGGAAACCACCGTGGTATCGCCTCCGGGAAAGACGAGGCGACTCACGGGGATGGGGACGGTCCAAGTTCCGCGCCGCAGGTTGGTGGGATCCTTGGGCACGGTGGTGCCGTCCGGGTTGAGCAGCGGGAAGTCGATCTTGTCCACCAGGAAGGCGACGGGCGATACGGCGCGGACGTCGAAACCGCGCAGGTCGGTGTCGCCCCCGATGTAGAAGCGCTGGAAGGGTGGCGCCACCTGCCCGCCCCAACCGGTCAGGAACGATCCCTGGAGGCGGATGCCGAGCGTGTTGCGGTCCTTGTTCATGGGCCGGAAGTATTTGAACTCCACGATGGGACGGATGTAGCGGATGTTGCCGCCCACGCCGGCAAACTCGCCACCGACGAACAAGCTTCGCCCGCGGTGGGGGCGTTGCGGGTTGTCAATGGTGCTGACGGAGTAGTTGGGAACGAGCTTGCTGGTGGTCACGCCGTTGAGAGCGGCCGGCCCGGCAATGCCCCGGAAGGCGAGCTGCTCGAACAGCCGGCGCGATGCGTCGCTGAACACTTGGATGGAGGTGCTGTCAAAGGAGTAGGTCAGGCCGACCCGCTTGAGCGAACGCTTCAGCGGATAACTGGCGGAAACGGTGAATCCCTTGCTGGAGGTGTTGTAGTTCTGCAGTTGGTCCAGGAGGGCCGAGGGGACGTTGAGGGGAACGCCCTGCTGAATGGCCGCCTGGCGCGCCTGGTTAAAGTTGAACTTGCGCGCGAACACGGTGAAGCCGACCTGCAACGGCCGGTCAAACATGTAGGGTTCGGTGAACCCGAACAGGACGTTGCGTTCGAGGTCGCCGATGTTGGCTTCGATCCTGAGGGTCTCGCCCAACCCCAGGAAGTTGTTGGTCTCGTAGTTCACGCCGATGAAGGAGCCGGAGAGGCCGCTCACACCGCCGGTCAGGCCGACGCTGTTCTTTCCCTTCTCCTTGACCTTCAGGGTCAGGTCGACGGTCCCTTCCTTTTCGTTGAGCTTGCGTTCGGAGTCCTCTTCGGGCTTGAGCTGCTCGAAGTAGCCGAGCTGGTTCAGGCGCAGGACGCTGAACTCCCAGGCGCGGCCGTTGAAGATGCCGCCCTCCTCCACCGCCAGCTCGCGCCGGATCACTTTGTCGCGCGTGGTCTGGTTGCCCACGAACTCGATGCGGCGGATGTAGAAAGGCTTGCCCTCGTCCAGGTCGATCTCCAGGCGGATGAGCTTCTTGTTATCGTCAATCTGGGTGTCCGGAACGGAGGTGAAGTTGATGTAGCCCAGTTCGCCGTAGCCCTTGCGGAGGTTCTCCAGGCCCTTGCGGACGTTGTCGGTGTTGAAGATGTCCCCGTCCTTCATGGGGAAGAGTGAACGCAGGAGTCTGGCATCCTTGATCGCCTTGTTGCCCTTGAAGGTGATGCCGCCCAGGCGGTAGCGCTCGCCCTCCTCGATGGGGATGGTGATGTCCACCGCCTTGCCCCCGCCCTTCATGATCAGCGGGATGCGGAGCCCCCCGGTGTCGCGCACCTTGGTCTTGGGTTCCTCGACCAGGGCCTTGAAGTAGCCCTTCATCTGGTAGACGTTGCGCACCCGCTCCGCGTCCTCGTTCAGCTTGGTGGCGTCGTAGGTCTTATGGATAAGTCCTTCCAGGAAGATGGAGTGGGGAATGCCGATGGGCTTCAGGTTCTTCATCGCCCGGCGCAATTCTTTGCTGCCGATGTTCTTGTTGCCCTCGAACTTGATGTTGCCCACCTTGACCTTGGGTCCCTCTTTGACGATGAAGGTCACACCCACGGAGGCCGGCGGGATGGGCCGAACCTCCGAACGGATGGTGGCGAACTGGTGCCCGTGCTCGGAGAGCAACTCCTTGAGCGTCACCTCGGCCTTCTTGACCTTGGTGGGATCGTACTGGTTCTCGATGGTGAGGCCGACCTTGCGCTCCTTGTAGCGGTCGAGGACGTCGCTCACCGAGACCGAGCTCAGCCCCTTGTAGTCGATGGCCCGGATGGTGGGTTTTTCCTTGACGTAGATGTGGACGCGCCAGCCCTTGGGAGCTTCCTCGCGCTCGAAGCGGACGTCCTCGAAGAAGTTGGTGTTCCACAGGGAGTTGAAGTCGCGCTGCAGGGCGGCTTCGTCATAAACGTCGCCGGCGCGGCTGAAGATGCGGGCGCGGATGGTTTCCGCCGGGATGCGGCGGTTGCCGTGGATCTGGATCTCCTGGATCAGTTCCTGCGCCGCCGCCAGTCCGGGAAGGAAAAAGAGCGCCAGTGCCAGCAGGAGGAAGGCCCGCGGAGGAGGGAACGAGCCGCGACCGCGTTGGGTCACGGGTTTTTCCTGATGAGAGCCGGAAATAAGACGACCTCGACCGGGGAGTTAGAGGAAACGGGAATTATACGGCAGGCCCCGCTCCCGCGCAAAAACCATGAGAACAAAGATGCTTATGGGCGCCTGCGGGGTTGCAACCCCGGCTCAGGCAGAAGCACGCTCCACTTCCACCAGCACGGAATAGAAGGTGGCAGCGGCGCCAATGTCGGTGAGCCGCTCGGAGGTGAGCACGTTGATGTTGCGTCCGCCGGGGGTCAGCTTGGCCCAGTTGAGGCGGGCGGCCACCACGCCCCGGGGAACAGAACCGTTGACCCGCGCGGTGAGCACGATCTCGCCGCGCTGGTTGAACACCCGCACACGGTCGCCGTCGCGGATGGAGCGCGCTGCCGCGTCTTCGGCATGGATCTCGAGTAGTTCCGGCTGCTCCATCGGTTGCAGCGACTCCAGATTGCAGAAGCTGGAATTCAGGAAGTTGTCCGATTTGCGCGCCAGCAGCTCCAGCGGGAACTTGCGGGCCAGCTCGGTATGGCGGGACTCGCGCGGCGGGACGAAGGAAGCCACTGGATCCAGTCCCTGCGCCGCCAGGGCGTCGCTGTAAAGCTCCGCTTTGCCGCTGGGGGTGGGAAACTTTCCTTCAGCGAAGGGGAGGAAAAAAGTCGTTGGCGGTTGGTCGTTGGTCGTTGGCGAACCTGCTGCTGAAACCCGAGGTCCCTCGGCTCCGCGCGCGGATTGTTCGCGCGCGCTTCGCTCGGGATGACAATTCGGAAGCTCGGGATGACAATTCGGGAGATTCAGCCGCACGTGGCCTTCCTTTTCCAGGCGCTGGCGGTCGATGCCGGCGAGCCGGGAATGCCCGCTGGCCAGGGCGAGGTCCATCATCTCGTCCTCGGCCTGGCGGAAGCACTCCTCCTCAAAGCCCATGCGCCGTGCCAGGCCGCGGAACAGGTCGACGTTGGAGTGGCACTCGCCCAGGGGGGCAATCGCCTGCTCGGACATCTGCAGGTAGTAGTGGCCGTAGGAGGCCTGCAAGTCCTTGTGCTCGAAGAAGGTGGTCGCGGGCAGCAGGACGTCGGCGTAATCGGTGGTGTCGGTGAAGAACTGCTCGTGCACCACGGTAAACAGATCTTGGCGGCGCAGCCCGCGGACGACGTCGTTGTGGTTGGGAGCGATGGCCGCCGGGTTGGAGTTGTAAACGAAGAGCGCCTGGACGGGTGGCGAGCCCGGCGAGGTGAGCACCTTGCCCAGCTCCGTCATGTTGACCAGGCGAGCCGGGCGGCCGAGCGGGCTGGACTGCATCAGGTCAGGGCGCTCGAGCGCGGCCTTATCCAGCGGGAATCCGCCGCTGGTGGAAAGCTGCAGGCCGCCGCCCACCTCCTTCCACGAGCCGGTGATGCAGGGGAGCATGGCGATGGAGCGCATGGCTATGCCGCCGTTCTCCGAGCGCTGTACACCGTAGTTCACGCGGATGGCGGCGGGACGGCAGGTGGCGTATTCGCGCGCCAGCTTCACGATGTCCGCGGCGGCGATGCCGGTCCAGGCGGCGACGCGCTCCGGCGGATACTCCTGCACGCGCTTGCGCAGCTCGTCGAATCCGATGCTATAGCGGGCGACGTAGTCGGCGTCGTAGAGATGCTCGCCGATGATGACCTGCATCATGCCCAGCGCCAGGGCCACGTCAGTGCCGGGATGGATGGGCAGATACCAGTCGGCGCAGGCGGCGGTGCGTGTGCGGTAGGGATCGATGACCACCAGCTTGCCGCCGGCGCGCCGCGCCTCCTCGATGAAGGGCCACAGGTGGACGTTGGCGCCGTGGATGTTCGCGCCCCAGGCCAGGATGTAGCGCGAATGGCGAAACTGCTCGGGCTCAGTCCCTTCCTTCACGCCGATGACCGAGATGAGCGCATCGCCTCCGGCCGTGGCGCAGATGGTGCGGTTGAGCTGCGAGGCGCCCAGGCGGTGGAAAAAGCGCCGGTCCATCGAGGCGCCGTTCAAGACGCCGAGTGTGCCGCCGTAGGAGTAGGGGAGGATGGCTTCGGAGCCGAACTCTTTCGCGATGCTGCGGAAGCCCTCGCAAATCTTGTCCAGCGCGGCGTCCCAGGAGATGCGCTCGAAGTCCTCTGCACCCTTCCGCCCGCCGCCCTTGGGCGCAGTCTTCCTGCGCCGCATGGGGTAGAGCACGCGGTCGGGCGAATAGACGCGGTCCAGGTACTTTGCCACTTTGGCGCAGAGGAATCCGCGGGTGACCGGATGCTTGGGATCGCCCTGGATCTTCGTGGCGCGCCCGTCTTCGACGGTGATGAGCACACCACAGGCGTCGGGACAATCGTGGGGGCAGGCGGCGTGGACCACGTGCTTCACAGTGGCCCCATTATAGCGGGGGGATTCAGAGCTTGGATGGCGCAGCCAGCGACGCGGCAGGGATCCTTCGACCCGCCCGTCGTCCCGCCCTGCGGGACTCCGGGCTCGCGCAGGATGACAGAGCTGGAGCTCAATAGAGCTAGACCGACATGACTTCTTTTTCCTTGGCCGCGCTCATCTCTTCCATCTTCTTGATCTCAGTGTCGGTGAGCTTCTGGATCTCGTCGAGGGAGCGGCGCTCCTCGTCCTCGCTGATCTTCTTGTCCTTGAGCGCCTTCTTGATGAGCTCGTTGCCGTCGCGGCGGATGTTGCGCACTGCGGTGCGGTGGTCCTCCAGCACCTTGTGCAGGTGCTTGACCATTTCCTTGCGGCGCTCCTCGGTGAGTGGCGGCACCGGGACGCGGATGATTTTGCCGTCGTTCATGGGATTCAGGCCCAGGTCGGCGGAGCGGATGGCCTTCTCGATGGCGGCGAGCGAAGTCGGGTCGAAGGGCTGCACGGTGAGTAGCTGCGGCTCCGGCGCGTGCACCTGCGCGATCTGGTTCAGCGGCATCTGCGAGCCGTAGTAGTCCACGTGGACGGAGTCCAGCATGTGCACGGAAGCGCGGCCGGTGCGCACGCCGGTGAGTTCCTGGCGGAAGTCTTCGACCGCCTTGTCCATGCGGGCCTTGAGCTGCAGGTAGGATTCTTTGAGAGCGGGAACGCTTACCATCGTGAGCTGGGTCATGATCTGGGCTGCCTGACGGAGGATGTCGAGGCGCACATTATAAACACAAGCGGCGCGCGGCCGGACCCCGGACACGGAAAGGCGCCATCGGCCGGCTCATCGCGGCGCTGCGGCGGCGAGAATGAACTTTCCGTCCGGGCTCTTCCAAGTCTGTTGCACGTGGAACCTGCCGGCCTCGATGCGGGAGCGAAGGACGGATTCGTCGGCGTACTTGATGGAAGCGCTCATGCGCAGCTTTTCGCCGGCGGCGATGGTGATGGCGACGCCGCCGATTTTCAGCGCCAGGTCGCGGCGGGCCACGAAGTGCTTGCTCACTTCCTGCAGGCCATCGGCGCCGGAAGCCAGCTCGAAGCTCAGTTCGCCATCCATCTCCGTCAGGCCGAGGCCGGCCAGAGGGGCGAAGGCAAAGCGGCGGTTGGCGGGGTTGTCGTAGCCGCGCAGGGTCTCTTCGCCGGCAAAGAGTTCGCCGTCGAAGAGCGCGCGGTCGAGGGGATGCAGGATGCGGCGGAGACGGGCGGGAAACTCATCGGGATCAAAGGCGCCGAGAGTATTGCCCAGCACCGAATAGATGCAGGGGCCTTCGCCGGCGGCAAGGGCGGCAAGATGCTGGTCGCGCATCACGTCCAGCTTCACGCCCCGGAGCGCGCGCGCGGCGGGAGCTGCGCTCTCCAGCGCCAGCTCAATCAGCGCCTGGCTGAAATCGGCGGCGACGTAGTCCAGCGGGGAGTTGTGGGCAGCGTAGGCATCCAGGACCACGCGGTCCTTGCTGCCCTCGCCGCAGCCGACCCCGCAGAGGATCTTCATCTCCGGCCAGCGCCCCGGCAAGGAGGGCGCGGCCTCTTGCAGCAGATTCAGAGCGCGATTGGCGTTACGGTATTCCGCGGCGGAGCAAAGCTCCACCCAGGACTGGACGGAGGAGGGCAGCCAGTAGAAGAAGCGCTCGTCGAGAAAGCGCGAGCGCAAGGCCCGGGCCAGATCGCGGGCGATCTCCTGCTCCCGCAGCAGGATCTCCACCGCGTGTTTTTTTTCTTCCCCAGCCATGAAAGAAGCGTACTATATGCCCCCAACGGATGTGGTTGCAGCGGCAAAGTCCAGGATTTGCATGAATCCTTGCCGGGACACCCGCATCTCAAGGTGTCGTAGGTTCAACCGAAAGGAGAACTAGACAATGAGAATCGTGGAAGTTGCCGAAGTAGCCCCGACCTGCCACTAACCATCCTTTTCCTTGAACCCTAGACCCCCGCGCCGGCAGGACTATAAACTGCCCCGCGGGGGTTTTCACCGTTATGGCTGCCCTGAGCGCCGGCCGGCTTTCGGTCGGGACCTTTTACAACCCGCAGGTGGCGGAGGCCATCCTGGCCTCGGGCGACCTGATCGGCCACCTCGCGATGGCCGATCCCCCGGCCGCCGACGATGCCGCCTTCCCCCGCGTCCGGGAAAAGTTTCCCCTGCTGCTGCACGACTACCTGGGACAACTCTCCGACCCCATGAGCCAGGAGGCGCTGGCGCGCGCCAAGGCCCTGCAGGAGATGTACCAGGGTCCCTGGGTGGCCGAGCACTTCCAGTGCCTGCACACCCAGGACGGCGGCCGGACGCTGGATTACGTCTTCCCGCCGCTGTACACGGAGGAGTTCCTGAAGCGCTTTGTCGCGAACGCCCGCATCCTGCGCCAGGCCGTGGGCGCGGAGCTGGTGATGGAGAACATCCCCGGCTTCTTCTCCGTGGAGCGCGCGCAGATGACGGAGAGCGAGTGGCTGCGGCGGTTCTTCGAGGAGAGCGGCTGCGGCTTCCTGATCGACGTCCCGCACCTGTGGCTGGCGGCGCACTACGCCGGGCGCGATGCGCGTGAGTACATCGGTGAATTCCCGCTGGGCAAGGTGGTGGAGATCCACGTGGGTGGGGTCGAAGAAGACCCCGACCTGGGCGGGCCGTGGGTGGCTCCACAGGCGCCCACGCGGGAGATCCTGGACCTTGCTGTCTGGGTGGGGGAGCGCGCCCCCAACCTGCGGGCGGTGACGGTGGATATGTTTGCGCCCGGCGTGACGGCGGAGTTGCTGCTGGGATCGGTGCAAGCCACGCGAGCAGCCTTCGGGGTAAGCTAGGGCTTCTCCGCGCGCTAGAGGGTAGCGCCGGCGTCTCGCCGGCAACGAAGCGCCCCGCGTTGAGAGGGTAGCGCCGGCGTCTCGCCGGCAACGAAGCGCCCGCGTTGAGTGGGTAGCGCCGGCGTCTCGCCGGCAACGAAGCGCCCGCGTTGAGTGGGGATTCTCAAAGGGGCTTTGGCCCCTGAGGTAAAGTACGCATGGACGACCGCGCCCTGCAGGACGAACTGATCCGCTACCTGAGCGACGCCAAACTGCGCGCCGCGCCGCCGGAATCCCTGAAGCTCACCGGCGGCGAAGCGGAAAAAGCGAACAAGTTCGCGCGCTTCCTGGCGCGGCGCTACTACCGCGACCGGCTCATCCGGTCGTTTCGCTACTCGCGAGCTTTTTCCAACCGGACGGGACGGCGAGCGGAGGAGGTTTGCGGCCTTCCGGAATGCGAATCGTTTCTGGATGATTGCGTGCTCGGCTCGCTCGCGTCCTCGCGGCGCGCGGGCGAGATGGCCGTCGCCCATCTTTCCCCCGGCCGGAGCCTCTTTCCCTGGTGGAGCGACCTGACCACGTACGAGTCCGCGCACCTCCTGCAGACCGCGACCACGGAGCGGACACAGCCCGGCCAGCATTACCAGCGTTCCCCGAGCGCGACCTGCATTCGGTTTGATTGGGCGCTGCCGGAGATGCTGCCGCGGCTGCGCCGCGGCGAGGCGCTAGGGGAGGAGTTCCAGCGGAGCGCGACGCTGCTGTTCTCCCGTACCCACATGGGAAAGATTTACGTGGTGGAGCTGGATGAAATCACAACTGCTATCTTCCGCGCGACCAATGGCGCGCGCGCGCTGAAGCAGATTGCCGAGAGTGCGGCTGTAACCCTCCCGCAGGCCGAAGAGCGCCTCAGCAATCTGGCCCAGATCGGGGCGCTGGAAACACCCGGGTAGGTTCCGCAAAACCCAGGGAGCATGCCCTGGTCCTATCTCCAGGTCCGGGTCGGGTAGGGGTCCTTCGACTGCGCTCGTCCCGCGGTGCGGGACTCGCTCCGCTCAGGATGACACCTCAAAAGGAAACGCAAGGTCCTTCGCCTCGCTGCGCGGGCTCAGGATGACGGGGCTGCAGCGCGGGGAGAATGCCCTGGTGCTACCACTAGGCCGGGGTCGGGGTAGGGGTCCTTCGACTTCGCCTTCCTCGCCCGCCGCGGCGGGCTCGGTGCGGCTCCGCTCAGGATGACAGCGAAAACCAGGATCAGAGGCGAGTAGCTAGGCGCCCACCAGGGAGCCGATTTTCTCGCCGGTCACGACGCGGCGGATATTGCCGCGCTTGTTGAGGTTGAAGATGACGATGGGAAGGTTGTTGTCCTTGCACAGGCTGATGGCGGTGGAGTCCATGACCTTCAGGCCTTTTTTCAGGACATCCATGTAGCTGATGCGGTCGAACATGTGGGCGTCCTTCACCAGGACCGGGTCGGCGTCGTAGATGCCGTCCACCTTGGTGGCCTTGAGGATGGCGTCGGCCTTGATCTCCATGGCGCGCAGGGAGGCGGCGGTGTCGGTGGAGAAGTAGGGATTGCCGGTGCCGGCGGCGAAGACGATGATGCGGTTCTTCTCCAGGTGGCGGATGGCGCGGCGGCGGATGAAGGGCTCGGCCACCTGGTGCATCTCGATGGCGGACATCACGCGGGTGTAGATGCCGAGCTTCTCCAGGGCGTCCTGCAGGGCCAGGGCGTTGATGACCGTGGCCAGCATGCCCATGTGGTCCGCGGCCACGCGATCCATCTCGGCCTGCTCGGTGCCGCGGAAGAAGTTGCCGCCGCCCACCACGATGGCGATCTGGATGCCGAGGGAGTGGACGTCCTGCAGCTCGGCGGCGATCTCCTCCACGCGCTTGGTGTCCACGCCGAAACCCTGGCCGGCGGCCAGAGCCTCTCCGGAGAGCTTGAGCAGGATGCGCTTGAAGACCAGAGGCATGTCCATCAAGTATACAGGCGCGTCAAAAAGAGGAGGCGGGCAAGTGCCCGCCTCCCCCAGCCGGCGCTTCTTAGTCAATCACTTTGTCGACACGTCCGTGCCCGGCCTGAGCGTACCTTTCGCGCGCGCCACCGGGAGCAGCGTGGGATAAAACTGCACGAAGGTGGCTTCCACGCCTCCGTTCTTGACGTGGCACTGAGTGCACTCATTGCCGTTGGGGCGCGCCTCGGCGGCTTCGTCCTTGGCGTCAAAGCCGTAGAACTTCCAGAGATCGCCCGGCCGGGAGGAATCCTTCACGTGGGCCTCGAAGCCGCCCATGTTCTCCAGCTGGTAGTGCCCGCCCTTGTTGATCGAGCCTTCGGTCCCGGAGGTGTACATGTCCATCATCAGGATCGTCTTGTCCGGCCACTGACCGGTCTGCAGGAAGGCATGGTACGCCTCGGGCGCGACGAAGACGTTGGTGAACATCGGATTGTTGTTGGGACTGCCCTTCGAGTACGTCATGCCCAGGCCCGACGACAGGAATACCCACTCGCGGTAGTTCTTGGGCGCGATGAGCTTGCCGTCTTTGGTGTATTGCGGCGCGTTGTCCGCTGTCCCAGCGTGGTGGACCGGCTGCCAAAGCAGGGCGGCCGCCGTGAGGAACAGAACGGTCAGGGTCAGTTTGCGTTTCATCTTTCCTCCAAGTATCCGAGCTTCAGTGTCGAGTACTCATAGGACGCGCGCCCGGTTCCGACGGAAGCGGACATTTATCCGGCCATTCGGGACTTCGCGACCGGCTTGGGCGGAGGGCCGGCGCCGCCGGGCAGGGCGTGCAGGACGAAGCGCTGGCGGTAGGCGCGCGGGGTGACGCCAAAACGACGCTGGAAGGCGCGGCGAAAGGCGTCGGCAGAGGCGAAGCCGACCGACTCGGCGACGGTGGCGATGGAGCTGCCGTGGGCGGAGAGGCGGAGGCGCGCTTCATCCAGGCGCGCGGTCTCGACGAATTCGGCGGGGGGCGCGCCAAAGACCTTCTTGAAGCGGCGGGTGAACTGCCGCGGTGAGAGGCAGGCTTTGGCGGCCAGTGCCTCGACCACAAGCTTCTGCCGAAGGTGCGCCGGGATCCAGGCGCCGAGCTCGGCCAACCGATCCGACGAGGCGGCGACCTGGAACTGCAGCGGCTGCGAGTACTGCTCCTGCCCGCCGTCGCGCTTGAGATGGACGACCATGTCGCGCGCGACCTCGAGGGACAAGGGCGCTCCGAAATCCTGCTCGATGAGCGCAAGCGCCAGGTCGATGCCGGCGGTGACCCCGGCTGAGGTGAAGAAGGGGCCGTCCTGGATGAAGATGGCGTTGGGCTCCACGCGGAGCTTGGGGAAACGATCTGCGACGCGACGCGCAAAGCGCCAATGGGTGGTGACGCGGCGGCCGTCGAGCAAGCCGGAGGCGGCCAGGCCATAGATGCCGGTACAGACCGAGCAGACGCGGCGGATGCCCTCGGCGTGGACGCGCAGCCAGGCGGCGACCGCGGCCTGGACTTCCGGGCGGCGCAGGCCACTGCCGCCGGGGATGATCAGGGTGTCGAGTGGCGGCGCGGCAGCGAGCGTCCGGTGGGGCTGGAAGATGAGGCCGGATTCGGAGGCGAAGGGCCGCTTGCTCAGTCCCAGGACCACAGTCTGGTAGCGGGGCGGAGCGCCGGGCTCGGCATCGAGTTCGGTGGCGCTGGCAAAGGCCTCCGCTGGGCCGCTCAGGTCCACGGCGTTGATGCCGTCGAAGCCGATGAAACCGACGCGGATGGGAGAAGCGGTCATGGGAGAGACGATAGTCCTCGGGCTGTAATGTCGCAAGGACAACAATACGACACTTCAGGACACTGGGTCGCAAGGGAAAACGGCGGGCCGCAGCCCGCCGTCCGGGGGAACGAATGCTACTCGGCCTTGGGCTCCTGAGGTGGCTTGCCGATGGCGATGGTCTCGCCGACGTCGCCCACTTTGAAGCGGGCGAAGCGGCGGACGGAGAGGTTCTCGCCCAGCTTGCCGACCTTGCTGGCGATGAGCTGGGAGACGGTGATGGTCTGCTCCTTGATGAAGGGCTGGTCGTAGAGGCAGACCTCCTCGTAGAACTTGGCCATCTTGCCCTCGACGATCTTCTCGATGACATTCTCGGGCTTGCCGGTGGCCTTGGCCTGCTCGCGGCAGATTTCCTTCTCGCGTTCGTAGGCCTCGGGGGTGACGTCCTCGCGGCGGATGAACTTGGGATCGCTGGCGGCGATGTGCATGGCGATATCGTGCACCAGGTCCTTGAAGTCGTCGGTGCGGGCGACGAAGTCGGACTCGCAGTTGACCTCGACCAGCACCCCGATCTTTCCGCCGGCGTGGATGTAGCTGGCCACCGAGCCTTCGCTGGTGACGCGCGTCGCCTTCTTGGCGGCGGTGGCAACACCCTTCTTGCGCAGCAGGACGATGGCCTGCTCCATGTCGCCCTTGGCGCCTTCGAGCGCCTGCTTGCAATCCATCATGGGGGCGCCGGTCTTCTGGCGGAGTTCTTTGACTTGTGAAGCGGAGATGGTCACGGTGGCTGTACCCATTTTCTCTTAGAAAGCTCTTTCGAAGATGCCCGGTTTGCCGGGGCTATACAGGACTTGACCCGCGCTGTCTTGAGCACGCGGGCCACGCGCAGGCGAGGACGCCTGTGCCACACAGTCCCTGCTAGTACGTCTTGGACTCGACCGGATCGGCTTCGGCCTTGGCGGCGGGACGCTTGCGCGTACCCTGGCCCAGGACGTCTTCCATGCTGACGTCCTCCGGTTCCGCGGCGGTTGCCTCGGCCGGGAGCTCGGGCGCATCGGCCGCAGGGGCTTCGCCTTCGGCGGGAGCAGCTTCGGCCATGGCGGAGATTTCCGCGCCTTGCTGGTCCGAAAGCGACTGGGCGCCTTCGGCGACCGAGTCGGCGACCTTGGAGGCAAAGAGGCGGATGGCGCGCAGGGCGTCGTCGTTGCCGGGGATGACGTAGTCCACTTCGCTGGGGTCGCAGTTGGTGTCCACCACGGCGACCACGGGGATGCCGAGTTTGCGGGCCTCGCGAACGGCGATCTGTTCCTTGTTGGAGTCGATGACGAAGAGGGCATCGGGCAGGCGAGTCATGCTCTTGATGCCGGCCAAGTTCGTCTGCAGGTGCTTGCGCTCGCGCTCCAGCTTGATGACTTCCTTCTTGGGCAGCAGGTCATAGCGGCCGTCGGTGGCCATCTCGTCGAGCTCTTTGAGGCGCTTGACCGACTTCTGCACGGTGATCCAGTTGGTGAGCAGCCCGCCCAGCCAGCGCTGGTTCACGTAGAACATGCCGCAGCGCTGGGCTTCCTCGGAGATGGCGTCCTGTGCCTGGCGTTTGGTTCCGACAAAGAGGAGGGTCTTGCCCGCGGCGGCCTGGTCCTGCACGAACTTGGAGGCGTCCTTAAACATCTTGAGGGTCTTCTGCAGGTCGATGATGTAAATGCCGTTGCGCTCGCCGAAGATGAATTCCTTCATCTTGGGATTCCAGCGCTTGGTTTGATGCCCGAAGTGGACGCCCGCTTCGAGCAGCTCCTTCATGGTGATATTCGCCAAACTACCTCCTTGTTGAATTGCATCCTTCGCGGCTTGCAGCCCGCTCGGGATTGATTCCCCACGCCGGGGGAGATTTCTATCCCCTTCGACTCGCTTCGCTCGCTCAGGGCTTCGGGCCTAAAGGCCCTCAGGCCCATTTGCTAGCGCTTCGAGTATTGGAACCTCTTGCGAGCGCCCTTCTGGCCGTACTTCTTGCGCTCCTTGGAGCGCGAATCGCGAGTGAGCATGCCGGCGGCCTTGAGCTTGGGACGCAGTTCGATGTTGAACCCGAGCAGGGCGCGAGCAATCCCCAGCTTGACGGCGCCGGCCTGGCCATCGACGCCGCCGCCGCAGACGGTGGCGCTGACGTTGAAAGTGGCCGCGGTCTCGGTGAGCATCAGCGGCTGGCGGGCCTGGTTGCGCTGCGACTCGGTCACGAAGTAACTCTCAAAAGGGCGGCCGTTGATCTGGAAGGCGCCGCTGCCGGGGCGCAGATACACCCGGGCGATGCTGGTCTTGCGGCGTCCGGTGCCGTAGTAATGAGTCTGTTCTGCCATGCGCTTCGGTCAAAACCTTTCTTCAAAAAAATAGCAGCCGAAGTGCGGCTGCGGAAAACTTATGCCCCTCGGCGGGCCAGCGTCAGCGCCTGCGGCTTCTGGGCCTGGTGCAGGTGCTTGTCGTCGCGATAGACCTTGAGCTTCTTGGCCATGGCGCGACCCAGCTTGGTCTTGGGCAGCATGCCCACGATGGCGTCTTCCACGATGCCTTCGGGCTTGCGCGCCAAGCGCTTGCGGAAGCTCTCGGTCCTGACTCCTCCCGGGAAGCCGGTATAGCGGTGGTAGAGCTTCTGGTCGGCGCGCAGGCCGGTGACGCGGATCTGGGCGGCGTTAATGACGATGACGTGGTCGCCGGTGTCGAGGAAGGTCGTGAAACAAGGGTTTTCCTTGCCGCTCAAGATGCGGGCCACGCGCGTAGCGAGGCGGCCCAGGGTCTGCCCCGCCGCGTCCACGACGTACCACTTGCGCTCGATTTCCCCGGCGCCGGGGAAATAGGTAGACATCCCAAAAATCTCCCAGAGATAGAAAGAAAACCGCTCAAGTCCACCCTATCGGAACACTTTGATAGGAACCTCAGGCGGGCAACTGCAAGACAACTGAAGCTCTAAAGATAGCGGAAAAACGCGCGGATTGTCAACGCGGGCGCGGGCGGGAGCGTCGCGCTGCTACCTTCGCCACCACCACCACCGCCACCACCACCATTGCGACTACGTGTACTACTACTACTACTACTACTACTACTACGAATGGTACTGTCTGTCCCTCTCCACCGCGACGGGTGGGTCCATGGGCGGGTGGAGACATGTAATGTGTGCACAAAGTCTAGTTATGTTAGAATATCTGCACACAATATGCGGAAGTCCCACGGACCTGACATCGCCGCGCTCTACCACATCGCTGAACAGCAGGGAGGCTATTTCACCACAGCTCAGGCGACTAAGGCGAGGTTCAACAGCAAGCTGCTCTGGCACCATCGGCGGAAGGGAAAACTCCTTCGTGGGGCGCACGGTATCTACAGATTCAGACAATTCCCAACTTCGCCGCACGAGGACCTTTTCGTGGCTTGGCTCAGATGCGGGCCCAGAGCCGTTGTCTCACATGAGAGCGCGCTAGCTGTGTATGACCTTTCCGATAACATGCCGGGAGAAACGCACGTCACCGTTCCTCGAACCTCCTCGCGTCGTCGGGCAGGTATCCGCCAGCACACCGCCGGGCTGCTGCCGAGTGAGAGCGTAAGGCGTGAAGGCCTTCCAGTTACATCAGTCCCGCGGACCCTGGCGGATGTTGCACGTGCGGGGCTTGCCGAAGAGCACATACTCGAAGCCATTGATCAAGCGCTCAGGCGAGGTCTTATCAACCTCAAAGCGCTCCGAACCCTGGCCCGCCGACGGGGGGGGAGGATCGCTCGGATCACGCGTCACTACGAGGCAAGAGGAGGTCAGCGTCCTTGAAGTACAAGACGCCTGGTGCCTTCCGGCAGGCCCTAGAAGAACGCCTTCGCGACCAAAACCTGGAGACAAGGATGCCCCTCACGCGCCTTCGAAAAATGGTTACGTTCGATCGTTTCCTTGCCCGACTGTCGAAGCAGGATCCCGAGACTTGGATTGTCAAAGGAGGCTACGCCTTGCAGCTGCGACTGGGGGATGTGGCACGAACGACCCGGGACATCGATGTTGCACCGCCCGCAGGACTGACCGACGAAAAACTGAAGGAACGCCTGCGAAAAGCTGCTTCGACAAACCTAGGGGACTGGTTCGAATTCGAGATAGGCCAGCCCACGGCCGTAGCAACTGGAGCGCCCGGGAAGGGCCTTCGATTCCCAATCCGCTGCCTTCTGGACGGACGGACTTTCGAAACCTTCCACTTGGATGTAGGGCAAGGAGATCCGCTTTCGGACAAGCCAGAAAAGCTTGTCGGCTCCGCGTTCCTGGATTTCGCAAACATCCCGCGCGCCACGATTTCCTGCTACCCCTTGACTACGCAGATTGCAGAAAAACTACACGCTTACACACGCGCGTATGGAGCGGGAGAGAGCAGTCGCGTCCGGGACTTGGTCGACATCCTGCTCATCGCCTCGTTCAGCCGCGTCAAGGCTCCCGCGTTGGGCAAAGCCCTGGAAGCGACGTTTGCAGCCCGGCGCACCCACAGCCTCCCCTCTGATCTGCCGAGGTATCCCGCGGGTTGGTCGGGGCCGTACAAGCGACTCGCAAAGGAACTGCCACTGGCTTGGTCCACGGTCGAGGCGGCCTGGCAGGCAGCAACCCGATTTCTCAACCCAGTGATCCAGGGTTCCGTCAAAGGCACATGGAATCCGCCGACTTGGACGTGGGAGTAAGTACCCGGCCTACTCGTAGGCCAGGGCATCCACCGGGTCTTTTTGCGCGGCTTTGATGGCGGGATAGATGGCGCCGAGGAGGGCGCCGGCAAAGGCGATGAGGGTGGCGCGGAGGATCCAGCCGTTGGTGATGAGCACGCGCAGGGTGGGGAACTGGTGGCGGATGCCCTCGGCGGCGGTCAGACTGAGCAGGATGCCGAGCACGACGCCGGCCAGCGCCATGAGCAAGGTCTCGCGCAGGATGATCTGCACGATGTAGCCCTTGGAGGCTCCCAGGGATTTCAGGATGCCGATCTCGCGGGTGCGCTCCATGACCGCGGTGTACATGGCCTGGAAGATGACGATGAAGCCGATGCACACCGCCACCCCGATGACCACGTCGATAAAGGTAGAGAGGCCGGGGAGATTACTCGCGGTCATGAGCGAGAGCCACTGCTGCATGGACTGGACGCCGTATTTTTCCATTCCGGGGATGAGCTTGATCTGGGCGGCGACGGCCTCGGCGTTGGCCGGGTCGTCGAGCTTCAGGTAGAAGATGGAGGCCTTGCCCTGGGCGCCGACCATGTCCTGCACCGTCGCGATCGGCATGAACTTGCGCGCGCCCTTGCCGTGCGCCACGATGCCCACCACGCGGAAGTCGTGGTTCAGGACCTCGAGGGCAGAGCCCACGTGCACCTTCTGGGACTCGGCGAAGAAGTCATCCACCAGGATGTCGTCCGGCCCCTGAAAGGGCCCGCCTTCGAGGTAGTGGAAAGGGCCTCCCAGAGATTCGTAGCTGGGCAGGTCGATGCCATAGATCACCTCGACGGTGCCGGCGGTGGAGATCTGAGTGACCACCGGGGACACGGCGACCACGTGCGGGACCTTGCGCAGTACGTCCGCCACCTTGACGGAGACCGGCGACCCCGTGACCCCCATGATGAAGGAGGAGCCGGGCGGACGCACCATGACGTCGGCGCCGATGCCGGCCTGGCGCTGCTTGGAGTCGTTGAGGATGCCGGTGGCCAGACCGACAATCACCAGAATCAGGGTCACCTCGACGGCGATGGCGATGGCGCTGATGGCCGAGCGCAGCGGCCGCTGCACCACGTTGGCGACGATCATCTTGTTCATCATGGGAGGTTCCGGCGCCGTCCGCCGGCCATTGTCGAAACTTGGATTGTACCTTGTCGGGCGGCAACGGACGAGGAGCGCGGGTGCCCCACGTTCGCGCCGCGCTTCTTTCAGCGTTAACGTGGGAGGGATGGGTCGCCCCTCGTCGTCCCAGCCTTGAGCGAGGCCCCCTTCCTCACTGCCAGAGCCTGCCCTGCCTTTGCCGAGCGAAGCTCGCCCTGAGCTTGCCGAAGGGGCAGTCGAAGCGGTCCGCGCGCAGCCCGCCCTGCGGGAGCAGCGCCCCCCTGTTTCCACAAACGGAACAAAGGCGATTTCTCAGAAGGTCGTGGGCTGCACTTGGGCTACCATCACGCAATAGCGAGCCATGCCAAAAGCCCCAACCTCCGCGCCACAGCTCAACCTGAAGCCGAATCACGCGCCGGTCAAGAAGTACTACGAGGCGCTGAAGAACTTCCGCGAGCTTGGCGCAGAGCACGAGGGGGCCGTCCGGGACGCCTTCCAGGATCTCCTCAAGAAATGCTGCTCTCAGTTCGGCTGGACGCTCGTTCCCGAAAGCTCCTTGCGCGTGAAGAACAGCCACCGCGTCGTGGTGGATGGCGAGCTCAAGGACCAGTACGGCATCAGCCGCGGCGTCTGGGAAGCCAAGGACGAGCAGGATGACCTGAAGGTCGAGGTCAAGAAGAAGTTCGAAAAGGGGTATCCCAGGAAGAACATTATTTTCCAGGCCCCCGAGCGCGCCATCCTCGTTCAAAACGGGCTACAGGTGCGCGACGCCGACCTCGCCGATTCCGGCCAGCTCGCCGACGTTCTCGCGCTCTTCTTCGGCTACAGGGAACCCGACATCGAGGAGTTTGAGACGGCCGTCGAAGAGTTCAAGGAGCGCATTCCGGAACTTGCCGGCTCGCTGCTGGAGGTGATCGAGAAGGAGCGCAAGGGCAACGCAAGATTCGTCGCCGCATTCGACTCCTTTGCGCAACTATCCCGCCAGTCCATCAATCCCAACCTCTCGAATCAGGCCATCGAGGAGATGCTCATCCAGCACATCCTCACCGAGCGCATCTTCCGCAACATCTTCAGCAACTCCGACTTCACGCGCCGCAACGTCATCGCCGTCGAGATTGAGAAGGTCATTGACGCCCTGACCTCACGGTCCTTCAATCGCGACCAATTCCTCAGCCAGTTCGACCGCTTCTACAAGGCCATAGAAGGCGCGGCCCGCGCCGTCGAGGACTTCGCACAGAAGCAACGCTTCTTAAACACGGTTTACGAGAAGTTCTTCCAGGGCTTTTCTGTCAAGGTCGCCGATACCCACGGCATCGTGTATACCCCCGACGCAATCGTAAATTTCATGGTCCATTCCGTTCAGGAGATTCTGGAAAAGGAGTTCGGCCGCACACTCAGCGACCGGGATGTTCATATCCTGGATCCCTTCGTGGGCACGGGCAACTTCATCGTTCACATCATGCGGGAAATCAAGAAGACCGCGCTCGAACTCAAGTACAAGAACGAACTGCACTGCAACGAGGTGATGTTGCTCCCTTATTACATCGCCTCCATGAACATCGAACACGAATACTTCGAGAGAATCGGCAACTACGAGCCCTTCGAGGGCATCTGCCTCGTGGACACCTTCGAACTCGCCGAGCCCATGCAGCCTGGGTTTGCTTTCATGACAGCAGAGAACGCCGCTCGCGTCGAGCGCCAGAAGCGCTCACCGATCTTCGTTATCATCGGAAACCCGCCCTACAACGTAGGGCAGGTGAACGAAAACGACAATAACAAGAACCGGAAGTATCCAGTAATTGACGGGCGCATTTCCGAGACCTACAGGAAGGATTCCAAAGCGGGCCTGACTATAGCAGTCAACGACCCGTACGTTAAGGCGATCCGTTGGGCAAGTGACCGAATAGGAGACCGGGGCATAGTTGCGTTCGTGAGCAATGACAGTTTTGTAGACCAAGTTGCCTTTGACGGTATGCGGCAGCACTTGCAGCAAGACTTCGACCAGATATACATCCTCGACTTAGGCGGCAACGTCCGCAAGAATCCCAAGCTCTCTGGCACGACCCACAATGTATTCGGCATCCAGGTAGGAGTAAGCATCAGTTTGTTCGTCAAAGCCGCGAAACGGCAAAAGGCTGGGGCTCGCATTTTCTATTTCAAGACCGGCGAGTTTTGGCGAAGGCAGCAGAAATACGGCTTTCTGGACGAGAAGGCAGCTATCAGCGGCTTGGCCTGGAAGCAACTGACACCCAACCGGTCTGCGGACTGGATTACCGAGGATTTCAAGAACGAATACCAAGAATTTCTGCCATTAGGGAACAAGGAGACCAAATCCAGGGAAACGGTTGACGGATGCCTTTTCTCCACATTCAGCAATGGAATAAAGACTAACCGGGACTCGTGGGTCTACAACTTCAGGAGGCAGACGCTCGCTGAAAACGTCGGGCGACTCTGTGACGTTTACAACGACCACGTTAGCCGTTGGGCGAGGGCAAAGCTAAAGAGAACTCAGATCGATGCATTCGTGACCAGCGATGATAGACAGATAAGCTGGAGTGGCGACCTGAAGTCTGCTGTGCTAAGAGGCGAGTTCGCAACGTTCTCGGAGGAGAAGATTCGACCTGCGATTTATCGTCCGTTTACAAAGTTGCTTCTTTATTTCGACCGGCTCCTTAACAACAGTGTGTACCTGATTCCGGGGTTCTTCCCACATGAGTCAAAGAACACGGCCATTTGGCTAAAAGTGGGCACCGAGTGGCCTATGTTCGCCCTCGCAATCAATGGAATACCGGACCTGCTCCCGCAGGGCGGCAGTCAATGCTTTCCGTTCCATACCTTACGACGAAGACGGTCGTGGCCGCCGAGAAAACATCACAGATTGGGCTTTAGAGCAGTTTCGTTCGAATTACAAAGACAGGAAGATCACCAAGTGGGACATCTTCTCTTACATCTACGCCGTCTTGCATCACCCGGCGTACCGAGCGAGGTATGCCGCTAACCTGAAGCGGGAGCTGCCCCGCATTCTCTTCGCGCCGGAGTTCTCGCCGTTTGCGGAGGCTGGCAAGAAGCTAGCCGAGTTGCATGTGAACTACGAAAAACAGCCAGAATATCCGCTGGAGCGGATCGAGAAGGCCGGGGAGAAACTCGACTGGCGGGTGCAGAGGATGCGCCTTTCCAAAGACAAGACGACCCTTTTCTACAACGATTTCCTGACCCTCAAGGGCATTCCGGCCGCAGCCTACGAATATCGCTTGGGAAACCGGTCGGCCCTTGAATGGGTCATTGACCAGTATCAGGTCTCGACCGACAAGCGCTCTGGCATCACCAACGACCCCAACCGTGAGGACGACGCACAATACATCGTCCGCCTCATCGGGCAGCTGGTCACCATTAGCCTGGAGACGGTGGAAATCGTGAAAGGGCTGCCAGATCTGGGCCTGCCGAAAGAGAAGGCGGAGGCTGCCTCCGCGTAGGAGGACTCGATGCACCTGGAATTCATTGTAAATCCCAAGGAGTTTCGCCGTGCTTTGAAGCAAGTCCTGGTTGCGCGAGGACCTGAACGGGCACTGCAAGCCGTAGATTTCGACGCGCGCGCGGACGAACTGGAAATCGTATCAACCGGCTCGTCGACGGCCATTGCGGCTACCGTCGCGGCCATGGGTCTCGCCAGAATCCCGCTGCCGATCGTTAAGAAGCTCGAGGCGGGGCTAGGCAAATTTCCGAAGGATGGGTTGCGAATCCGAATCATGGCCGGTGAACTCTCCATCGAGAGCTTCACCTTCCGGCACAACGAAATCGAGGTGAGAACGCAGGAGCGGCGCCAAGCGGACGTTCCAGTGAACGCGGCGCTGGTAGACATTCTGGCGGCGGCGGAGCGATTCAGCGCAGAGGAATTGGAGAAAGGCGGACTAGTGGGACAGGTACTAGCCGCGCAGGCAGAGGCCGGCCGGCTGATCGATTCGGCGGCGGCCACGCTGGCGCCCTTCGGAGTCTCGCGCGAAATGGTTCAGGGCCTGGTGCGACCGTGTATCCAGGAGCACGCTAGGCGTCAGGCGGCCGGCGCGTAGCGCGCTCCGCTTCGCTGCGCGCGGGCCTGCGGCAGCGCGGAAGGCCACGCGCGTCGGCTGCTTCGCGCCGCCGCAGCAAGACCGTCCGCCGCACCAAATGACCCCTCCCCAGCCTGTCACCGCGCTAGGTCCCTGGGGTCGCGCGCCTAGCTCCCGAATCCGATCTGCTTCTTTTCTTTCCTCGGGGGAATCATCAGTTCGCGGATGGCATCGAAGACGATCTTGAACTTGGCGTCGTATTTCCTTTCCAGTTGGTCGAGATGCTGCTGCAGGTCGGCATGGTCGGCCAGCAAGCGGCGCAGGCGCACGAATGTCCGCATGATCTCGACGTTCACCAGCACCGCCCGCTTGCTGCGCAGCACGCTCGATAGCATGGCCACTCCCTGCTCGGTGAAGGCATAGGGCGAATAGCGGCGTCCGCCGCGTCCTCTGTTTGAGGTCGCAAATTGCGACCTCAAAGCCTCGGCCTCTTCAGACGTCAACTGGAACATGAAATCCCCTGGAAAGCGCTCACGGTTCCTTTGTACCTGCTCGTTCAGACGTCTGGTGCTCACCTGGTAAAGGTCGGCGAGATCGGAATCCAGCATCACCTTGTGGCCGCGCATCAGCAGGATGCGGGACTCGATTCTCGCCGCCAGCGCGATAGCCTGCGTTTTCGTGGTCATGACTCCGCCCTTTCTTGAGGCGCCGGATTGGCGCCTCAAGGTTGAGGTCACAAACTGTGACCTCATAGTCTCCGCCCCGCCAGCATGATAGCCGCGCTAGGCGTGAACAGCGGCAAAACGCCTCGCTTGTTCCGGATTCAGAACAAACCCCCGCACCCGATGACCACTCCCCAACCTGCCCACCCCTGCGACCCGGCGGGTGCCTCCGCCAGCTTGAAATCACAATTTGTGACTTCAAGTGCCTCCACGCTCCATTAGGGCGAACAAGTAGCGAATTATTTGCTTGACATTAGCTATATCCTATGGTAACTGTGTGTATGTATGCTATATCACACAGACGCGACCCCGCAACTTGCAATCTGCAATCGCCAATCTGCAATCTGCAATCCCCACCCTATCCCCAGGGCATTTCCGGGGATTTCGCTCCAATCCCCTGGGAATTTTCCGGGGATTCGGTGGGGATCTCGCCCGCTAACTGATTGATTCCATTGGATCACGCGAAAGGATTACAAAAATGCCCCAAACCAGCAACAATGACGCCATCGAGCGCGCCGCCCGCCGCCTGCGCAACCTCGCCCTGCTCACCCAGGCCGACCAGGCCCCGCGCTGCGTCCACGTCAAGCCCAACGGCCTACGCTGCGGCTCCCCGGCCATGCGCGGCATTCCCTTCTGCTTCTTCCACGACCGCTGGTACAACCAGCCCGCCGAAGACACCTTCCCGCCGCTCGAGGACGGCAACGGCGTCCAACTCGCCCTCATGCAGGTGGCCGAGCGCCTGCGCCGCGAGACCTTCCGCGCCGGCGGCCTCGACCCGCGCCTGGTCAAGCCCCTCATCTTCGCCCTGAAGGTTGCCGGGCAGAACGCCCGCCACACCTCCTTCGACAGCGCCGGCTTCCGCGATCGCTTCGTCACCGAGATCCCCCGCGCTCACATCCCCGACGACGCCCTCCCCGCCGCGAAAAACGGCGCGAAGAAGTCGCCTCGCTCAGCTCAAACTGCCGGGCCGGTGGAAGCCCCCGACTTTAGTCGGGGGAACCAAGGCGGGCTGGAGTAGTTCCTCTGTGGGGCCGGAGCCTGCCCTGATTTCAAGCCGACCCTGAGCGGAGCCGAAGGGGAGCCCTGAGCTTGTCGAAGGGGCAGTCGAAGGGTGCCCTTTGTGGTGAAGCTTTAGCTCTTTGACAATTAGCGTTTATCCGCGTTGATTCACCTTCGTGTTGCCCTGGTGTCCTTTGTGGTCGGCTCGGGGAGGCGACTCAGCGGCTGCGGGCCTGGTCGCGGCGATAGCGCGCCACGTTGCGGGAGTGTTCCTGGGCGGTGGCGGCGAAGCGGTGGCGGCCCTGGTTGTCGCTCACGAAGAAGTAGTAGCCGGTGTGCGCCGGGCGCATGGCGGCCTGGAGGGAGCTGCTTCCCGGGTTGGCGATGGGTCCGGGCGGGAGCCCGGGGTGGCGATAGGTGTTGTAGGGCGAGTCGAAGTCGAGGTCGGACTGATGGATGACGCCGCGGTAACGTCCGGCGAGCAAGGCGGCGTAAACCACGCTGGGGTCGGTGGCCAGGAGCATGTCGCGATCCATCCGGTTCTGGAAGACGCCGGCCACCACGGGGCGCTCTTGGGGCGCGGCGGTCTCCTTCTCCACGATGGAAGCCAGGGTCACCACGCCGTGGAAGTTGGCGTCGAGGCCGAGGGAACGCGCTTCCTGGCGGAAGCGGCGCACCATGACGGCAGCGACGTCGTGCAGGCTTTGGGTGCGGGTGAAATGGTAGGTGTCCGGGAAGAGATATCCCTCGAGGGAGCGGGCGGCAGGGTCGAGGTCGGAGACCAGGGAGAGGTCAGAGCGCGCGAGATCGAGGAACTGCTTCTGAGTGCCGAGGCCCGCGGCCTCGACCGCGGCCGCCACTTCGAAGATGTTGTAGCCCTCGGGGATGACGAGGGCGCGAATGACGATGTCACCGCGGGCCAGGCGGTCGTGAACCTCGAAGGCGTCGGCGGCGTGGTCGAAGTGGTATTCGCCGGCCTTCAGCGGGGGTCGGCCCTGGTAGGAGTGCAGCAGCAGGAAGGCCGTGGAACTGCGGACCAGGCCGGCGTTCTGGAGGTCGGTGGCGATGCGGCGCGCCGAGGAGCCCGGACGCACGAGCACGAACTTCTCTGTCAGCGGTCCGATGGGCTGGTCGAGGGTGTAGGCCAGCCAGCCGGCGGTCAGCAGAACCGCAATCAGAAGCAGAATGGCCAGGGCGCGGAGCACGCTGTCAGTCTAGATGATTCTCGCCGGGAGCCGGTGACCGTGCGGCCCGGCTCTCGAGAAAATTCTGCAGGATGAGGACAGCGGCCATGCGGTCCACCGCCTGTCCGCGGCGGCGGATGCTGATCTCACTCTGGCGAAGGATACGGTTGGCCTGGGCGGAGGTGAGGCGCTCGTCCCACAGATGCACGGGAAGGCCAAAGCGGCGGCGGAGCTCCTCGGCGAAGATGGAGACCTTCTCCGCCTGCGCGCCCGGGTGGCCGCTCATCTTCAGGGGATAGCCGACGACCATCTCGGCCACCTGGTATTCGCCGATCAGCGATTCCAGGTGGGCCAGGTCCGTACGCTTGTTGGTGCGGCGCAGCGTGTCCAGGCCCTGGGCGGTGATGCCCAGGGGGTCGGAGACGGCCAGGCCGATAGTGCGGGCGCCGACGTCCAGGGCCAGAATGCGGAGGGAAGGAGAAGGTGACACGAAGGGATTATAGAGGGTGACAAGCCAGGGTCCGTTCCGCCCGTAGCGGCTTGGGGCGGCATCGTTGCCGGCGAGACGCCGGCGCTACCCGCAGATCAGGCCTGGGCAGTGACTTCGGGGAACTTCAGCTTGGACTTGGCCAGGGTCCGGGTGAGCAGATGCTCGATGTCATCCTCGGGCAGGTTCTTGGCCAGCGCGATCTCGCTGACCAGCAGATAGCGGGCGCGGTCAAGCATCTTCTTCTCGCGGAAGGAGAGCGGCTTGGTGCGGTTGAGCAGCAACAGGCTCTTGAGCACGCCGCAGACTTCCTCCAGAGAGCCGGTGCGCATCTTCTCCGAGTTTTCCTTGAAGCGGTATTTCCAGTCGGCGTGGTTGTCGCACTTGCAGTCGGTGAGGAAGTCGAGGACCTTCTGCACCTCGCCGTTGCGGATCACCCGCCGCAAGCCGACGCTGGCCACGTTGTGAAATGGCACCATCACCTTGAGGCTGCCGCCGTTGATCTTCAGCATGTAGAACTTCTCTACGTTGTCCCCCAGGGTGCGGCTCCCGATCTGCTCGATGACTCCCACCCCATGGTTGGGGTAAACCACCTTGTCGCCAATCTGGAAGACGCCGTTACCGTTCATTCAGGGCACCCTTATAGGACTGGAGGGTTATCGGAGGAACAACAATTGAGTATAGACCGCAGGGCGACGAAAAGCAAATTCGCGCGGGCGATAAGGTACAGAAAACAAGACCGTTAGGCGCGGAGGCGAGGGGCGTGCCGGAAGGCTCGCCCGTTTCCGGATGTGGAACTGGAAAAATCTTGCGGCGACTAACCTATTCGTCAACTCGCAGTCGAGTGGCGGCGGGCGGACGGGGCGCTCGCGCCCAGGCGCTATACAGCCGGGAGAGGCGCAAATATAATGGCGGGCAGCCAAGGGCGAGGACGGCCATTCTTAGCTTGGACCGCGCCCGGCCGGCGTCCTGGAGCCGGCCTCCATGCGGATTTTCCGCATGGGGAACAGGTTTCAACCCATGCCTGAACATGTGAAGAGAAAGCTCGAAGAGGAGATGCGAACCCTCGAACACGAGCTGAACCACCTACTTCCCCAGGAGTTGAAGACGGCCATCGCACACGGCGACTTGACGGAGAACGCCGAGTACCACATGGCCAAGCAGCGGCAGGAGATCGTGCGGGCGCGGCTGGGACAGCTCAGGCAGCGCATGGCCGACCTTTCCCTCATCAACATGAGCAGCATTCCCCGGGACAAGGCGGCCCTGGGCTCGAGGGTCGTGGTCTTCGACTCGACGCGAAACGAGGAGATCGAATACAAGCTGGTGACCAGCGAGGAATCGGACGTATCCAAGGGGCTGATCTCCACCTCGTCGCCCATCGGGCGGGGCCTGATGGGAAAAAAGGTGGGAGACACGGCCACGGCGGTCACCCCCGGGGGCAGCCGGGAGATGGAGATCCTGAAGCTGACCACGATTCACGACGAAGCCGAGGCCTCCGGCCCGGACTCGTCCTCCGAGGCAAAATGAGCTGGACCAGCGCGGTCGGAAGGTCGGCCCAATTCCTGATTGACCTTATCGTGCGAGCGCTGGTCCTCACCCGCATCACACCCAACGCCTACACCTACATCGGGCTGGCCTTCAGCATCGGGGCGGCGCTGCTGTTCGGATACGCGGCGGGAGAAAACCAGCCGCGGCTGTTCCGCTACGCCGCCCTGGTGATCCTGCTGGCCGGGTTCCTGGACATGGTGGACGGGCAGGTGGCGCGCGCCAGCAATCAGGCCACGGTGTTCGGGGCATTTCTCGATTCGGTGCTGGACCGCTACAGCGACGCCGCGCTGTTCTTCGGCCTGCTGGTGTACTACGCGCGAGCCAACCGCTTCTTCTACGTGGTGCTGACGGCGGTGGTGATGATCAGCTCGGTGATGGTCAGCTACACGCGGGCGCGGGCGGAGTCGCTCATCGGGAGCTGCAAGGTGGGATTCATGGAGCGGCCCGAGCGGCTGGTGCTGGTGATCCTCGGCGGACTGTTCAACCGCATGGCGCCGGCGCTGTGGGTGATCGCCGTCATTTCCAGCATTACCGTGGTACACCGCATCCTCTATACCCGCCAGATGACCCGGCCGCTGGAGGCGGGGAGCGCCGACACGGCGGCCCAGGCCGCACCCTGATGCGATTCCCCGCGTTTTTTCCCCGAATGTCGGCAAGGACGGCCGCGGTTCGCTCGCGGTTGTTGGGTGAAGACGTTTGAGCCATTCTCCAGTCCTGGTGGTGCACGGAGGCGCATGGAACATCCCGGACGGGATGGTGGAGGCGCACCTGCGCGGGACGCGGGCGGCCCTGGCCACCGGCTGGCGGGTGCTGGAGGGCGGCGGCACGGCACTGGAGGCGGTAGAAGCGGCCATCGTGTTGATGGAGGACGACGATACCTTCGACGCCGGCCGGGGCAGCTTCCTAACCCGCGATGGCGGGGTGCAACTGGATGCGCTGCTGATGGAAGGGGCGACGCTGCGGGCGGGCGGCGTCGGATGCGTGGAACGGATCCGCAATCCCATCCGCGCGGCGCGCAAGGTCCTGGAGGAGAGTCCGCACGTGTATTTTGTCGGGGAAGGGGCGGAGCGCTTCGCCCAGGAGCACGGCATCCCGCTGTGCGACAACCGCGAGCTGGTGATCGAGCGGGAGGTCAATCGTCTGAAGGAAGCGCAGGCGCAAGCGGCGGCGGGGAGACCGCAGGAGATCTTTGCGGCTTCGGATCCTTCTCACGACACCGTAGGAGCGCTGGCGCTGGATGCGCAGGGGAACCTAGCCGCCGGCACCTCGACGGGAGGCACGCTCAACAAGACGCCGGGGCGGGTAGGAGATTCTTCGCTGATCGGCTGCGGCTGCTACGCCGATAACGCCAGCGCGGCGGTCTCCTGCACCGGCTGGGGCGAGCCCATCATGAAGCTGGTGCTGGGGAAGTGGGCGGCGGACCGGGTGGGGGAGGGCATGTCGCCGGCGCAGGCTGCGTCCCGCGCCATGGAGCTGCTGGGAGGGCGCCTGGACGCTCACGGGGGCATCATCGTTCTAGACGCCAGCGGCCGGATGGGGCTGGCGCACAACACTCCGCGCATGGCTTGGGCGTGGAAGACCGCAGGGGAAGAAGCCTCAGGCATTTCCTGGCCGAGCAGGCAGGAGCCAGCCTAGACCCTCCCCATCTTCTGCCATTTAGCTTGCTTTCCGCGCCCCTCCTGATGTACAACGGCGGCGTTTCCAGCCTGAGTCGGACAGTCCAGGGGTACGCCTCCGAAATTATCTTTAAGTCAGAAGGTGAGCCATGAATCGAGCGCTGAAACTCGCTTGTGTAGCGTTGGCAGGAGTGGTGCTGGTGGTGGGAGCGATGGCCCAGGGCATGGCCACGGCGGACCTGCACGGCACAGTGAAGGATCCCAACGGCGCCGTGGTGAGCAATGCCACGGTGACGGTGCGGGATGAGTCCCGGGCCTTCGAACGCACCACCACGACGGACGCAGACGGCAACTATCGGTTGCTGCTGCTGCCGCCCGGCCACTACACGGTGACGGTGGAGGCGTCCGGCTTCGCCAAGGCGGTGGCCAAGGACGTGGGGGTCACGGTGGGCCAGCAGGCGGAGTTTTCGGTGACGTTGAAGGTGGCCGGCGCCACCACGGAAGTCACGGTAACGGGCGAGGCGGCGCTGGTGGAGACGCAGCGCACCTCCTCGACCACCACCATCGGGCAGCAGCGCATCGACAACCTGCCCATCAACGGGCGCAACTACATCAATTTCACCCTTACCGACTCGCAGACCACGCGCGACTCGGCGCCCTCCATTGGCGTGGCGCCCACCTCAGGCATCAACTTCGGCGGGCAGCGCGCGCGCTCCAACCTGGTGAACGTGGATGGTGCCGACGCCGTGGACAACTCGACCAACGGCATCCGTTCGACGGTCTCGCAGGAGGCGGTGCAGGAGTTCCAGATCATCACCAACAGTTACGCGGCGGAGTACGGGCGCGCTTCGGGAGGGGTGGTGAACATCATCACGCGGTCGGGAAGTAATGCCTTCCACGGCACGGCCTTCGGCTTCCTGCGCAACCGCGACTTCCAGGCCACGAATCCCTTCAGCAACGTCCCCAACCCGGCTTACACGCGGGTGCAGGCGGGCTTCACGCTGAGCGGGCCCATCAAAAAGGACAGAACGTTCTTCTTCCTTTCCTATGAGACTACGCGGCGGCAGGAGACGGGCTTTTCCAGCATCGGTGCGAACAACTTCGGCCTCGTCGGCTTCGATAGTTCTACACTCACCTGTCGTTTCCTCCCCTTCTTCGCTCCGGTTGCTTGTCCCTTTGGCACGATTCAGGTGACCAGTGGACCAACCGGCCAGGCCGCCTTCCTCACTGCCACGGCAGGTAATCCGAGCCCGCTGTTTCAGATTGTCCGAACCCAATACATCGTGCTCGCGGGTCGGTCGTCGGGTACAGCGTTGAATGGTGTGTGGCCAGCCGCGCTGGGCGGCCTGGCCCAGTTCCCCACTTCGTGCGCCCCCCCAACTGTGACGATCTGTGCCGGACTGCCTGGTTCGTTCGTCCCGTTGAACTCCCTGCCTGGAAACTTCCCGATCTCGGAGGGAACCACAGTAGTCGCCTTGCGGTTGGACCATCGCTTCAATAACAACCAGCAGGGACTGCTGCGAGTGAACGTCAGCCCCAGCACAGTCACCGGACTTCAGCCGAATACACAGGGTCAGGTGTTCGGGCAGAACGCCTTTTCGCGGACCGCGCAGCAGACATTCCGCGACGTGAACGTGACCGCGCAGCACACCTGGCTGATTGGGAGCAACAAAATCAACGAGTTCCGCTTCCAATACGCTCGGCGCGGACTGCTCTTCAACTTCAACACCGCGACCCCCGACGGCGCCAAGGTGGCCGTGAACATCCCGGGTTTCGCCTTCTTTGGGCGGGAGCCGTTCTCCTTCGCCGACCGCACCGAACAGCGCTATCAGTTCACCGACAACTTCTCCTGGGTCAAGGGGAACCACGCCATCAAGTTCGGCGGCGACTTCAACCATATCCCGATCAATGCTGACTTCTCGGTGAACTTTGGAGGGCTGTACGATTTTGGCAGCTTGCCCGCTACCGTATTTTCAGCGGCGTTTGCCGGGTTCCCGGAGTTCTCGCCGGTGCAGGCCTACGGGCTGGGGTTTCCCCAGGACTTACTCCAGCAGGTGGGCGACCCGCACGCCAAGTTCTCCAACAAGACTGTTGGCGTGTTCCTGCAGGATTCCTGGCGCATCAAGTCCAACCTGACACTGAACGCCGGTGTGCGCTACGACATAGAGTTCGTGCCGAACTTCCCGGCGTTGAACGCGCTATCGCAAACGGCCCAGGACGCTCTCAATATCACCCAGACCATCCCGCGCGACAGCAACAACGTGGCGCCCCGCATCGGCATCGCCTGGGATCCGTGGAAGGACGGCAAGACCGTCTTCCGGGCTTCCTACGGACTCTTCTATTCCCACCCGCTGCTGGGACATCTCTTTCTCGCGACCGTCACGGACGGAACCCAGGCTCCTGCAGTCATTCTGACTCCCGGGGCTCCGGCTGCCGGTTGCAGCCTCAACGCGGTCAACTCCTTTCAAGGTTTGCTGACCGCTTGTCCGGCGAGTTTCGGCGCTTTGCCCAGTGAGCAGCGCTTCGATGCTTCCCTGCCCAACTCCATCTTCGTGAACCAGAACTTCTTGACGGCTGGGGTACCCCTGGGTTTCCTGCCGGGTGGCTTCCCGATGGACAAGAGGTTTCAATACGCCTACTCGAACCAGGCGAACCTTACGATGGAACACGACTTCGGCGGAAATTTTGCGTTGAGCGTTGCCTATACCTTCAACGGCGGACGCCATCTGAACCACGCGATCGACGTGAACCCCGTGAATGAGGAAGCCCTGATCGTGAACTGGGAGAGGGCGAGAGCCGATAGCGCGAACAGTGGGGCCACCGTAAACACCGACCCTCGTCTGGTGGGTACGGCGCCGCCGTTGCTGGGTTTTAAACCCTGTGGCGTGGTCCCGGCCGGCCCCCTAGCAGGGCAGCCCTGGGTGCTGCCGGCGCTGATCAACTTCTTCCGGCAGTCGGGGCTGAATCCGTCCCTGGCCCAGTTTGCGCCCTTGGCACCCTGCCTGCCCGTGGCGTTAGCCGTTATGGCGCAGTTCGGTCTGGGAGTCGGTGTCAACGGGCAGACCTGCAATCCGTTGCCGTTCACGCCGCCCTTCACAGCGGGGGACTGCGTACCGGTCCCCTTCAGCTTCATGGACGCCAACCGGTCCAACGGCAGCTCCGTTTATCACGGATTGACGGTGCAACTCAGGAAGCGCTTCAGCCACAAATACGAGTTCCTAGCGTCTTACACCTGGTCGCACACCATTGACGACTCCACCGACCTGCAATCGCCGCTTTCGCCGCAAGACGTCCGGCGGACGGACCTCGAGCGCTCGAACTCTACCTTCGACCAGCGGCACCGGTTTGTCTTCAGCGGCGTCTACCAGAGCGGCAAGCTGGGCGGCGACGGGTTCGGGAGCAAGTTCTTCAGCAATTGGACGGTGGCGCCGATCATCGAGGTTGCGTCGGGAAGGCCTTTCAACATCATTGTAGGTTCCGATGTCAACTTTGATAACGGCAGCAAGACCGACCGGCCCTCCATCGTACCCGCGGGCTCGCCTACACCGGTCCAATGTCTCCCGCCGGCGGCCTCCCGGTTCTCGCCCACCGGATTCCTCCAGCCCGCATGCTTCAACGATGGGGTGATCGACGGAATCGTCAGCAACCCGCTCATCGGAAACCTGGGACGCAACGCGGGGCATCTCCCCTACACGGTGTTCACCGACTTCCGGGTGGCGCGGCGGTTCAACCTCACCGAGCGGGTGAAGATGGACGGCATCGTGGATATGTTCAACCTCATCAACCGCTTCAACGTGGCGGACGTGAACGTGTTGTACCAGGGCGCAGGAACTCCGACCTCGTCGTTCGATGCGCGGCAGTTCCAGTTCGCGTTGAAGCTCTCCTTCTAGCCGGAGCGGGGATTCTGACCGGGCCTCGGCGAATGCCGGGGCCCGTCGCTTCTTGGACAACGGCTCTTGGTTTTGCATTCCGAGTCGGTTAGACGGACGAGGAATCTCTACTATGCCCGCGGAGTTTGGGTGGCGTAGGGCTCCCTCGCTGCGCTCGGGATGTAAGAGGGAGCGGGCCACACCGGTCTTGGAACCACTCTAGGCTATGATGTTCGCCGCTAAGGCATCGCATGAATCTGCCTGCCAGGCCGAGCAGCAAAGGCAAGGCGCGCGCCGATGCCACTCACTGCGTCCATGCAGGCGAGGAGCGCCACGGGCAGCGGGCGTCCCTGGCCACCGACATCGCGCAGACCGCGGTCTTCGTCCTGCCGGAGTTGGACGCGCTGCGCCGCATCTCCGAGGGGAAGGACCAGGGCTACACCTACACCCGCTACGCCAATCCCACCACCGAGGCGGCGGAGAAGAAGATCGCGGCGCTCGAGGGCGGCGACGGCTGCGTGGTGACCGCGAGCGGTATGGCGGCCATCCTGGTGACGGTGCTGGCCACCTGCCGGGCGGGAGACGAGATCGTCTCCATGCTCGACATTTATGGAGGCACGCTCAAGCTCTTCGAGGACGTGCTGGCGCGCTTCGGGATCCGCACGCGCTTCGTCCCGTACAAAGACCTGGGCAAGCTTCCGCGGTTCTTCAGCAAGACCACTCGCATGCTGTTCCTGGAGACGCCCACCAACCCCACACTGCGCTGCGTGGACATCGCGAAGCTGGCGGCCGTCGGAAGGAAGCACCGGGCGTGCGTAGTGGTGGACAACACCTTCGCCACGCCCATCCTGCAGAAGCCGCTGGAGCTGGGCGCGGATGTGGTTGTACACTCGGCCACCAAGTACCTGGGCGGGCACAGCGATGTGACAGCGGGCGCCATCGTGGGCCGAGCTGGATTCATCAAGGAAGCGCGGCAAACCATGCTGCAATCCGGGGCGTCGCTGGCGCCGCTGGCTTCCTACCTGCTGACCCGCGGACTGAAGACGCTGGAGCTGCGTGTGGAGCGCGCCTGCCGCAGCGCGGAGCGCATCGCCCAGGCGCTGCGCCGCCATCCCAAGGTGCGGCGGGTGATGTATCCCGGATTTCCCGAGAACGAAGGCCACGAGGCCGCCCGGCGGCAGATGCGCGACTTCGGGATGATGGTGGCCTTGGAGATGAAAGGCGGCGGCCCGGCGGCGGAGCGATTCATCGACGGGCTGAAGCTCTGGTACCTGGCGACCAGCCTGGGCGGGGTAGAATCCACGGTCTCTTATCCGCTGCTGTCCTCGCACGTGGGGACTTCGCGCGAGCGGCTGCGACTGATGGACGTGTCGGAAGCGACGGTGCGGCTTTCCGTCGGGATCGAGGATGCGGAAGACCTGATCGCCGACCTGCGCCAGGCCCTGGCGCGGGCGTAAGCGCGTTTTCCTCCGTGGTTCGCGTGACCTTGGAGCGATTGACCCGTCAAATCAGAGCATAGTACGATGCGGCTACTTCGATTCTCCTCGACTCTGGCTCGGCTACAGGTGCCGCTGACTCTCTGAGGTTATGACGCTGCGGAAACCGTATTTGCTCTTGCCCGTTCTCGGCGGCCTGGTGCTAGGGCTTTCCTCCTGCGAGACCATGGAGAGCAAGCGGCGCACCAACACGCCGCCGCCGGCGGCCAGCGCACCCACGCTCACCGCCGCCGCGCCTGATCCGCCTCCCAAGCCACAAGAAAAAGCGGCGCCCAGGGCGGACCCGGTCGAAACTCTCATCGCGGAGGCGGAGAAAGAGTACAAGGCCGGGCAGGAGAACTACAGCGCCGACCACCTGGACGCAGCCAAGCAGAACTTCGACCGCGCCGTGACCCTGCTGCTGGAGGGTCCGGTGCCGGTGCGCTCCGACCGGCGACTGCAGCGCGAGTTCGAGAGGATCGTGGAGGGAGTCCACGGGCTGGAGCTGATGGCGCTGAAGGAAGGCGACGGCTTCAGCGAGCAGACGGCGGAGCCGGCGCCCATCGACGAAGCCAGCGAAGTCACCTTCCCGGTGGATCCGAACGTTTCCGCGCGGGCGGCGGCCGAGGTGCAGTCCACCCCCTCCGACCTGCCGCTGGTGATGAACGACGTGGTGGCCAGCTACGTGAACTTTTTCTCCCACAGCCTCAAGGGGCATAACACGGCGGTGCACTCGCTCACCCGCGCCGGACGCTATCGCGAGATGATCTCGCGCATCCTGCGGGAAGAAGGCGTCCCACAGGACCTGATCTACCTGGCGCAGGCCGAATCCGGGTTCAAGAACCTGGCGCTCTCGCGCGCCGGGGCCCGGGGTATGTGGCAGTTCATGGCCGGGCGCGCCAGCGAGTACGGCCTGGAGCGCAACTGGTGGGTGGATGAGCGTCAGGACCCGGAGAAGGCCACACGGGCCGCGGCCCGCCATCTGAAGGACCTGTACGCGCAGTTCGGAGACTGGTACCTGGCGTTGGCGGCGTACAACTCCGGCCCGGGGAACGTGCAGCGTGGCGTGGAACGCACCGGCTACGCCGACTTCTGGGAGCTCTACCGCCGCGACGCGCTGCCCCGCGAGACCAAGAATTACGTGCCCATCATCATCGCCGCCACCATCGTGGCCAAGAACCCGGCGCAGTACGGCCTGGACAACGTCATCCCCGAGGTCGCGCCGGAGGTGGATACGGTCACGGTGGACTATCCCGTGGACCTGCGACTGGTGGCCGAGTGCGTGGACAGCTCCGTGGAAGTCCTGCAAGACCTGAACCCCAGCCTGCTGCGCATGACCACGCCCAAGCAGGGCTCCTTCGACCTGAAGCTGCCCGGCGGCACGACGGAGAAATACCAGGCGGCGATCGCCGCCATCCCGGTGGACAAGCGAGTGTGGTGGCGCTACTACAAAGTCGCTCCCGGCGACACGCTGCAGAGCGTGGCGAAAAGATATCGAACGAGCACGGCCGCCATCACCGACGCCAACGACTTGGAGGGCGGCGAACTCGCGCCCGACAGCAAACTGATCCTGCCCATGGCGCCGGGCCGCAGCTTGGATGATCCCGAGCACATGGCCTTCTCCAAGCGGCCGACCCGCTACCGCGCTCGCAAGGGCGACACGGTGCTCTCGGTGGCCGACGACTTCGGCGTCCCCCCTTCGCGCCTGCGCAAGTGGAACCACCTCAAAGGCAACGAACTGCGCAAGGGCCGCGTGCTGGTGATCTATCGCCCGGTGGGGGAGAGCGAGGCGTCCAGCGGCCGACCGGGGAAAGCCCCCAAGTCCCGCAGCAAGAGCGGGTTGCAAAGCTCCCAGGGCGGGAAGCGGATCCACATCGTCAAGCCGGGCGAGACCCTCTTCAGCATCGCGGCCGCCAACAACACCACGGTCGAGGCGCTGCGCCGCGACAACCGGCTGGCCTCCACTCACCTGCAGCCCGGCGACAAGCTGGTCGTCCACCGCGAGCCCTGAGCGGTTGACAGGCGAAGCGCGGTTGCTATAATCCGCGCCGGTTTGCGCGCAGGCGGTTTTCCGGCCTATAGTGGCCTCTCGCCGCGCTACCGCGCAGTTGCGGGACCCGGCTGCGATTGCAGGAGGAGATATGAGCTTCCCTGACGAGACCCTCTACAGCCGCAACGATGACGATATGGAGGACTACGGCGACATCGGCGCCTACGACGACTCCGTGGAAGAGGAGTACGAAGAAGAGGAAGAGGAGGAGATGGGCGAACCTGCCGCCCTGACCCCCCGCGGCGGCGCCATGACTCCGGCCGCCCGCGGCACTGTGACTCCCAGCATCAGCAAACCGGCGGGCGCTCCCCCGCGCCAGGCGGCCCCGAAGAAAAAGGCGGCCAAGAAGAAAAAGAAGAGCGGGAAGAAGAAGCCCAAGAAGTCCACGCGTCGCGGCCACAAGAAGGCGGCGAAGAAGCGCGGGAAAAAGAAAGCCGCAAAGAAAAAGAAGGGCGGGCGAAGGCGCTAGGGATCGTAGCAAACAGAAACCGCGGCCAAGAGCCGCGGTTTTTCATTTGCTCGCGCCGGCGCGCGAGGCGCTTGAACCGAGCTTTATCGTTGCCGGCGAGACGCCGGCGCTACCCGCAAGCTCAGGTCTCGATGGCCACGTGGCAGACGCGGCCCACGATGTAGTCGGCGAAGGTCTTGTCCTCCTCGATGGCGATCACGTCCACGGGATAGGCCTGGTTGTGGGGGCGCAGCACCAGGTTCTTGCCCGCCAGCTCCAGGTACTTCACGGTGCAGCCGCCCTCCTTCTTCACCGCGTACATGTTCTGCTCACCCTTGCGATAGGGCTTGAGCGAGTTGTAGTGGCGGTCCACCAGCACGGTGGCGCCGGGGAGCAGGCGGGGATACATGCTCATGCCGTCGCGGGCGTCCACCTTCACCAGCACGAAGCGCCGCCAGTCGTCGCGCACGGTCTCCGGCTCGGCCCGGAGCTTCTGCAGAAAACTCTTCTTAAACTTGAGGATGTCCTTCACGTTCTCGTTGGTGATCAGGGGCTCGCCCGCGGCTACCTCGCCCTCCACCAGGAGCACGTTCTCGAACTCGCCCTCGGCCGGGGGCAGGATGCTGGCCCGCTTGTTGATCTCGTCCGGGTCGAGCAGGTCGAGCGCCGACATGTGCTGAACCGTCAGCACCTTGTCCATGCCGGCGATGCTCAACTGCCGCTTGCGGTTGAGGAAGTTGGAGATGTGCGCCTGCTTGAAGCCGGTCTGCTGGGCCAGCCTCAGGCCGGTGAGCTCGCCCGCCTCGATGCGCGCCCACAGCGCCTTGCGAAGGTTCTCCTGCATCGCCTTGACTTTCATGCCGTATTTATAGCATACCGCTATAAACTATGCAAGTGTAGTAACGTAAAGGGAATAAAGTTCTTGACAAAGGCCGCACGGGCGTCTATACGTAGAGATATACACAGGCAGAAGAATATATCACGCCTGCGGAAAGGCCCTCATGCCCGAGACCGAAGAAGCTGGCGCTGCCGAGCGGCAGTTCCTGGAGTTCCGCCGCAAGGTGCGCGACTCCGAGATGCTCTCCGCCGCCACCGAGCGGCTGCTGCTGGGGCTGCGCTTCACCGGGCGCCTGAGCGTGGTGCTGCAGAACGGGCGCGTCTTGAAGTCGGGATACGAGGAAGGGTACTTCAGCCGAAGGAAGGACGTGAGGATGATTGAGTGATTGAGCCATTGGCTCATTGAGCCGCTGAACTAAATAGCCCGAGCAGGTCGTCGTAACACCAACGAGCCCTGCGTCGTCCCGCTGAACGGGACGGCGTGGGGCTTTTTCTTTTCACCCGCTTCTAACCGCGCCCTTGGGGCGCAGGAGGTTTGAGATGCAGGAATCTTCCCCAACTTTTCTCATCACGCTGGAACCCAAGTACTGCGAAGGCTGCGGCGCTATCCGGCTGCGGCCCGCGGGCAGCGACGCGGTGTACTGCGAACCGTGCGCGCGTCGCTGGGCAGAAATGGCGCCGTCAACGCCCGCCGGGGCGGGGAGGTGCGCATGAGGCCCGGCGCCGCTTCCGCCGCGGAGGGCGCGGTCGCCGTCCCGGAGTTGCGCCTCTACCGAGACCGCACCCGGGCGATCCTGCGGCGCTACTTCCGCATGTCCATCGAGCTGGGGCGGCTGCCCTCGCTGGTGGGGCGCGAGTTCTTCCGCTCGCGCGTGACCTCCTACCGCATGCACACCTTCGAGGACGCGGTCATCTTCGTCCACGACACCGAGACCTGCCTGCAGCGGCTGGACCCGCTTTCGCAGCAGCTCATCGCCCGCATCGTCTTCCAGGATTACACCCTGGAGGAGACGGCGGCGCTGATGGGCTGCGGGCGCCGCACCGTGGTCCGGCGCTATCCCCGGGCCCTCGACCGCCTGAGCGAGCTGTTCCTGGAGGCAGAACTGCTCCGCCCTCTTCCCTGTCAAGAGGGCGAAGGAGGTGGAATCCCCGCAAGCCGCTGTGTGGAAAGGAAATAAAGTTCGTCGCAGGGTGGCCCTCTTACCCCTGGAGAACTGCTATCCTTAAACTTAGGTAGGAAAAAAGGGAATCTTCCGGGGCGCGCAGGTCGCGCCCCATCTTTTTTGGATCCGCATTCGTCTCCTCACATGTCTAAGCAGCCGAAGAACGGCAAGCTCCGCTCGCCCGAAGCTGCGGGTGAGTCACTCCCTCCGGAGCAGGCCACACGCCGGGCGGTTGCGGCGGTCTTCGGCGAGTTGGGGCTCATCGTGAAAGCGATGATTGACCGAGCCAAGGAGGGCAGCCATCTTCATGCCAAGCTGCTCTTCGACTTTGCCGGAATCTCGGCGGCTTCGTTGCCGCCCGAGTCCGTGGCCGAGCGGCCCTCCCTGGCCCGGCTGCTGATGGAAAAGCTGGACCAGATGGCGGAGGAAACCGCATCGGCGGAGGACGAGCGTCCTGTAGAATGACTTTTCTTCGCGCGGAGGCCGTCACACGGCTCCGCACGGGACGCACTCATGGACATGAGCTGGGTCACCGACCGGATCGCGGTCGGCGGGGGCATCTGGAATCCGGTGCGCATGGCGGAGGTGGCCGGCGCCGGCGTCACCCACGTCATCGACATGCAGATCGAGTTTGACGACACGCCCCTGGCCGGGCCCCACGGCATCGAGGTGCTGTGGAACCCGGTGGACGACGACTTCCAGCCCAAGCCTCCGGAGATCTTCCAGCGGGGCGTGGACTTCGCGCTGGCGGCGCTGGAGCAGGACGACAGCAAACTTCTGATCCACTGCGCGGCCGGCGTCCACCGCGCTCCCATGATGGCGCTGGCGGTGCTGCGTGCCCTGGGCTGGGAGGCGGACCAGGCCTGCAACCTCATCCAGACGCGCCGCTACGCCGCTGACTTTGCCGACGTCTACGTCCGGAGTGTTGAGGACTTCATGCGCTCCTACGCCGCGGCTCAGAAGTAAGGCTTGATGAATGCGGCTACTGTCCTAGCCGGGAATACGGCTGGGGATACCAGTAGAGATTCCCGTCAGCGCCGCGAAGAGTGACGAACCTGAGCCTCCTCTGGATTCTCCACAAAAGGAAATCAGGCCGAAAGTCGACAACTAGCACTATGTCGCCTCGCACAATAGGGTCGTCCTTTGACAGCTCAAATATCGACCGAAAAACACAAGGCACTGTGGCTTTTTCCCCTGTCTCCATCCCTCTAAAGGCGAGGTTCTGGGATGTCACGGTGATGTTTGAGAAGCGGTTGTTATGAGCCGTCTCCACATCCATCAATAAGCACTCAAACTTAACGTCGTTGATTCCTAGTGGCCCGTCATTTGAGACAACAAAGGGTGTGGAAAATGGGTCAGCAGGATTGAGGGCAGGTGACTGCGCGACTGATAGCCTGGGAACCAGCGAGATATAGGCAGAGACAAAACCGAGAGTGGCGGCCAACAATGCAATGGTTTTTACAATCCCTCTGGCAAATCGGAGCGTCCGCGCTTGCAGAGTTCCTCCGGGTTTCGATTGCTTGTCTTCTCCTGCTGATTCTCTTCTATCTCGTATATCTCGCGGCGGCGCTGTCTTAGCCATAGAGCGGACCGGTGTCCCCGAGTAACCAATTGCCAAGGCGATTCTAAGGCCTTTCCCAGGAACAAAAAAATGAGTTTAGCTTGCAGCCGCCCTGCGGGGCGGCTTTTCTATTGCCTGATCTCGGTGCTGGTGGCCGTGGGTGTCTCCCGCGGCGCGCCGCCGCCGCCGACGCCGCCGGCGACCACCACCATCAGCGACGTCATCTATCGCGCCGACGGCTCGACCGCGGCCGGCACCCTGCTGATCACCTGGCCGGCCTTCACCACCGCCGATAACCGGGCCGTGCCCGCGGGCTCGATGAGCCTGGCCATCGGCCCCTTCGGCGCCATCAACCTGGCGCTGGTCCCCAACCAGGGCGCGACGCCACCCGGGACTTACTACAAGGTGGTGATGAAGCTCAACGACGGCACCACCAGCGAGGAGTTCTGGGTGGTCCCGACGCTCTCGCCCACCACCATCTCCGCCATCCGCTCGCAGGTGGTCCCGGCGGGAGTGGCATTGCAGGTGGTGACCCGGCAGTACGTGGACGGCCAGCTAGCCACCAAGGCGGACAACGCCGGCGTGGTGCACCGCACAGGGGACGAGAGCGTGGGCGGCGTGAAGCAGTTTTCGTCTTCTCCCACGGTTCCCACGCCCACCACGGACGCCGCCGCCGCCAACAAAGCGTATGCGGACAGCACGGTCAGTGCCGTCGGCGACAACCTCTACGTGCGCAAGAGCGGCGACGCCATGACGGGGGCGCTGACTACACCGAATCTGAACAACGTCCGCTTCGTCAGCCAGCTCGTAACCGGCGGTGCAGGCACGGTAGGCAGCCCCTGGACGGGATGGGAAACGCCGCTGAATGCGCTTGCCGGTAACTTGCACGTTCACTTTCCCGCCGGATTCTACACGCAGGCCGCTGCCATCAACATGAAAACGGGATGGACCATCACCGGTGACGGGCCAGCGAACTCCACCATCACCTCCAGCTTCGCCGGGAGCGCCTTCAAGACGATTTCCCCCATCAACAGTTCGACCGCCGTCAACATTGACATTTCCGGCATCGCCATCACCAACACCAGCGCAACTCCGACAGGAGCCTGTATCGAGAATGTCGGCGGCACATTTTTCTACGTCCACAATGTTTGGCTCACGGGATGCAAGTACAACATCATCCTCGACCAGGCGGAGATCGTCAGCATCTACGACAGCATCCTGGAAGCGCCGAAAGGGACAAACAGCGGGAACATCTGGCTGACCAACGGGGCGGACAGGACGGCGGGCGCGAATCCTGGCTTCACAAATCGTATCAGCATCCTACGCAACCAGTTCAACAACGTGGCTGGCGTGGGCATTCAGATTATTGACGACGGCGGAGGGGACCACTGGATCGCCGGCAACAACTTTAACTCAGGACTGATGGTTGCGCGCTTCGCGAACGTATTAGGCTTGGTCTTGGAGAACAATGAGAGCGAGGGGCACCTCGACAGACCCTATCAGTGGTTTGCTACGACGCTAGTCAATGGAACCTATGTCGGCCTTTCTTCTGGGTTGAGCGCGCAGGGCAATACAACCGTGGACTCTGGCGTGGGGTCTAATTTCAGCCTGGACTTCCTCAATGGCGGCGTAATCTCCGGCAACTACGGCGCGACCACGGGCGGGAATGGGTTATTCAGCTTCAAGAACGGCGCAAGTAATCAGGCGACCGGACTGACGATTCAGGGCAATACGAAACTCATTACAGGCTCATTCAAAACCTCGGGCGGGTTTGTGGATGGGTTCGGCGTAGCAGTCACCCGGAACAACATCAGGCAGGATACGCAGACCTATGTCGCCTCTGGTCACGCCGGAGGCGCGCAAACGGTCACTCCGGCAACTCCGCCATCGCCACTCGGCTATGGGGATGTAATTGCAGTCGGGCAAAAGCTCTTCGTGATGAACGCGGACGGCACGAATCCCGAAGACGTGACGGTTACGGCGACCACGGGCACGACCTTCACCGCTACCTTCGCCAGCAGCAAAAGCACGAACTGGTTGGTCTATGGCATCTATGGGCCGGGGTACAACGGAACCGTATTCAATGCAACCAGCGGCTTTCAGGTGTCTGGAGCTGCGGCTTCCGGGAATGTGCTGCGCGGGAATGGGAGTAACTTCGTCTCGGCACAACTGGCGGCATTGGATTTGTCGAATGGCGTAACCGGAACGGGTGCGGTGGTCTTAGCCAATTCGCCGACGCTGACCACGCCCAACATCGGCAACGCCGTCGGATCAATCTCCGGCAATGCGGCCACGGCGACGGCACTGGCCGTGGAGCCGGCAGACTGCTCCGGCAACAACTTTGCCCTGGGGATCAATGCCGCCGGGGTCGCACAATGCGCCCAGCCGGCGTTCTCGAATCTGAGCGGCACGGCAACCAGCGGCCAACTGCCGGCGACGGTGGTCTATGCCGGCCAGTCCAATACATACACGGCGGGCACGCAGGACTTCGAAAGCGCGGGGGTGACGCGTCCCTTCCGGAGGCTGGCCTTCGCCAGTTTCCCGGCCACTTGCACCGCAAACCGGGAATTCCTGCAACGCAGTGACCCGGCCGCAGCCGGCCAAGTGCTTTATGCCTGTAACTCGGCCGGGAATGGGTGGAACTTGCTGGGCGACGGCGGGGCAACGACGGCCCTGGATAACCTCGCATCGGTGGCGGTGAACGCTTCGCTGATCCCCGGCGCGAGCGGGACGCTCGATCTTGGTTCCTCGTCGCTGGGATGGAAAAATTTCTACACCAAGGGCGTAGCGGCCATCGGCCCCGCGGCGGCAGGCTTCTCCTCCAACTCACAGGGCTACATCAACGCCGGCCTGAACACGGTGAGGTCGCTGAACAGCGCCACGGTAACCTTCGACTCGAACCTGGCGGGGGTCTTCGAGGACAACACCACCAACTCCATCTCTGCGGTGAGGGCGATGGCCGAAGCGCAACACACGGCCGGCACCAAGTTCGCGGTCATCGGCGTTTCCGGGGACGTGTTCGCGTCCGGCTCGGGCGGCACAACCTTGAACCTGGCCGGCCTGAACGCTTCCACTACGCAGAAAACCGGCACTACGGTAGATATAACAGCCGGGCTCGTTACTTACAGTCAGGTGAATTTAGGAGCCACGGGGATTTCTACCGGGATCTACGGGGTGTGGGCCAGCGGCAGCAATCTCGATGCCGCCATCACCGTCCCGCTGGTCGCCGGAGTGCGCATCGATCCCAACACCAAGACTGCTGGAACCATCACCAACAACATCGGCTTGGACATCGCCAGCCAGACCGCCGGCGCAACCAACTATGCCATCCGCACCGGAGCGGGTCTGGTTTCCCTCGGAGATACAACGTCGGCCCCGGTTTTCAACGCCACCACAGGCTATCGGGTCGGGGGTGCGGCGGCTGCCGGGAATGTGCTGCGCGGGAATGGGACGAATTTCGTCGGCGCGACCCTGGCTTGCGCGGATGTCACGAACTGCGCGCCCTTGGTCGCCTCCGGCACCGCCGGCGTGGGGCCGTCGAAGGCGGGTTCGGCGAGCACGGCAGCCCGCGGCGATCATGACCACCGCTCCCATGCCACCCTGACCTGGCACTTCCCCGGCACACCCTCGACTGGCGTTTCGCCGATGATTCTTGCCGTACCGCAGGGCATCGTGAACGGTGCCCTCCTCGGCATGCAGGTGACGGTGGGAACGACTTCGTCCTCGACCTTCAACCTCCAACGCTGCACGGCGAACTGCACCGGGACCAGCCCGACTTTCTCGAACATCTACTCATCCGACAACACCCTGAGCGCCAACACCAGCGAGGCCGACTTTGGCACCACCAACCTGACCACGACCCTCAACGCCAAGGACCAGTTCAAGGCCAACCTGGTGACCATCGGCTCGGGGCTGGCGAACGTCACCATCACGCTCACCTACAAATATGACACGACCAACTAGGCTCCTGGCCGCCCTGCTCCTGGCCGCGCTCCCGGCACAGGCGGCGACTAAGGTGTTCCTGCACGACGCGGTCTCGAAGGGCATCATCCCCGGCGGGACCGACATCACCTTCCGTCAGGCCAACAGCACCCAGGGAAGCTTGAAGGTCACGGCGGTCAGCAACAGCATTGCCGGGGCCGTGAGCAGCCAGTACTTCCCCTCGGGCACGGCCGGACTCATCGTCACCAAGACGGCGGGTGGAGCCAGAACCATCTGGATCAGCGATCCGCTCTCGTCCGGGGTGACCATCTCCGGCGCCATCACCCCCAACCTCTGGGGATTGGAATCCGCTGCTCTATGCAATTGCGGCGCGCGGTATGAGGTTCTGCGCTGGAATGTAGCCACGGGCGGGATTGCGTCCTCACTTGGCATTTCCGGCGATGGCGGAGTGGCCGAGTGGGGCACGACGCCGGCGGCCCGCACCGCGCCCACGCTTACGCCCACCTCGACCACATTCAACACCGGCGACCGCATCGTCATCGTGCTCTACAACGACGACGGGAACGCCGTCACCGAAGCCAGCGGGCGCACCTGGACGCTGGACTACGACGCCGGAACGGGCGTGGATGGCGACACCTACCTGTCGTTCACCGAGAGCCTCAGCTTCTCTGCGGACAGCAACAACGCGCCCAGCCGCGCCACGACCAGCAAGCTGGGACTCGGGCCCATCCTTTGGGAGATGGCGCGCAGCGCCGTCCTGGGCCTGGCGACCGCGCTGACCTAGAACAGGCGGCTTTCGCCTTGAATCCAACCTTAGACGCGCCGGGGGACCTGGAAGAGCTGCTGGCGGCAGGAACGATGCTCGACCGGAGGCCCCCGGCGCTGGGCGGCCTCGCGTTTCGAGACGTTGTGGCCGCCGCGCTGCTCCGCATCCGCGACCGCCAGGGGCAGCTGGTGGACTTGCGCGCCAACCGCGCGCAGCGCGAATTCGCGCGGCACGCGGGGAGCCGCAGCATCGTGCTGAAGGCGCGGCAACTGGGGATCACCACCTACGTGGCGGCGCGCTTTTTCGCCAGCACGATCACCCGGCCGGGGGTGCTGACCGTGCAGGTGGCCCACGATCAACGCGCCGCCGAGCAGATCTTTCGCATCGTGCACCGCTTCCTGGCGAACCTGCCGGAGCGGCTGCGCCTAGGCGCGCTGGTGACGTCGCGCGCCAACGTCCGCCAGCTCGTCTTCCCGCGGCTCGACAGCGAGTACCGCGTGGAGACAGCGGCGGACCCCAGCGCCGGACGCGGGCTGACCATCCATCACCTGCACTGCTCGGAGGTGGCGCGCTGGCCGGGAGACGCCGCCGCCACCCTGGCCGCGCTGCGCGCCGCGGTGCCGCGCGGAGGCGAAGTGGTGCTGGAATCCACCGCCAACGGCGCCGCCGGCTGCTTTTACGACGAGTGGCAGCGCGCCCAGGAAACCGGCTACACCCGCCACTTCTTTCCCTGGTGGTGGGAGCCGTCCTACGCGCGCCCGGGCGTGGAAGTCACGCCCCTCACCGCCGAGGAAGAGGAGCTGCGCCGCCGCTACGGGCTCAGCCCTGCCCAGATCGCCTACCGGCGCGAGTTGCAAGCGAGCTTCCGCGGCCTGGCGCCGCAGGAGTTTGCCGAGGAGGCGGAGCACTGCTTCCTGGTCTCCGGCGACTGCTTCTTTGATCTGGAGGCCATCGAGCACCGGCGGGCGCGCAGCGGGCCGCCCGTCGAGACCCGCGACAACGGCTGCCTGGAGATCTACTGGCCTCCACCGCAACAAGGACCATGTGGCACAGCCGCCCTCGGCGGCGCGTCGAAGCGCTACATCATCGGCGTGGACCCGGCGGGTGGCGGCGCCGCGGGCGATTACGCCTGCGCCCAGGTCATCGAACGCGAGACCGGGCTGCAGTGCGCCGAGCTGCGCGGACACTTCTCGCCGCGCGAGCTGGCTGCACGCGTTGCCCGCCTAGGACGGGAGTACAACCAGGCGCTGCTGGCCGTCGAACGCAACAACCACGGCCACGGCGTGCTGGCGCTGCTGGAATCCGTCGAGCGCTACGAGAACCTTTACCGCGGCGGCCGGCAATCGGGCTGGCTGACGTCGCAGGTCACTCGCCCGGCAATGCTCGAGACCTTTGCCGCAGTGCTGGCCGAGGCGCCGCATCTCGTTTCCAGCCGGCGGCTGCTGGAGGAGTGCCGCACCTTCGTCCGGCACGCCGACGGCTACTGCGCCGCGGCCTCGGGCGCGCACGACGACTGCGTCTTCGCCCTGGCCATCGCCCTTGCCGTGCGCCGCGAGCTGGCCGGCGATTCCCGCGGCGGGAGACTGGAAATGGGAACCCTCCCGATTCGGTGATTGATTTACAATCCGCGGCTCGTGGTCCTCGACGCCGTCCAGCACGTCCGCCGGATGCGCGGCGGAGCGCAGGCACACCTGATGCGCGCCGCCGACAGGCACTTCTACGTGGTGAAGTTCCAGAACAATCCGCAGCATCTGCGGATCCTGGCCAACGAATTGCTCGCTACACGGCTGGCGGAGCTCATCGGGCTGCCCGTCCCCGCGCCGGCGGTGATCGAGGTGGGCGAGTGGCTGATCTGCAATACCGCCGAGCTGAGTGTTCAGATGGGCGGGCAGACGCTGAAGTGCAAGCCGGGATTACAATTCGGGTCGCGTTACGTCGCCGACCCGTTCTCGGCACAGATCTTTGACTATCTGCCGGAAGCCCTGCTCACCGGGGAGCGCGTCCGCAACCTGGAGGCCTTCGCCGGCATGCTGGCACTCGACAAGTGGACCTGCAACGTCAACGGGCGGCAGGCGGCGTTCTGGCGGCGTCCACGCGAGCGCAAGTACACGGCCGCGTTCATCGACCAGGGTTACTGCTTCAACGCCGGCGAGTGGACGTTCCCGGATTCGCCGCTGCGCGGCGTCTATCCGCGCAACCAGGCGTACGAGGGAGTCCGCGGATGGGAGTCGTTCGAGCCCTGGCTCTCGCGCATCGAGGAGATGGATGCGGAACGCATCGGCGCCGCGGCCGAGGACGTTCCGAAGGAGTGGTACGGCAATGACTGGGACGCGATGGAACGGCTGGTCGAGGCGCTGGTGGAGCGGCGCGGGCGCGTGCGCGAGCTGATTGCGTCGTTCCGGGATTCTTCGCGCCAGCCGTTTCCGAATTGGAAGGCTGATGGCTGAGAAGAAGCAGTGCGAGTTCTTCCTCCTCCGCTACGTGCCCGACGCGGTGAAGGACGAGTTCGTCAACATCGGCGTGGTGCTGGTGGAAGCGGGCGACGCAACCGCGGGCTTCGCTGATCTGCGCTTCACCGCAGACTGGTCGCGGGTCCGGTGCCTCGACCCGGCCGCCGACATCGAGATGCTCGCCGCGCTTGAAACGGACTTGCGCCAGGGCCTCTCTGAATCCCAGGCAAGCAGAGACGCTCTGCTGAAACGAGTCAACGCCTCGTTTTCCAACACGCTTCAACTGTCGCCGGTGAAGGCCTGCCTGGCCGAGTCGCCTCGCGAGGAACTGGGACGCCTGGCGGAGATGTATCTGGAGTCGCGCCGGGGCAGGGAAGAAAGGACCCGCGCCGCCGCCGGACGTGCGGCCATCTTCCAGCGCATGCGCGCCGCCTTCGAACACGCCGGCGTCTGGCGACTGCCGCAGATGCGCAAGCGCATCGCCGTGGCCCAGTACACGCAGCCTGGTGACCCGCTCAAGCTCGACTGCGGCTACCGGCCGAACGGCGTGGTCAAGCTCTTCCACGCGGTTTCGCTGTCCAGCGAAGTGGATTCGGCCAAGGTGCTGGCCTTCAGCTTTCCGCTGATCGCCGAAGGCATCCGCAAGAAGGAGAAAGCAAAGGCTGAACTGACCGCCATCGTCGAAGACACGCTTGACCGCAAGGACGAAGCCATCGTTTTCGCGCTGGCAACGCTCAAGCAGTCACGCATCGCCGTCGCCCCGCAGGCCGACCTGCCGCGCATCGCCGAAGCCGCGCGCCGGGAGCTAAGAGCCTGATTCACCACGGAGACACTGAGACACTGAGGTTTTGATCCGCGCACATCCGCGTTCATCCGCGGAAAAGAATTCCCCGACATCATGAACCTTACTGAGACACTTCGCGGCCTCTTGCGCCGCATCGCCGGAGCTGGTGCGCCTGACAAGCGCCGCACCATCGCCCTGCCCTCGATCCTGAGCCCTTACGGGCCGCGGGCGGAACTGATGCCCAAGCCCACGCCGGCCAATCTGCGAAAGTTCGCCGAGACGCCCATCGCGCGCAAGGCCATCAACACCATCAAGGACCGCATCGCGGGCATGCGCTGGCGCGTCCAGCCCAAGAACGGCCGCGCCATCGAAGAGGTGCCGGAGGGCGCGGAGCGCATCCGCGTGCTCACCGACAACCTCGACGCGCCCAACTCGGACGACTCCTTCCGCTCGCTCGCCGAGCAGGTGCTGGAGGACGTGATCGTCGGCGGCTTCGGCGCCATCGAAGTCCAGCGCACCGAGGACGCGCAGCGCCCGCTCGCGCTCTGGCCGGTGGACGGCGCCACCATCAAGATGCGCTCGGACTGGGACGGCGCACCCGACTCCATCCGCTATGCGCAGGCCACCGGCCGCTTCGGCCCCGGCGCCCAGATCGAGCTACGCGACGACGAGCTCATTTACATCCGCCTCAATGCCCGCTCGCACACACCCTTCGGCCTGGGCCGGCTCGAGGTCGCCTTCGAAACTATCAACAGCTTTCTGAGCGCGCACCGCTACGCCTTGCGCCTGGCCTCGAACTCGGTGGTGCAGTACGCGCTCTGGCTGCAGGACCTGACGCCGGCGCACCACGAGCGCCTCATCCGCTGGTGGCAGGACGAGATCGAAGGCACGGGCCGCGTGCCCATCCTTTCCGTGGAATCGAAGCCCGAAGTTCTGCGCTTCGGCCAGGGCACCGACCAGGACCTGCGCCTCGCCTGGCAGGAGTTCCTGATGCGCATCATCGCCGACGCCTTCGATCTGCCGCCGATGCTGCTCGGCCTGGAGCACGACGTCAACCGGACCACCGCCGGCGAGCTGGCCGAGCAGGCTTTCCGCTCCGCCATCGTCCCCACGGCCCGCCTCTTCGCCGAGCATCTGACGCGCGATGCCATCGCCAAGAAGCTCGGATGGGCGGACCTCGAGTTCCTCTTCACCGACGTGGACGCCCGCAACGAGATGGAAGAGGCGCAGATCCAGGAGATCCTGCTGCGCAACGGCGTGCTGACGGTCAACGAAGTACGTCGGATGCGGGGACTACCAGTGATTGCAGATTGAAGATTGTAGATTGCGGAATCTTCAACCTGCCCCATTCACCACGGCCTTAAGCCGTAATTCTTCAATCTGCAATCTTCAATCTCCAATGAACCTCGAATCCATGGCCATCTCGCTGCCCGCGGTCGCCCGCCATCCCAACCGGCTGCCCTTCCGCGGTGTGCTGACGCTGGTGGACGCGGCCTCGGACCGCGCACCCGCGGGCGCGCGCGGACATCGCGTGCTGCTCACCCGAGCGGCCGCCGAGGCGGCGCTGCCGTCGCTCCTGGGCATGGGCCTGGACTTCACGCCCTCGCTCGACGGCCACGATGCGCGGCGGAAGATCGGAATCATCACCGCCGCCGACATCGTCGAAAGGCCGTCGGCCGGTGGCCGGCAGTCGGATGTCGTTGAAGTCTCCGGCTACCTCTTCGCCAAGGACTTTCCAGATGTCGTCCGCGAACTGCGCGCGGCCCAGAAAGCAGGAACGCAGCGCGCGCTGGGTATGTCCTACGAGATCGCCGACGCCCGCGTCGCCGACGTGAGCGCCAGCGTTTGGACGCTCACCGACGTCACCTTCACCGGCGCCGCCATCCTGCGCCGCGACAAGGCGGCGTACAGCAACACCTGGATCGAAGTCCCCAGTGCGGCCGCCGGCGGCCAGTTTTCAGCCTGTCATCCTGAGCGAGTCCCGCTTTGCGGGACGCGTCGAAGGACCCCTATCACCAGCAAGAACTCAAGGAGCCCAATGAAACCCGAAATCGAAGACCAACTCATCACCACCACCGAGCGCCTGGCGCAGGCGGCGGAGACGCTTTCCGCCACCCTCGCCCGTCTGGACGCTCAGCACGACGAGCTCGCCTCGAAGATCGAACGCATCATCGCCGCCGTCGAATCCGATGCCGGCGAGGATGCCGAGTCGCGCCCGGCGCTCGCAGCCCGCATCGCGGAGCTGGAGCGCGCCAACACCGAACTCAAGGCCCAGGCGGAGCGGCGCGCTGCCGCCCGCAAGACTCTTCCGCCGCTGGTCACGGCGCTGCTGGCCAAGAGCGGCGTCGAGCCGGAAGAGAAGCTCGACCCCGCCACGCTGGACAAGACGCTGGCCTCGCTCAGCGTGGAACAACGCATCGCCGTGAAGGGCCAGATGGCGCGGGCCGGGCTGATCGAGTAGCAGGCAGGAGTCAGCAATCAGCACCGAGCAATCAGCACCGAGCAATCAGCTTAAGACTTGTCATCCCGAGCGAGCCGGCCAGACTTGTTGGCGGGCGAGCCGAGGGACCTTGGTTTCAAACCCAAGATCCTTCGACTTCGCTCGGCTGCGCCTGCGCTTCGCTCAGGATGGCAATTCCTGGGATTGACCATCGGCCAGCGCTGGCCGCTTCCCAACGCATCGTTCCAGAACCACTCAACCACTCCCTTTCGAAAGGACACGTAATGACCTCCCAATTCCTCGACCTCAACGCGGCCGCCGACTTCCTCGGGCCGGGCGCGGTGGAGGTGAACCGATACCAATCCGAGATCACCGACATCGTGCGCCGGCGCGGCGTCTTCGGGCAGCGCGTCAAGCAGATGCCGGCCACCGGGCACCCCTCGCGCTTCTTCGAGCAGACGGCCATCGTCTCGCCCTCGGCGGCCAACGCCTTCGTGGACCCGCGCAACATCGTGGCCACGGTGGGCTCGCCCACCCGCCTGGAGCGCAGCGTCCCGCTGAAGGCGCTGGTTTCGGAGATCAACTACAACCTGTTCGACGTGGAGGTGGGCGCGCAGCAGAGCCAGTTCGCCTTCCTCCAGGCCAAGGACCTGGCCGACGCCGTGGACGGCCTGATGCGCACCCACGACGTCGCGCTGTGGAACGGCAACGACACTTCGCTCTCCACTCCCACCACCAACCAGTACTACGGCGCGACGGGGCAGATCGCCGACGGCGGCAACGTGGCCACCATCGGACTCTCGGAAAGCATCGTGGATCGCCTGAAGAGCATCGTCGCCGGGATGGTGGCCAGCTCCTCCTACGAGGTGCGTCCCACGGCCATCTACGCCAACCCGGTGCTGCTCGACCTGATCGACCGCGAGATGAAGACGGAGTTCAACGTCGTCCTCTCCTCCACCGAGGTGGCCGGCGGCCTGCGGGTGAAGACGCTCTCCACCCAGGCGGGCGAGCTGCCGCTCATTCCCGAATGGGCGCTGGGCTACACCGGCACCCCGGGCAGCGGCCTCGCCGTGCTGCCCGCCTACATCGTCAGCGAGGACATGATCGAGTACCACTGGCTGACGGATCCCAACCCGCGCGTCTTCCAGCTGGGGCTCACCGGCTCGCTGGCCGCGCAGCACGTGGTAGTGAAGTTCGGCGGCCTGGTAGTCAAGGGCGCCAGCTACGCGCACTACAAGGTCAACGTGGACCGGTAAGGGAATTGCCGATTGACGATTGAGCGATTGACGAAGTGACGGGGGCTGGAATCTCCGCGCACCGGCTTCGTCAATCGTCAATCGCAAGTCGTCAATCGCAAATCGGAAATCGTCAATGAACTACCTCTCCCAATCCGAATACGAAGTTTATGGCGTGGAAGCGAAGACGCCGGAGTCGTGGACGGCCGCGGCGTCTTCGCTGATCGACGCTCACTGCCGCCGCCCGACGCTGGCGGTGGCCTCCTACGTCGAGCGCCTGCGCCTCCGCGCCGGGCGCAACACCGTGCGCCTGACTTACCTCCCCCTGGCGCCGGTTGCGCCCGCCACGTCGCCCATCGTCTCGGCTCGGGGCCGCTATGCGGTTCCGCGCCGGGACGAGGGCGGCCCCGCCTCGCTCGCCTCGGACGTCGCCCTTGCCTTCTCCCTCCCCGGGACCTGGAGCACGCTCGATTCGGCTTCCATCGACTTCGACGCGGACACCGGCGAGCTCGCGCTGCCCATGAACCCGCTCGGCCTCACCTACAACGAGGTCGAGATCACCTACAACGCCGGTGTGGCGGCGATCCCGGACAACATCAAGTTCGCCTGCGCGCAGATCGTGCGCAACGCCCAGGCCACGCCCGCGCTCAACGTCCGCGCCGGCGACCTCAACCGCATGCACCTGGAATATTTCGAGGACACGCTGGTGGATTCGACCGTGCGTGCCCTGCTCGCGCCCTACGTGGCGCAGAAGGTGGGATAAGCCATGCCCGATTTCCCCATCACTCACGACGAAGCGCGCCGCCACGCCGCCATGCGCACCGCCGACGCCCTGCTGCGCGCCATGGGCGCGGTCAGCGTCACGCTGCGTCTGCCCGCGAACATCGCCGTCGCCAATTCCGACCTCGGCCTGGGCACGCCCGCGGTCGAGGACGTCGAGATCGGCCCGGTGGTGCTGCGCGACCTGCCGCCCTCCCGCACCGGCGCCCGCGCCGAACTGCTGGTGTCGGCCGCCAGCGTCGCCGACCAGGTGGCGCGACGCAACTTCAACTCCGCCGACGAACTGTTCGACGCCGCCTTGGGCGTCGTGCGCGACGGCCGCTTGCTGCGCATCGAGGACGTCACCTCCGACTCGTTCGCCGACGAGCCCTTCCTGTTCCGCGTCGTCGCCACCGAGTGAAAGCCGTGCGGACGTAGAGACGCCCGTCAGGGCGTCTCCGCTCGCCACTAACCACTCGCCACTAGCCACTGTTCTCATGCAATTCGCCAAAGACAGCTTCTACGTCGCTCTGCGCGACCGCCTGGCCGCGCTCAATCCCGCGCGCGTGGTGTATCTCGACGGCGCCAACCGCCCGGCGGTGATCGTCGCGGAGAACCAGGTGCCCGGCTCCGCCGTCCCCTTCGACAACGCCTTCTACCTGCGGTGGGGCGCGGCCCGCGTGGTCGCGAGCACGCAGCGCGCAAAGCGCCCACTGTTTACCCTCGAGTGCGTCGTCTCCTACCGCACCTCCGGCACGGCGGACAACTCCTTCTCCGACCGCGGGCGGACGCTGGCCACGCTGGACACTGAGCTGCTCGCCATCTGCTCGCCGGGCGCGACCGCGAAGCAGGATTTGTCCCAGGCGCCCGCGCTCGACCTGGGAACCAAGGTCCTCTGGCGGCGTCCTCAGCTCGGCGACGCGGAAGTAGTCGGCAGCGAACTCCGCCGTTCGGCGGCAGTAACCATGTTCTTCTTCCCTGAAATGGATCTGTCATGACGTTGGCGCTACGTCCGCCCATGCTGCCGGTCGCGCGTCGGGTGCGCGCCTACTTTGCACCGGTGGCGCGCGCCACCGAATCGCCCGCCATCTTCGACCCCGCGCTACACGGCGCCTTCGCCCTCGACGCGCCGCCCGCGCCCTGGCTCGACCTGGGATGGATCGAGAACCTCCGCCGCCTGCCCGGAACGCGCATCCTGCCCGTACGTGGCGGCGCCAAGGGCGCGGCTGCGGCGCAAGTCCGCGCCCAACTCGACGCCCGCGTCGAGTTCGAATTCCGCGAGTGGGGCAAGCTGCAGATGGCGCTCGCCGGCGGCTCGCAACACATGAACGCGCTGGCGGTGCAGGGCACTCCTGCGCCGCAGCCCGCGGGAGGCGCTCCCGCCGCCGCCGTCCCGCTGCAACCCGGCTCGACCGCCACGGAGCTGGTTCTCGGCGCGGCGGTCAGCTCTTTCGCCGCCGGCGACCTGGTCGCCGTGGACCGCGACTATCAGGGCGAGACCGGCTACGTCGGCAGTGGCCTCGCGGCCGCGTATGTGAAGGGTCCCGCGGACGTGCAGAACGACGCGAACTACATCCGGCGCGTGACCTTTAACGTCGGCCGCATCGCCTCGCTCACCGCAACTTCCGTGCTGCTGGCACAGCCGCTGCTGGGCGGCGCGCCCCCGGCCGCCGCCAAAATCCAGAAGGTGATTGCCGTCCTCGACCGCGAAGGCGGCAGCTTCTTTCAGGAGTGGTCCGCTCTGTTCGTGCTGCCGGAGGAGTCGGGCGGGCGCGTCTGCTTCTTCTATCCGCGCCTCCAGCCGGCGGCTCCGGCGCAGGAGCAGCCCTTCGAGCTCGCCGACCCGCTGGCCGGAGTCGCCCTACGCGCCGCCTTCGTGGCGCTGCCCTACACCGACTCCAGCGACAGCGAGCAAGTGGTTTGCTACCGCAGCTACTTCCCGGCAGCGACCGCGGCCATTTATTGATTGTCATCCTGAGTGCAGTCCCGGCCTCAGCTTTGCTGAGGCTGGGGCGGAGTCGAAGGACCCCTACCCCGGTCAACTGACGGCCAACGACCCGGGTCAACTACCCGATGCTTCTCACTCTCGACAACTTCGACGGCGCCGGCGCGCGCGACTACACCTCCGCCCTCGATGCGGAATCCGTCCTTGAGATCGACCGCCGCCTCAACCAGCCCTCGGAGCTGCGCGCCGCGCTCATCGCGGCGACTTCCCAGTTCGTCGTGCCCGCCGCCGGGGCGCGCGCCATCGTCTCCCGCGCCGACGGCACGAAGCTGTTCACCGGCTATCTGACCGAAGCCCCGGCTTACGAATATCTGGGCTGGGGCGAGCGCGGCCCCGCGTATCGCTACCAGCTTCGGGCGCTGACTGACGAGTTCCTGCTCGACCGCAGGCAGCTTCCCGCGCGCGCGCCGTTCGTCGCGCGGCCGGCGGGCGAGATTCTGCGCCAGTTGGCGAACGACCTCCTTCCCGGCGCTTTCAACACCACCGCGATCCAGGACCTCGACGCGCTGCCCGCATTTGTCTCCGACTTCGAGCGGCCGTTCTCCGAGCACGCCGCCGACCTGGCGCTGCGCGCCCGCGCCGCCTATCGCGCCCACAACGGCGCGCTGGTCTTCGCGTCGCTCGGCGCCACGTCGCATTCGCTCAGCGAGTCCGATGCCGGGTTCTCTCCGGACAGCCTCAAGCTTCGCGCACCCGCCCGAGTCGTCAACGACCTCACCGTCACCGGCCGCGTCGAGCCTCGGGCCCACGTCAAGGACTACTTCCTCGGAGACGGCTTCACGCTCGACTTCTCACTCTCCGACATCCCCTTCACCCGCCGCACCGCCACTTTCTTCGAGGAGGAGTACAAAGGCAGCGCGCTCGGCGGGACGCGCTGGACCTCGGCCGACCCGGCCGCGGCCATCTCCGTCAGCGGCGGGAAGCTGCTCATTGCCGGCGGCAGCGGTTCAGACGGCCAGACCCGCGTGGTTTTTGTGGAAAAGGTGGAGCTGGGCGGCGGCATGCTGCTGCAGCACGGCGAGGCCGCCTTCACTGCGGCATCCGATGGCGTCCTCGGCGGGCTCTACAACGGCAGCGTGGCCATCGCCAACTGCTTTGCCGGTTTCCGCATCACGCCCTCCAGCAGCCAGTCGGCGATTCGCGCGCTGGTGAACGGAGTTGCCACCGGCTCCACCATCACCACGGTCGCCGGACATCGCTACGGCCTCTCCACTCATCTCTACGCCACCGAGATCTACCGCACGCGGCAGACGTTTCACTCTTCCGCGCATCCCGCCGGCTCGGGACGCGGAGGCGCCGCCGTCGCCGCCGACGTGCGCGTGGTGCTCGAGGTCCACGACATCGATCCTGCCAGCCCCGGCTCGCCAGGGTTTGTCTCTACCGTCCTCTATGACGCTGTCGTCGCCGCTGCGCCAGGTTATTGCGCCTACGCCCTGGTGAACTCTGCCAGCCTGCATTGCAACCTCGCGTTCACCCGTTTGCTGCGCATCAGCGACGCCGAAGTGCGCAGCCAGATTCCCACGCAGAGTTGGCGCACGCGCCTGGTGGGGCTGCAGTCGGAGGGCGCGGAGTGCCTGATCCTCGACACGCCGGAACTGCTCTTCCACTCACAGTACCCGCCGGTCGCCAACGAAGCCATCGAAGTGCGCTACCGCAGCCGCGGCCGCGCCTTGGTACGTATCACCGACCCCGCCAGCATCGCTGCGCTGACTTCCGGTTCGGACGACGGCGTACGCAGCGCCGTGCGCCGCGTCGCCACTCCCGCACCGCGCACCACCGCTGACTCTGAAGCTGCCGCGCTCGCGCTGCTCGACGACTCGATCCAGCCCGCCTGGATCGGCGAATACACCGCCTGGAGCGATTCGTTGCTTTCCGCCGCCGGCGACATCTTCCCCGGCGACGCCATCGCAATCAGCGCTTCCTCGCGCGATGCCAGCTTCACCGCCATCGTCCGCGAGGTTCAAATCGCTCTGGCCGCGTCCCTGGGCGACCGCGAGCGCTACCGTATCCAGTTCTCGAACGAAGCGGCCGCGCCGCTGGCGTTCGCCTTCGACCCGGCGCATCTGCGCGAGCCGCTCGACCTCACCGCCACCACCTCGACCGCCGGCACGGAGTTCATCGCCGACCTCCCCAACGCCGAGGTGACCACCATCACCTCGACCACGGTGACCATCGACGCCGGCGCCGCGCCCCCGGCCGGCGGCGGCATCGAGGTCCGCCGCAGCGACTTCGGCTGGGGGCAGCAGAACGACCGCAACCTGGTGGGCCGCTTTACCACTCGGACGTTCACCGTCACCCGCCTCTCGCGCGTCGCGGATTTCAGCCTGCGCCAGTACGACGCCTCTACGCCGCCCAAATACTCGCGCTACTCAACCGCGCTGCATGTGGACTACCCGCTGTAGTTGTCATCCTGAGCGGAGCGACCCCGCTCAGCGGGGGAGCGCAGTCGAAGGACCCCTATTGCTACCCCATGACTGATTTCGAAAAACAAGTCCTCGCCGATCTCGCCGCGCTCAAAGCGCAGATGCACTCGCTCCTCGGCAACGGGCAGCCTGGCCGCCTGCGCGAAGTGGAGCTGCGCGTGGAGCGCCATGAAGCCTTCGTGCAGCGCGCCGGAGGCATCGGAGCCCTCCTCGGCACCGTGCTCACGCTCATTCACCTGGGAGTGGACTACCTGAAGTTCAGGCACTAGGCCTCGACGGTTTGCAGCTGCGCGAGGCCGCGTTCCTTTACATCCCGAGCGAAGCGAGGGAGCCCTACCTTACGCAAACGTTTCGGTCAGGTAGGGATTCCTCGCTTCGCTCGGAATGTAGAAACACAATGACCAAAGACGAATTCATCTCCGCCGCCACCGCCGCCGCGCGCGCCTTTGCCGAAAACGGAGGCTCACACGCAGGAGTTGCCGTGGCCCAGGCCGCGCTCGAAAGCAACTGGGGAAACTCGCAGCTCGCCCGCGACGCCCACAACTACTTCGGCATCAAGGCGCACGGCTCGTTGCCCTGGATCGAGCTGCCGACGCACGAAGCAAAGAACGGCGCGCTCGTCCGCGTTTCCGCCCGCTTCGCGAAGTACGGCTCCATCGAGGCCTGCTTCGCCGACCGCCAGCGCATCCTGGCCACCATCGCCGCCTACGCCGAGGCACGCGCCTGCGCCACGGAGCCCGAAGCCTTCATCCGCGCCCTGGCCCGCCACTGGGCCACCGACCCGCACTACGCCGAGAAGCTGCTCCGCATCTACCGCGAGCACGGCTTCGACCAGCTCGACCAACCCTGATTCCGAAAAGAGGAAAACGAAATGAAACCTCGTTCCTGGAGAACCACCGTCCTGGGCATCGCCAGCATCGCCGCCGCGCTGTTGAACGCTGGGATCCTTTACCTGAAGGGGCAGCAGGTGGATGTGGGCGCCACCCTCGCCGCCATCATGACCGGATGGGCGCTCATCCACGCCGCCGACCAGGCCAGCATTTCGTAGAGACGTAGCATGCTACGTCTCTACATCCACTGAAGCCCATGCTCTTCGATCCGCTCTCCGCCCTGGCTCGCGTCATCGTCGGCGTCTACTCCACCAACAAAACGGCGGCAGAAGCCGACGCATGGCTCCGCTTCGGCGCTTCTTTGTTCGGTACCGCCTTCGTCAGCTTCACTGGCGTCTGGGGGATGAGCATCTGGGCGCTCTATCCCAGGCTGGGAGTTCTGGCTGCGCTGGTGCTGGGCTTCGCCGACGGGCTCATCGCCATGGCCGCGACCACGTTTCTGCTGTGGTCGCGCTCGCCGCTGACGCGCGGCATCCCCCTCATGGTCCCGTCGCAATTGGCGGAGAAAGCCCGCCAGGAAGACACCACCTACACCGAACGCAAATAGTCATGCCTGCTTGAGGTCAGGGGGTCAGACCCCACTGTGACCGCCGCCAGGCTAAAGCCAATGATATCAGTGGGATATCGCCGTCCCGCCCCCCTTGACTCCTTGTGGGGAATCAGCGCATCTAACATTCAGGCTGTTATAATCCGTGGTCTTAGTGCAGAATCCCCCTACACACCCAGACCCCGAGAGCCGAACCCACCGTTGGACGGCGGTGCGGGAGACGACCATGATCGAGCTAAGATTCGAATTCAACCTAGAGAAGCTCGTGAACGCGATTGCGTTCTTCTCGAACGCTGGGATTGCTGACCTGACTAAGCTTAAGGTCGCCAAGCTTCTGTATTTTGCCGACAAGGCCCACCTGCTGTCGCATGGCACACCCATCATCGGCGATGTGTACTGGTGTATGGATTACGGGCCCGTGCCTTCGTTCGCCATGAACGAAATGACTGAAGTGCTGAACAAGCCGGAAATTCCGCTAGGGGCCGAGGCGGACTCGAGGGTATTCGGTAAGGTCCTTCGTGTGAGGAGAGGGTTTTTGGGGGGGCATGCTCGTTTCGTGGCCAAGGCTGGGTTTGCGCCGAGCGTCTTCTCAGCGACGGAACTCCAGGCGCTACAACAGACGGCCGCCACCTACGGCTCGAAGACGGCTAGGCAACTCGTCGACCTGACACACCAAGAGCCAACATGGACTATCCCGAACCAGAATAGGGCCCCGGGAAGTCGTGCGCCGATCCCATACGAGCTTTTCTTCGAGGGCGCTCCGGTGGAGGCACAGAGGATCCTCGCAAGGGTCAAGGCAGAACAGTGTGGGGTAGCAATTGCGCTCGCTGGTGATGTCGAGTACGCGGAATTTGGTCGCGATTTGCTCGCCTATGATTTTGGGTCCGAAACAGACGAAGAAGACCGAAAGAGCCTCAACCATCACATCGCGCGCTCGTAGCTCGTGATAACCGCTGAACGTTGGTACGATTCCAGCCCTGACTTAAGCAACTACTACCAAGGGGACGTCCTTTCAGATTTTCCCTATCCTTTCCTCCCCACCTTCCTAGCAGCGAACCGGCAGGCTGTATGGGGGATTCTTCGCCCTCGTCACGCAAAGGGACGTTCTGTCGCAGAGGTACTCCGGAGCTTGCCCAATGAACTGATTGGTCGAGCGGCAATGGACGTGACGGACGTGTGGAGCTTGCCCGAGGGTGAGTACACCATTGCAGCCTGTCGCAAGATGCGGGTAATGCTGGTGAGCCGCAGCTGCGACATTGATAAGCAGGCGCGCAAACACTTCCTGGTTGCTCCGGTTCAGCTTGTTGCTGATCTTAAGGACGAGCAGCGTACCGAAGAGAAGCTGCGCGACCTGCGGGCCAACGACATTCTTCATTGGTTCTATCTGCCCGCCCTTGAGCCGGGGCTGCCCGAGGCATTCGCGGACATGACCATGCTTGTTCCGTTGCACAGGTCATTCTTCGATGAGGAGGTCCTTCGGACCAAACTGGTCGCCCGACTTTCCTCCGAAGGCTCCGCCGCTCTGCAGAAGTCACTCTCGGAATACTATGGGGCGCGTTTTGGCTTCGCGTGGAAAGATACTTGTCCGCAGACAGCTACCTACGCCTGCGCGGCTTGTTTCCACAGTGGTATCGAAACGCCGCAAAGGAAGGGAATGGTAGAAAAGACTGTTTTCGGGCCTTGTGAGCGCTGCGGCGAGGCTGCGCTCTGGGTAAAACTTCCCCAGTAGGGCAAGGGCGAAGGGAATTGGCCGGCCCTGGAGGCTCCGCGTGGAACTGTTCTACTCCAGCTCCTCGCTCCAACTCTCCAGATTCTTCTTCACCAGCGCCATGAACTGATCGGCGACGGCGCCGTCGACCACGCGGTGGTCGAAGCAAAGAGAGGCCCGAGCGCGTCATTTTGGGGCGCTCCGCCGAGCCGAGCGCCAGAGTCGAGGCCACACGGCTGATGTGTAGACAATCACAAGGCTCTTACGAAGAGAGGGCAGCGCAGATGCACTACGAAGTCATTGAAGACAAGAACACCCCTGACACCTGGAGGGTGGAGGCAATCGGCCACACCTCGGATGGCGAGGTGTACGTTGCGATATTTTCCGGCCCCGGTGCGCGAGACAGGGCTATGGAATACGGCGACTGGAAAAATCACGCCTAAAGAGCTCGAATCTCCTGAACGCGACCTTAAAACTTAACCTCCGCATCGATCTCGCCGACGCACGTCTGTGGCCTTGAATGATTAGGGGCAGTATGCCACGCCCCTTTCTTGGTACTGACTTTCGAGAGTTCGTCGATAAACAAGCAGCGGCAGTTGTCCGGTGAGCCGTCGGGACTCAGCCCGCTGCTACTCCCGCCTTCGAATTGATAGAGCAGTGCCTGCTCCCTTCCGTTCTTGGTTCCAATGACGTGTGGGCACATCTCCCTGACAAACTCATGGTAGGTTGCTACGACGATGTCTTTGTCAAGAATCGCTTGGCGAACAATCGTATAGGTGTTACTTGGCATATATACACCTCCGCCATGAAGCCTAAGAGGGTGTAGTCATGCCGACTGCGGAAAACTGATTCTTGTTCCGAAAATGGAACAGACCCAGAAGGGCGGGGTTGGTAGCCTGCTGAGACGTCCGTCTACCCCAACTCCTCGCTCCAGCCCTCGAGATTCTTCTTCACCAGCGCCATGAACTGATCGGCGACGGCGCCATCAATCACGCGGTGGTCGAAGCCCAGCGAGAGCTGCACGATGGAGCGCACGGCGATGCCGTCCGCGCCCGTCGTTGGATCGGTCACCACCAGCGGCGCCTTGTGGATTCCGCCCACGCCCAGGATGGCTACCTGCGGCTGCATGATGACGGGCGTCCCAAAGAGCGCGCCGAAGCTGCCCGGGTTGGTGATGGTGAACGTGCCGCCCTGGACCTCATCCGGCATCAGCTTCTTGGTGCGGGCGCGCTCGCCCAGGTCGGTGATGGCGCGCTGCAGGCCCAGGAAGTTGCGCTCCTCGGCGTTCTTGATGACCGGGACGATCAGCCCCCAGTCCAGCGCCACCGCGATCCCCAGATGGATCTCGCGGTGATAGTGAAGGTTTTCGCCCTCGATGGAAGCGTTCACGATGGGGAACTGCTGGATGGCGTTCACCGCCGCCCGCGCGAAGAAGGGCATGAAGGTCAGCCGCGAGCCGGTGCGCTGCTCGAAGCCTGCCTTTTCCCGCTCGCGCAGCTGCGCGATGCGCGTCATGTCCACCTCGAAGACGGTGTGGACGTGCGCGCTGGTGTGCTTCGATTCCACCATGCGCGCCGCAATGGTCTTGCGCATGGAAGTCATGGGGACGATCTCGCCGGGAATCGCGGCAGGCGCCGGCATAGCCGCCGGAGCCGCTGCCACGCGCGGCGCTGGGGCCATAGCCGGAGCTGCCGCTGCCGCCGCGGGCCGCGCGACTGCCGCTGCTGCGCCGCTTCCGTGCTGCGCCACAAACGCCTGAATGTCGTTCTTGGTGATGCGTCCGCCCAGGCCTGTCCCTGGGACGTTCCCCAGCGCGACGTTGTTGTCCTTGGCGATGCGCCGCACCAGCGGTGACGAGCGGATGCGTTGGCCGCCGGCGTCGCGGTCCGTTGCCGGAAACTCGATGACGGCGCTCGGCGCTGCGGCCGGTGCTTGCGGCGGCTTCGCCGCAGCTTCCGGTTTTTTGGCCGCTGGCGCCTCCGCTGCGGTCTTGGGCTTCTCCGCCGCCTTCGCTGCCTTGGCCGGCTCGGCCTTCGCCGGAGCCGCAGCGCCCGCCGCTTCTCCCTCCCCCGCAATCACTCCCACCACGGTATTCACCTGCACCGTAGTGCCTTCCGCGACCTTGATCTCCTTGAGCACGCCCGAGGCCGGCGCCGGGATCTCCGCGTCCACTTTGTCGGTCGAAATCTCGAATAGCGGCTCGTCGCGCTGTACCTTCTCCCCGGGCTTCTTCAGCCACTTGGTCAGCGTCCCCTCAAAGATGGATTCCCCCATCTGCGGCATGATTACGTCAGTCGGCATGGTCCTTCCTCTTCGTTTCCGGCCTTCACTTGTAGGCTAAGAATTATATCTTGTGTCGTTTTGTTTACATCCCGAGCGCAGCGAGGGAGCCCTACCCTACCCAAACTTTGTCGCCAGGGTAGGGATTCCTCGCTTCGCTCGGAATGTAAGAACCAAAGGCCACCACCAGAGCCCCAAATCAGTACCGCGCCAGCCACCGGCACTTCTCCACCACGCCCTTCACCGACGGCAGGAAGTACTCCTCCATGGGCGGCGAGAAGGGAACCGGCGTATCCAGCGACGTGATGCGCACGATGGGCGCGTCCAGGTCGTCAAAGCACTCCTCGTTGATGACTGCCGCAATCTCGCCCGCAATGCCGCCCGTCTTCGTGTCCTCGTGCAGGATTATCACCTTGTTGGTCTTCTTGACCGTCGCGACGATAGCCGCGCGGTCGAGCGGCAACAGCGTCCGCAGGTCCACGACTTCGACCTCGATCCCTTCCTTCGCCAGTGTCTCCGCCGCCTCCAGAGCCGTGTGCACCATGGCAGCGTAGGTGATGATGCTCAGGTGGCCGCCATCCTTCACCTCGCGCGCCACCCGCGCCTTGCCGATGGGCACCACGTAGTCGGCGTCTTTTCCCGCCGGCAACTCTTCCTTGATCCTCCGATAGAGGAACTTGTGCTCGAAGAAGAGCACGGGATTGTTGTCGCGGATGGCCGACTTGATGAGCCCTTTGGCGTCGTAGGCGGTCGCCGGGCACACGACTTTCAGCCCGGGCGTGTGCACGAAGTACATCTCCGGGTTCTGGGAGTGGAACGGTCCGCCGTGGACGCCGCCGCCCGAAGGCCCGCGCAGCACCACCGGCGCGGGCGCGCCCCAGCGATAGTGCGCCTTGGCCAGCATGTTGGTGATCTGGTTGAAGGCGCAGCCGATGAAGTCGATGAACTGGAACTCCGCCACCGGCCGCAATCCGGTGAGCGCCGCGCCGAAGGCCGCGCCCACGATGGCCGACTCGGCGATGGGCGTATCGATCACCCGCTCCGGCCCGAAGCGTTGGATGAAGCCGTCGGTCACTTTGAACGCCCCGCCGTAGATGCCGATGTCCTCCCCGATGCAGAAGACCTCGGGCGAGCGCTCCATCTCCTCCCAGATTCCCTGGCGGATGGCTTCGAGATAGGTGACCGGGGGCATCTATGCTATACTCCAAACCGTACGATTTGTACGTTTTGTACAGGAGGCAGTATGGCCAAACGCGTGAGCGCCAGCAAGGCCCGCGACGAATTCGCGGACATCATCAACTACGTCGCCTACGGAAAACAGACCGTGGTCATCCATCGCCGCAAGAAGCCGGTGGCGGCCGTGATTCCCATCGACGACCTGAAGCTGCTGGAGGAAATCGAAGAGGAGATCGACATTCGTGAGGCTCGCAAGGCGATGCGCGAGAAGGGGCGGAGCATCCCCTGGGAAGAAGTCAAGAAGCGCCTGAAGTTGTGACGTCCCGGGCCGGCCATGCCCTACTCCATCGCATTCCGTCCAGCTGCGCTGCGCGCTTTGGAGAGCCTTCCTCAACCCACTCGGCGCCGAGTTCGTGCCGCAATCGATACTCTGGCGTACCACCCGCTGCCCCCGGGTGTGAAGAAACTGCGCGTGCCGCAGGGCTGGTTCCGCATCCGGATCGGCGATTATCGTGTCGTCTATGATGTTCAGCATGCGCATCTGGTCGTGCTTGTCGTGCGCGTCGGCCACCGCCGCGAAGTCTATCGATAGCTCCGGATTGCGCTCCATCTCCTCCCGGATCCCCTGGCGGATGGCTTCGAGATAGGTGACCGGTGCCATAAATGTTCGTTGGCCACGGATTCACACGGATAAACCTTGATTCTGAAGTATCCGTGCCGATCCGTCGAATCCGTGGCGCAGTTACTTGAAGTGCAGCGCCGCCTCCGTCTCCTTGGGTTTCCCCGCGCCAGACTTCCCCGCCGCCACCTTCACTCCTCCGTACTTCGGCTTGATGTCGTGACACTTGCCGTCGCAGTACACGCCGCCCTCAGCCGCCTCCGGCCTGGGCATCGGCGAGGCCTCGGCGAAGTTGCGGTCTTCCTCGAGCTGCTTCTCCACCTCCGCGATCAGCTTCTTGTTCTCCTCCGCCGTCAGCCACTCCTTCCTCAGCAAAAACTTCTCGAAGCGCGCGATAGGGTCGCGCTTGCGCCAGTACTCGAACAGTTCCTTGGGGACGTACCCGGCAGCATCGTGGATGGCGTGGCCTTTCATGCGCATCATCTTGGCCTCGATGAGCGTGGCACCCTCGCCGCAGCGGGCGCGCTCGGCGGCCTCGTGGCAGACGTCGTACACCTGGCAGGGGTCGGTGCCGTCCACGATCACGCCCGGGATGCCGTAGGCCACGGCGCGGTCGGCCAGGTCCTTTACCAGGAACTGCCGCTCCGCGGGCGTGGAATAGCCCCACAGGTTGTTCTCGACGATCAAGATCAATCCCAGCTTCTGCACCGCGGCGAAGTTCAGCCCTTCGTGGAAGACGCCGGTGGACTGCCCGCCATCGCCGATGTAGGTCATGACGGCGATGTTGCGTCCCTGCAAGCGCGCGCCCAGCGCCACCCCCGCCATCACCGGGATGAGGTCGCCGAGCATGGATATGGGCGCCACCACGTTGCGCTTCTCGTGGTCGCCGAAGTGGGAGGACGCGTCGCGGCCCTTGGTGGGCGAGCCCGCCTTGGCCATGTACTGCATCATGATGTCGCGCGCCGGAAAGCCGCGCACCAGCATCGAGCCCTGGTTGCGGATCATGGGTGCCAGCCAGTCGTCCTTGGTGAGCGCGTAGGCCGAAGCGCACGAACAGCCCTCCTGCCCCAGCCCGAAGTACACCCCGCCCACGACTTTCCCCTGCTTGTAAAGATTTTCGAGCGCCGCCTCCATGCGGCGGTTGAGCAGCATCCAGCGGTAGATCTCGATGCACTGCTCTTTCCTCAGATACTTCGATTCGCGCAGCGGCGGCGCGGGCGCGCTCAGATCACCGCGCACCTCCCAGCGCACCTCGCCGTCTTTTGTGACCTCGACTACGCGGAAGTTCGGGTGCTCCAGGCGATAGTCGAGGATGCCGTGAGCGTTCTTGGTCGGCGGGGCCGCGCCGGGGTTTGCCTTGCCCGGTGGGTTGCCCTTCGGCTTGTGGTTGGGGCCCTTCATCTCACTTTAGCGGTTGAGCACTCCGATGTACTGGCGCCACGGTCCCACCTCGTCCTGGAACTGCTTGGCGATCACGCGGCTGATCTGCGCCATGTGCGTCATGTCGTGCGTCACCCAGGTGGCCAGCAGTTGCCCTAGCGTCACCGGGCCCAGCGCCGGATGCGTCCCGCGGCGCGTGAGGTCCGCGGGCTCGAGTTGTAACGCGTGCACCGTCTCCACATTCTGCGCCCGCAGCGTGGCGAAGGTTTCCAGCAACTCGGCGATGCTCTTGCCCCGGTTCTCCTCGAACATGGCGAAGCGGTCGAAGGGTTCGAAGGGCCGCGCGTCTCCCTGCTCCAGGATCAGGCGCAGGCGCGGCACCCAGTCGGTGCGCTCGCCGTGGATGAGGTGGCCGACCACGTCGAACGGGCTCCAGGTCTCCGGGCCTTCGTTGGCGTGCAGCCAGGGCTCCGGCAGCCCGCGCAGCATGGCGTCAAGCGCCGCCGGCGTGCGGGCCAGGATAGAAAGCGCGTCGGCAAGTTGAAATTGCATGGTCGGTCGCTGCCGCTAGGCCCAGTTCTCCTCTTCGCCGTGCATCCTCCGCAGCTCCGCCGGAGGCTTCATGGGGACCCCGGTGCGCCGGCCCAGCAGCGCCTCCAGGTTCTCCACCCAGAGCACCTGGCTCTGGAAGACCGCGCCGAAGTTGCGGGCGACAGACTCAGCCACCTTCTCCAGAGTAGGGACCTCGCCCAGCTCCCGCCCCAGCGAAGTGACGGACTTGTCGGCGATGCCACAGGGAACGATGAGTTGGAACGCCTCCAGGTCGGTCGAGACGTTCAGCGCGAAGCCGTGCGAGGTCACGCCGCGGGAGATGTGTACGCCGATGGCGGCGATCTTGGCGTCGCTGTGCTCGGTCCAGACGCCGGTGCGCCCGGCGACGCGCTGCGCGGCAATGCCAAAATCCGCGCAGGTGCGGATGAGGACTTCTTCCAGCCGCCGCACGAACCCCACCGCCCCTAGCGTTTTTCGCGGACCTTCGGGCGTCGTGAATCCCCGCAGGTCGAAGATGGGATAGCCGACGAGCTGTCCCGGGCCGTGATAGGTGACGTCGCCGCCGCGGTCGCACTCGAAGACTTCGACGCCGCGCGCGGCCAACTGTTCCCGCGAGGCCAGCACGTGCTCCGCCTTGGCGTTCCGCCCCAGCGTGATGACCGGCGTGTGCTCAAGCAAGAGCAACACGTCGCCCATCTCGCCGCCCTTGCGCAACTCCACCAGCGAGCGCTGCAGCTCGAGCGCCGTCGAGTAGTCAATCTGGTCGAATTGGAGGATGTGGATCACGCGTTGATGGCCACTCCATACACGCTGTTCATGGCGTCGAGCATGGCCTCGGCCAGTGTGGGATGCGCGTGGATGGTGAACATCAGGTCCTCGACCGTCGCTTCCAGCTCCATCGCCGCCACCGCCTCCGAAATCAGCTCCGTCGCCGACGGCCCGATGATGTGCACCCCCAGGATCTCGCCGTACTGCGCGTCCGACACCACCTTGATGAAACCCTCATGCGCGCCCACGATCGAGGCCTTGGAGTTGGCGGCGAAGGGGAACTTGCCGATGTTGACTTTGCGCCCTGCCTCCTGGGCCTTGGCCTCGCTCAGGCCCACGCTCCCAATCTGCGGCTCGCAGTAGGTGCAGTTGGGGATGTGCGCCGGGTTCAGCGGCTTGGCCGCCTTGCCCGCGATCTTGGCCACCGCGACGATCCCCTGCATCGCACCCACGTGCGCCAGTTGCGGCATGCCCAGCACGATGTCGCCGACGGCGTAGACGCCGGGTTCGCCGGTCTGCATCCACTCGTCGGTCTTGAGGAAGCCGCGCTCCGGCTTGATCTTCGTCTTTTCCAGGCCGATGTTGTCCGTGCGCGGCGCGCGTCCCACCGCGATCAGGATCTTCTCCGCCTCGATCGTCTGCTGTTTGCCGTCGGCAGGAGTCAAGGTCACCGCGATCCCGGTCTTGGTCTTCTCCACCTTCTCCACCTTGGTGCCCACGTGACACTGGATGCCCTTCTTGGTGAAGGCGCGCAGCAGTTGCTTGGAGATGTCTTCATCCTCGAGCGGCACCATGCGCGGCAGCGCTTCGAGCACGGTGACCTCGGCATCGAAGGAGCGGTAGATGGAGGCAAACTCCACTCCCACCGCGCCCGCGCCCACCACCACCAGCGACTTGGGAACGGCGCTCAGGCTCAAAATCTCGATGTTGGTGAGCACGCGCGAATCGGCTTCCAGGCCGGGGAGCATCTTGGCCTCCGAGCCCGTGGCCAGGATGACGTTCTTGGCTTTGACGAAGGTGTTCTCGCCCGCCGCGCCCCCGCCGCCCTCGGTATAGACCTCCACCGTCAGCACTCCATCCTTCGCCGGCCCGGTCAGCCGCCCGTAGCCCTGCACCGTCGTGACCTTGTTCTTGCGCATCAGGAAGTCCAGGCCCTTGGTGTGCTTGGTGACGATCTTGTTCTTGCGCTGCTGCACCGCCGCCCAGTTCACCTTGGGGCTGGTGACGCCCTCGATGCCGAAGTCCTTGGCCGCCTTCATGTACTCGTAGACTTCGGCGTTGAACAGCAGGGCCTTGGTGGGGATGCAGCCCACGTGCAGGCAGGTGCCGCCCAGCTTGTCGTCTTTTTCGATGAGGCAGGCCTTCAGGCCCCACTGTCCGGCGCGGATGGCGGCGGTATAGCCGCCGGGGCCGGCGCCGATGATGGCCACGTCGTAGATGGTCTCAGCCACAGTAGCACTCCTGTCCTTCAGAAGATTGGATGATCCAGGGCCGGCTTCGGATTTTAGAACAGCGGCAAAAGGGAAGCGAATCCGGGCCTCAGCCCAGCAGGCGCGCCGCGTCCTTGGCGAAATAGGTCAGGATGATGTCCGCGCCGGCCCGGCGGATGGACTGCAGCGACTCCAGGATGACGCGCTCGCGGTCGAGCCACCCGTTGCGCGCCGCCGCCTGCAGCATGGCGTACTCGCCGGACACCTGATAGGCGGCCAGTGGCACGCCAAAGCGCGCGCGCGCCGCGGCCAGAACGTCCAGATAGGGCATCGCCGGCTTCACCATCACCATGTCCGCGCCCTCTTCGATATCCAGTTCGATCTCGCGCAGGGCTTCCCGGAGGTTGGCGCCGTCCATCTGATAGGAGCGCCGGTCGCCGAACTGCGGCGCGGAGTCGGCCGCCTCGCGGAAAGGCCCGTAGAAGGCCGAGGCGAATTTGGCCGCATAAGAAAGGATAGGCGCGTTGATGTAGCCCGCGGCATCGAGCGCCTTGCGGATGGCCGCCACGCGTCCGTCCATCATGTCCGAGGGGGCGACGATGTCCACCCCGGCGCGCACCAGCGAGACCGACGTCTTGGCCAGGATCTCCAGCGTGGGGTCGTTCAGGATCTCGTACTCCGCCGGCGCTTTCGAAGCCTTCCCGCCCTTGCCCGCGGACTTCTTGGTCATGCGCACCACGCCGCAGTGGCCGTGCGACATGTATTCGCACAGGCAGACGTCGCCAATGATGAGCAGCCCGGGCGCCTCTCGCTTGATGGCGCGCGCCGCCTGTTGCACGATGCCGTCGTCGGCCCAGGCGCCAGTGGCCACCTCATCCTTTTTCGAGGGAAGCCCAAACAGGATGATTGCTGGAATGCCGAGCGAGTGGGTCTCGCGCGCCTCTTTGACCGCCTGGTCCACGGAGAGGTTGAACACTCCCGGCATGGAGCCAATCTCTTTGCGCACGCCCTTCCCCGGGCAGACAAACAAGGGATAGACCAGCCCGGCCGGCGTGAGCCGGGTTTCGCGCACCAGCGAGCGCATCCTGTCGCTCTGGCGCAGCCGCCGCATGCGGGTCACGGGAAAGGCCATAAACGCCCGATTCTAGCAGACACCCGCTTCGCGGCCCCTCCCAGGTATCCGGTTCCTCAGGACTTACGCGCTCGGCCGGCCATGGGCGCCGCCGGTTCCGGCGTTACTTCCGTACTCTTTCGCTGCTGGGCGCGGAGGGATAATATCCCTAGGCTCCACATGGACAACTCCCGCATCCGCTGGTGGGTCCTGAGTTCCAGCCTGATGGTGCTGGCCCACGCGGTGATCTCCTTCACCTTGCCGGAGAGCACTGGTCTGAAGGCCTTCGGCAACATCCTGCAGAGCGCATTGCTTCTGGCAGCAACCTTGGCTATGTGGGAAAACGCGCGCGTGTCGCGCGCCAACGTCCGGGCCTTCTGGTGGATGATGACCGCTGGCTGCGGGCTCTGGTTCGCTGCCCAGCTGCTGTGGACCTACCGGGACATGTTTCTGAGGCAGGAGTTGCTCGATCCCTACCTGGGCGACGTGTGGTTCTTCCTTCATGTCGTGCCCATGATTGCCGCGCTCGGCCTGCAGCCGCACCTCCCGCACGGACACCGGCCGCTGCGCCTGGGATACCTCGAGTTCGTGCTGCTCATGCTCTGGTGGGTGTACCTGTACCTGTTCTTTGTCGTCCCCTGGCAATACGTTTCCTACAGTTCCGAGCTCTACGGCTACAGCTACAACATCCTGGACGTCGCGGAAAAGCTGGTGTTCGTGGTCGGCGTCGGGATTCTGTGGGTCAAGGTCCGCGGCCCGTGGAAGCGCATTTATGCGCACCTGTTCGGCGCCTTCTTCCTCTACATGCTGAGCTCGCAGTTGATCAACTGGGAGCTTGACGTCGGCCATTACTACACCGGCGGCAGATTCGATGTGCCCTTGGTGGCCTCGATGGCCTGGTTTGTGATTCTGGCGCTGTGGGCAAGAGGAGCGCCGCAATCCGCGGAAGCCGAGGTGAAAGGCGCCGCCCGTCACGAGATCTGGCCGTCGCGCCTGGCCATGATCGCCATCCTCTCCATTCCCGGCCTGGCGCTGTGGGCCTTGTACGGCAGTTCCGCGCCCGAAAAGGTTCGAGACTACCGCGTGCTCGTCTCCCTCGGGGCCATGTTTGTGCTGGGTGCCATCGTCTTCCTCAAGCAGTACCTGCTGGATCGCGAACTGCTGGCCCTGCTCCATGCCTCCGAGGAATCCGTGGAGAACCTGAAGAGCTTGCAGAAGCAATTGGTCCATTCGGAGAAGATGGCAGCGCTTGGGCAACTGGTTGCCGGAGCCGCCCACGAGATCAACAACCCCCTGACCGCCGTCCTCGGGTACTCCGAGATGCTGGCGGCGCAGGAGGACGCGCCGGCCGAGGCCCGCGGACTCGCCGGGAAGATTCACAGCCAGGGACGCCGCATCAAGACCCTGGTCTCCGACCTGCTGAGCTTCGCCAAGCAGAGCCCCGCGGAGAAGATGCGGCTGGACATCAATTCCATCGTCACCAAGGCGGTTCAGCTCCGCGAGTTGAACCTGGGCGGCAACATCCGCATCGACCTCAAGACCGAGGGCGGCCTTCCCATCGTCCGCGGGGATGCCAACCAGATCCTCCAGGTGTGCTTCCACATCGTCGGCAATGCCATGGACGCGTTGCAGGAAGCCGGGGGTGGCGTGCTTCTGGTCCGCACCAAGCGCGAGGGGCCGAACGTCGTCCTCGAATTTGCCGACACCGGCCCCGGCTTGGCCGAGCCCAGCCGCATCTTCGATCCCTTTTACAGCACCAAGGCCCTGGGCAAGGGCACCGGCCTGGGCCTGAGCGCCTGCTACGGCATCGTGCAGGAGCACGGCGGTCAGATCTTCGCCTGGAACCGCCCCGAAGGCGGCGCTACCTTCCGCGTCGAACTGCCCATTGCTCAGACAGAACCCGCAGTCGTCGCCGCGCGCTGACTTTGCCGCGCTCTACCAAGATATCCACAGGAACGCACAACTCCGCTCCAGACTAGAATGCTTGCTGTTCGATTGATCCGCGTACATCCGCGACGAACATTAAGACAGCCAGCATGTCCACCCCCGGTTCCTTCGCCGATACCGTCAAGCAGCAAGCGGACATCGTCCGCATCGTCGGCGACTACCTGAAACTCAAGAAGTCCGGAGCGCAGAACTTCACCGGGCTCTGTCCCTTCCACAACGAGAAGACGCCCTCATTCTCCGTGCACGCCACGCGGCAGTTCTACCACTGCTTCGGCTGCGGGGTCTCCGGCGACGTCTTCAGCTTCGTGCAGAAGGTCGAGAACATCACCTTTCCCGAAGCGGTGCGCGCCATCGCCCAGAAGTTGGGGATTCCCGTGCCCCGGCAAGAGTTCAGCGGTCCGGGCGAAGCCCAGGAAGCCAAACTCCGAACCGCGCTCATGGATCTGCACCAGCGCGCCTGCGCCTTCTTCGAGGCTCAGTTGCGCACCCCGGAGGGCGCTGCCGCCCGGGAATATCTTTCGGGCCGCGGACTCAGCCAGGAAACCATCGCCACCTTTCGCATCGGCTATGCCCCCGATTCCGGTTTCCCCCTGCGCGACCACCTCAAGGGCGCCTGCAATGAAGAACTGCTGAAGGCCTCTGGCCTCTTCTCCTGGAAGGAAGTCGAAGGCTCGGCCCAGGCTGAGCCAACGACCAAGAGCCAACGACCAACGGCGCTCTACTCAAAATTCCGCAACCGCATCATGTTCCCGATTGCCAACGAAACCGGCAAGGTCATCGCCTTCACTGGCCGGGCGCTGGGCACGGACGACAAGGCCGGCCCCAAGTACCTTAACTCGCCCGAGACCGCCATCTACTCCAAGTCGCGCGTGTTGTACAACTTGGACCGCGCCCGCGAAGCCATCCGCAAGCTCGACTACGCCATCCTGGTGGAAGGCCAGATGGATTGCATCGCCGTCTTCGCCGCCGGCTTTCACAACGTGATCGCCAGCTCCGGCACCGCCTTCACCGAAGCCCAGGTGCGCTTGCTGGCGCGCTTCAGCAAGAAGATCGTGGTCAACTTCGATCCCGACGCCGCCGGCGCCGCCGCTGCCGACCGCTCGCTCGCCCTGCTGGTCGGCGAGGACTTCGAGATCAAGGTCCTGACCCTCGACGCCGGCCTCGATCCCGACCTCTTCCTCAGGAAGCGGGGCCGCGAGGCTTACGCCGACGCCCTCAAAGGATCGCAGAAGTATTTCGATTACCTGATCGCCCGCGCCCGCGCCACCTTCCCGGCGCGGACGCCGGAGGGCAAGGTGAAGGCGGTGAACTTCCTGCTGCCGCACATTCACCGTGTGCCCAGCCGCATCGCGCGCGACGAGTTGGCCAAGGAGATGGCGCAGAGGCTGGACATCGATTCCGCCGTGCTCATGCAGGAGCTGCGCCACGCCGCCGGCACCCGCTCCTCCACCGTGAAGCCCCCTGCGGAAGCCCCCGTCACCGACGCCGAGCGCGTCCTGATTCGCGCCCTCGCCGCCTGCGGCCAGCTTTCTGTTGAGTCTGGCGGCAACCCAGCGTCCGAGCCAGCCGAGCAGCTCGATCCCCAGCGTCAGGCCCGCTACGCTCTTACCGCCGAGCGCCTGCACCACGGCCTCTCCGCCGAGTCGCTGCTAGAGGCCCTGCTCGTAAGCGGTGAAGACACCGCCGACCCCATGGCCCTCTCGCTCTCCGACGCCGATCGCGGTCTGCTGGCTTCCACCCTCCTGCGCGACGAGGTGCCGCTCACTGCTGAGCTGCTGGAGGAGGCCCTGCAAGCCCTGCGCCGTCGGCATCTGGAGGGCCAACGCCGCCAGCTCCGCACTCAGATTGCCGAGGCCGAGCGCCAGAACGACCCCGAGGCCCTCACCCGCCTCATACAGGAGAAGGTCAAGCTCGATCGTGCCCTGGCTCTCCCCTAGGGGCCAAAAAAGCCTGTAAATTCCAGAAACCAATGGAGGTTTCCGCCCATCTAATCTGCATAAAGCCGGATCAGCGGCGGGCGGCGGGTTTTCAGGTTGAAGAACAAGACCGGGACTTGGTAACATTAGAAGGTTTCGCATCTCCTCACCTTTTCACTCAAGCTGCTGCTGTGTCTGGTTTCCGGGCGTGAGCCGTTGCCCGCCGAGAGGATTATTGCTTGGCTCTTGACGACAAGTACGACGACATCAAAAAGCTGATCGACGCCGGTAAGGAGAAGGGGTACCTCACCTACGAACAGGTGAACGACCTCATCCCCGCCGACGTCCATTCCCCCGAGGACCTGGACGACCTGCTGACCACCATCGGCACGCAGGGCATTGATGTGCTCGAAGGACAGCCCAAGCTGCCCTCCGCCACCTTGGAGAAGAAGTTCGAGGGCGAGACGGAAGCGGGCGAGGACGTCGAGCTCGACCTCACCCCCGGCGCGCTGGAGAAGACCAACGACCCCGTCCGCATGTACCTGCGCGAGATGGGCACCGTGCCCCTGCTCACCCGCGAGGGCGAGGTGGATATCGCCAAGCGCATCGAGCGCGGCCAGATGCGCGTGCTCAAGGCCGTCTCCCGCTCCCCCATCATCATCCGCGAGATCCTGGCCATCGGCGAGGACCTGCGCAAGGGCGTCCGTTCCATCAAGGAGATCGTCATCTTCGACGAGGAGGAGATCACCGAAGAGATCCTCCTGAACCGGATCAAGGAGATCACCAAGCGCATCGACGCGCTGCAGAAGCACTACAAGAAAGCGATTCACCTCACCGAGCGGCTGGCGTCCATTCCGCCCAAGAAGAAGGCCCGGGCCCACCTGCGCTGCCGCTGGAAGCTGGGGCGCGAGATGGTGCACATCTCGCTCATCATCCGCCGCCTGGGCTTCACCAACCTGGAGCGCAAGCGCCTCATCGACCGCATCAACAAGACGGTGGAGACCATGCGCTCCCTCGACCGCCAGGTGCAGAGCCTGGAAAAGAAGATCGAGGGCACGCGCAGCGAGGATTTGAAGCGCGACTATCGCAAGCGCCAGCGCGACCAGCGCCACACCCTGGACAAGCTGGAAACCGCCGCCGGGGTCACCTTCCAGGAGCTGCGCCGCACCCAGCGCGAGATCATCCAGGGCGATATTGACGCCGAGTACGCCAAGAGCGAGCTCATCGAGGCCAACCTGCGCCTGGTGGTCTCCATCGCCAAGAAGTACACCAACCGCGGCCTGCAGTTCCTCGACCTCATCCAGGAGGGCAACATCGGCCTGATGAAGGCGGTGGACAAGTTCGAATACCGCCGCGGCTACAAGTTCTCCACCTACGCTACCTGGTGGATCCGCCAGGCCATCACCCGCGCCATCGCCGACCAGGCCCGCACCATCCGCATCCCGGTGCACATGATCGAGACCATCAACAAGCTCATCCGCACCTCGCGGCAGTTGGTGCAGGAGCTGGGCCGCGAGCCCACCTCGGAAGAGATCGCCAAGCGCATGGACATCCCCGTGGCCAAGGTGCGCAAGGTGCTGAAGATCGCGCAGGAACCCATCTCGCTCGAAACCCCTATCGGCGAAGAGGAAGATTCACACCTGGGCGACTTCATCGAGGACCGCGGCGCGGTTTCGCCCTCCGACGCCGTCATCAACGTCAACCTCAAGGAGCAGACCGCCCACGTGCTGCGCACTCTCACCGCCCGCGAGGAGAAGGTCATCAAGATGCGCTTCGGCCTCGAGGACGGCTCCGAGCACACCCTCGAGGAAGTGGGCCAGTCCTTCGCCGTCACCCGCGAGCGCATCCGCCAGATCGAGGCCAAGGCCCTGCGCAAGCTCCGCCATCCCTCCCGCTCGCGCAAACTCAAGGCCTTCATGGACGGCGTCCAGGAATAGAAGCTGTCATCCTGAGCGAGGACGGAACGGCAGCGACGGCCGAGTCGAAGGACCCCTACATCCATCCGACTGTTTCAGCCTGTCATCCTGAGCCCCGGCTTGTCGGGGCGAAGGACCCTGCGTTTGACTTTCTTGATTTTGAATTTTGCATTCGGCCTGCGGCAGGGTTTTCCTCTCCCTTCCACAAGCAATCCCGGTCTTCAACAGGTTCTGCACACCGCCGCCGCGCTTTCTGATTGCGCCCATTCTTCTCGAGGCGCAGACTCCCGCCAAGGCCGACAAGCGACGTCTAGTGACTCCTGCCGGCAGCGGGCTGTGCGGCTGGCATGGCCCGCCATTCGTTTTTTATTCGCCACGAACTAAAGTCATGGCATACTTGGGTTTAAGGGCGCGCGCCCTTGACGCTTCGCGCGCCTGACAAGGGGATTTTTGGCCACCACCGACTACAGCCTCGACCGCGGGCTGCCGGCAAGTTTGGATGCCGAGCGCTCCATCCTGGGCGCCATCCTGCTCGATAACTTCGCCTACAACCAGGCCGCCGAGTCGCTGCGTCCCGACGATTTTTCCCTCGACTCCCACCGCCGCATCTACAGCCGCATGATGGAGCTCTCCGAAACCAGCCGCCCCATCGACCTCATCACCCTCACCGAGGAATTGGGCCGCCACAAGGAAGTGGAGGCGGTGGGCGGCGTGGCCTACATCACCTCGCTCACCGACGGCGTGCCTCGCCGCCCCAACATCGAGCACTACGTACTCATCGTCAAGGACAAGGCGATGCTGCGCGGCCTCATCCACGCCGCCAACGGCGCCATCGCCCGTGCCCTGGACCAGAGCGAGACTGCCGACGAGGTCCTGGACGCCGCCGAAACCTCCATCTTCCGCCTCTCTGACGACCGCCTGGGCCGCGGCTTCATGGGCGTGAGCGAGATCGTCCGCGAATCCTTCGGTCCCCAGGGCATCGACGCCCTTTACGAGCGCGGCCAGCGCATCACCGGTCTGGCCACCCACTACGAGGACCTCGACGGCATCACCAGCGGTCTGCAATCTTCGGACCTCGTGATCCTCGCCGCCCGCCCCGGCATGGGCAAAACCGCCTTCGCCCTGAACATCGCCGAGAACGCCGCTGTCGAGGACGGCAAGGTCGTCGGCGTCTTCTCCCTGGAAATGTCGCGCGAGGCCCTGCTCTTGCGCCTGCTCTGCTCCCAGGCCCGCGTGGATTCGCACAAGCTGCGCCAGGGCTTTCTCGGCCGCGAGGACTGCGAGAAGATCACCGCCGCCTCCGCCACGTTAGGCGAGTCCCGGCTCTACATTGACGACACACCCGCCCTCTCCCTGCACGAGATGCGCGCCAAGGCCCGCCGCCTGCAGCAATCTCAGCAGCACCTCGACCTGATTGTGGTGGATTACCTCCAGCTCATGGCCGCCGCGCCGGTGGGCGGCGGCCGCCGCTATGAGAACCGTACCCAGGAAGTCTCCGCCATCTCCCGCGGCTTGAAGGCCCTGGCCAAGGAGCTGCGCATTCCCGTGCTCGCCCTTTCGCAGTTGAGCCGCGCCCCCGAGAGCCGCGGCGGCGACCATCGGCCGCAGCTCTCCGACCTGCGTGAATCCGGCTCCATCGAGCAGGACGCCGACGTGGTGATGTTCATCTTCCGCGAAGAGGTCTACAACCGCGACAATCCCGAGCTCGAAGGCCAGGCCGAGCTCATCATCGCCAAGCAGCGCAACGGCCCCACCGGCAAGATCGACCTCGCCTTCCTCAAGCGCTTCACCCGCTTTGAGTCCCGCGCCCTGGAAGAGTAAAGGTCATCCGATTTCTTAGGGTTGTCATCCTGAGCCCGCTACGGCGGACGAAGGACCTTGCCTTTGACTTGGAGAAGGGAATCGAGCCCCTTCAGGGGCGGCACAGGATTCGTCCACGACAAGCGAACCGACAAGGCTCCGCAGCGCTCCGCTATAATCCGCCCTGCATGCGTCCCACCTGGGCGGAAATCTCGCTGCCGGCTCTGCGGCACAACTTCCGCGCTCTCCAGCAACTCGTCGGCTCCGGGGTCGCGGTGTGCGCGGTAGTCAAGGCCGATGCCTACGGACACGGCGCCGTTGAGTGCGCCCGCGCCCTCGAAAAGGAAGGGGCCGCCTGGTTCGGCGTCACCTCCACCGAGGAAGGCGTGCAGTTGCGCCAGGCCGGAATCGCCGGCCGCATCCTGCTGCTCGCCGGTTCTTGGCGCGGCGAGGAGGAAGCCATCCTGCAGCACGACCTCACCCCCAGCGTCTGGGACCGCAGTCACATCGATCTGCTCGAAAGCGCGGCGGAAAAAACGAAAAAAGCAAAGGGGCAAACCGTCCCCGTCCACCTCAAGGTGGATACCGGGATGGCCCGCCTGGGCGTTAGCCTGCAGGACCTCCCCTCGCTCGCTTCCACGTTCAAATCTGCCCAGCACGTGGTGCTGGAGGGTTTTTTCACCCACCTCGCCGCGTCTGAGGTCGCGGACGACCCCGGAACCAACGCCCAGATCGGGCGCTTCGAGGACGCCGTCACGGCGCTGCTCGAGAGCGGGCTTTCGCCCGTGTACTTCCACATGGCCAACAGTGGCGCCATCGCCGCCCGCCGCAATACCTGGAAGAATATGGTCCGCCCCGGACTGGCGCTGTACGGCTACTCCCTGCACGTCACCGGGGCCCGGGACAACCCCGGCGAGCTGCCCCTCCAGCCCGCGCTCTCCTGGAAGACGCGCATCATCTCGCTGCGCCAGGTCGCCGCCCGCCAGCCACTTGGCTACAGCGGCGCCTACATCACCCAGGCCCCGGCGAAGATCGCGGTTCTGCCTGTGGGATACGCCGACGGCCTCAGCCGCCAGCTTTCCTCCTGCGGCCGGGTCATCGTGCGCGGCGACTACGCCGCCATCGTCGGCAATGTTTCGATGGACCTCACCCTCATCGACGTCACCGGCATCCCCGGCGTGGAAATCGGCGACGAGGTCCTCCTGCTCGGCGCCGCCGGCGACCGCAGCGTCACCGCCTGGGACCACGCCAGCCTCAGCCGAACCATCCCTTACGAAGTGCTCTGCAACATCTCCAAGCGCGTTCCCCGAAAGTACGTGGAGTAGGCGCGATGTCCGGCTTCTACGAGCGCCTGCGCCAGTCCGAATACCTGGAATTCCTCGATGAGCCCTGGAAGCCGGTCCCGCCCTGGGCGATGGTTGGCTGGCTCGTCGCCTACGCCGCCTTCCTCCTCTACGCCTGGCGCGAGCATGGCGTGAACCTGTTCATTGACGCCGTCAACATGGTTACCCACGAGGCGGACCATCCCCTGTTTGGCTACTTCGGCGAGACCCTGCACCTCTGGGGCGGGACCATCCTGCAACTCTTCGTGCCCGCCGCCCTCGCCCTCACCTTCGTGCGCCTGCGCCAACTCCCGGGGACCACCTTCTGCTCCTTCATATTCTTCGAGAACTTCCTTGGCATCGCCACCTACATGGCCGACGCTCGCGCCCTCGACCTGCCGCTGGTGAGCGCCGAAGGCGGCGATGGCGACATCGGCCATGACTGGAACATGATCTTCAGCCAGCTCAACCTGCTGCCCTACGACACCCGCATCGCCGCCGCCGTCCGCGTCCTCGGCTGGCTGGGCATGATCGCCGTCCCCCTGTGGTTCGCCGGGCGCGCCCGCCAGGTGCGACAGTAGCGTCAGCCTTTCGCCGGCAAGGCTGCGGCTGATTTGCGTTCCGCATCTCCCCAACGGTGCTGCCTCAATGGCCGGTTCCGGCTATTGTGTCCCACGATAGCCCGGAGTACGATTGGCGCCATTTCGAGGCACACCAGCAGCCGCGAGTCTGCCTCCAATGGCGGTTCCTCAGAGAAAGCCAGTGGACATTCACTCCAGCGAGGATCTGGCGGGTTCGACCGTTGGGCGCTATGTGGTGCGTGAGCGGCTGGGTGCCGGCGGCATGGGCGAGGTGTACCGCGCCGAGGACCCCACGCTCAAGCGCCCCGTCGCCCTCAAGCGCCTGGCCGAGCGCCTGCGCGCCGACCCCCTTTTCCACCGCCGCTTCCTCAGCGAGGCCAAGCGCGCTTCCGCCCTGAACTGCGGCAGCATCGCCTCCATCTACGACGTCATCGAGCAAGGCGGCCAGCTCTTCCTGGTCATGGAGTACGTCGAAGGCGCCACCCTCCGCGGTCGCCTGAAGGAGCCCCTGCCGCTGGACGAGTTCTATCGCATCGCTGGACAGTGCCTAGAGGCCCTGGCCGCGGCCCACGAGAAGGGCATCATTCACCGCGACATCAAGCCGGAAAACATCATGCTCACGCCCACGGGCGAGGTCAAGGTGCTCGACTTCGGGCTCGCCCGCCGGCAACTGTTTTCGGAGGAGACCCTCGACAGCTCCCAGCTCACCAGCCACACCTCGAACTTGGCCGGGACCCCAGGCTATATGGCGCCCGAACTGCTCCTTGATTCCGATCCCGGACCTCGCACGGACATCTTCTCCCTGGGCGTTGTCTTCTTCGAGATGCTGCACCGCCGCCATCCCTTCCTCACCCGCAAGCTGGTGGTGGCTGACGGCCAACTCCTGGGCGAGGAAGCCGTTTCCACCCAAACCGTCCTCGTGCCGCCCGCGCTCGAAGCGTTGGTCAAGCGGATGCTGGCCAAGGATCCCGACGACCGCCTCGCTTCCGCGCGTGAGACCCTCAGCGAACTGCATGCTGTCGAGCACGGCGCCACGCGGCCAATCCTGCCCGCCCGCATCACCCTCCAGTTGCGGACCCGTGTGGTGCAGGTCGCCGCCGTCGTGCTTGCGGCCGTGCTGGTAGGGGTCGTGGCCTGGCAGGTGCGCAAGCCGCCCGTGCCCGCCCAGCGCGTTCGTCTCGCCGTGCTCCCCTTCAGCAACCAGACCGGCAATGCAGCCCTGGAGCGCTTCCGCATGACGCTTACCCAGATGATGGTGCTGGACCTGACCGGGTCGCCCAACGTCCAGGTGCTCCCCTATGAGCGCCTGTTGGAGCTGAGCCGCGGCTTCGAGGCCTCTGGCAAAGACATCTACCAGCCGGAGGCCATCAAGACCGTCGCCGATTATTCCGGCTCCCGCTTCGTCGTCGTGCCTTCCATGTTCGCCGCGGGGAACATGCTGCGCCTGTCTGCCGAGTTCCGTGATGTCCGCACGGGTGAGACTGTGGCGGCCGCCAAGGTCGAGCGCTCCCTCTCGGGCTCTCCCGAAGAGACCTTCTACTCCATGCAGGACGAGCTCGCCGACCGCATCCAGGACTACTTCAAACAGGTTGGTCCGGGGCAAAGCTACGAGGCACGTCCTCCCACCAGCCGCCCGCGCACCGTGACTGCCGCCTTCAACTACACCGAAGCCAAGAATGCGCTCGCCCAGGGCAACTATGCGCGCGCCCTCGATTTCCTGCAGCGTGCCGTCGATGAGGACCCCGAGTTCGCCCTAGCCTATGCCCGCATGGGCCAGGCCTACGGCACGCTCGGCTACGACGACCGCGCCCGTCCGCTTGCGGAAAAGGCCAGCCAGCTCATCCGGGGCGAGACTCCCGTGGTGGATGCTCTCTTCATTCAGGCTAACCTTGCCGAGCGCGTCTACGATTTCTCCGAGGCCGAGAGCAAGTATCTGGAACTGATCCGTTTTTACCCGGACGACCCGGACGCCCATGCCGGGCTGGCTGGAGTGCTCACCCTCCAGGGACGCTACCCAGCGGCGATTGCCCGCTACCAGGAGGTGCTGCGACTCGACCCAAACTATGTGGTGGTGCACGGGTACCTGGGCCAGCTCTACGGCCGGACCGGTGATTTTCGTAAGGCAATCGAGCACAGTCGGCGCGCTCTCGAACTCTCCCGGGCCATCGGCAACCGCGAAGCGGAAGTCGACGCTTTGCTCATTCTCAGCGAACTTCAACGCCGCAGTGGCGAGCGGGCCCAGGCGATGGAGATGGGACAGCAGGCTCTGCGCCTGGCCCAGTCCCTGGGATACGAGTCCTCCATCCTGAGCGCTGAGAAGGTTCTCGGGGACGTTTCGTTCTCCCAGGGAAAGATCGACGATGCCCGCCGCCATTACCTCGCCGTCATCGAAACCGGCGCTGCCGTCCGCAACAACCGCCTGCTGGCGCAGACGCTCATGAACGTTGGCGTGACCTACTGGTCCCAGGGAGAGCTTGCCCAGGCCGTGGAGTACTTCGAGAAGAGTCTGGCCCAGGGCCGGCGCTACGGGGAGTATCGCGACTGGCCGTCGCTCCGCGAGCGCGGCCAGGCCCTTACCAATCTGGGAGGCATCCTCATCGAATACGGCCCCGATCCGGATCGTGGTATCCACTCCGTGCAGGAGGCTCTCTCCCTGTTTCAGGCCATGGGGGAAGTGGACTGGCAGGCGACCAACCGCATGCACGCCGGGATGTACAGTGTGAATACGGGATCCTTCCAGCAAGGCAACGATTCCCTCGATCAGGCCCGCGACCTCTTCCAGAAGGTGCAGGCGGCTCCTTCGGTGACGCAGGCCACCTACGTCCAGGCGCGCGCGTTCTTCTTTCAGAATCGCTACCAGCAGGCCCGCCTGGCTGCGGACGCCGCTTTGGCTCGCGCGCGGGACGAAAAGAACCCCTTCCAGGTCTCGAACGTGCAGATCCTGAGCGGGTGGATCTATCTTCGTCTGGGTGACACCCAGCGTGCCCGTTCTCTGCTGGAGGAGGGGTTGAAGACGGCCCGGAAGAACGCCTACGGAGAACTGCTGCCCGACGCCTACACCGCTCTCGGCGAGCTCTATTTGGAGTCCGGCGATCGCGGCCGCGCTCGCGCCTTCCTCGAGCAGAGTGCCACGGTCTCGAAAGAGCCCAGCGTCTTCGAGTCCAGTATCGACGCCCGCTCGCAACTCGGTTTGCTCCAGGGCGCGACCGGCCGCGGCCTTTTCGAGTGCCGCGCGGCCGTCGAGCGAGCGCGCCGTTTGCAGCATCGCCACACCCTGGCCCGCGCCATCCTGAACCTCGCCGAGATGCATCTCCTGCGTCAGGAGCCCGCCCGTGCCCTGGAAGCGCTGGATGAACTGCTTTCCTCCAGCGCCGGCTTGGGCAAAGAGTGGCAGGCCCGGGCCTACTATCTACAGGCCCTGGCCCTTGAAAATCTCGGCCGGAAGGAGCAAGCTATTGCGCCTCGGCAGCGCGCCCGGGATGCGGTGCTCCAGTTGCAGCACGAGCTGGACGCCGCGCATCGCCAGAGTTTTTCGGCCCGGCGTGACATCCGCGCCATCCTCGAGCAACCGAGTCGGCGCGCTTCCTAGCATTCAAACCGGACCTGGTTCTTGAATCGCAAGGCGTAGAAGGCTTCATCTCAGAGGGATTCACCCAAAGGAGTGTGCATCATGGGAGGCAACGGAACCATCGGCGGTGGAAAGAGCTTCCTGCTCCACGTCAACACCGAAGACAAGACCAAGAAGGCCAAGAGTGCGGTCGAAGCCAGCGATGAAGACGTCACCTATCCGTTCACCATCTACTTCACTTTCCCCGACGGGACGAAGAAGGACGCCGTCATCAACAGCAAGCAGGATCAAGTGACCTTCAACTGGTCGTGAGCAAGCGCCACTGACGCCTGGGCTGCCGGAATGGTTGGGCATGATCGCCGGCCCGCACTGATTCGCGTGGCGCGCCCGGCAGGCTCAACTGTAGCGGCGGCGTCCAGCTGGCCACGCCGCGCACGCCCTTTGCTATATTTGAGGATCACGCGCACCCATGTTCACCCTCTACCAACGCTGGATGTACGACTGGGAAACGCGCCTCACCGAGCGCGACACCAACCGTGTCGTCCGCCCCTTCGAGTGGGGAGCGGAGTGGGCCAAGGCCTGGCCCAACGTTAACGGCAACTTCCCCGCCGCGGGCCAGGAAGAAGCCTTCCTCCACCACCTGAACCGCGAGATCGTCGCCCAGAGTGACGACTTCTTCTCTTACAAGACTCCTTCCGACTTCCGCCTCGAGCGCCGCGTGGCCGAGTTCTACCGCACCAGCGACCAGCAGCCCGACCGCGGCAAGAGAGAAGTCGCCGACTTCCTGCGCTTCACCTCGCCGGTCGCGACACCCTATCCCGAGAACAACCTGGCCAACGCCCGGTGGTTCCCGGCGCGCGGCCGCCGCGCCGTGGTGGTGCTGCCGCAGTGGAACTCCGACGCCGAGAGCCACAACGGCCTCTGCCGCATCTTCAATTTTCTGGGGATCGCGGCCCTGCGCCTGAGCATGCCCTACCACGACATCCGCCGCCCCGCGGAGCTGGAGCGCGCCGATTACGCCGTCTCCGCCAATATCGCCCGCACCATCGACGCCGCCCGCCAGGCCATCCTCGATGTCCGTTGCTGCCTCGACTGGCTCGAATCCCAGGGCTACACCCGCCTGGGCATCGAGGGCACCAGCCTGGGCTCCTGCTACGCCTTCATCGCCAGCGCTCATGACCCGCGCTTGCGCGCCAACGCCTTCAACCACGCCTCCACCTACTTCGCCGACGTGGTCTGGACTGGCCAATCCACCCGCCACATCCGCGCGGGGATTGAGTCGCACATCGATCTCGACTGCCTGCGCCGCGCCTGGCTGGCCATCAGTCCCATGTCGTATTTCGACAAGTTCGAGCGCTTTCCCAAGAAGTCGCTGGTGGTCTACGCCACCCACGACCTCACCTTCCTGCCGGAGTTTTCCAGGCAGGTGGTGGCGGAATTCGAGCGCCGCCGCTTGGACCACAAAGTCGCGGTCCTCCCCTGCGGCCACTACGTCGTCGGCGAAACGCCCTTCAAGTACCTCGACGCCTACTACCTGGCGTCGTTCCTGAATTCCGCTTTGTAATTGTCATCCTGGGCGAGCGCGAAGGAGCGCAGGCGACTGCGCGAGTCGAAGGACCCCTACCCTGGCAGAAGTGTTTCAGGTGGGTACAGCTGAGCGGCGGGACCGCCCATTTGACTGCTCAAGGCTGCAGCGAGATCCTTCGCTGCGCTCAGGATGAAGGTGTCCTTTCCACAGGACACCGTGCTAGGCTGCGCCCGTCGCGGCTTCTACTTGTTCTTCCAAACCGGCTTGCGTTTCTCCAGCACCGCCCGCAAGCCTTCTTGGACGTCCTCGAGCGCCATCAACTGGTTAAGGTAGATGTCCTGCGACTTCTTCATGGCCTCCTTCATGGGCATTCCCTGGGAGCCGCTGATGACCTGCTTGGTCATCTCCAGCACCGGCCCGCTGAATTCGCCGATCTTGTTGACGATGTCATCCACCGCCTTTTTCAGCTCCGCCTCCGGCACCACCTTATTGACGAAGCCGAGCTGGTGCGCATCCTCGGCCGAGAGCGCCTCGCCCGTCAGGATCAGCTCATACGTTTTCTTGGGCCCGATGACCTGCGGCAGCATCACCGCGGCGAAGGGCGGGAAGATGCCCAGCTTCACCTCGGGCTGCGCGAACTTGGCTTTGGGCGTGGCGATCACCATGTCGCCGAAGGCCACCAGCTCGGAGCCCGCGCCGATGGCCGGCCCGTTCACCACCACGATCAGCGGCTTGGAGATATCCTTGATAGCGGTGAAGACGCGGTTGAAGGCGTCCAGCGTCTGGAAGACGCGGTCCGACTTCGAGTCTTCCAGGCCAATGCCCGCCGAGAACGTCTTCTGCGACGACTCCAGCAGGATGGCCTTGATGTCGCCGCGCCCGTTCAGGCTTTCGATGGCCTCCGCCATCTCCGTCATGAGCGGCACCACCAGCACGTTGTGGGGCGGATTGTTCAGCGTCAATCGCGCGATGTAGCTGGAGGTATCGAACAGGATGTACTTGAAAGTCTTTTCCGCCGGTTGCGTCGGCTGCGCTGATTCGGTCTCGGGAGTGGGAGTGGTTGCCATGGCTCACCTCGTGGGCGAAGAGTTCGGCGGGATTATAGAATATCCCGGCTGAGGTTTCCCGTGGATTGTCATCCGGAGCGAGGTTGAGGCGTTTCGCGGGCGTCCTCAGGACGCGCTAGAATGACCCGCATGAAGATTTCTCTCGGCGCCGACCACGCCGGCTACCAGCTCAAGGAGAAGATCAAGCAGTGGTTAGCCCAGCAGGGCATTGAAGTCACCGACCACGGCGCCAACTCGCTCGATTCCGTGGATTACCCCGACTACGCCCGTGACGTGGCCCACGACGTGGCCGGCAAGCGCGCCGACTGGGGCATCCTGGTCTGCGGCAGCGGCATCGGCATGGCCATGGCCGCCAACAAGGTCCCGGGCGTGCGCGCCGCCAACGTCACCTCGGAGGTGGAGGCGCAGCTCAGCCGCGAGCACAACGACGCCAACGTGTTGGCCATCGGCGCCCGCATCCTCGATGATGCCGCCGCCTTCAAGATCGTGGATACGTGGCTGCACACCGGCTTCGCCGGCGGCCGTCACCAAGGCCGCGTGGACAAGATCACCGCGCTCGAGCGCGAGGAGATGCCCGCGAAGCCCGCGGCAAAGTGATGTTCCATGTGGAACAGTTTCTTTAAGCTACTCGCTAGAAGCTAAAAGCTGGGAGCTAGGAGCCAAGAGCCAACGGCCAACAGCCAACAGCCAAAGGCGATTCACCATGAACGACTGGATGTCACGTCCGCTCTCCGAGGTGGATCCCGCCACCGCCGCCGCCATTGACCAGGAGGTCCGCCGCCAGCACGAGGGCCTGGAGCTGATCGCCTCGGAGAACTTCGTAAGCGAGGCGGTGCTCGAGGCCATGGGCTCGGTCTTCACCAACAAGTACGCCGAGGGTTATCCCGGCAAGCGTTACTACGGCGGCTGCGAGTTCGCCGACGTGGTGGAGAACCTGGCCCGCGACCGCGCCAAGGCGCTTTTCGGCGCCGAGCACGCCAACGTCCAGCCCCACGCCGGCTCCCAGGCCAACATGTCCGCCTACGCCGCCGTGATCCAGCCCGGCGACACCATCCTCGGTCTCAACCTCGCCCACGGCGGACACCTCACCCACGGCCATCATCTGAATTTTTCCGGCAAGACCTACAAGATCGTTCCCTACGGCGTCACCAAAGAGACCGAGACCATCGATTACGACGAGTTGGAAAAGTTGGCCGAGCGCGAGCGCCCCAAGCTGATCATCGGCGGCGGCTCGGCCTATCCGCGCATTATTGATTTCGCGCGCATGCGCCAGATCGCCGACAAAGTGGGCGCGCTGTATCTCGTGGACATGGCCCACTTCGCCGGCCTGGTCGCGGGAGGCGTTCATCCCTCGCCCGTGCCCCACTCGCACATCGTCACCACCACCACCCACAAGACGCTGCGCGGCCCGCGCTCCGGCATGATCCTCTCCAAAGCCGAGTTCGGCGCCGCCATCGACAAGGTCGTCTTCCCCGGGATGCAGGGCGGACCGCTGGTGCACATCATCGCCGCCAAAGCGGTGTGCTTCCTGGAAGCGATGCAGCCCAGCTTCAAGGATTACGCGCGCCAGATCGTCGCCAACGCCAAGGTGCTGGCGGAAACCCTGATCGCCGAAGGCTTCCGCGTGATCTCCGGCGGCACCGACACCCACCTGATGCTGGTGGACGTCTTTTCCAGGGGCATGCTGGGCAGCGAAGCGGAGAAGGCGCTGGGCGTGGCCGCCATCACCGTCAACAAGAACGCCATCCCCTTCGACACTAACCCGCCCATGAAGCCATCCGGCATCCGCATCGGCACGCCCGCGCTTACCACCCGCGGCATGGGTGAGGAGGAAATGCGCCGCATCGGCCGCTGGATCGCCGAAGCGCTCAACCACCGCACGGACGCTGCCGTGCTGGCGCGCATCCGCAAGCAGGTGCTGGAGCTGGCGGAGGCCTTCCCGCTCTACGCCTCCCGCCGCGCCCGCGCCGGCGTGCCCGCCGACTGAAAACCGTGGACGCCTCCCTGCGACTGCTGCGCATCATTCAGATGGCCTTGCTCGTTTCAGTCGCTTTCTACCTCGCCATAGCAGAGAAGGTCGGGCCGCACGAGGCCAGAGATGTGACGCAGATCCAGATTCTTCTGGCGCTGTTCGCGGGAAGCCTGGTTGTGACAATCCTCTTCTTCCGTCAGCGCGTGTTGGGACCTGCGGAGGATGTGCTTCGAACGCAGTCGGAGGATGCTGTAGCCCTGCGCCGCTGGCGGATGGCGAATCTCGTCACGCTCGTCTGCTCCGAAGCCGTGGTCCTATATGGCATGGTGCTGCGATTCCTGGGCGGGACGCTCTTGCAGGCCGCGCCCTTCTACGCTGCCGGTGTCCTCCTGATGCTGCTGTTGGGGCCCCGCCGCCCGGAGTAAGGAGCGAAAAGGACCGGCGTAGATTACCTGGCGCGCTCTTCCTCGATCGCCTCCGTCCAGAGCCGAAACGTCAGGTCCTCTCGTTGCGGGTTTCCCAGATTTGGGCGCAGCTCCTCCTCGTAGCGCTGCTTGAGAACTTGCAGACTCAAAGGAACCGCGCGCGCCAGGAACTTCACGTCGTCGCGGTCGCGCTGGCTGTTTCGCTCCAGCTTGGAGAGCGCCAGGTCATAGGGATCGAGCGCCAGCAGGCGCAGGTGCGCGAATGCTCCCGGAAACATTCCCCGCAATCGCTGCTCGTAATTCACCGGAACGGCGGCCATGGTAACGTGTTCCAGATAGACCCGATGCTTCTTGTGCAGGGGCGACCCCGGACCCGCCAGCTCGAGAATGAACTCGCGCTGCTCCAGGGGCGCGATGGAAAGCACGTCCACGTCCGCCGTGGGCCGAGGCATTCCATAGAGTGCTGTTAACACAAACGCGCCCAGGCATTCGAGGTCCACGCGCTCCTTCAGCGCGGCGTCAATCGCGGAGAAAAACGACCTCCAGGGCTCCGGAATCGGTTCAGACGGCATAGCGCAGGTGCTCGGGCGAGAGGTCGGTTAGCAGATTCCAGTGGCGCGCATCGGCCGGGCGGTTCCCCCGAAGCCAGCGCCGCTCTGCTTCCGAGAGGGAGCAGTGACAGAGCGTGTCTTCGCGCACCAGCTTTGCCTGATCCAGGCGGGCCTCCGGTTGCGCCAGCAGGGTGGCGGCCGCCTGGTCCCCGCGCTGTTCTGCCAGGCGCCGCGCCAGGGTGGTTACGAATCCCAGGCGGTTCTGAAGATTCAGTGTCTGGGCTGTGGGAACCAGCCGGTCCCAGTCGAGATCCGGGTACTGCAACGCCACCCAGGGCAGCGCTTCCGTGAGCCGGCTCTCCAGGTCGTCGTAACTCAATGCCGCCAACAGGACCTCGGCAGGATTCTTCGTTCGGGCCGGCTTCATCCATGCCAGTCCCGGATAGCCCAGCCCGGCAAGAAAGGCGGCCAGCTCCCGCTCCCTCCAGCGCGGCAAGTGCGCCCAGCCGGTTTCCAGGGGAAGGACAACCGGCGATAGCTCGTAGAGCCGGGCCGCCCTTCGAGCCAGCCTGTCGGGCACTCGTCGCCACCCACTCTCCATGAGCGCAAGATAGGGTTGCGAAACCCCGAGCTTTGCAGCCGCCTTGGCTTGCGTCCACCGCTTGTGTTGGCGCCCCTTCCGAAGTTGACCGCCAGTCATAGGCTTTTCTCTTCGTCTTAGTATATTTCACAATGTGTAATAATACAAGCAGGCAAGCGGGCCAGGCAAAGCCGCGGCCGGCGGGAAGCCGTGAGCTACACTACCGCCGTGCGCATTGCCATTGACGTCCGCCGCATCGGCAGCTTCGGCATCGGCACCCACATCCGCAATGTGGTGCGCACCTTGGCCCGCCTCGACCAGAAGAACCACTACGTCCTGATCGGGATCTCGGATTTGGAGCGCGACTTCGGGCGCCTGCCGGAGAACTTTCTGCCCGTGGTCTTCCCCCATCTGGAGCGCTCGGTGCGCAACTACTTCGAGTTCTATGGCGTGGTGCGCAAGTACGACTGCCACCTGGTGCACGTGCCGCACCTGTTCTGGCGTCCGCGTCACATGCCCTTGCCCTACGTGCTCACCGTGCACGACTTGCAGACCTTCCTGCATCCCCGGGAAGGCAACTCGATCTTCCGGCGTCTGTTCCACTCCCGGCTCACGCGCCACGCCCTGCGGCACGCGGCGCGCATCTGCGCCGTTTCCCGCTTCACTCGCAGCGAGGTCAGCCGCGTCTTCGGCATCCCGGAGGAAAGGATCGAGGTCCTCTACAACGCCATCGACGAGCACTTCCAGCGCGGCCACGCCGCCGACGCCGACCGCCAGCTGGTCGCCGAGCGCTACCAGGTGAACTATCCCTTCCTGCTCTACGCTGGCAACATCAAGCCGCACAAGAACCTGGTGCGCATCATCGAGGCGTTTTCCGCGCTCAAAGGCGAGCTGAAGAAGGAAGGGAAGTTCCCCGACCTGCGGCTCATCATCATCGGCGACGAACTTTCCCAGCATCCCGACCTGCGCCGCACCGTCATCCGCAGCGGCGTGCAGAATGAGGTGCGCTTCCTGGGATTCGTGCCCACCGAAGTGCTGCGCATCTTTTACGACCTCGCCAAGATCTTCGTCTTCCCCTCGCTCTACGAGGGCTTCGGGCTGCCGCCACTCGAGGCCATGGCTCACGGCACGCCGGTCGTGACCTCGAACACCTCGTCGCTGCCCGAGGTGGTAGGAAGCGCCGCGGTGCTGGTGAATCCGGAGAACGTCTTCGAGATCATGCACGCCCTGCACCGCGCGCTGGTGGACCAGCCCTTGCGCGAGCGCCTGAAGCAGCGCGGATACGAGCAGGTGCAGCGCTTCTCCTGGGAGGCTTCGGTCACCCGCCTGCTGGCCATCTACCAGGAAGCCGTGCAGACGAAGCGACAAGCAATAAGCGATAAGCGATAAACAATGGCGATGCTGTTGTGGCTTATTGCTTGCTGCTCATTGCTTATCGCTATTTAGGCTTGTAGTCCTGGGGATAGAGCCGCTGGGCGCACTCCGGGCAGATGCCGTGGGTGAACTCGGCTTCGGAGCGGTCGCGGATGTAGGTCTCGATCTGGTTCCAGTAGCCCTTGTCGTCGCGGATCTTCTTGCACGAGGAGCAAATGGGCAGCAGGCCACTCAACGTGCGGACTCTGGCGAGGGATTCCTGCAGCTCCAGAATCAGCCGGCTGCGCTCCTCCTCCGAGCGCTTGCGCTCGATGGCGTTGCCGAACACCACTCCGGCGATCTTGAGCAGCGCGATCAACTCTTCGTTCCAGGACTGGGCGCGGTGCAGCGAGTCAAACCCCAGCACTCCGGTCAGCGACGGCCCGTAGCGCAGCGGGACCATGAGCGCGGAGCGCACCTTGTTCGCTTTCAGGAACTCACGCTCCTGGCTGGCCTCCGGGGGAAGCCCGTCCGGATCAGGGATGTGAACGTCCTCCAGGTTCTTGAGCTTCTGCACCCACCAGGGGAAGGCGTCGGCGGAAAAGCCGGCGGCGCCCGATTCCAGCGGCTCGACTCCGGCCACGCACCATTGGTGGGTGTGGCGGAGGCGAGTGCCGTCTTCGGAGACCAGGCAAATGTAGCTGCGCTGCGCTCCCGCGAATTCGCCCAGGATGCCCAGCGAGCGGCAGATGGCGGAATCCACCTCACCCGCGTTCAGGCTGATGAAGCTGGTAGCCAGAGTGGTGATCAGCCCTTCGAGCTGGAACGAGTCCGCGGACTCGGTGGGAGGCGGGGTCGGCGAGGCGGGATCGGCGGAGCGGGGCGCGGGCGTAGAGGCCTCCAAAGGGGGAAGGCGGCTTGGGAGAATTGTATACCGGTCCGCCCCGGAAAAAGATTGATGCCCTTCCGCTCGTTTCCGGGCGAAAGGGCATGCATGACAAGAGAACCTGTAAGCCGAATTCTGTCCCCGTCCCGCAAAACGGGACGGGGGACGGTCATTCCTCTAGGCCCCACCTCGCGGTGGGGCTCAAGCGACCTACCCGGAAGTTGGACGCGCCGAGCCGGCCCGTGTTCCCCGACGAATCGGGAAACTCCTCCCCTATTTGGTCTTGCTCCGTGTGGGGTTTGCCCTGCCCTGAACATTGCTGCCCAGGCGGTGCGCTCTTACCGCACCTTTTCACCCTTACCCCGACGAATCGGGGCGGTATGTTTTCTGTGGCACTTTCCGTCGATCCGCCCTTGAAGGCGGGCCTCCCGGATGTTATCCGGCACACCGCTCTATGGAGTTCGGACTTTCCTCCCCCGCCGCGCGCTGCTTCGCCGAAGCGAACGTCCACGCGGCAGGAGCGACCGTCCGGTCCGCTTGCCACCTTTGATTATATGCGATGCCGGCGACTCCGGGGCCTCCGGCCGGGGTGGAGCGGGGCCGGGAACCGTCTGCTAGACTCTTCTTTTCTCTCTATGAACTTCACGGAAGCCGTCCGCATCGCGCTTGGCGCGCTCTGGTCGAACAAGCTGCGCTCGGTCCTCACCCTGCTGGGAGTGGTGATCGGGGTGGCCTCCGTGATCGCCGTGGTCACCTTCATCAACGGCATCAACGGCTACGTAGCGGAAAAGATCTTCAACCTGGGCGCGGACGTCTTCATTATCAACAAGCAGCCCAACGTCATCACCAACGTGGACCAGTGGATCGACGCCCAGCGGCGCAAGAACTTGACGCTCGAGGACTACCAAGCGGTGCTCGAGGCCTGCCGCTCCTGCAAGGTGGTGGGCGCCTCCGTCAACACCTTCAATGGCCACGTCAAGTACGGCATGCAGTCCAGCACCGACACCAGCGTGCGCGGCTGGACGCCCTCCATGGCCCGCATCTATGACCTGGATCTTGTGGCCGGGCGCGCCGTCACCGATGCCGACCTCACCAGCGGCTCCAATGTGGCCGTCATCGGCAACGACATCATGGAAAACATCCTGGGCGGCGTCGATCCCATCGGCAAGGAGGTCCGCATCGACGGCCAGGTCTACCGCGTGATCGGCGTGGGCAAGAAGGAAGGCAAGACGCTGGGCCGCAGCCGGGACAACTGGGCCCTCATCCCCATCACCTCCTGGATGAAGCAGTACGGCTCGCACAACAGCGTCCGCATCTGGGCCAAAGCCACCGGCGTGGGCAACGAGCTGCAGGCTGCCATCGACGAGTCGCGCGTGGTGCTACGCTCCCGCCGCCACGACCCTCCCGGCCAGCCCGACAGCTTCGAGGCCGACACCAACCAAACCTTCCTCAGCATCTGGGCCAGCATCAGCGACAACTTCTTCCTGGTCACCGTGGCGCTGTCGTCCATTTCCCTGGTCATCGGCGGCATCGTCATCATGAACATCATGCTGGTCTCGGTGACCGAACGCACCCGCGAGATCGGCGTCCGCAAAGCCCTGGGCGCCAGGAAGAATGACGTGCTGGCGCAGTTCCTGATCGAGTCCGGGACCATGGCGCTGGTGGGCGGCGTTTTCGGCATCTTGCTGGGAGCGGGCGTGGCCAAGGCCGTCACCTTGTTGATTGGCATGCCCTCGGCGGTCGAAGCCTGGTCGGTGGCCGCCGCACTCATCGTCTCCACCAGCGTGGGAGTGTTCTTCGGCGTTTACCCGGCGCGAAGGGCGGCGGACCTGGATCCCATCGTCGCCCTGCGCTCGGAGCTATAGCGGAGCCATGATCAGCCGCCGCGACCACACCGAGACCGTCCGCATGGCGCTGGACACCATCACCAAAAACAAGCTGCGCTCCGGGCTGACCGTGCTGGGCATCGTGATCGGCGTGGCCACCGTCATCCTCATCTCCTCGGTGGTGCGCGGCCTCAACCGGAACGTCGAGGAATCCATCACCCAGATGGGCTCCAACATCATCTTCGCCTTCCACATGGAGGTCTTCAACTTCGGACGGCCCTCGGAGGAGATGCGCACCCGCAAGGAGTTGACCCGCCAGGACGCGGAAGCCATGCGCGACCTGCCTCACGTGATGGCCGTCACCGCGGGCATCCGCTACTTCCTGCCCCAGTTCGGCACCGGCTCCTACGTGGTGAAGTACCAGGACAAGCGCGCCAAGAACACCATCCTCGAAGGCGACACTCCGGACGTGAAGGACGTCTTCGATCTGCGCATGAAGGAGGGACGCTGGTTCAGCCAGATGGATGAGGAGCAGCGCACCCCGGTCATCGTGGTGGGCTTTGAGACCGCGCAAGCGCTCTTCGAAGACCGCCCGGCGCTGGGCAAGCAGATCAACATCGAAGGCCAGCTCTTCGAGGTCGTAGGCGTCACGGAGCCGCAGAAGCAGGCGGTGGGCGGCGGCTCCAATCCCGAGGACAACATCGTATTTTTCCCGCTCTCCACCTTCAAGAAGCTTCATCCCGAGCTGAAACAGCACTGGATCAGCGTGAAGGCCACCTCGTACGACGACATGCCCAAGGCCATCGACGAGATGCGCGAGCTGCTGCGCCGCCGCCGTAAACTCAAGCCCACCCAGCCCGACAACTTCGCCATCTTCACCCAGGACTCCATCACCGAGGTCTGGAACCAGGTGACCGCTGGCCTCTTCACCTTCATGTTCGCGGTCTCCAGCGTCGGTCTGATCGTGGGCGGCGTGGGCGTGATGAACATCATGCTGGTCTCGGTGACCGAGCGCACCCGCGAGATCGGCGTGCGCAAGGCCATTGGCGCCCGCAAGCGCGACGTCCTCTACCAGTTCACCCTGGAGGCCATCACCTTGACCGCCATCGGTGGCGCCCTGGGCATCCTGCTGGGCGGCATCGGCACCTATCTGGTGGCCGCCCTTTCGCCGCTGCCTGCCGCCATGTCTCTCTACTGGACGGTCACAGGCTTCGGCATCGCCTGCGCCGTGGGGCTCATTTTCGGCATCTATCCCGCCTGGAAAGCCGCCAACCTCGATCCCATCGAAGCCCTTCGCTACGAGTGAAGCCGTTCCGAATCGGTCTTGACGAGGCTTGAGGGGCGTTCTGGAACTTTCCTGCCTTTACCTTTGTCTACCGTGGTGTATAGTGCCGTTTTTCCGGTGGCTCTTCCCGCAACAAGACGTTTCTGGCGCGGCGCAGTCGTGGCTGCCGCGCTGCTTGGTCTCGCAGGCGTAGCCGCAGTGCTTTGGCAGGCGGCGCGCGCCCTTCGCCAGGCACAGGGGAGCAGGTAACGCCCATGCTCTGCGTCGGCGCCTCGGGATGGGCCTATGCCGACTAGAAGCACTCAAGATGAGCCTGGCGGAGGCCAAAAAACCCGTGCGCTCCACCGCTGGCACCCCTGCCGTCGGGCCCCCTCAGTCGAGCCCGAAGCCAAGCCCCGGAAGGCCCGCCAGCGGGCAGGCCTGCTCAAGCTACCATCTTATTGAAAACTAACCACTACTCGTCTATCCTCCCTTTTCGGGAAGCTCGCGGAGTTTGTCCGGCTGCGTGCCGCGATCACGCAAACCATTATGGGAATTCGCGCACTGCTAATCTGCCCGGACACAGGGACGCTGGCGGTCCTGGCCGATGCACTGCAGAGGGCCGACGTCATTCCCATCGCTTGCGATACGCAGATGGCCGCCCTCGATCTGCTCTGGCAGGAGCGCTTCGACGCCGTCATTGTGGACTGCGACTCGCTGGCCAACGGCCTGGAGATGGTGAAACTCGTTCGCCAGGCCTACGGACGCACGGCAGTTCTGCTCTCCGTGGTCTCCGGGGAAGCTGGCATGAAGCAGGCTTTTGAGAACGGCGCCAACCTGGTGCTGGAGAAGCCGGTGACCGCCCTTAACGTCGACCGCACCCTGCGCGCTGCCCGCAGCCTCATGATCACCGACCAGCGCCGCTACTTCCGCCTTCATGTGGAGTTCGACGTGCACCTGCACTCCGAGCAAGGCGGTCAGGTTCTGGACGTTACCGTGAAAAGCACGGACGTGAGCGTCGGCGGCATGGCCCTGCAGGTTCCCCACCCCTTGGAGCCGCGGCTCCGATTGGAGGTCAGCTTCAAGCCGCCCGGCATGCCGACCCACGTGCAAGCCGAGGCCGAGGTCTCCTGGTCCGACGCCCGCGGCGGATGCGGCCTGCGCTTCCTCCACATCCCCTGGAACGAACGCCACGCCCTGGAGAAGTGGTTCACCACCGAACTCCAGAAGCTCGCTCGCAGTACCGTGGAAGCCACCCGCAAGCCGGCAAGGTGATTTGGGTTTCCAGGGGGAAAAAACTGGAGGAGAGAAGGACCTCACATCGGGGAAGACTCTAGGGAAAAGCTGGAGGCGCGGGTGGGAATCGAACCCACGTATAAAGGTTTTGCAGACCTGCGCGGGTTCTCTATCTTATTGACTCGCCTTGCTTGTACCCCCTTCCAACTGGCCCTTTTTACCCCTTGTTCGGAGCTTTCCTTGCTCAAATCTTGCTCAAGTTTCCGGATGGCCGACTACACGATCAGTTAGACGCGGGTCGGGCTTCGCCAGCCCACGCTCGTGATAAGAAGACAGTGCGTGCCTGTCACGTCTTCTGGCAATCGGCATGACAGAGTGGATTGCGTTGAAGCTCATCGAATGGGAAAAGAACGGATTCAAGCCGTTCTGAGTGAACGCGACACCCGTTGCTGGACGCAGGTCTATCTGCTCCCTGGGGGAGCTTCTTACTTTGAGACCGATCCAAGACGGCCATGGGGAGGTTTGCGCAACCGCTCAGTGACGCACCTAAGTTCTCCCCAGGCGAAGCGTCGCGGCGAGAAGCGGCGCGGCGTGCTCGGGGTCGTCTCCGTCAGCTACTAACTGGAGCGAGGCATAGAACCCCTCAACGGTGGCGTGTACGCCCTCCACCTTGAAGACCAGATCCAAGGGCTCCACAAAGGCTACGGTGCCGTCGGCGTCGAGAAGCCCGATTGCAGCCCCAAGGCAAGGGCCGTCGGAATAGGTATCCGGCGTGTCCTCGGCAACAGCGCTGAAAACGAGCCGTCCATCTGGCAGCGGGGAGGCATCGGTGAAGGTGAATCGAACACCAGCCAATGCCCCCAAGTCGTGGCTCCGGATGTTGCGGACGAGAGCCTCGGAAGGTGGCGTAGCCCGCTCCAAGTA